>Ga0247763_1001510_pt1 | contig 13169 bp, 10 predicted proteins | sample UWRJL141409B4_FD_179926 | JGI IMG/M metagenome (GOLD analysis project Ga0247763, IMG submission 179926) | Plant litter microbial communities from Arlington Agricultural Research Station in Wisconsin, United States - UWRJ-L141-409B-4 | ecosystem: Environmental > Terrestrial > Plant litter >...
CTGGATGCTCATGGCGTAGTTGATCCAAAAGGCAATCATGCCGCCCGTGACGATAAACAGCTGGTATAGGCCGGTGAGGAGACCACGGATAGCGCGCGGGGAGTTTTCGGAGACGTAGATGGGGTTGATGGTACTTGCGGCACCAACACCCATACCAGCGATGAAACGGCCAGCATAGAGGGGACCCAGATTTCCCAGGGATGCAGCTTGCATGATGACGCCGACGATGATGACCAGCGACACGCCAATGAGGCACCACTTTCGCCCGAATCGGTCAGTCAGGGGTGATGCGAGCAGCGCGCCAAGGAAACAGCCGGCCTGGAGTGTCGAGACAATATTGGCAGCGAGGTTGGCGGATGCGACTGACTTTGGGTTTCCGAGGTGGTAATCCGCAACAAACGGTTCCATGACAATAACACCACCAATCACGGAGGAATCCCATCCAAACGACATGGCGCCGAAGCAGGCCTACAGACTCACTCTGTTAGACCGACAAAGAGGATTATTCCCTTGGCACCAGTTTTGTTGGGCAAGGCAAGACAACTCACCGAGCAAGCTAGCAGATAGACTCGCCAGCCATAAATCTCGGGGGGATCCGAGGCCATGGCCTCGTTCCGCACGATTTTCTGTAATATCCTTGTTGAGAGGCCCATTTTGAATATGTGTTTCACGAGTTTGTTCCTGACCGGGAAAAAAAAAAAACTCGCAGACCTTTACAAGGGGAGAAAAAAAAACGGAGATGTTCCGGTTTTAAAAGTCAAGGGACCATCTATCCAGTCCGGCTGGTCGGTGGTCGGTCGCACTGCATTTCATATAAGCGCACATACGCAGACGAGACGCAAACAATATCCGGCCGGCTCTGTACGAATGTACGAATAGAATAGAATACCCATGAACCCGAACGACCGACCCCGATCCTGGCCCCGAATCCCTGTTCAGGTTTTGCTGGTTTCCCGCACGTGGGCCACAGTGCTATCTACCTATCTTAGGTATCTATCTAATGAGTGCAGCACCTTCCGGCCCGTTTTCAACCATCCCGTACCATTGTGCCCCTGTGCCTCTGTCTTGCAGGCTAGCTTCTACTCGGTGCTTGATCTGACCGTTGAGACTCTGGGTCAAGTCTGGTTTGGTGGGGCCGCCCGCCATTTTTCCACGAACCGTTGCCCAAGGATCGGCCTTTAACTTGACCTCTAGTAGTAACTAGTCCGCCGTGAGGCGTTTGAGTTTTGGGGTTCATGGTTCACGGTTGGGGTTAGGGGAACGGCCCCTTGTCGGGGGAATCGAATGCGGGGGCACGCGGGGGACACCATCCATTGTAACGTGTTAACCCCACACCCCAGCTCTCCACAGTAAGGCTCCCCAGATCATCGGTGTGCGACGTACAGAGTACGGAGTACGAGTACGAGTATCCCGGTTTGCTTCGGGAGAAGGAAACATGAACTAACTTGGTGCGTTGGCTCGAGACCGGGACTGGGACTGGGACTGGGACTGGACTGGGTGGCGCTGGATTTTAAAGCCTACCTACCTGCCTGTTTGTGCAAAAAGGGAAAACATTAGCCGGTTCCTCACTGTGGAGGAGGGGTTGGAACATGGGATGCAAGCAAGACACGGAGAGGGGGAAGCTCCCCGACTGGAAAGCACGGAAAGCTAGGTAGACACGCACTCACCACACGTCACGACACTGCAATCTTACCTCAAATTTTGGTTGATTAAAGCGGTGATTCTTGTCAACAATGGCGTGCCATGACTAAGGGAATTGGCTAGAATTTCCAAGAAATGCCAGGCGGGCGCTACCGGCAGTGCCTACCTTACCTAGGGACCGATTAATTAGCCTGGGCATGCTGCAGTTAATAATTTTCTTATCTACCTTGGTATTCCCGTTCAGCGGTTGCGTGGACACGGGCGGCGCGGCTCCGGCACTCATGGCATTTAGCCAAGGTGGTCCAGGTGGTCCACAGAGCGAGGTCTAGAAGTTCGGGTGGAAAATAGTGACTGCTTCCAGAACACTTTGCATTCCGTAGTGGACGCTAACTAGACTAAACCAAATTTCGGCCCAGTGGAAATGAACTGCATATGCTGGTGTTTGCAGATATCTTGATGCCAGCAGCACACCTCTATCATACCCATCCGATACGATACAGTAATCACCCTTGTTCTCCCCGCAATGACAATGCCAAGACTGAACCCTCCCGGTCTCAATTATCCACAAATCAGGATTCCGCGTGGGCCTGTTCTTGCTTACAAAAATGCGGCGCGGACCAAGATGTGTTGGGGGTGAGCATGTGTCTGATGTGAGGCTGATGGTCTGCATCTCCACCTTTACACCCACTGAAACCCCGTTCGTGATAGTTGATCATGCTTCCCGAACCCACCATTACGGTTCTCGGTCCCGACCCCGCCCACCGACGATGCGTACTCAATGGAAATGCTTTCCAGCAGGATGTCATTGTGTCTTTTCATGGGTGGCAGTATGCTGCCTTTTACAGCTTCCTTGACAAGAATACTCCAGAGCCTCTATATGTCCATCTTGCAAGGAGGCAACTCCCACATGGCAAATGGGATGTGTTAGTCTTTACCGACTATCCGCAGACAGTTGATGATGGACATAATACCGTCCAGATGGGTATCTGTCCTGGGGACGGCACCATCCACCTGTCGTATGACCACCACTGCGATGTGTAAGGCCCTCTTTATCTTCTCAACAGTACCTATCTAGCCAGATTCTAATATGCGAAAATAGCCTCCGCTACCGCCACTCCATCCCCAACCTTGCACTCACCCCGGAATCCTTCACCTGGACCCCTTCCCACTTCACACCCACACTTGACCACCTTCCGGGAATTTCTTCGTCTCATTCACCCTTTCAATACCTCACCTATCCCCGGTTTGTGTCTCTCCCTCCTTTTTCTCTCCTCTTCACCCACCGCGATGGCAAAGCCGGTTTGGGGAATGACCACCTTTATCGCTATGACTCGTTGTTGTCTCGGTATACGGTAATAGGCGCCTATCTCGTGGGGATTTCTTCGAATCCGTATATTCATGGTCTTTCTGTCTCTCAAATCTCTCAATATTCTCGGAGTCAGGATTTTCGGGGTCAGAGTTCTCAGGTTCAGATTCCTTCTTCCTCCTCTGAGGACACAAGTAGAATAAGAAGGATACATACAACGTGGGTCTACCGATCCTTCGTCCCCTACCCAGGCTGGGACGACCCGCTCGACACCCAACATAAACAGCAAGCCGGGCCGAACGGGGCGGAGAATAACCACGATATATGCTATAGTTATAGCGACGACGGGGGTGTCACTTGGTTTAATTCCGAGGGGAAAAAAATCGGGTATATGAACATAACCAGAGCAAACCCCGAGGTAAAAGCAGTAAGCAATGATAGTGAGGGCATAGTGGTTTTTGAGATCCCCCCCGGACGAGGCCTCACAAACCAGGAGAGTCAAACAGTGGATTTCAGTGGAGGGGTCCATGTTTTGAATCGTGATGATATGGGCATGGATGAGGGAGAAGTTTGGTGGAAGCATTATTATCGGAATGTTGACGGTAAGCTATCTTCTTCTTCTTCTTCTTCTTCTTCTTCTTCTTCTTCTTCTTTTTCTTCTTCTCCCTTATATCTCTCTTTTTATCTCTTTTTTATCTCTTCTTATCTTCTCTTGTCTCTCTTCTTATTCTTTTTAACAATCTCTCACCCCTCTTCATCGTTCTTCAACTTCATTTCATAAGAACAAACTAACTCACATATACCCACAGGGAAGTGGACACAACATCCGATTCGACCAGTCAACGGCGGCAAACGCGGAAGGTTAGCAGTCAGCAAAGACAACGACTTATATATCCTCTTACCAGACTCACAAGAGCCGGTGATACGAATCCTCAAAGCGAAACCAACAGACAACTACTCAACCTATGAGCAGGTTTGGGAGGGAAACAGGCTCACTGGAGAGCCACTGGTCGACTCGGCGAGACTCGAGCACGACAATGTATTATCGGTCTTCATACGCAGAGATGTCACACCCAGAGAAAGGGAGGTGGTTGTCCTAAACTTTCAGCTTGATTCCCCCTAACCTAGAACAAATTGACGATAATGAGCTGTACATCATGTATGGTACGATATGTAAAACCAAATTCAATGCTTAAAACGCCCCCTTTAAACCCATGCTAATCCAACTCCATGCCCTGATCATCATGTCGTAAGCCCAATCGGGTCATAATCCCCAGTTGGGATATAAATCTTGAATCAAACCGCTCAGACAAAAAACCGTACATCATTAACTTGTCTCCCCCCTCGCACCCGCGCATGCACATTGACCTCGCCCTGCTCTGGCCCAGTATCATAGGGTCGAACAAGCCACATTGTGCGTCGCCTCGTCTCGTTGCCCTCGCCATAGTGAGATGGAATATCCCGTCGCAACAAAGGTTCCGTAAAAGCCCGTGGTTGGTCGTTCCTCCACTCCCTAGTTGATGTTGATGGCGTGTAATAGTCCTCCGGCTCGTCAGTCATCTCCAGGTACGACTTCGGATTCTCGGCCCAGTGATCCACTGCAGATGGGTGGAACTGGGCAACTTCCGGACAAGAAACCGGAACGAGGTAATCGGTCGATTGGTGAGGTGGCGATGGCTCTTCGAAGAATGGCGGGTTCCCGTCGTACATTGGGGGAGGGTTCATTTCCTTTTTCAGGTGGGCCGGGGTAAATGCCTCATAGCCTTCCTTTTCCTGGGATGTCCTCATGGCGCTTGTCCATACAAACGACTCCATCTTGTTCCATCGGTTTACCGCAGTTTCGATGATGCGCTGCTCCAGGCCCGTCTCAAGCTTGATCCCTAGCATCGATCCAAGAAAGATGAGGTGGTGAGCCAGCATCTGGCAGAGGTGCTCCTTCATGGCAAGCCATAATGTTGGGCTGTGTTGAAATTCCTCACCCAGCAGCTGCGGTGAGGTTGACGGTGCTTCTGTTGGAAACGAAGAAGAGTACCCAATCCCGAGAACGGCACCGAGAACAAGAAGAAACAAAACTTGGCACGACTCGCGGTCGCACTTGGCCAGGAACTGTGGTGTGAGTGTGCGGTCAAGTCTTTTGATCAGACGATAACCTGACACGTGGCCAACGGTAGAGAGATCCGAGTTCCTCAACTCCCCCCTATTCCCCCTCCACCCGCTGTGTGCAAGCGACGAGGCGAGGAGAAAGCGGCGGAGTTCGGTGACAAGTCCGTCATCGCCCAGTGTGTCCTCCTGGAACTGAAGAGACAGTAAACTTGAGCAACATAACCCTACGATGCTGCCGTCGGGAAGAACAAAGTTGGGGTCGGAAAGCCAGGATGTGACTGTGTCGTTGAAGGTGTTGGGATCTGATGTGAGGTGGAAGTTGGCGGGGACGGCGATCCTGGCGAGCAATAAGCCCATGCGGGACATGAGCGTTTCGATCTGCATGTTCTTGGCTGACGTTTCCGTCTGTGGGGACTGATAAATGTTGATGTCTGCAAAGCGCGTGCGCACGCAGTAGCAAAAAGAGAGAACCTTCCTCTCGGAGCCCTTGACGGCGGACTGGAGACAGGATTGGCAGGGATTGTCGTTGGAGCACTGCGACGTGTGAGTGATTCCCCCGAAAAAAGCTTGGCACCGTGACAGGGAGATAGCTGCTCACCTGGATTTTGAGCATCCGACAGCGCAAACATGCGCCTTGGCGACGGACTTCGCGCACCTTCTCCTTTTCTTGATCGGAAAGTCGGGCTCGGGATCGCGGGGATGGTCGGAGACGATCGGTGCCCCGGAAGCAATGGATAGATCGTGCAAAGGGTGGTAAACGGCTCACTCCATTCGGGTTCGGATCGGCCATGTGAGCGGCTCTCGCTTGCTACTTATGCGACAGTCAGACGGTCGATGGCGAAACCGACAGTCTGGGTCATACTTTTGACACGGTCATGTGTCTCACTCGGTTCAGGCGGGGTCCCGGCCTAGGCACACCAGGCAGGCTGAAAAGTCGAGAAATAGCTCCATCGTAGCCCCTTCTTGTAGGGGCTAGTGGTTGAGGCTGGCTGAGCGATCCAGATTGCGGGCAGATGAGCAGGGCCATGCCATGAAACAAGCAACACCGAGCTTTCCGCAACCGGCTAGCCGCTGTACCACTTTTGCGACGCCAGCTTTGGTCAGGAATCGAAGAACCCTGCGTCAGCAAAAACGCAACCTGGTTGCACTGAGCCATGGCACTCGGGACCTAGCGGGAAGCACCGCGGGTTGTCTCTTCTTTCTTTTCGGCGGCGAATCTGGCCGAAAATCTAGTGCAAAAAAATTCTTGGGCCGAATGACCGCATGCATGCCAAATGCAGACCGGTCTCGACCGCATCGTTAGCGCGACAGATTTGCTGCCAGATTATTATTACGACGTAATGCGCCCGAGGAAAAGAGTGGCCAAAACTGTGTGATGAATATGCAATGCCAAAAAAAAAAAAAGTGAGCAGTCCTGTGGCTTTCACCGAAACATCTGCAGGTGGGCCTTGGCATCTTGTGGTGTTCCTTGGTGGTCGCACTATCCCCTACAGGGCATGGTGCGCAGCTTCCCTTGCTGCAGTGTTGATCCCCAATCCCTGATATGGACCTATCGCAGGCCAATCAGTGCGCCTCAAGTGGAAATGGCGAGCTGAACCGTTTTGCGGCGGCACCAGACAAGCTGAAAATGCGGCACTGACCAAGCTTCCACATTTGGCATCGTCGTCTCTTGCCGACAACGGGCAAACTAACTAACTAAGCTGCAAGATCTTGCCAGCTGGCCCGGTCATCTTTTCCATCATCGCGCTTTGAATCTTTTGCTTCTTGCGCCAGTTTGAGCCTCAAAGGATATCAGCTTTACAAGCATTCCGGGAGGAATCCTTCCGTCCACACACACACGGTGGCGTTTGCCGCCAGCTGCCATAACGTTTGAGGTGTCACAGGCCAGCCAACCCTTGACCCCCCTTTTTCTTGTTTCCCCACGGCAGATGCCGAAATTCCTCGCATGGGTTTCCTAGTGCGTCGGATACGCTTCCCTTTGGTTTCCTGCCCTGCTTAAAGTCCCACAATGGGACAAATACGGTCTCGTAGCTCAAAATTCGATAAAAGCACGGTGCAGCGATTCTGCGAAATGGCGTCACCAATCACATTATGGGCATGACTAAACCCACCCCTGGACGACCCAACCCGACCTAAGCCAACTGCAAAAACCGAAAATGGCACAACCTTCGACTCTGTGTGTGTCGGGTCGTCGGGTGTAAAATGGGCAGAAGGGGCGGCGGCACAGTTCGCCACGAACAGTGTGTGCTGAATAGATTTATCCCAGCCAGCCAGCTAGGCCAGTACAGCACAGCGTGCACTTGTCAGCGCCGTAGGTAAACTATTGGACCCGGTTCGGTCCGGGTGTGAGACATGCAGCACAGCAGCAGTAAAACAACCGAGGTACACTACAAAGTACCTACGGAACAAGTCCGCCCATCGATCCGCCCAGACAGACCTTACGGAAGCTCGGATGACCCCACAAATATAGCGTGCGCTCGTTCGTTCCGGGCGGGGGCCCATTGCCGCGCTGAAGTGAACACACGAAATGCATATTACGAGTCATTTTTTTGTTTTTCAGCATCTCCCTCTCTCCCTCTCTCTCTCTCAAAAACGCGGGACGCTGCGGTGGGTGGGTGCTTACCGGCTTTTGGTTTTCTCTGTGGAGAAAATATTGGTCTAAAAAAAAGCTCCGCAGTCTGGTGACTCTGGTCAAGCTCAGCTCCCGTCTCCTCGCTAATATAGCGCGTGTGTGATTATTTTACTCCACACATGTAAGGTAATGAACCCAGCCCGCTGTGGGTTAACCGTGGTTTAGCTAGCCGTGGGTGTTGGGGCCTGGAACGTCAGAAACGTCAGAAACGCGACCTACGTCTCACTGGACGGTGGATATTTTCCCCGCTTCCCCAGGTGCCCAGGTGGCAGGTACTCACTCACTTACTTAGTGGGTCGCTGACATTGTGATGTGGATTGATGGGTGTGTATGTGGTGGAGGACACTTGACAAGACTGGTGGGTCGATGGTCTCGAAGAAGTTAAAGAATACAGATCCAGCGTATTCTCGAGCTTTCTTTCTTAAAACATGGTCTTCCTGGTTGGGCTGCTAGTGACCAGTGGAGCACCGTTCAGAAAACAGCTCTTTCTCTTGGGATCGCCAAGCTCCAGGCCCTTTGGTTGTGAAGGGTAATCCGTAATGGTACCGCCAAAATCTTTCTTCCCCTCTGGCAAGTTGGACACAATGCTCACACGACAAGTGGAGGGCATCGGTGCTTAATGTCCACAATGGAAGACGCAAGGGACACAAGTCACGTTGCATTTGGACTCGGGAGAGCACAACGGAATGATTCAAGACGTCTATTTCCAGATAAAAGGTCGAAATTTCCTTGGTAAACGCCCCTGCCTGTCATTATAATACACCACGTGAGGGCATTCGCACGTCAGTGCTTCTGTCACTGCGTTCAGCTCCTGATCCCCGAGTCTCCAACCAAAGACGGCGCTCGCTACAGTTCAACTTCATCTGAGTCAGAACCAGTATCTGCCTCAGCAAAGAATTTCTTCATCCGTTCTTGCAGTAGCTGGGCAGTTTCCCCAAACCCTTTCTCCGCAGCAACACCCAGGGGAGTACGACCCTTTTTATCCCTCTTCAGCATACCACTATCGATCCGCACCGCAAGGAGACGACATATCTGCGAGTAGCCTTTCCCGGCGGCTATGTGCAGAGGCGTTTCGAAATTCTTGTTTTGCTGGCCGGCATCGATTACTTCGCAGGCTAGCAGCAACTTGACTATATCGGTGGCGTCGTCTTCATCGTTAATCTCGGTAGCTATGTGGAGCGCTTGATAACCAGCGTGATCCACAAGGTTGATGATTTCGGCGCATTCTGGCAACAATGCTTCGACTCCTTCAACAAATACCACTTGAACAGCCACATGGAGCGCAGTTTCCTCGAGTTTGTTAACTAAATCGAGTTTGACATCTGGGTGTGCGATAAGGAGTTTGTATGCATCACTCTCATTCTCGTATCGTATAGCAGACATCAATGGGGTGTAGCCCAAGCGCGTCTGGAAGTTGACATCGATACCGGCCGTGGCAAGGAAGAGATTGACTACTTCCACGCGACCCATCTGGGCGGCAAAAGCCAGTGGCGTATTGTAATCTTTGTCAGCCGCATTTATATTGGCTTGGTTCTGAAGAAGAACTCGGCAAACTTTGACATGCCCTTGAGAACTCGCATAGTGCAGCGGTGTTCTTCCAGCAATGTCTCTCCCGTCCACCTCCATCCCTGCGGAAATCAAAGCGACAAGAATATCAGGGAGGTTGCGTTGCGCCGCCAAATGTAGTACGGAACGATTAAGAATGTCCTTGGGGAAGGTTTTGTTGAAGGCTCTCCTTTCAATGTGTTGAACGAACTGAGCTCGTAGCTGCTGATTAGGTATTGTCGCGGTACCGAAATATTCAACAGCACAGTGAAGCTAGATTTACATAATGAGCAGCAAATCACCGTGGCAGCTGAGGGGTTGGATGCTCACCAATGTAGATTGGAGGAGGTTACACTCTTCCCAATGCTCAGGATCGTTCCAAAACCTCGACCAATGGGGGCCGTCAAAGATGAAACATGATAAACCAAGTGGTTTATCTAGATTCAATTCCAGACCAAGGTCAAGTTCATGGTTGATCTTTTCAGCGGCTATTGCAAAGTCCTCGTGAACCGCCCGAATTCTTGCAAAGATCTCAGGGCACTCGAAAATAGACCAAGGGTCCTCGGTGAGCCGATCGAGAATAAGCAGAGCTGTTCCAGCCTCCCCCGTGTCCCTCAAGTCCTGGGCGACACACAGGTAATCCTTTAGAAGGTGCATATGTAAGCCACCTTGAAGCCCAGATAGTAGCGGGCTTATCCCCATCACGTCACAAAATAGCGATCTCAACATGATAGCATCGCCAGTTGCGGAACTTGGATTTTGAGACAAACGAGATTCAGCGAGACGCGAAGAAAACAAATCGGTCAGTTTGTCAGTAAACGATGACAGCTGGAAGTTGAGCTGATTCCCTTTCGTGTAAACTTCACCGCCGTCACCTGGGAAAACAAGATCCAGCTCCTTTTCCCATCTTTCGACCTTGCTACAAGCACGTCGGAGAATTTTTGAGAGACTGACAGCATTTGACCTGTGTAGGTGAAGGGTAAGTAACATAGAAGAATAGCTGAGAGAGGAAGATTGTTTACCAAATGATCAGTTGATCGCGCGTAATCGGCCCTGTCTTAGCCCAGGGATTTGAGGGGGTAGTAGTGGGGATTGACTGATCGACTTCGACTGAGGCACCCGACTGGTTGGCAGAAGTATCCCACTGGTTGGAAAAGATAATCGACTGGGCGCTGACGCTCATGTCAAGTGTCTCTCGCAGTCTGGGGGGTGGTTTTGCGGTGAGGGATTCGAGAGTACGGTTCTTTCTCTTTCGCGTATTGGGGGAGCAGGAATAGCCTTTGCTGATGCATCGGGCGCATTTCTCTGGCCACTCACGGCCTACTGGTTCACACTTTGTAGTCTGGTTGTCAGCGTGAAATCTGTATAGGTACAGACAGACACCAAGATGTGCGGTTGGACTGGTGATGTACATTGCTGAAGTAGCTCCTAAGTACTGTGGAAGTTGAGGCTGGAAAAATGCAGGCGGGCCTGGCTGGGGAGGCAGAGGGCCAGACGTGCTACAGTGCACGATGGTCTAGGGGGAAACATACCCGCTGCTTGTCTTTTCGGCAGAATTCACACTTGCTCAAGTTCAGCTTCGCTCCTTGCCTGCCGGACCGCGCGGGGATGGATACATGTAGGGTGTCCATGTCGTCGCACGTCGTTCGTTCTGAAAGAACGATGTTTTGCGAGGAATTCTTGCAGAGGAATGAGCCTGGTCGTCCCAGAGCCTTGGACCGGCCAGCCATGGGCGTCGGTAATGGGGAACAGGCTCTGCACAGCCAACGCCCCACACCACCACAAGCCAGGAGCAACACCAATCACGCACGTCACGCACTTGATCGCACTCTGGTTTGCCACGTACGTCGGCTGTCCCTGGGGTTTGATCCCTCCTTGTTTGAAAGGCGACCCGAAAAACGGCCCCGAGCGAGTGGATGCATGGTTCGCAAGCCCTGGGCGGTGGTGTCAGGGGCGAGGAAGTGCGCTCTTGGTGGAGACTTGACAAGCCTATCTGACTGGACCTCACCGGACATAACTAACTACCTTATACAGGTGCCAAACTGAGAGCTGCCTCCCATGTAGGCTTTGGATGGAATTCAAGGACCAATATCACCTACAGTGATTCCCCGAGTGAAGTCTCACTCTTGCAATCATCAGATATACAGCGGCGACACAGCCCCAAGAGATGTGTGTGGATTGTGGAGAGGAAAAGGCAGCCCAGACCTGCCCGGTGCAAGAATCTTGGCGGGGCAACTCACTGTCCCTTCAGTAAAGCAATTGATCGCAATTCATCGCACTGGCACGAGATTGTCCGATTGCCCCGCTGTCAATCACTGACCAATGACAAGGGCTTGGCACCTCATTTCTCGAGGGCTCTCGGCGACACACAAGCAGCGCACTTCATCGCGCTTCGTCCCGGGTCGCGCTTTCAGACGCCCACGAGCTGCGGCCAAACTGCGATGAAAATCTGCGATGAGAATGTTTTAAAATGTCCTAAACCCACCCAGCTTTGCAACTTTCTAATCTTAACTTCTTATTTCCTTACTCCATCACAATCCTTCATGTCACCCAGCGCCAAACCTAGAAGCTGTCTTGTCAAATACTGTCTTTGTCACCCACCTACCTACCTACGAATACTCTCAACCACATCCTGACCCCCACCCAACCCCGTCACCACAAGTCCCGTCGACCCTGATCGGACCCCCACCCATCTCGACCCAATCATGCCATCAACCGACCTATCCCCAACTGAAGTCACGTTTGGCATCGCTGCCTCCGTCTCTGCTGTCTTTGCTCTCTACCTTTCGTTTCTTCAGCTCCGTGTTATGCGCCGACGCGCTGGGCCTGTGGAGACCTGGGAGCTCGAGGCGTGATCTCAATCCCCAGTCACAAACAACATTTAAGTTGGTGCCCGTCAAGTCATTTCATGTTCAGTGTCCAGTCCGGCGCTAACGGGATATTTTTGTGTGAATAGTTTACAGGTGTATATACCTATTTTTCCTATTCGTCGGCCTAGCGTAGCTCGCGGGAAAGACATTGGAACTAAAGGTTCATACACCTACCTAAGCCCTCAGGCCTGGCACGGTACTGGACATTGAGCACAAGATACCAGGCAGGCAGGTATACACTCTGGCCGGGGTAAAAGGAGTTGGATATGTTTTATCAGGAGTATGTCATTTGAGCTACACGTGGGCAAAGTTTCAAATGTCTGTTTACACCATAGAGCAATGCTCCCAACATAACCGTGTCATTTAATATTAGTGGTGGGTTTAAAGAGCTTGAGATAAACGAGCTTCAGTAAGACGTGGCTGGAAGAATACAGTTGGTCAAACCTGCTATGTAGCGCTGGAATACGCAAGCGTAGCTATTGAGTTACATGTGTTTACGGGTAAGCCTGTTTGGAATCTATGATCTAACCCATTGTCCCTTTGTTGATCCTGCAACAAGCACGTCGTACATGGCAAGAATCTTGAAGAGGCTGAGTTGACATGACGGCATTGGACCTGCTCTGGTCAGAGGGTGGATAAGTCAAACGGAAGAGCAGCCCTATATGTAGAGGATCGTTTACCAAATAGGTATGTAGAGGATCGTTTACCAAATAGGTAGTGAGTTGATGTCACAGAGCAAGCCCCGTCTTTTTCCAGGGTTTGGAGGACAGGCCCCCCACAACGACCGAGGATGGACCTGCCCAGCCCGTTGTTTTTCTGGTATTTACTACAGACTTTTACACTTGCTCAAGGTCAACTAGCTGAGACTTATCTGTATTGCGCCATTGGGTGTGACTCAACTTCGGTCTCGATATCACCGTCCTGTGCTGCATGTGGAAGTGCATGTGATACGGAGAGTCTCGGAGTGTGTGATAAGAAGCACAAAGAAGTGCTACAAAGAAACCCGCGACCCCTTTTCATTCCAGGGAGGCTCGGCAATGACGTGCGATGTCGGGTCCCATAGTTTGGCCAG
>Ga0247763_1001512_pt1 | contig 13162 bp, 9 predicted proteins | sample UWRJL141409B4_FD_179926 | JGI IMG/M metagenome (GOLD analysis project Ga0247763, IMG submission 179926) | Plant litter microbial communities from Arlington Agricultural Research Station in Wisconsin, United States - UWRJ-L141-409B-4 | ecosystem: Environmental > Terrestrial > Plant litter >...
GCTTTCATCGAGCGACCCTCACGATGCGGCTGTTGATGGTATCCGAGATGTAGAGGTTGCCTTCGCCGTCGAACTCGATGCCGAACGGCCGCCGCAGGATCGTCTCCCTGGCGAGCAGCCCCTCTTCTTCGTTCAAACCGAGCTCACCCGTGCCGGCCACGGTGCGGATGGTGCCGTCGGCCTTGCTGATGGCGCGGATCACGCTGTTGTCGGTGTCGGCCACGTACAGGTCGCCGTCGGGCCCGATCTCCAGGTCGCGCGGGTGATACAGCGTCGCGTCGAGCGCGGGGCCGCCGTCACCCGTGAGCCCGGTCTCGCCCGTGCCGGCGAAGGTGTCGATGCTGGGCGGGTCGCTCGACAGATCGATCACGCGGATGCGGTTCGCCAGCGTGTCGGCGAAGTAGAGCAGCGAGCCGTCGAGGGCGAGCCCGCCCGATGGCTCGGGGTTGTCGCCCGCCTCGAGGCTCAGGTTTGCCGCGAGCGCGGGGCCGCCGTCGCCCTGCGCCGAGTTGTCGCCCTGCACGCCGGTGCCCGCGATGGTGTTGATGATGCCGGCGGTGTCGATCATCCGGATGCGCCAGTTCTGCTGATCGATGATGTAGCGCTCGCCGTTCGGGCCCAGCGTCAGCGCCTTGGGCTGCCGGAACAAGGCGGTCTTCGCGTCGCCGCCGTCGCCGCGATAGCCCGCGCCCGCGCCGCACTCGATGGTTACCCGCTTCGTCACCGGGTCGATGCGACGCAGCTTGTGGTTATGCCAGGCCATCACCAGCACCGTCCCGTCGGCGTCGATCGCCAGGTCAGTGGGGTGGTTCATCTGCACCTCGGTGCCGAGCGCGCCACCGGGCATCGTCTCACCGGCGCCGCCGTCACCTGGCAGCGGGGGATCCGTCCAGCCCAGCACCGTCTCCACCGTCTGGTCCGGCAGCACTCGCCGCACCATGTGATTGTTCCAGTCGATGAGCCACGGCGTCCCGTCAGCGGCGAAGGTCATGTCCATCGACCAGTACATCTTGGTCTCCAGGCGATCCTTGCCATCACCGTTGAAGCCCGACGAGCCCGGCAATCCGAGCCATGTGCAAGCACGCCCAGATTCGTCACAATCCGGCCCTGAATCGCAGGCGATGAGCCCGAGCGCAGCAAATATCCAGAACTTGTTCATGTCGACTTTCGCAACCTCGTGTCACCACTGCCGAGCAGTGGCTTCTCTAGCACGCTCGACTCCAGCCATCCGCGTTCCCTGCAACGCCCCTCGGGATCACAGCCAGGGCTGGTCGGGTGGCAAGCCGGTCTTTCGTGGGTCATCCTGCAGTGCTCGACGAAGAGACGTGCCAGTGCTTGAAAACCCCCGAGTATCCTCCTCAGATGCCCTGACCGTGGTGACGTTCGACGACGTGATGCAACTCGACCAGCCGCAACCGGAGCGGATGCCATCCAAGCAGAGGCAACCCGATAGGCTGCCCCCTGATCCGCCCCGCGCGGCGCGCGCCCAGCGCGCCGCTCGGCGTCGAGCCATCTGCCGCCTGAAGCTCGGCATTTTCGCCAGCGTCGTCGCGACCGCGAGCGGCCTGCTCGGCTGTACCTCACCCGCTTCGCAGAGCGATCGTCCCGGGCCCGAGGGCATGCCGCCTTCCACGACGCCGCCTCCCACGACCCCGCCCTCCACGACCCCGCCCTCCACCACGCCGCCGCCGCTCACACCCGTGGGGATGGATGAGGACGAGGTCGTAAAGTTATACCCCGACGCGCCGGGCACCGACTTCCACCTCGGTGGCGCCGACCTCAACGCCGACGCCCGCCTCAGCCTGGAGCAAGAGGGCAGCGCCACGGCTCGCGAGGAAGGGCCGCTACGCTTCTGGACGGTCTCCGCTTACTCCTTCGAATATTCGGAGGGCGGCGACCCCGGCAAGACGGCGCGCGTCCACATCGGCAGCGAAGGCGACCAGCGCTTCGACTGGCAGACGCAGCAAGGCTTCCTCGCCGGCCCAGACGACCTCGGCGATCAAGAGTTCACGGCCTACGTGCGGGTACACGGCATCTTCGATCCCGAGCACGCCGTCTTCGAGCTCAAGGTGCGCGGCGGCCGACACAGCGAAGACAGCCCGCCGCTCGCCTCCTGCACGCTGATGACCTTCGCCACCTCGGCGGCGCCCGGCGTCAGCCGCTTCGGCAAGGAGCTCGACCACCCCCTCTACGACTACGTCAACCTGCCGCTCCGCTTCCCCACCGAGCTCACCGAGGGCCGCTGGTACGGCCTCAAGCTCGTCAGCTACACCGACGCCGAGCGCCCCGATCGCGTCATCAATCGCCTCTACGTCGACGACGACCCCTTCTCGCCCGACGGCACCCCTCGCAACGACTTCCGCTTGCTCACCGAGTACATCGATCGCGCCGGCGTGAACACCGGCCGATACGACACCCTCGTCAACTGGCGCGGCGTCGTCACCACCCTCCGCGTCGATGGCGTCGACTCCGTCGACGTCGCCCTCCTCAGCGCCCGCCCGATCAAGGCGCCAGAAGCCAACACCCCCGCGGCGCGGGGTTCGACGGGCTGACGCTCGCAGCCCGCCCGCTCGCTACTCGAGGTCGACCGCCTGATAGTGACAGGCGTCGTCGAGCTTGGTGCCCCACACCTTGTGTGAGCCCTGGTGCTCCGACAGCGAGAACTCGATGCGCGTCCCGTAGCCGAGATCGAGCCCCTCGATGCGCTCCAGCGTATCCACGAGCCGCTCCGTCGTCAGCTCCGGGCCCGTGCGCTTCAGCGCCTCGACGAAGATCTCGCCCACGATGAAGCCCTCGAGCGACACGAAGCCCGGCTGCGCCTGCGGCTGATACTGGGCGAGCGCGTCGCGATAGCGGCGCACGCCCGTCGCTCCCGAGTCGAACGGCGGCACCACCTGCGTCACGTACACGTTCTTGCACAGCTCAGAGCCCACGCCCTCGAGCTCCTCGGCGAGCGTCTCGCTGCCCACGAACGAAACGTTGAAGAACAGCGCGTTCCGGAGCCGCCGCACGGCGTGCATCTTCTGGATGAACTTGGCCGCCGCGCGGTAGGTCGCGACCATCACCACCGCCTTCACCGGGTGCTTCAGCACGCGCGCCGACGGGCTCGACTTGGCGCGCTCCGCCGTCGCCGTCGGATCCAGCCGATCGTGGTAGGCGACGATCTGCTCGATGGCCTCGTCGACGTCGGTCGTGTTGCGCTTGTAGCCGACGCGCAGCGTCTCCACGTTCGAGTGCCCGTTGGCCCGCAGCGCCTTCGTGACGCCCTCGAAGCCCGCGTCACCGAACGAGTCGTCCTGCGCGAACACCACGATCTGGTCGGGCGCGAGCTTCCGCACGTCGAGCAGGTACTTCACCGAGCGCGCCGTCTCCTCGCGGTAGCTGGCGCGGTAGTTGAACACGTAGCGATCGGGAGGGTCTTGCCGCAGCACCGGCGCGCCGGTGAAGGCGCCGAAGAACACGGATTTGTTCTGCGAGGCGAACGGAGCCGCTACCGCCGAGGTGGGCGTGCCCACGTTGCCCACGAACGCGAACACCTCGCGCCCCGTGAGCAGCTCGCGCATCGTCTCTGCCGAGCGCGCCGCTTCGTAGCCGTCGTCCAGCGCCGTCAGCGTCAGCCGGCGCCCGTGCACGCCGCCCTTGTCGTTCTCCGCCATGAAGCTCGTCTCGACGCCGAGCTTCATGTTCTGCCCGAGCTCGCGCGAAGGGCCGGAGAACACCGCGCTCATGCCGATCTTGATCTCGCTCTCGCTCACCCCGCGCTCGAGGGCCTTTGCCGGCACGGGCCTGGTCAGGGGCGCGGGCGTCGGCGCCGCCGCGGCCGCGGCTGGCGTAGGCCCGGCCTCCTGCTTCGGGAAGAACGCGAAGGCGATGCTCGCCAGCCCGACCACCGCCAGGCCGCCGAGCGCTGCCAGCCCCAGCCAGCCCCGGGGGCGGTTGTTCGAGCCAGAGGGCGTGACGAGCCCCTGGGCGGCGAGGGTGGCGGTGGTGCCGAGCGGTGTCGGCACGTCGTTCCCATGCGGATCGTTCGTGACGAAGGAGTTGCGTCCCGTGTCGGCCATTAAGCTCAGCTCCGGCAGGCTCGAACCGACGGGGTGCTGGCGCGCGAGCTGCGCCTCGATCACCTGGCGGATGCGAGCGCGATCTTCGGTGAATGCCTGCGACACCACGCTGCCGACGTCGCGCCCGATCACCGCGGGCAGCAGGTGCTCGGAGAAGCGGTCGAGCTCGTCCGCGAGCTCGGCCGCCGTGGAGTAGCGCTGCTCCTTGTGCAGAGCGAGCGTCTTCATCACGATGCGCTCGAGCTCACGCGGCACGCGCGGATCGATCGTGCTCGGCTTCGGCACGTCGCCGATCATCACGCGCCTCAGCGTCTCGCCCTGCGTGAGGCCGGCCCACAGCCGTCGGCCCGTGATCATCTCCCAGAGCAGCACGCCCGAGGAGTAGACGTCAGCGCGCCGATCGACACCCTCGCCCTTCACCTGCTCGGGAGAGACGTACGCCGCCTTGCCCTTGAACACGCCCACGCGCGTCTCTCCCTCGGAGTCGCGCGCCTTGGCGATGCCGAAGTCCATCAGCTTCACCTGGCCGTCGTAGGTCACGAACAGGTTTGACGGAGAGATGTCACGGTGCACGATGTCGAGCGGAGAGCCGTCGTAGTCGCTGCGCTCGTGCGCGTAGTGCAGGCCTCTGAGCGCCTGCACCAGGATGTGCAGGCGCATCGCCAGGCTCAGGCTATCGCGCGCCTCGGTGTTGCGGAACACGCGGTGCAGCGGCTGCCCTTCCAGGTACTCCATCGCCAGGAAGTAGCGCGAGCCCGCGTTACCGATCTCGATCGTCTGGACGATGTTCGGATGATTCAGCCGCGCCGCGAGCCGCGCCTCGTTCAAGAACATCTTGACGAAGTCGGGGTCTTCCCCGAGCTCGCGCTTGAGCATCTTGATCACGAGCAGCTTTTGAAACTGCGCCGCAGCCTCTGTGCCTTCCGTCACCGCGAGGTAGACATCCGACATGCCACCCCGACCGATGTCCGCGATGAGACGATACCTTCCGAACACGTTCGGAACGGCCGCCTTTTCTCCCGAGTGCGGGGACGTCGAGGGATAAACCATTCGGTGGAGGGTAGTCAGTTGGGAAAATCAGCCCGGCGAATGCCGACGGAAGAAGCGACGCTCAGGGGATCCTCTGCGGTGACCAGCCGATATGCTCCGACCCGCGCTCTCGCGACGCCAGCTCGAGCGACACACGCTGCGCTCGACGACGCTCGAACAAATGCTGGTCAGTTTTGCGTACATCGACCCACATCTGGATCCGCCAGATTAACTGTTAACTTTTGAAGCTTATCCGAGCGGAGCGAAGGGTCAAGAATCGCACTCCACACTACCGCTCTCGCTTCTGCGCTGCTCGCACGAGGAAGCGACGCGGTGCATGTGGGTTCGAGAGCGGCGTGCAGCGCTAAACGCGCGATCCTCGCCATTGCCGGCACCGCACCCACGGCGACTCGTTCGCGCAGGCGCCGAACCCGCGCCGATCTCGCTCGGGACGGCCAGACCCCCTTTTCGTGAGCCAAGTCATGCCAATTTGCGTCGTTTTTGGCGAAAGCAGGCGCCTTGCCACCCGCGAGATGATCCCTCGAGGCTGAACGCCTGCGCCTCCTGCGTCAGGGGTCCCTGCAGCGAGGGGAGCGCCCGGCGACGAGCCGAGAGCTCGCGAGGGGCCCCGCTTGTTTCACCGTGATTCGGTGGGCGGTGCTCAGCCGCGGCCGTTCTGGTACAGACGCAAGGTGTTGCGCAATGCCATGGTCACCGTCATCGGTCCCACGCGCGGCACGAACACCCGGGCAGTCTCGCGCACGTCGCTCTCGAAATTGGCGAAGGTCGAGAAGTTGACGCAGACCGCGCCGGGGCGCAGCTCGCGCGCGGCGATGCGCTCGAACGACCGCGACGGCACACCCGTGACCACGATGTCGGCCTGCGCGAGCGCAGCCTGACGATCGATGTTCGTCTCGTGCACCGTGTGAGCCGCTCTCCCGGCCCCAGGCGAGAACGACAGCGGGCCGTCGATGTCGAACGACACCACCTCTGCGCCGTCGTTCGCCAGCATGCTGGCCAGCGGCCGCCCCACCACCTCGCTGCGGTTGAAGATGCATACCCGGCGCCCCTCGAGCGGGCGCGGCGCGCTCGGGTCAAACACCTGGGCCGCCTCGAGCAGCTTCAAGATCGCGAGCGGCGTGCAGGGCAGGATGGCCTTCTTCGTCTGCGCCGCGTCGATGAAGCGCCGGTTCTCATACAGGCAGCGCGACCAGAACGAGTGCAGCCCCTCGATGTCCTTGCCCGGATCGACTGAATCGCGCAGGTACTGATCCTGCTCGGTGCCGAACACCGGGTAATAGATGAGCACTCCGTGTACGTTCGGGTCCGCGTTGGCGGCGGCGACGCTGGCCTCCGCCTCGAGCCGCGCCACGTTTTTCAGCTCGAACGAGACCCCGACCTCTTCGCAGCCTCGGCGGGTGTACTCCGCGTAGGTGTGAGCCGGCCCGCTCTGCCCGCTGATCAGCCCGAGCAGGCGCAACGGCGTCGGCAACGCCGCGATCTCCTTTCGAAGCGAGTTCCGGAACTCGGTGGCGACGGCGCTCGGGTCGATGATGGTGGCGGTCATTGGCTGAGCAGCCTACTACCCGAAGACGGGCCATGAGACAGCAGTGAAATCCGGTTCGCCGGGGTTCCCCTGAGGTTTCAGAGCCGCCGAGCCACGCGAATGCCGGGCCGGTCGAGCCGCCTTCGTCGGCGCGCTCTTCGACGCCCAGCCGACGCCGAAAGCTGCCCCGTCACGGCGCCGCGGATGCTCTATGCTGCCGCCCTCCTTCGCAACCGCACGGCACCAGGAGGCGCTTTTGGCTCGTTGGTTTGAAGACAACGCACTGTCGATCGGTCGCACCCCGCTGGTGCGGCTCAATCACCTGCAGGAGACGCCGCGCGCGCTCATCCTCGGCAAGATCGAGGGACGCAACCCCGCCTACTCCGTCAAGTGCCGGATCGGGGCAGGCCTGGTCTGGGACGCCGAGAAGCGCGGCGTGCTGCACAAAGGCAAAGAGCTGATCGAGCCCACCAGCGGCAACACCGGCATCGCGCTCTCGTTCGTGGCCGCTGCGCGAGGCTATCCGATCACGCTGACGATGCCCGAGACGATGAGCGTCGAGCGCCGCAAGCTGCTCCTGGCCTACGGCGCCAAGCTGGTGCTCACCGACGGCGCGAAGGGCATGGCGGGCGCGGTCTCGCGCGCCGAGCAGATCGCCGCTTCAGACCCGGATCGCTACGTGCTGCTCCAGCAGTTCAAGAACCCGGCCAACCCGGCCATTCACGTCGCCACCACGGGCCCCGAGATCTGGGACGACACAGACGGCAAGGTCGACATCTTCGTCGCGGGCGTCGGCACGGGCGGCACCATCACCGGCGTCTCGCGCTTTCTGAAGCAGACCAAGAACCACCCGCTCTGGACGGTGGCGGTCGAGCCCGAGAGCAGTCCGGTGCTCACGCAGCGCCGCGCCGGCAAGGCGCTCGCGCCGGGCGCTCACAAGATCCAGGGCATCGGCGCGGGCTTCATCCCCGACATCCTCGACCTGTCGCTCATCGATCAGATCGAGCAAGTCTCCAACGAGGAGGCGATCGATTACGCCCGCCGCCTCACTCGCAAGGAGGGCATCCTGTCGGGCATCTCCAGCGGGGCGGCGGCCGTGGTCGCGGCGCGGCTGGCGGCGAAGCCCGAGAACGCGGGCAAGACGATCGTGGTCATCTTGCCGGATTCAGGGGAGCGGTATCTGAGCTCCGTGCTGTTCGAGGGTTTGTTCGACGCGCAGGGGATCGCTCAGACGGGGTGAGCGGAAGGGGTCAGGGGTTTCAGAGTGCCCCTGACTCTCGGAGGGCTCGTTCCAGGGCCTGGACGTTGCCTTCGAAGTGGATGGCTTGCATGCCCGTTGCGCGGGCGGCGTCGCAGTTCTTGGCTCGATCGTCGATGAAGAGGACTTGCTCCGGGGGCAGCCCGAGCTGCTTCGCGGCGCTCTCGTACGCGGCGGGGTCGGGCTTGCGCAGCCGGGTGTGGCACGACACGAAGGTCCACTTCAGGTAGCGCGAGAGCGCGAGGCGCTCTTCGATCCAGGCGTACCACTCGGGGTAGTTCGAGAGCGCGTGCATCTCCACGCCGCGCGCGGAGAGCTGGGCGAGCAGCGGCTCGACGCCCTCGATCCAGGTGTAGCTGCCGCGGATGCTGGCCTTGAACCCCTCGTGATCATAGCGGCGACCATCGGCGAAGAAGGCGCCGAGAAACTCCGCCTCCGTCAGCTCGCTCTTCTCGAAGCGCCCCCAGTTATTCGGATGCTTCTGCGCCAGCATCTCCGCCAGCGTCATGCCAAAAAACGCCGGCATCACGTGGCGAAACGGATCGACCACCAGCGTATCCATCACATCCCAGAGAATCGCGCGCGGGGGCACAGCGGCCACAGCCTATCACCGGGTCCAGCCCGAAATCTCCCTGCCTTCCCGCCTTCCTGTTCAATTCCCCTCCCATCATCGACGGGGGCGGTCTCTGGCGCGCGCGGGTTGGGGCGCCCGCGCGCCAGGAATAACACGGCCCCAAAACGGGTATTGCCGGCGCCGACCGCGCCGAATAGCGTGCCGCGAGCGTCGTTTTCCACGCGGAGTAGCGGAGTCACACAATCCATGCACACGAGTTCGAGAGTCACGGCACTGTTTGCGGCCACGTCGGTTAGCGCCTGCGCTCTGTTGGTCGGCGCCTGCGAGAAACCGCCGGAGCCCGTGGCTCCCAGCAGCGCGCCCGCTGCTGCTCCAGAAGCACCCCAGCCGGCCGCTCCGGCTGATGCGCATCGCCACCCCGAAGAGGTGCACTTCGGCAACATCGTCCAGCTCTCGACGGGCGGGGAAAACGCCGAGGCCTACTGGTCCTTCGACAACTCGAAGCTCATCTACCAGGCCCACGAGGGTGAGGGCTGCGACCAGATCTACGTGCGCCCCGCGAAAGACCCGTCCGGGCAGCCCCAGCGCGTCTCCACCGGCAAGGGCGCCACCACCTGCGCCTACTTCCTGCCGGGCGATCAGGAGATCATCTACGCCTCCACCCACCTCGGGGGTGACGCATGCCCCGCCAAGGCCGATCAGAGCCAGGGCTACGTCTGGGCGATCTACGACAGCTACGACATCTTCCGCGCCAACGCCGACGGCTCCAACCTGCGCCAGCTCACGAACACGCCGGGCTACGATGCCGAGGGCACCGTCTGCAGCAAAGACGGATCCATCATCTTCACCAGCGTGCGCGACAAAGACCTCGAGCTCTACCGCATGGACGCCGACGGCAAGAACGTGAAGCGCCTCACGAACACGCCGGGCTACGACGGCGGCGCCTTCTTCAACGGCGACTGCACGAAGATCGTCTGGCGCGCCTCGCGCCCCACGGGCGACTCGCTGAAGGACTACCAGAACCTGCTCGCCAAGGGCCTCGTGCGCCCCACCAAGCTCGAGCTCTTCGTCGCCAACGCCGACGGCTCGAACGCGAAGCAGGTCACCGAGCTCAGCGCCGCTGCCTTCGGCCCCTTCTTCTACCCGAACAGCGAGCGCATCGTCTTCTCCTCGAACTACGGCGATCCGAAGGGCCGCGAGTTCGACCTGTGGGCGATCAACGTCGACGGCTCGGGCCTCGAGCGCATCACGCACGCCTCCGGCTTCGACGGGTTCCCCATGTTCTCGCACGACGGCAAGTCGTTCGTGTTCGCCTCGAACCGCGCCTCGCGGCCCGGCACGTGGGACACGAACCTGTTCGTCGCCGACTGGATCGACACCCCGCCCGCGGGCCCCGCCCAGGCGAGCAGCACGCCGGCGACCACGCCCTGAGTCACCCCACACGGAGTGGGGAGCAGCATGAGGTGCCCCCACTCGCGCGGCGGCGCGGTCGCCACCCCGCCGCGGCGTGACTCAAAAGCCCGCGCCGGCGCGCGGTCTCCCCCAAGGCCGCGCAGCGCGGCCGGGGGAGACGACGTCAGCGCCGCCGAGGGCGCGCCGAGCCGCTCTGTCTCACCCGCTCTGTCTCACGCGCTCGGTTCGGGTCGGATATCGATGTCCGACGTTTGCGCGCGCTCGGTGCGCGGCTCTTTCGCATCAGCGAGCACCCGCACCCGGCGCTTCTTGGCCCAGATGACCACGCCCGTGACGCTCAACATCGCGACCAGCAGGGCTAGCAGCGTGATCAGCACGCGCCCTGGCACGCCCAGGATACGCCCCGAATGCAGCGGGAACTGCAGCTGCATGAACAGGTCGCCGGCGCTTCCACGCCCGGGCAGCTCCGCCCCAGCGGGCGCGCCGGTCTGGCCGTCGAAGTAGACCCACGGGTTGCCGAGCCCGCCGTCGCCATGGTCGTAACCGGGCTGGTAGAAGCCGACGCCGAACACGTCGAACTCTGGCGAGTAGAACAGACCGCCGAGCGGTCGATCCAGCTCGAGCCGCAGGCCCTCGGCCGCCCCGATCTCCACGGCATTGGCCCGCGAGAGCCCCGGCACCGCGAACTCTGCCTTCGGCGTGCGCGCCGCGAACGGATTCTCCGAGAGCGTGGAGAAGGCGCTCACCACGGGGCGCACCACCTCACGGCTCAGGTTCATGCTCACCGCGGTGAAAGCGAGCGGCATCAAGAGCAGCCAGGTCCACACCCCGCCGGAGCGGTGCAGGTCGAAGTTCAAGCGATAGCCGCCCTTGTCGAAGCGGAACGACAGCGACTTCCTCCACGCCTTCCGGTTCGGAAACGAGATCCAGAGCGCGATGAAGGCGTCGACGAACCAGACGATCGCGACGAGCCCCATGAACCACAGCCCGATCGCCATGCCGGAGGCGTCCGGGATGTGCAGGCTGTAGTGCAGCTTGTAGAGGAACGGCATCACCTGCTGCCGGCTGAGCGAGATGGCGCCCCATTTGCGGCGCCCCTGCACCTCGCCCGTCGCCGGGTTCACGGCGACCTGATCGAAGTCGAGCTCGTGCGGCTTGCCTGTCGCCGGGTCTTTCACGGGCACGACCGACATCATCAGCGCGTGCCCGGGCTCCACGGCGAGCGGCAGGAACGTCACCCGCACGCGCGGGTCGTCGCGCTCGACGATCTCCGCGAGCCGCAGAGGCGACAGGAGCTCTGCGTCGGCCGGAGCCTGCGAATCATACAGCTCCGGGTTCAGGAACCCGTCGATCTCGTGATCCCAGGCGATGAGCGCCCCTGTCAGCCCGGCCTGGAACAGGAACAGCGCCACGCCCAAGCCAAACCAGCGATGCAGGAAGACCAGCAGCTTGCGCATGCGAGTGCCGGGAGGCATGACACGGCGGGTCGCATATGTAAATGATATTCGATATCATTTGCGATTGACTGCGGGAAATCGGCTGGCTGTCACCGTGCCCGCTCGAGCCTCGAGAGCTCACCGCGTCTCGGGGACCCTGTACCGCCGCGAGCCGGTCCCACTCGCTGACCGGCTCGCGCTTACACCCGCCCTGGCGTGCGGTCTCGAGCCCGCGCCGGCGCGTTGCGGTGCGCTGGCGACTCAGTGCGGATCCCAGGTCGGAGCCGCGCCGAACAGGCCGTCGACGAAGCCGATCTGGTAGACGAGGAAAAGCCCGAAAGCGACGCTCAGCGCGCCGGTGACGCTGCCGAGCCAGCGCTCGATCTTCCCCTCGAGTCCGCCAAAGCGACGCGTCGCCGCTGCGAGCGGGAGCGATAGCGCCGTGGTGAGCAGCATCATGCCCACGATCGTGCCCACGCCGAACAGGCCAAGATAGAGGAACGCCCAGGCCGTGTCCCGGATGCTCGACAGCACGAGCAGCGCGATCGCGGCAGAGCCCGCGAGCCCGTGCACCACGCCGATCACGAACGAGCGGAAGCCGCGCGCCGAGGCGCCGTCCGCGCTCGTGTGCTCGTGCGCGTGTCGCATCTGCCGCGCGGTCGCCCGCAGGTTCATCGCCCCCAATACGATCAGCATCAGCCCCACGCCGAGCTCCAGCGCCAGCCCGAGCCGCGGCGGCACCACCAACCCGAGCAGGATGATCACGCCGCCCACCACGAGCAGCGTCAGACCGTGGCCGGCTCCCCACAGCGCGCCCAGCAGCGCGGCCGCCCGCGTGTTGCGCTGGCGCGTCACCAGCGTCGTCATGGCTACCACGTGATCGGCGTCGGTGGCGTGGCGCATGCCGAGGAACAACCCGAGGGCGAGGACGGAGAGCAGTGACATGGTGCGAAGAACCTGCGCTAGAGGATGGGGCTCCGGGCCTCGACGCCATCGCCGGAGTCGCCGCGCGACTTCGGTCCGAGCGTTATTACGTTTGGATTGGTTCGTAACACCCATGCCGCGTTCCGGCAAGCGCGGAGCGGCGAGTCGCGCGTGACCTACCCGTAACAGTCCCGATAACGAAATCGCGACGCCGATGGGTTTCCGGCGCAACGCCGCAGCCGGACGCGCCCGAGGTGATGCGTTCTTCCCGCTTCCGTTTTGACGCCTTTCACGGAACCGCGTAAGGCCGAACTCGGAAAGAAGTGGCAAAATGACGACGACCGGCGGCGTTGATCTTCAAATCCAATCGCTCGGCGAGGCCTATGCAAGCGGGCGGCTCGAACCCCGGCAGGTCTTGCAAATCGTGCATCGCCGAGCTCGTGAGCTGCAGAACCGGAACATTTGGATCACGCTGCTCGACTGGGCGGCCATCGAGGCGCAGCTCGCAGACGTCGAGGCCCGCCGAGCGGCGGGTGCACACTTGCCCCTCTACGGCGTGCCCTTCGCCATCAAAGACAACATCGACCTCGGCGACGTGCCCACCACGGCAGCCTGCCCGAGCTACGCCACCACGCCGAGACAGTCGGCGCCGGTCGTCGCCGCGCTGCTCGCGGCAGGCGCCATCGCGCTCGGAAAGACGAACCTCGATCAGTTCGCCACCGGCCTCGTCGGGCAGCGTTCTCCCTACGGCGCGTGCGCCTCCGCTTTCGACGCGCGCTACATCTCCGGCGGTTCCAGCTCCGGCTCGGCGCTCGCCGTCGCGCTCGGCCTCGTGAGCTTCGCGCTCGGCACCGACACGGCGGGTTCGGGTCGCGTCCCCGCGGCGCTCAACAACGTCGTCGGCCTCAAGCCCACGCGCGG
>Ga0247763_1001514_pt1 | contig 13155 bp, 12 predicted proteins | sample UWRJL141409B4_FD_179926 | JGI IMG/M metagenome (GOLD analysis project Ga0247763, IMG submission 179926) | Plant litter microbial communities from Arlington Agricultural Research Station in Wisconsin, United States - UWRJ-L141-409B-4 | ecosystem: Environmental > Terrestrial > Plant litter >...
CCGGGCGCGAGGCCCCGAGCGCGGCGCTGACCGAGCCCTGGCTGGCGCTGTCGCCCATCGAAGGCGCGAACGCCCATGCCGACCTGCGCGACGATCAGCCCCACCGCGCCGAACAGCACGCCCGGCGACTCACCGGCTGCGGCGAAGAAGCCGGAGACGACGGCCCCGAGCGCATCGCCGCCGCCGTCGAGGTAGGCTTGCGCCGCGTCGCGCGCCGTCGTGTCGCTGCCCTGCGCCGAAACGGGGCGCTTCACCGACCCTCGTCTTCGTCGTCGAGCTCATCATCGTCGTCGAGGCCGTCCTCGTCATCGAGGTCGTCGTCCGACGCCCCCTCGTCTTCGAGCGTGTCGTCATCGAGGCTGTCGTCTCCGTCTGCCTCGTTTGCTTCGCCGTCGGCATCGCTCGGGGCGTCGAGCGCGGGGTCGCCCAGCGCAGCGTCATCGAGAGCCATGCCGAGGGACTGCTGGATCTCGCGCGCCCCCTGCCCTTCGACGACCACGAACGCTTCCTCGTACCGCTGCAGCCGCTCGGCGACGACGTCGGCGAGCGAGAGGCTGACGCGTCCGCCTCTGCCCAGCGCGAGCAGGCGCGCATAAAGCACGCTGCCCGCTCGCGGCGCCTCACGGGCGATGTCTTGCACCAGCACAGCGCCGATCGCGTCGGCGGTCTCGCCGGCTGCCTTCTCGTCCCAGACTCCGCGCGGCTCCCACGCTACCCGCATCCCCCCCTCCTGCAGACGAGCCGCCAGGGCTGCCAGGCTTTCCCGGGCGCGCCGAGTGGGGCGAACCTCGGCGGGCGTCCGGATCACCCACCACTTGGCGCGGAGCACGCGCGACACGCTTTGCGCCGACTTCAGCGCCTTGTCGAATTCAGGCCCCGCCTCCAGACTGGCCACTCGACTCGGCACCACGAGGCTGAACGTGAAACCCGGCGGAGCTACCGCGGCGCACGCCTGGAGCTTCGCCTTTCCGGGCACGCTTCCCGGCTCGCAGTCGAGCTCGAGCAAGGAAAACTGTTTCGCGTAGCGCTTGAAATTCTTGGGGAGACGCGTCTCCCCGACGGCGGCCGTGGGCATCGTGCGCGGGTAATTACTGAACCCCGGCGCGAGCCGCAAGCGAGGACCCCTCGACGTTCAGCGCCGATCGCGGCGCCGGGGGGGATTCGACGCTGGATTTTCCTCGATCGCACGCGCCAGATCGGGGCGGCGCAGCCGCGTGCGCTCCAGCGCGCGCTCGGCACGCCAGGCGTCGATCTCGGCGTGGTTACCCCCACGCAGCACGTCGGGCACCGAGAGGCCCCGAAACTCGAGCGGGCGCGTGAACTGCGGAAACTCGAGCAGGCCGCGGTTCGCCGCGCTGAACGACTCGACGCGTGCCGAGTCGACATTTCCGAGCACGCCGGGCACCAAGCGCGCCGTGGCCTCGACGACCGCCATTGCGGCCACCTCGCCCCCCGCCATCACGAAGTCGCCGAGCGAGATCTCCCGGTCGACGAAGCTGCGCACGCGCTCGTCGAAGCCTTCGTAGCGCCCGCAGGCGAGGATGAACGCCCCGTGCCCTGTCAGCTCCTCGGCGATGTTCTGCGTGAAGCGCTCGCCCTGCGGCGTGAGCAACACACGACAGGGCACCACCGGTGCGGCGAGCGCGGCAGCGGCGGCATCGAGCGCCGCGACCACACAGTCCGCGCGCAACACCATGCCCGAGCCCCCACCATACGGTGTATCGTCGACGCTCTTGTAACGGCCGATGCCGTGAACGCGCAGATCTTCCAGGTGCAATCGGAGCCGCTCGGCCTCGATGGCGCGTCCGACGATGCTGGTCGAAGCGAACGCCTCGAGCAGGCTCGGAAACAGCGTGACGACCCCGACGCGCAGGACGGTCACGGCGAGTCTTCTTTCGCGGAACGCCCCTTGGGAGCTTCGATCAGCCCGTCACGCGACGAGAGGCTCACGCGACGACCCGCGACGTCGACACGCCCGAGCCACTCGTCGAGCAGCGGCTGCTCGAACCTCGAGCCATCCCCCGCCTCGATCACGATGGCGTCGACCGAAGGATACATCTGCACTTCGACGACGCGGCCCACGGGACCCTCGGGGCTGTCGACGTCGGCCCCGATCAGGTCAGACAGGTAGTACTCGCCCTCGGCGAGCTGAGGCAGCAACTCGCGCCGCACACGCACCGCATAGCCGCGAAGCGCGTCAGCCGCGTCGCGATCGCTGACGCCGTCGAGCTCGAGCAGCACACCCTTGGGAGTGCGCCGGCTGCCCCGAACCGCATACGCCCGGAGTACGCCAGCTTCCGACTCGAGCACGACCTGGCGCGCGGCGAGCAAGCCACGGCTCTCTTCCCAGTCGGGACGCACTTCCAACGCACCTGTCACCCCGTGCCCGCGAGTCACGCGCCCGATCCGGATCGTCCCGTCGAGCTCGTCGTCAGCCTGCGGCGCCACATCACCTCGAGATTTGCTGGGAGGAGGCGCCGAGGTTCGGCCCACCCACGACAACCGTCAATCGACGATGTCGAGGTGCGCGCGCCGGCCGAGCTTGGTGGACGCGGCCGTCAGGATGGTGCGCATCGACTGCGCCGTCCTACCCTCTTTGCCGATCACTTTCCCCACATCGCCTTTGGCTACGCGGAGTTCGATGAGAGAGTTCTGGTCTCCCTCGATCTCACGGACTTCCACTCCGTCTGGATCGTCGACGAGCGCCTGAGCAATGGTGGAGATGAGTTCCTTCAGCGGCATGCCTGTCCGAAGTTACACGAGATCCGCGGCGATACGAAATCGGAACCGTCCCGATCGAACGCCGCGGACGTGCTTCAGCTCGCGACCGACTCTTTTGCGGGGTACTTCTTCAGCAACTGAACCAGCGTCGCCGACGGGACTGCGCCCTTCGCCGTCCAGTATTCGTAACGGCTGCGCTCGATTTCGAAGGTCTTCGGCTCGACCACGGGGTTGTAGGCGCCGAGCTTCTCGACAAAACGGCCGTCGCGCGGATTCCGCGAGTCGGTCACGACGATTCGGTAGTAGGGAGCTTTTTTGGTGCCGTGGCGGGCAAGACGAATGTGGACGGCCATTTTTTTCTCGCGGGGTCTCTTTGCTCGGGAGCTGGCTCTCGAGGAGAGGAGCCCCAATCTGTTTGTGTCGGTAAGTTTTTTCGAGGGGGCGGTCGGTGTATTCCGCCGGTGTGGACTTTGCTGGCTCACCCGACCTGTCGCATTCCGGTCTCGTTCCTGGCACTGAACGCGACGGGTTGCAATCCTCACTTCGGCAACACGTGGACGGGCCGTTTCCAGATCTGGGGTCTGCGTGGGCATCACTCTCATGCCCCCTCGACTCGCTTTCCCTCGCCCATCGGAGAGCCGGGTCTTCCGACGAGAAGTCCGCCGAAAGCATGTCAGCAAGTCTACAGCTTCAACAAACCTTGCGTTCTGCGACCGGATGCCCGTGAACCGTAGCGGCGAGCCGTTCGCTCGCGGGCGCACCCTAAGGGAATCCTCGTCGTCGGGTCAAGGCCCGTGGTAGATTCGATACAAGCCTAGTGAAAGACCGAATGCAGGACGAAATCCTCACAGTCATTAAGGAAGTTCTCGCACCGATGGTCGCGGCCGACGGCGGCCGCCTGTACGTCATTCAGGCGGATTCGAAACAAGTCTCCCTGCACCTAGCTGGCCGGTTCGCCGGCTGCCCTGGGAATCAGGTCGCAACCCGTCGGGTGATCCAGCCTTTGATCGCAGCGATCGCCCCCAATGCGGAGGTGACGGTGACCTGGGGTCGACTGGTTCCGACGGGGGCCACTCGCGTCGACGAGTCCGGGGCTCCCTCTTCGCCGTCGCCCTGACGCCCGCCTCTGCGTGACGGGCGACGTCTTCCGGCCCCCTCCGAGTCGATCTCTGCGGCTGGGTTCTGACCCGATCGCCCCCGAGGCGACCCCCGGAGGGGCCCCTGGCCTCTCCCGATCAGGCGCGGACGGCGGTACGCTGTCTCAGCGGATGACCGCCTGGATCTCGTCGTCGAGCCCTGCTGCGTCGGGCGTTTTCGCCTGTTGAGCGCGGCGATCGAGCACTTCCTTGGTCAATGCGGCGTCGGAGCGCACGATAGCGATCGCTTCTTTCGGCAACTTCACCACTCGGACCCGCGTGTTACCCGCGTCGAAGGCGACGTTCTCGAACTGAGAATCGGGCCCGCGCGTGCGCTTGGCCGTCTTCCCCAGGCTCGCCTCGACTCGCGCCGTCGCTTCCTTGAAATCGGCGCCGAAGGGGCCGCTCTCGTCCAGCTTGTACTCGTCGTAAACCTTCCAGAGCTTGTCGCGGTAGAAGAAGAAGCGCCGCGTGTAGGCGACCGGCTTGGGCTCTTTGGCGGCGAGGGCGACGGCCTCTTTCGTCGCCGCTTCCGGCGTGGCGCGCCGGTTCAGCTTCGACGAAATCATCGTTTCGTCACTGCCGTGCCCGAACTCCTCGTGAAAGTCCGCTTTATCGAACGACGTCATCCTCCCGTCGAAAATCGCGATGCGACGCAGGACCTTCTTCTTTTCGGCGAGCTCGAAGTCGAGCTCCCGGGTCTTCGGACCGGGATTGGCCTTCTGATAGCGCGTGATGAACTGCTGGTCCCACCAACGGTCGTAGAGCCTCGCGACATCGTCGGCGCTCATCCCGAACGCGACGCCGTCCGGCTCGAGCGCCACCGTCGGGGCTGCAGGAACCGCCTCCGCCGCCGGAGCCGGCGCCTTGGTCGCCCCCTTCGGCGCGGACTTCTTGGCGACGGCAGCCTTGGCGGCCCCGCTCGCGGGCGCGTCAGCGGCGAGGGCCCAGCCTTGCGACAACGTGAGTCCGACACCCAGGATCACTGATGACAATGATTTCATTCCGACCTTCGCTTGTTGGCGCGGCCCTTGGCCCGCCGCGCACCGCCCGCCACACCGTTCGGGCCCGGGTGCGCTGCTACGGCGCGCGATGCCGCGCGTTGGTTTGATGCGGCGCGCTCTATTCCACCGAGCCCGTCCTCGACACGCTGCCCGCGGACCCCTGCGTCCCCGGAAACCTGCGTCCGAAGACACTCGGCCGCGCACGAAGCCATCGTCAACGAGTCAGCCACCAACGAGAACGTGCTAGTCAACTCGATACGCCCAGATGAGCTCGCCCTACGTGGCCGGCATTGTAGGCGCTCGAGCTCGAAAGTGCCATGCATCTGTGCGCACCGGGCTGCTCATTCCTCCTCGACGAGACCCGCCGAGAACGGCACACTAAGGACCACATGCTCTTTCGAAATCGCAACGTGCACGTGAAGACCGCCCGAGAAATCGAGCACATGAGGGAAGTTGGCCGCCTGGCCGCGGAGACGCTGCACGCCGTGGGCGACATCATTCGTCCGGGGATTACCACGGACGAGATCAACGATTTCGTACACGCCGACACGCTCCGCAAAGGTGCGCGCCCTGCCCCGCTGAACTATCTCGGCTTCCCCAAGAGTGTGTGCACCTCCGTCAATCACGTGGTCTGCCACGGCATCCCTGGCGCCCAGAGGCTGGTCGACGGCGACATCATCAACGTCGACGTGACGCACCTCTTCCACGGGTTCCACGGTGATACGTCCGCAACCTTTTACGTCGGCACTCCGAGCGCTGATGCCAAAAAGGTCACCGAGATCGCTCGGCGCTGCCTTGACCTCGGCATCCGCGAGGTCAAACCCGGTGCGCGTCTGGGCGACATCGGCGCGGCCATCCAGGAGTTCGCCGAGGGCCTGGGCTGCGGCGTCGTCACGGATTTCGTGGGGCACGGGATCGGGCGCAAATTTCATGAAGAGCCGAAGGTCAGCCACGTCGGCGTGCGCGGTCGGGGCGAGCGTCTGCGCGCGGGGATGACGTTCACGATCGAACCGATGATCAACCTGGGCAGTCACGAGGTCGAGGTGCTCGAAGACGATTGGACGGCAGTCACGATTGACGGCTCGCTCTCGGCCCAGTTCGAGCACACGCTGCTGGTCACCGAAGACGGGGTCGAGATCCTCACGCAGCGGCCCGGGCCGCTCGCCAACAGCGAGATCTTCCCTGACTACTGGTCTTGACGCCCGCGCCCGAAAGCCGCGCGAAAACGAGCATATCGAAGGCTGGTTGGCGTGGCTCGAGGGGGCTCTCGCAGCGCCTCCGCTCGCTCGCAAACCACCTGGCCATGGCCGTCACACGGGCGCTCGCGCAGCCGCTTCCCGCCGTGTGCATGCTCGGCAAAGCCAGCCATGAAGCATCGAAAAGCACGAGCGACGCTTTCATGAAGCACGTGTTGCCGGCAAAAGTCCGCTTGACGGATCTGGTGGCGGCTGACTAGCTTGCGAACTCCCAAAGTTTGGGCTGGGTGCACGTGGGTGCGAGTTCTGCCTCACATGGCAGGCGGCGCGCACCGGTGTTTCAACGTACCCGCCCGGGCAAATCTGGATGGCGCCGGAAGCAAAGAAACCAATACGCAAGAAGACCGCGCAGCGCACACCCTCTCGCCATCCGGCGCCAGGGAAAAAGGTTGCCAAGGCGGGGGCTTCGGGGGCGGTTGGGAAAAGCAGTGCCCGCGTGGCGGCAAATAAGGCGACGCCTGCGAAGGCGAGCGGCCCGAAGAAGGCCGATATTTCGAAGAAGGTTCCTTCGTCCAAGCGCGGCCCGCAGGCCGCGCCGGTGAGTCGTCGAGCTGTCACTCAAAAAGCGACAACGAAGACTTCGGTGCCTCCGCCCTCACGGGCGTCAAAAGAGGCCCCGCGCGAGAAGGACCGGGCGCGCGAAAAGGCCGAGCGTGAAAAGGCTCAGGCCAAGCTAGCCCGCGACAAGGAAGCCGCGAAGAAGGAAGCCCTCCGCGAGAAGGAGCGCCAAAAGGCCGAGCGTGAGAAGGCTCAGGCCAAGGCGGTTCGCGACAAGGAGTCGGCCAAGGCGGCTCGCGACAAGGTGCTGGAGAAGCAGCGCCTGCAGCGCGAGAAGCAGGCCGAGCAGGCCAAGCTGCTGCGCGAGAAGGAAAACGCCAAGAAGCAAGCGCTGCGAGAGAAAGAGAACGAGCGCGCCGAGCAGGCCCGCCTCAGGGCTAGGGCCGCCGAAGAAAAGCAGCGCGAGAAAGACTCGGTCAAGGCCGAGCGGGAGGCGGAGCGAGTCCGTGCTACCGAGGAGAAGCAGCGCGAGAAGGATCGCATCGCGGCAGAAAAGGTCGCTCTTCGCGAGAAGCAGCTGGCCGAAAAGCAGGATGAGCGAGACGCACTGCGGCTGGAGCGTGAAGCCGAGCAGCAACGGCTCAAGGCTGAACGCGAGGCTGAGCGCGAAAACCAGAGGCTGGAGCGAGAGGCTGAGCGTAACCGCGTCAAGGCCGAACGCGAGGAAGAGCGCCTGCGTGTCAAGGCCGAGCGCGAAGCCGAGCGGGAGCGGCTGCGCGAAGAGACTCGCCAGAAGCGCGAAGAAGAGCGCGCTCGCCGAGAAGCGGAACGGGAAGCGTATCGCAAGGCCAAAGAAGCCGAGCAAACGCGCATCCGTACCGAGCGAGCGGCGGCTCGCCGCGCCCTGGAAGGACGCGTTGCACGTGCCAGCGGGCGTGCTGCTGGAGGCGGCAGGGCCTCGACCACGACGCGGGTCTACAGCCCCGCATCCATCCCCGATCAGTCAGGTACCCGTCGGGATGGGATGACGCAGCTCTTGGGTATTTCGAGCGCGCCGCCACCGTCGAGCAGCGACCGAAACTCCTCGTTCGTTCCCCCCAAGTCGCGCACGCTCCCCCCTCCTCCCACGCCCGAGCCACCGGCGACGGTCGAAGAGCGCTACGCGAAGCTGCAGACGCGGCTCGCGCAGATGAATGACGACTTCAAGTCCGCCTACGAAGAGAACTTCGTCATGTCGTGGATTCACCACGACAGCGCGCTCGAAGGCGTCGTCTATACGTATGAGGAGCTGCGGACGGCGGTCAATCCGAACGTCAGCGTCGTGCCCGACTCCAGCCTACAGTCGGTCTGCGAAGAGATCCGGCGCCACAAGCAGGCCATCGAGGTGGTGCGCGAGCTCGGTGAGCGCAAGCGCCAGCCGGCGACGCTCGATCAGCTGAAGCGCATCTTCCTCACCCTCCATCCGGAGGAGGGCGATCTGAAGACCGTGCGCTACCGCAAAGAGATCCCGCAGCACCGCATGTACTTCCACGAGTACGCGGCGCCCGACAAGATCCCGTACAAGGTGCGCCAGGTGTTCGACTGGCTCAATGGGCCCGAGCCAAAGAAGCTCAAGAGCCCGCTGCGAGTGGCGGGTCGCGTGCACTACGATCTGCTGCGTATCTTCCCGTTCGCGAAGGACAGCGGCAAGGTGGCGCGCCTCTTCATGAACATGCTGCTGCTCAGAGCCGACTATCCGCCGGCGATACTGCACTCGACCGAGCGTCAGCGTTATTACGAGGCGCTCAAGGGCGCGCCCAACACCATCGGCAACATGCTCGAGAGCGCAATTCTGAACGCCCTCCAGAGCATCGAAAAGCAGCTGGGCGCACAAGATACGCGCCTCCGCGCGATCGTCTCTTAGTCCCCGCGCCCTTGCGCGCGGTCGGCCGGGGGTGACGCCTTCGCGAGAGCGTTCGGCGCGCCGGGAGCGTGTCCCGACCCGCTGCCGAGGTCGGCGGACGGGCGAGGTTCGTACGACGTCGACGGACGGGCTCGGTTCGAGTGTTCGAGCCTGGCCTGACAGGGCCCTACCTTAGCGTCGCACCGGCGACTGCCACCGCGCCTGCGACGATGCACGCGCCCGCGCGGCCACGCCCTCCGGGTCCACCCGAGCAGCGTGCGAGCCGCCGCGAGAGCGGGCCCCATCAGCTTTCAGCCGTTGCTTTTTTGAACGGTCCGCTTGGAGGCGCGGCGGAAGTTGGAGCGGTCTAGCCCGGCTTGGCGGGCCGCTTCGGAGATGTTGCCGCCCGTGCGACGAAGGAGCGCCGAGAAGTAGGCGTCGTCGAACATGTTGAGCGCGCGCTGCTTGGCGTCACGATACGGCAGGTCTGCCAGGTTTTCTGGCAGCGCAAAGGCGAGCTCGCTCTGGGGCGCCTCTTCGGTGGTGATGGGCGCCATCGAATGCCTGCCCGACGGCAGATGGTGGGGTAGGATCGTGTCTTCCTTGCAGTAGACGAGCGCGTGCTCCATCGCGTTCTCGAGCTCGCGCACGTTTCCCGGCCAGTTCTGGCTGCGCAGCACCCGCATCGCCTCGTCACTGATCTTGGTGACCTCGCGGCCCTGGCGCGCGGCATACTTGCGCAGGAAGTGGTGCGCCAGGATCGCGATGTCGTCACGCCGCTTGCGCAGCGGCGGCAGCTCGATACAGATGACGTTGAGCCGATAGTAGAGATCCTCCCGGAACCTTCCGGCAGCGATCTTGGTGCGCAGGTCGACGTTGGTCGCCGCGAGCACGCGCACGTCGACCCGCTTGGTCTCGTTCGTACCGACGGGCTTGATCTCGCCTTCCTGCAAGGCGCGCAGCAACTTCACCTGAGCGAGCGGGGGCAAGTCGCCCACCTCGTCGAGGAAGATGGTGCCCTGGTCAGCCGTCTTGAACAGACCTTCGCGCGTCTGCACGGCCCCGGTAAAGGCACCGCGAACGTGCCCGAAGAGCTCGCTCTCGACCAAGTCTACCGGGATCGCCGAGCAGTTGACTGCGACGAAGGGTTTGGTGGCGCGTGACGAGTGTTCGTGGATGGCTCGCGCCGTGAGCTCTTTACCAGTGCCGCTCTCGCCGAGGATGAGCACTGTCGATGACGTGGGAGCGACCCCCACCGCCAGACGATACACCTCGCGCATGCTGGAGGTGTTGCCGATCAGCTCGCCGAACGTCTCCTTCTGCTCGAGCTGGCGCTTGAGCATCGCCGCGTGGTTGACGAGATGGCGGCGTTCGGCCGCCTTCGACACGGTGAGCACGACCTCGTCGTTCGACCGGAACGGCTTCTCGAGAAAATCGTATGCGCCCGCGCGCACCGACTTTACCGCGACCTCCACGTCGCCGAACGCCGTCATCATGATGACCTCGACGCCGGGATGGCTGCTCCGCAGCTTCTGCAGCAGCTCGAGGCCGTTCATCTTCGGCATCATCAGATCGACCAGCGCGACGTGAACGCGCTCGCGCTCGAGCAACGCCAGAGCTGCCGATCCATCTTCGACGGGGATGGCTTCCATTCCGCTCGCGGTGAGCATGCGCACGACGCTGCGGCGGAGCGTGGGCTCATCATCGACGACGAGGACTCGAGTCGCCCCAGCCTTGGCGAGGCGCACGGGGGGCGTCTCGGATGACGCGTTTGCCAGGTTGATCATGGCTTCCCTTGGACAAGGCAAAGAAGAAACTAAGCCAGTGTAAAGCAACATGGGGGTGCTCGTGAAACCTTCTTGGAGAAGGCACGGGTAATTTTTCCTCCACCCATGGCTCGCCATAAGATTCGAGTAGCGTCGTGCACACACATCGACGTCGCACGAGCAGCAATGCCATCCACGAGCGGCCCTGCTCGTGGCGAGCGTGAATTAGCGCGTTCATGGCGCGCTTCTTTCGTCGCGCTGCGATGGTTCGACGACGAACCGCATGCTGAACCGGGGCGACGTCTGCGCTCGCCTCAGACTCTCACCTACAGCGCTCACCGTGTATGCAGATGGGCGCTTGCTTCATGCGCGACCGACGCGCGTTCGAGTGTAAGGGCAACTGCGTTAACGTTTGCTTCGCGGGTTGCTTCTCGCCTGAGCTCGCCCGAGCTCTCGACCTCGACGCGTCTCCGAACCCCTGCTGGGTCTCTCGTCGCACATCTCTGGTTCCGGATCACCACTCTTCACGTTCACCCCGCGGGGCGACGAGACGCAGGTGACGCTCGCGGCGAAGCGTCGACGCGACGAGACCGCAGCCGCGCGCGGTGACGTCGCGCCTGCGCGCTAGCAGCCAGCTGCCGGCGCTCGTCAACGCTTCATTCGAAAGCGATCGTATCAGCGCGAGCTCGAGCCCCGACAAATGCTCCAGCGCAACTCGAGTCGATGATGGGCCCATCAGCTCGACCACGAGCGATCAAGGCGCAGCGTTTCGCCAGCAGCCGACCCCGCGAGGACGCTTCGCCGCCGCGCGTCGGCGAACGGATGCCCGCTCGCGTGGGGCGAACGCCGCCCACCGCACAGGGAGCTCACGCCGGGGTGCACGCGCGCCACGAGGCCTCGCGCCCCCGACGATCACTCGCGACAGCGCGGGCGTGCGCCGCCGACGGCGGCGCCTCCAGCCGGACGGTACGGGCTCCCCTCCGAAGGGGGCCGATTCTCCTGTCATTCGCGTGCCGCCCCGCTAGGATTGCGGTCGTATGCAGGCGCCCTTCCCCGACATCGAGCTCACTGCGCTGCTCGGGCGCGGGACACGCTTCGAGGGCAAGCTCCACTTCGAGGGCCGCGTGCGCATCGACGGTACGTTCCGAGGCGAGATCAGGAGCGAGGGCACGCTCATCATCGGCGAGGGCGCTCGCGTTCACGCCGACGTCTATGTCGGAACGCTCATCGTCAAGGGCGGCACACTCGCCGGGCTCGTGCAGGCGCACCAGACCATCGAGCTGCACGTGCCCGCGCAAGTGACCGGGCACCTCACGGCGCCGGAGATCTTCATGGACAAAGGCGTGCAGTTCTCGGGCGAATGCACCATCGCCCATGGCCGCGACGCGGCAGCACGCGATACGGCCGCGCGCGACACGACCGTCCGAGACACGCCTGACACCGGCGCTCCACAGCGCGCCGTCTAATGTCCGGCTCCCTCACGGCAACGCGCCGCACGCGGCTCAGTGAGCTGCGAAGCGGGAACCCGATAGGGTTGCAGCTTCGGCCCCCGGCAGCTCCCCGCCGCCTGGCGGGTGCATCATTCCGAGTTGAACGCGCGTAGCATGCTGGCGTTCAAACGCTCCAGCTCCCGATCGATCGCCGTGAAGTCTTGTGACTCGTCAGGGGATCGGGGGCGCACCGCAGCCACCGGCTGACGTGCGCTCTGCGCCGGACGATTACCGTCGGGGCGGGTCTCCGACCTCGGCTCCATGGTGTGACGATCGAGCCGCTCGCGCAGCTTGTCGTGCGCGATGCGCCAGCGGTCGCGATCGGCGAGCAACTCGGCCATGTCGCAGCGGATCTCTTCGAGCTGCTCTTCCCAGCGTTGAATGTCTGCGCCGAGCTCCGACACGCGCTTCGCCGCCGTGCCCGGCTCTTCGTCCGCCAGGAGCACCTTGGAACGCGCAAACGCCTTCTTGAGACGCTGAATCTTGCGCACGGCGTCCTCCGCCGAATCCGCACCGTCGACTCGCCCACGATCTGCCGTCACTCGGATCTTCCTCCTGATGGGGTACGCCGCGATGACGCGATGCACACCGCATGGGTTCGAGCGCGCAAACCGAATGATGTTTCACCGTGTTTCGGTGTGCGGCTCAGAAGATAGCGTAGCTCAGCTGGCCCGCTCCGCACTCGGTGACAGGGTTTTAAACTATTAACTGGGCTCCAGAGAGCGTGATTGGACGGCGCCGCGCACACCCTACGACGCGGCGTTCGCTAACACTCATCAACCTTCGAACAGGCTCAGATCCACGGGGCGATCGTCTTCGAACTCGGCCTCTTCATCCCAGTCCTCGCTGACTTCGGTCTCTGTGTTGTTCGCCGGTTCACCCTCGATGCCGCGCAACTCGGCCTTCGACAGCACGGGAAGACGCCGCTTGCCCACCGGTCCCTCGTCGACGAAATCGCGAAGGGCCATCATGTCGCGCAGCGCCTCCAGCTTCGCGAGGGCCTTGACCTCGACCTGGCGGATGCGCTCGCGCGTGAGGTTCATGATCGCGCCGACGTCTTCCAGCGTCGTTCCGCCGCGGTCGGCCACGTCGAGGGCGCAGGAGTCACCCATCTCCCAGACCTCCAGGTCGGGGAAGTTGAGCTTGATCGCGCCGGTGCGCGGCGAAACGTCGACATACAGGTGATGCTTGCAGGACACGTACGGGCACGGACGAGCACCGCCCGCGCACGCCGCGCGGACCCGAGGCTTTGCGTAGTCGTCCTCCGGGTACAGCAGGCGGCCTATCTCGAGCTCTCGCTTGGTCATCCGCTTGACGCTGATGGTGCGCGCGCGGACCGCGCGCTTGCGGCGCGAACGGCGCTGCTCACGGGTGATGCCGTCACCGGTCTGAAGGTCATCAT
>Ga0247763_1001515_pt1 | contig 13145 bp, 14 predicted proteins | sample UWRJL141409B4_FD_179926 | JGI IMG/M metagenome (GOLD analysis project Ga0247763, IMG submission 179926) | Plant litter microbial communities from Arlington Agricultural Research Station in Wisconsin, United States - UWRJ-L141-409B-4 | ecosystem: Environmental > Terrestrial > Plant litter >...
ACGACCAGCAAAAGCGGCTCACCCCCGCAGACCAAATTCTGCCTCAATTGCTACACCACATCTCTACCGGACCAATCACAGGCTTCCCGTGCAGTCTTCCCCCGTGGGGCCACACCTCGTCCCGCCCGTGTCGACGTTTGTTCCGCTTGTGAACATTCCAGTCCTCCGTGCGTTTCCCTCCCCCTCCAGACCCGGGCTCGAGCCTGGCTCGCCCACGTCAGGCGCACGGGAAACGCACTCTACAGTTGATGAAGGTCTGCCGGCATGCAGATAGACATACTATCCATCCATCCATTCACCACTCTCTATCCAACAAAGCTCCGTGCCGGTGGCAGACGCCTTCCCAAATAAAATATGATGGCGCCGTGCGGCCGAGCCTGTCTCTACCTCTGTCTCTGTCCTCTTCTTTCCCGGGAATGCCGTCGTGTACTCCTATCCCTTGGTTGTCTTACTCGGCCGAACGCCTTTTTTGCGACCTGTGGCGAGCAAACAAATCACATTCCAGAACCTGGCAACACTGGTGCGACAAGTCAATATCCGATCCATGACCAGATAACGTTGTACAAGCCCTGGACCGCCAGGCCGTGCCATATTCTGACTCTCTCTCTCTCCTCTCTTTCGCTCTCTCTCCCCTTGTCCCAAAAAAGGGGGAGCCGAGTCGCAAAACCACCATGGCGGCGGACTCCATCATCAGCGAGTCGGCCCACACGAGGTTCAACCTATCAGGGCCCCCTCTACCCTTCAACGGTGCCTCAGCCGTGCTGAGCGATACTGTTGACGACGAGGCGAGTTAACCACCACTATTGGCTACATCGAGCAAAGAAAAAACACTAACATGCAAGTCCAGATGTCAACCGATCCGAGCATACCCGGCATCCTGTTCGGCATACTAGTTCCACACATTGTGTGCACACTCTTCATCCTCGCGCGGGCATGGTCTCGCATTTCTCTCCTGCGCAAGTGGTTCCTCGACGATAGCTTAATCGTCTTGGCCTGGGCCTTTTCAACAACCGTCTGCATCGTCTACAGCATTGCCGCACAGTCTCCACGAATCCAAAACCACTTTAGCACCTTCACCGCACCCCCCGCAGCCGCCACCAGCAGCCTAACAACCCCCTATGACACACCCGCTGCCGTGCGCACCTACCTCGGCTTGATCTTTTACCAACTCTGCCTCTGCCTCACCAAACTCTCCATCCTCGCCTTCTACCTCCGTATCTTCTCCTCCCGGCCTCTGGAGCGTCGGCTCGCCTGGGCGACTGTCATCGCCGTGTTGCTCTATGGCGTGCCGCTCCTCTTCATGTCTGTCTTCCAATGCCACCCGGTGGCAGGTCAGTTCTTCGGAGCACCTATGAAGTGCTTCACGTTTGAACCGCTCCTCATCGCCTCGGCATCACTTCACACGGCAACCGACGCCTGGTTGATCATCCTGATTGTGCCCTGTATCATACGGTTGGACCTGCCTTCGCGGCAAAAGGCCGCTTTGGCCGTCGTGCTGAGTCTCAGCATCTTCGTCATTGCCGCAAGTCTCACACGCCTCCAGCTGTCGCTGCGAGCCGGCAGACGTGGCGAAGCAGATGGGGTGCGTGTAGCCAACACGCTGGCGTTTTTTGTCATGACAGTGTTGGAGCTCGATATGGCGCTCATTTGCGCGAGTGCGCCCACGCTGCGCTTAGTGCTGGCGCGCTGGTGGCCGCGATTAGGGATGGGTGATCCTAGCGTCGACGGCGCCGGGGTGAGAGGCTCCAGAGGAGGAGACGACACCGGCAGCGTTGACCTAACAAGCGTCGTGAGCTACCATGGCTACCCGTGGACAGAGCCAGCCACACCCGCGCGGAGCAAGAACCCCAGCGTTAATAACCTGCCGGCCACCGCCGGCCCGCAAGGAATGCCGCCCGTCCCACCATTAGCCATGCTAGCGCACCGCACGCCGACCACGCTAAGTCTCCGCAGCTTCATGAGCAACATGGCGCCCAAAAGTCGAGGCCAGACACTCCCCGGGGGTGGCAGGGAAGGTGACCGCGAGGGTCTCCTGTATGGCGATGGCGAAGAAATGCCTCCAGCGTCGCAAAGGCGGCGAAGCTCAGTCGGGTTCGAAGGCTACTACGACCAGTACATGCCCGGGTTCGGCGGGGAGGAGAAGGAAAAAGAGAAGCGAAGAAGCAGGACGTTGAACCTCCGCGGGCATGGGGACAGCCGACGCAGCAGCAGGCGATACAGCAGCCAGCGATACAGCGGTCGATGGGGCGATAGTCAGGAGAGCTTCGTTCTGGGCATGAACGACCCCAATAGCCCTAGTAGGCTGAGTCCCGTTTCCGATGCCCGCTTCAGCGGCAGCCAGGCCACCACGCAAGGTAGTCTGACACTGACGACAACAATCGAGTCACGCAGAGGTGCCGATTGAGAGTGCGGACGGGCGACAGCGGCTGCGGACTAAGGGTTGATTTGATGAGGCAACAACAACGGCTTGCTTGCTTGCTTGAACTTTGGGACTTGGCGTTTCAGACACACGGCTGGGCTGGATGGATGCTTTGGGCGGGTGGCAAGACACTTTTGACCGACGGACTGACTGACTGACCGACTGGCGGGAGAATATGGACGGGATATTTTTTCCCCCTTTCCTTCTGCATCTATCTTTGGAAAGGACGAGAGAGGGTTTCTTGCATCATCATCTCGAGGGAAATCCCGGAAGGCGTGGCGCGGGAGGGAGGCTGGGTGGGTGGGACAGGCGTTTTTCCGTATCTTGTGCCTTGTTTTGAAGAGAAAGAAACGGGATCACGCGCTACTGCTACATTCCTTTTTTTTTTCTGATGGGGAAATTATGCTTGTCGCGGATAAAAAAAACCATTTGATACCACAGGTGGGAAACACACCTCCCCAAGGGGATGGAAACTGGGATGGGTGGAATAGATACATGCGAGAACTACGCTTCGCAAGCAACGGTGAAGCCGTGGGTGGTGGTGAATGGTGGTGGTGGTATTGTCGTTAATCCGTGTAGGGGTACCCATGGAAAGAATCACCTTCTAGAAGGGTAGAAAGAATCAGAGACGTGAAGATGAACCACTTCGAGAACCACAGAATTGCACAACGTGAGACTAGGATTTGCCCCATTGCATCGTGCATCGATCGGGCAGCGGGTCGTGCAAGACACCAGTTTTCCGAGGGACCGGCACCGCTGCGATCCGTGGTCCGCAGGAAGGGGTATCCTGTGCTCAGATGCTCGTTGCACACATGCCCGGTTCGTAGCCGGTGGATAGCCGCACCGGTCAAGCTTTCTTGGATTCTGGTCTCTCTCCCTGGGATCTATCCTACATTTTTCGGAGGTCATTCGATGACGGCCAATTCTCATTAGGTTGCGACAAAAAAAAAGCCTTATGACTCAGTAGGACAGAATATTGGTGGCAATTACTCACCTGACGTTAATACAATGTTAATGCCCATCAGCTGTTTTACCTCAAACCCGGTGGGGGCAGATGCTGTCATCGAGTTCATGCTGTCCTGTCGCTGATTGAAGCAAGGCTTTGCTTGTGCTGGGCTTGGCAGTTGGCGGAACACCTGACGGTTTGACCGCGGTCCGCTGGCCAGTTGCAGCGGCGGGGAGAGACCCAACTGTTGAGGTCACACTCCAGCAGGTCTTCCTGCTGCTGCCAGCTTCTCCTATCCCCTCAATTTCCATCCCAAAACTGGGATCTGCAAACCTCCGATTGAGCTACGCATCGCATGAGCGAGTCCGGCCCCATTGATCCTATCGGCCCCAATTGCGGCAGACAGATGGGCTGTCGCTATCTCGCACAGCTTAATGGCTATGTTTTACAGTGGTTTAATTTAGCGCTCTTCTCTGTCATTGTCTTGTCAAGCTTTCTTGTCGTGAATTTTAGGGCGGTCAAGCTCGGCACCCCGCTGCTACGCCGTTGAGCTTTGGACAGGGTTCTCACCACACGCAGGGCCATCGGGTGCTGGGGACCCCGCATGAAGGGAACGGGATCTGTGCGCCTTTCGAGGGCCTTCGACGCCGTTGCATTCGTCGGGGACCCCTACCCATCGGCATTTCATCTGCAGCTGGGATGGGGGAGCTGTGCCTTTGGACGAACTCGAACCACGGCAGGATGCGGTGCGCTCAGACAAGAAAGACGATCTGGCTGCTTGCCAACAAGGTTCGTACGAGGACAGCTGTGAAAGCTGGTCCGGCTAAAATCGACAAGCGAGATCTGAAATCGGGGGTCGCCGCAGTCACCGCAGTTCGAACAGCGACAGAGCCTCACGGCTGAGCCTCAGCTCTACGTGATGCGATATCTCCAGACGTCACTATATCAGCGACTGAGGTCACGAGGCGCGGGCCTCAGATTAGAAGGCTTCAATTACTTGTCCCCTGCACATGGATGAGCCGTCCCGGAGGTGGCCGCTCACCTTGCCCCTGCCGTCCCATCTCGTGGCCATCTCTCGTCCACTTTCGTCGACGGTCATCATGCAAGCCAATCCCAGCCCAGCCAGGCATTGTGTGGACCCACATGCCGGCCCTTCTTCCAGGTATTCGAGAAGCTCTTGGGACGTCCGGATGCCGGTCTGAGCCTTACGAGCTCGATAGCTGGCTGGCCGTGTCTCGGCCTGTGAATGGTCAATCTTGACCTTCCGGTACTGGGCCAAGAGGCTCCGCGATCACCAGCCTAGTTTATGCCCTGACGGATGACGGAAGGTACCTGCAGCTCTTCGAGCTTCCACTCACCTCACCGTCGTTGCCACTGCGATCGACTGACGATGCCGAGACCTGGGCCAGGCCTCGACAAGCTCCCGGTCGGCCCACCTCGCGATGCTCACCGGGTACCTGCTTTACGTACCTGCCTTGTTTGCCATCCGGCCTCGTTTTCACTTTTCTCTTCCCCACACTCCACCTCTCCGCTCCTTCCAGGTTCCCTCCTTCACCTGACCAACCCTCCAGTCGATCTCTACTCCGCCTTGAGGCTGGCCATTTCGTTCATTTTCCCTTCTTTCCTCTCACCACCTCACATTTACCCAAGCCGTTGCGATCTGCCGGCTTCCACTCTTTTTCTCCCTCTTCTTCTACTCGCGTTTCCATTCTCTCCCGAGAACCAAACGTTTTCTTCCCTGGATTCTCCATCAACCATGCCCGCGACGGAAGAATGATGATTTCACGGGGTTTGAGAACCCTCCTCCTGGCACTCACCGCCGCAGCTGCGGTGCTCAATGGTCACGATTCGCCGGCTCCCGGTGCGCAGGTCCAGATATCTCAAGGTCAAAAAGCGACGAAGAACGATGCGCCACAACAAAACGAGAGGAGACGGGCATCGAACGGACTGCGATGGAGGAGGTTGCGCATTAGGCAGGAGCCCAGGCAGGGCCTTGCGTGCCCGCAGACGAACAGTAGTGCTTTGGTTTGCCCACCAGGCTCGACGTGCTGCCCGACCAGCACTGGCAGCTTCAACTGCTGCGATCAGGACTCGGTCTGTTGTCTCCTGGAGGATGGTGGAACGGGCTGTTGCCCCCGTCCGCCGTCGCTTTCGTAAGTCAGTTTTTCGTGTGTTTGGGACTAGGAACTGACCAGAGTAGTGTGTCGTCCGCAACCACCGAGATAGCAGCTGAGGCGGCTTCTACCGTCTTCATCACACGAACACGTACCAACACAGTCACTGTGTTTACAGGAGTACCGACGACATCCCTTGTCACCTTTACCAACACTTTGGTCATTACCATACAGAACCCGACGGAAAGAACTCAAACCGCCACGGTAACGGCAACTTCCTTTTTCCGGCAGGGCAAGCGATCGGTTGATGAACTCGCAGAGGATGCGAGGGTGAGGCGACAAGAACAAGCCGTCACATCGACAGTTACGGCGGAATTCTTCACAACGGTCTTCCGGCCCAGCGCTGTCCTAGCAACCATTACCAATACCGTCTTCTCGACAACATTCGTAGCCCCGAATGCTGTCACTACCGTCTTCGTCACAACGACGGTTTTCGTCCCTTCTGGAGCCATCCCCTCAACAGCTCCCCCGACTGCTATGCCAACACTTGGCACTTCCACGCTGGTCTCGACCCCCACTGGTTCACAAACTTCCTCGCTTTCTCCTCCGACAACTAGCTCGACGACTTCACAAACTTCATCCACGTCACAATCATCCACTTCGCGCACGCCCACCGGATCCGAAACCACCATGATGATGACAATGTCGGGGGGTATGCCTACGAACTCAGCACGCCCTACCCCGTCCTTGGTCCCCGCGCCAGCCACTGCTCCGAGTCTCACGACCACGCAAATCATCGGCATTGCTATCGGCTCGGCCCTCGGTCTCATTTTCCTCATTGTGCTTTTTCTTGCCCTCCGCCGCCTGGTACGGCGCCGTCGTGCCGCCCAGGCCCAAATGCGCCAGCAACTTACCCCTCCAGAAAAGAAATCTGGAGGTCCTGCTGCCTCCGCTGCCGCCGCACTCCGGGCGGCTGCGCCTCGTCGCAACCCTCCAACCGGAGGTGCTCGACCCCCAGCAGCAGCAACAGCAGCAGCAGCCCTAGCCACAAATGGCTCAAGCTCATCAGCTGCTTCGGGTCCCAGCAATCACAGTATGTTGACTGGCGAGGGAGAGGTCCGTATTGTTATTCGCCCCGCGCCGAAGCGCCGCACCCAGAGTTCTCAGCTATGGCCCATGCCGCCAGGACACCGTGGGCAAACATACAGTCTGTTTGTAGAAGAAGCAACGACTGGAGCGACGACGCCGCAGGATCCTGGAGCGTGGAGTATCGCAAGTGAAAGAGGAAGCGTGGGAGATGGACGGGAGGCATCGAATAATAATAATAATACCAGGGTGTACTCGACTGGGGAATATGGAGAGCGGGCGAGCGGGAGCGGCGGTCGACCTTCGACGAGCATATTCAGCGCCGGCTGGGATAGGGAAACCAGCTTTGGCGGTCGGAGCGAAACATCATACCCTGGACTGGGCACGCTGTTGACACCACCCCCAGCTTGGCACGGAACATCGACCGATAGCCGATGGCCGAGAGACCCGGCCGACTATGGCAGAGATAGCGAAGGCCGGGGTGGAAGCCGCGGTAGCCGCGGGAACGGAGGAGAGTCATCGAGCGGAGCCGGGGGCTATCAGATGGGGAGCTTGGGAATTGGCAAGGCTTGGTGAATGCGCCCAGGCCAGGATTAATGTGGACACGATTACTCACGAACATTGCCACGATGCCATTGCGCTTGCTCGAAAGCGTAACACTCGTCCTCCAATCACCCAACCTACCCAAACGAAGGCTGGGATGTAACGACACGACATGACCGACAGACTCGGGAGAATCTGTCCCAACCCATCAAACGGTTTGCATTTGCTACGGCAAAAACGGTACGGAGTACAAGGAACGGATAAAAGGAGTAACAACGGCGGCGCGTCTAGAAACAAATTTTCGAACCTTCTAATACTCTTCCTCCCCGGGAGGAGACTTTTGGCGACAACACTCTATCGCCAACCCACACTGTACACATATACATAGACGACCGCTGGCCGCGCGGGCATGACCGCACTTTGCGCACTTCTTCTTCTGTGGCTACGCAGCAGTAGCCATTTTATGTAGCTATATCGGGATTAGTAGCTGACTTGTTCAGCGTGGAAATAGATACCCATTGAACCAATCTTGTTCATACTCTTGACTTTGTAGTGTTCGAACTCTGCAGTGAAGCCAGTAAAGGCACCTGCAAATACAACGATGCAACACACCACAAGCCAATCCCACCCACCCATAAGGACCTACAAGTTACAAAACCGATTGAATCCATGTCCATCCCCACCCCGCCCCCCAGACTTTGGCCCCATGGTTCCATCCCTTTGGACACACACATGCATGCCAGATCAAGGACCAGGTTACAAAGAGTCTCGGAAGGGTGGTGGGACACACAACTCTGTTGTTGTTAGAATATCCCGGTGCTGCGACGATTGCGTGATCGACGAAGATCAGACCGCCGACCGTAACCCGGGTTTACCTACCGTACCTACCTTTTAGTTCTACCTACCTGTTCCGTCCGTCCAGACTTTCTTTACAGTACATGGAATTTCATAACCACCCCACCCCACCCCATCCAAGATTATAAAAGTTTTGGTTCCAGGAGCGGGTGAACTGGATTTGCATTCTTCTCTAATTTTTAATTCCATAATTTTTTTTGGGTCTTTTGCAAGTTGGTCGGGTTGTGGAGAACCAGGAGAGAGAGAGAGCCTGAAGCAGCTTTCGGGCTTGGCGGGGGTGCATGCCGTTTGGCATCTTCTGGGCCTCAGTGAATGATGGAGGTCATTCAATTCGTATGTAGGCAGGAAAGAAGGAAGGAAGGAAATACGAATTGTAGCTCCAGAGATGGTAGATTCAGTATCGTCGATGAGGTTTGTTTCTTGTCACCAAGCTTCCCATCTTGCGGCTTGACCAAAATTTTGACAGACTATCTAGGTAGGTTGCCTGCCTGTGCTGTGCATTGTTCTAGCCCCAGCTCTGTCCACCCACGTTGTCTACCCAGGATTGAATGCCGTCTCCCGCCTCCGCGCCTTCCCAGGTTTTCGTTTTGATCTAGTCGTATCGTACAATACAAGCTATTATAAGTACATCCGTCGTCGAAGGCTTCCCCAAGAAGGGGGGCACGCAGAACTCTAACCTCCCTGTCTGACGCCTCTCATCACCCCCTAATGCAATAACCGAGCAGGTTGTATCTTGCCCCCAAAACCAAAGAACGCCGGGCTGCCGAATGTCGAGTGAAGATGTGTATACACAGCGGAAACAGAACTGCCCCCACCACAGCCACTGCGGATGAAGGAGCCGACATGCTTTCAAACGCGATGACGATGCAGCCGTTTCCCGCGTCCCCCATATCAAATCGCCCACGCCAGTGACCCGGTATCACCTACGCAGCAGCGCCCATCCCTAGATAACCAAACCGCGTCTACTTTTTCCCCGCGATCTGGCTACCTATCCTTATACACCTTGGGATTCCACCCCTCCTTAGTCTCGGCCTCCTCTGCGGCCTTCTCTAGATGCGGCGTAATCTCCGCCTCAAGGCGTTCGCGAGCTCGTAAGATCTTGCTCTGCAGGTAGAAAGAACCGCCCTTCTGGGGATCGTTTGCGTCAAATAGGCGCTTGAACCGCGTCATGACGTCCTCGAGATCCGATGCCGCCGCGGCACCCTTCTGTGGTGGCTTGACATTGAGAATTTTGCACGCCTCGTCTAGTGTCATGCCAGTGCTAATGTTGACACGGCCTGTCGCTCCAGGTGCTCCGCCCGCTTTCGCCTGCGCTCGTTGATACTGGCTCGAGGCCGCGGCTTGTTTGTAGGCTTCGGCGAAGGCGCGACCGAGAACGCGCGAGCCGATTACAACGACTTGAGTGATAATTCGGTAGGCCTAGGCAGAGAAGCTTTTGTTAGCAGGGGTGAGTCGAAAGCGGACTTGTGAGGGCGCTGTTGCGCTGTTGAACAACTTGCCATGATGATATATGAAGGGGCGGCGATGCTCGCCTGCGCAGCCCGATAATTCGATGCAATATGCGGCGGGCTAGCTCCGGTGCTGCAGAGCGCCGAGAGTGTGTCGAGAGTCGCGGGTGTTTGCGGTTTCGCAAGGAGCTGGAGCTTCGGAATCGGCCAGAAAATTGAATGACCGAATCGACATCTGCCAAAAAATTGAAACCCCCGGCCTCAGATTGGCCCGTCCGATAATCGGGATTTCCTCGGTTCATTTGGCGGCGGTGCAGGGGGCGCAGGGAGCGAATTGCGGCCTGAGGCAGCGACCTGAGGCAGCAACGGCGTCAGCCAGCTGCGAAGTTGGAAGCTCTAAAGTTTGAAGAAGCAAGATCGCATCTTTTTGGACAAACACTGTATTCCTGTCCCCTTCACCACAAAGCGCTCTTACGCTCCCGACGCCTACTGCACAATCCGGACTGGTTCTCTCTGCGCTTTTCAGACCAGAAAGATCCACATATACCCATTCCTGGGCGAAAACCTGTCTCGACAGACTTCACCGACGCTTCGACCTCCACACACGCCAAATGGCAACATACTACGGCGCGCCGCCGAACCAGGGCTACGCCCCGACGGGCGCCCAAAATCTCCAATTCTACCCATCCACATACTCACAGCCCGTATCAGGGCACGCGACACCCTCACAAGCATCATACGGCTATGGTGGCTCATCGTCAGGGGGTGGTTACGGCGTCTCCAGCGGCTTCAACTCGGGCTTTGGCAGCGCCGCGGGGGTATCAGGGCGCATGGGCGAGCAGGGCGGTCTAAGGACAGGATGGCTCGCGGCGTTTAGTTCGGAAGGCTACGACGGGGAACCTCCCTTGCTTGAGGAGCTAGGAGTAAATCTTAGGCACGTACGAAGCAAGGTACGTTGTCTCGTAGAATATTGATAGCTCGTTGCCAAGGGCTAACATATCGCCAGACCCTCGCCGTACTCAACCCATTTAGCCGTATCGACCAGCATTTAATGGACGATTCAGATCTGGCTGGTCCGCTTATCTTTTTCCTTTTGTAAGTCATATCTTCTTCGCCCTCGCTTTGTATGTGTCTGGTGACCTTGCTAACCACGCCGCCCTTTCAGGTTTGGTACCTTCCTCCTCCTCTCCGGTCGAGTCCACTTCGGCTACATCTACGGGCTCGGTGCCCTCGGCTCCGTCTCCCTCCACGCCATCCTCTCTTTGATGGCCCCGTCTGATACAAACCCATCAGGCGCCGCTGGCCCCGTCCCCTCGTACCCTGGCCAACCGACCTCAGACCCACATCAGGGGAATCCGTCCAGTGGCATTACATTCGCGCGCTCGGCCAGCGTGCTGGGGTACTGTCTCCTCCCGCTGGTGGCGACGAGCCTGGTCGGCATCGTGATGCCCATGGACACACCACTAGGCATCGTTCTGACGACAGCGGCCATCATGTGGTGCACATGGAGCGCGTCGGGCATCTTTTGCACAACGCTCCGCATGCGAGCCATGCGCGGCCTGGTGGCGTACCCGCTCGCCATGTTCTATGTTGGCTTCGGCATTATGGGCGTGTTTAGTAGCCGTGGGAGCGGGGCGTTTGCGAAGGTCGCGCCGGTGCCTGGAGCGTTGTGAATTGAGTGAACTGGCGCTGGACCTCGGCGATATTGAGGGAGAACAGGAAGGGTGGCCGGGCGATGGATTAGACTTTGGATCTGGCGTAATGGGACGGGTGACTGTAAAGGACAAGCTCCTTGTGGGAGTTACGCTAAAAGGGTCATACCGTGTGTCATGGCGCAAGGGGCCGTTTGTGTCCCGTGGCGGATGGCTTGTGGGCACTTCGCAGGTACGCGAAGAACCCCCCCGGTTGGCAACAGGGGAGACTACAACCCGCCAAGCAGTTGAGCAATGTCTGTACCATATTTATGGAGTACGAATTGAGATGATAATATCATTCCATGGTTTCTGTTTGTGTGTGTGTGCGTGGGCTGGACTGTGTCTCTAGAATGAAGAACTTGTTAGAACCTCATTTGGTCAAACTGTACGGTATACGGTGCACTCCTCCACCAATTCCCCCCCCCAGCCTGCAATGCTCTTGAACTCAGGATGCACTAGTAATTCTCGAGATGGCCTCCATCATGAAAGCTTTATCCACACAAAACATCAAACTCACTATGATTCCCACACACAGCGCACGTCGTTTCCACCCAGAAGCAGCCCCCCAAAAAAGGAACAGCAAAACTCATCGCTTCAACTCAAACACTGGAATATGCATTATGTCCCATCGTCCTCGCCTCTCATCTCTCGCTTCTCATGACCAACATCACATCTCATCGCCTATAAAACTCGATTCAGAAATACCTCCACTTTGTATCGATCCTGTCTTTCCCCGTCCTGTCCTGGTCCACCCAAAATGCTCGGGCAAAGAGAAAACTTGAAACACCAAGACAGACAGATCGTCTCCCTCATCGTTGCTGCTGCAATGGGGCAGGGATTTCCCTCCCCAATGCGTGTGGCTCTCTACTAATGTACAGAAATCCCCCCAAAGAAATAAAAAGGACAAGAACTCATTCCCAAAACCGCCAGTGAGTGAAAGGGGGGTTCAGATTTAAACGATCCAGCAAGAAGAAAAAGCGGCCCCGCTCATCCTTTCGTTCGTCTCTTTCGTTTCCGAATCCATGTCGAGAGGACATGTCCTGGTCCCGATTCGCGCTCCGCTGCTTAGGTGGGCGAAAAAGCAATCGCAATGACAACAGAGCCAAAGGAGCCGGCCGGCCAGGCTCGAGATGAGCAAGCAAGTATGCGGGTCTTCATCCATCCCATCAAGTATCATGCACAAAACGCAGTATTTTCTTCCGACCGCCTTGCTGGCCGAAATGAATCTGACCACCACTTTGGATAATATGGCGACTAGGAACCATTAAGTGTGGCCTCTGGCAAAGCGCCCAGGATCGAGTATTGTCCGCCGGCACCAGCCCAGATGATCTTGCGACCGCGAATGGCCGTGTTATCGATGAGAGTCGGTGTCTTGATATCGTCAGTTGTGCCCTGACCAGTCTGATAATTTGTCGAAAAGCCCCACGAGTAAACTTTTCCGTCCTTTGTGATGGCAAAGCTGTGGTCAGTGCCGGCGGCGACCTTCACAATGTTACTCAGACCCTCAATGGCGGTCGGTTGGACTAGGATGCGTGGACGCTGAGACTCGTCCCAAATGGCGTTGGCGCGCGTATAAACGTGCTCGGGGTGACCAACCTGGTGTCCGTCGATGCGGCCCCAGGTAATGAGCTCGCCCTCGGTCGTGCAAGCCAGGGAGTGGTGCTCGCCGGCGGCGATCTCGGTGACATCAACATCTAGGAGAGAGCTGACGACCTGAGGCTTGAGAATAGTGGCGTTGTCCTCGCCAGCATCAGTGGCAATGCCAAGTTCTGCGTAGTTGTTTAGACCCCATCCGATGACACGCTGCTTCTGGTCAATGACGAAGGAGTGGTATGCACCACAGGTGAGAGTCTCCGCCTTGGCCCGATTGGGGAGAAATCCGATGCCACCGGGGAGGAGAGCTGATTCGGGGTCACGCTCAAGAAGACGGCGCGCGAGCTGGGATTGTTGGCCTGAGCCCCAAGCAGAGATCTTGTGCTTCTCGTCCATCGCAAGAACGTGGTTTGCACCAGCTGCGAGCTGTTTGATCTTCGAAAGTTC
>Ga0247763_1001517_pt1 | contig 13143 bp, 10 predicted proteins | sample UWRJL141409B4_FD_179926 | JGI IMG/M metagenome (GOLD analysis project Ga0247763, IMG submission 179926) | Plant litter microbial communities from Arlington Agricultural Research Station in Wisconsin, United States - UWRJ-L141-409B-4 | ecosystem: Environmental > Terrestrial > Plant litter >...
CCGGTCCGGTCCTGGAAGCGTGCCGAAGTCTGTCAAGGACCGCTGAGGAACCCCTGACTCCGGTGACCGGCCCGATGCCGGACCGTGCGGCGGACGCCGACGCTCCACGGCTGCCCGCCGGCCGGACCGGGCAGCCGTCACCGATAGGGTCGGTGCCCGTGGCGAACAAGAACATCCCCGACCCCGGCTTCTCCGGCGACAACGGCTCCGCCGACCCCCGGCTGAGCGCGGCGCTCGCGGCCTGGGCCGAGGACCGCTCCGCGCACGGCCCCGTCCTGGCGGCGCTCAAGGACGCGCGACTCCTCGTCCCCGTGGTCGCCGTACTGGGCGAGACCGAGGAGGACGAGAACGGTCTGCGCCGGGAGAAGACCAGCGACATGGCCGTGCCCACCCTGAAGGCCGGCGGCCGGACCGCGCTCCCCGCCTTCACCTCCACCGAGTCGCTGGCCCGCTGGGACCCGACGGCCCGGCCCGTCGCCGTTCCCCTGCACCAGGCTCTCCGGGCCGCCGCGCACGAGAAGGCCGACACCGTCGTGCTGGACCTGGCGGGCCCGGTCGCGTACGAGCTGACCGGCCCCGCCCTGCTGGCCCTCGCCGAGGGGCGTACCACGACGGATCCGCTGGCCGATCCTTCCGTGGTCGCCGCGGTACGCGCCGCGGTCGCCGCCGAACCCCTGGTGCTCCGTGCCCACCTGGGCCCCGGGCAGTCCGACGGCACCCTCGTCCTCGTACTGGACCCGTCCGCCGCCCCGGCCGGGACCGCTCGGGCCGTCGCCGGGCGCCTCGCGGCCGACGAGACACTGAGGGCCCGCCTGGTGCGCGGCCTCGACCTGGCACTCCTGCCGGCCGGGACGACGCCACCGGGCGAGCCGCTGTACGTGCGCCGATAGCTTCGTGGACCCGTCCGCGGACGCGTGGATCCGGGCGGGGAGGAGAGGCCGCCCCGCGGGCACCCGCGGGGCGGCCGCGGGAACAGGGATCAGCCGAAGACCGGGCCCGTGTACTTCTCCCCCGGCCCCTGACCCGGCTCGTCCGGGACGAGGGACGCCTCGCGGAAGGCGAGTTGCAGCGACTTCAGGCCGTCGCGCAGCGGCGCCGCGTGGAAGGAGCTGATCTCGGTCGTGCTCGCGTCGAGCAGTCCGGCCAGCGCGTGGACCAGTTTGCGTGCCTCGTCGAGGTCCTTGTACGTGTCGCCCTCCTCGGTCAGGCCGAGTTTCACGGCGGCGGCACTCATCAGGTTGACGGCGACCGTGACCAGGACCTCGACCGCGGGGACCTCGGCGATGTCGCGGGTCATGTCGTCGAAACCGGGGGCACCCGGGGAGCCGGGCGAACCGTGGGATTCGGGAGGGGTGTCACTCATGCCCACACGATAGGCCCAGCTCCCCCGGCCCCCGCCCGCGGGAGGAAGGACCGCCCCGGCCGGCCGGGGCGGGGCGGGTGGCGGTGCCCGCGCACCGGTTAGCAGCACCATGGGGGAGCTGCTAACCTGGTGTGACGACCGGCCGGACACTCCTGTGCCCGGCCCGCAAGTGGAGGCTCCGATCTCCCACCCGGCCGTCCTCAGGGCGGCGGGTCACCCGGTCAGGCGGTCACCATCGTTCCGTACGGACGATGGAGCTGCTGGATATGCGCCCCGCGGTTGACCGCGACGGTGCTCCGGTCATCCTTGGAGCCACCGCCTGCGTCCCGTCCGGGGCATTTTTGATGTGCCGCGGCGGTTGGTCCAGTGAGAAAGACGTACGCGAGCTGTCTGCCAGGCAGCCGTGTGGTGCTATCCGAGGAGGATCCATCAGCGCCGAGCCCCGCATCAACGACCGGATTCGCGTTCCCGAGGTACGACTTGTCGGTCCCAGCGGCGAGCAGGTCGGGATTGTCCCGCTTGCCAAAGCCCTGGAGCTCGCACAGGAGTACGACCTCGACCTGGTCGAGGTGGCCGCGACTGCGCGTCCGCCGGTCTGCAAGCTCATGGACTACGGGAAGTTCAAGTACGAGTCGGCCATGAAGGCCCGTGAGGCGCGCAAGAACCAGGCGCACACGGTCATCAAGGAGATGAAGCTCCGGCCGAAGATCGACCCGCACGACTATGACACCAAGAAGGGCCACGTCGTCCGCTTCCTCAAGCAGGGCGACAAGGTCAAGATCACGATCATGTTCCGTGGTCGCGAGCAGTCCCGGCCGGAACTCGGCTACCGACTGCTGCAGCGTCTCGCCTCGGACGTCGAGGACCTCGGGTTCGTCGAGTCGAACCCGAAGCAGGACGGCCGAAACATGATCATGGTTCTCGGCCCGCACAAGAAGAAGACCGAGGCCATGGCCGAGGCCCGCGAGGCCCAGGCGGCGCGCAAGGCGGAGGCGAAGGCCAACCCGGGCAAGTCGCAGAACCACGCGGACGACGACATCCCCGAAGGGGAAGCCGTCGATGCCGAGGCGGAGACCGCCGAGGCTCCGGACAAGGCTTCCGCCGAAGCCTGATCCCGAGGCTCGTGCCCAAGGGGGTTTCCGGACGGTCGTCCGGGGACGTCGACCGACACACATGACGTTCCGTTGTGCCCGGTTTCACGACCGGGCGCAGGAGCGCCACCGACGAGGAGAGAACGGCGCTATGCCGAAGAACAAGTCGCACAGCGGTGCCAGCAAGCGCTTCAAGATCACCGGCTCCGGCAAGGTGCTCCGTGAGCGTGCCGGCAAGCGCCACCTGCTCGAGCACAAGTCGTCGCGCCTGACGCGCCGCCTCACCGGCAACGCCGAGATGGCCCCGGGCGACGCCAAGAAGATCAAGAAGCTTCTCGGCAAGTGACGTACCGGCGCCTCGGCGCCGCGCGTCAGGACCGGGACCCCACCGATTTCGGACCGTGTGACCACCTCCACGGTCCCGCTGCAAGGAGTTAACAAGTGGCACGCGTCAAGCGGGCAGTCAACGCCCACAAGAAGCGCCGGGCGATCCTCGAGGCGGCCTCCGGCTACCGCGGTCAGCGCTCGCGTCTGTACCGCAAGGCCAAGGAGCAGGTCACCCACTCCCTGGTCTACAACTACAACGACCGCAAGAAGCGCAAGGGCGACTTCCGTCGGCTGTGGATCCAGCGCATCAACGCCGCGGCCCGCGCCAACGGCATGACGTACAACCGCCTCATCCAGGGTCTGAACGCCGCGAACATCGAGGTCGACCGCAAGATCCTCGCGGAACTTGCCGTCAACGACGCCAACGCGTTCGCCGCCCTCGTCGAGGTCGCGCAGAAGGCACTGCCGTCGGACGTCAACGCACCCAAGGCTGCGTGACGCAGGCGCCGGCTCCGGCCGGATCCTGTGTGTGGGCTCGTCTGCCTCATGGCTGCGGGCCCACATTCTGTTTTTCCCGCACGCCCGTCGGCCGGTCCGGCACCGCGCGACTCCACCGGCGTGGCCGATCCCCGTCGCGGACCCCGTGCGCCGGGCCGTACGGGCCGTGCGGAACAGCGGCCCCGGCCCGTGAACCACGCGGTACGACGTGCGCCGCCCGTGAACCGAAGGTGACGTGAGTCCATGCCCAGCGGCCCCGAGCTGATCTCCCCCCGTTCGCCGCGGGTGTCCGCCGCCCGGCGGCTCGCCAGGCGGAGTTTCCGGGGCAAGGAGCAGCGGTTCCTCGCCGAGGGTCCGCAGGCCGTGCGGGAGGCGGCGGCGCACCGGATCGGTGCCGAGCCCGCTCTCGTCGAACTGTTCGCCACGGTCGCCGCCGCGGAGCGGTACGCCGACATCGTGGGGGAGGCCCGCGGTGCAGGTGCCCGGGTGCACCTCGCCGCCGACGACGTGATCGCGGACATCTCGACCACCGTCACCCCGCAGGGGCTCGTCGGGATCTGCCGGTTCCTGGACACCCCGTTCGAGGAGATCGTCGCGGCGGAGCCCGCACTGATCGCCGTCCTGGCGCACGTGCGCGACCCGGGGAACGCGGGCACCGTCCTGCGGTGCGCCGACGCCGCCGGTGCCGACGCGGTGGTCCTCACCGACGCCTCCGTCGACCTCTACAACCCCAAGTCCGTACGCGCGTCGGTCGGTTCGCTGTTCCACCTGCCCGTCGCGGTCGGCGTACCCGTGGAAGAGGCGGTGCGGGGGCTCAGGGACATCGGGGTGCGCGTCCTGGCCGCCGACGGCGCGGGCGAGGACGACCTGGACGACGAACTCGACAAGGGCACCATGGGCGGGCCCACCGCCTGGGTGTTCGGCAACGAGGCGTGGGGACTCCCCGAGGAGACCCGTGCGCTGGCGGACGCCGTCGTGCGCGTGCCGATCCACGGCAGGGCCGAGAGCCTGAACCTCGCGACGGCGGCGGCCGTATGTCTTTACGCGTCGGCGCGGGCGCAGCGGGGCCGACGTGCTCGTTCCTGAGGGGGTCCGTTCCGTCACTCCCAGCTAGTAGGGTGACGGGCCCGGGGATCCGCCCCCAGGCTCTCGGCTGCGCTCGAGCAGGGAGGTCGTCCCGGATGCCGGACGAGAGGTGGGGTGCGGGGATGGGTGTCGGCACGAGCGGTGCGAAGAGCGCACTGCGGGCACGCGACGTGCGGAGCGCTCCCGCGCCCCGGCACGCCGACCCCGACGAGCTCGGCATCGACCTCGACGACCTGCCCGACGGACTCGTGATCGCCGACGAGCGCGGCCGGGTGACCTGCTTCAACGCCGCAGCCGCGCGGATCACCGCCACTCCGGCCACCGACGCCCTCGGCCACCCCCTCGACCGGGCCCTCCCGCTGGAGGATCTCGAAGGCCGCCGCTGGTGGCAGCTGACCGATCCGTACGGCGGTCTCGCGATCCGCAACGGACAGCCCGAACGCAATCTGCTCCTGCCGGGCGGCCGGGAGGTCCTGGTGTCGGCGCGGTATCTGCGGAAGCGCCCCGCCGGCCCGGTCCGCCGTGTCGTCGTCTCGCTCCGGGACACCGAGGCCCGCCGCCGCACGGAGCGCAGCCACGCCGAGCTGATCGCCACGGTCGCCCACGAGCTGCGCTCGCCGCTCACGTCCGTCAAAGGCTTCACGGCCACGCTCCTCGCCAAGTGGGAGCGGTTCACCGACGACCAGAAGAAGCTGATGCTGGAGACGGTCGACGCGGACGCCGACCGGGTCACGCGACTCATCGCCGAACTCCTCGACATCTCCCGCATCGACTCCGGCCGTCTCGAAGTGCGCCGTCAGCCCGTCGACATCGGTGCCGCCGTCGGCCGGCACATCCAGGCGTACGTCGCCTCCGGCCAGTCCGCCGACCGCTTCCTGCTGCGCATCGGACAGCCGCTGCCCGATCTGTGGGCCGACCCGGACAAGGTCGACCAGGTGCTCAGCAACCTGCTGGAAAACGCGGTGCGGCACGGCGAGGGAACCGTCACCATCGACGTGGAGCCCGCGCCGTCGCCCCGTGAGGGCGAGGACGCCTGCACGTCGGTCACCGTGAGCGACGAGGGCCCCGGCATCCCGGAGGAGTCCATGAACCGCGTCTTCACCCGCTTCTGGCGGGGCAGCAAGCGCGGCGGCACCGGCCTCGGGCTGTACATCGTCAAGGGCATCGTCGAGGCCCACGGCGGCACCATCACCGTCGGCCGGGCCCCCGAAGGCGGCGCGCAGTTCCGATTTACCCTGCCCGTGGGCACCCCGGCGTATCTGCTGTAGCGCCGTAAGCGGCCCCCACGGGCGCATTCGCACACCTCACCTTCGTTAGACTCGTCCCTTGGCACCTTTGCGTCCCCCTCACAGGGACAGGGCGTCCTCCCTTCTCGGGGACCGGACGTTCCGCGCGTCGCGACGGGGACCGCCCGCCAACCAATCGGAAGCACGGGAAGAGATGTCGGCACCGAACAAGTCGTACGACCCTGTTGAGGTCGAGGCACTGAAACCGGAAGAGATCGAGCGCATGCGGGACGAGGCGCTCGCCGCCTTCGCCGCCGCAGGTGACCTCGACGCGCTCCAGGAGGCCAAGGTCGCCCACGCCGGCGGCTCCTCGCCGCTGGCCCTCGCCAACCGCGAGATCGGCGCTCTGCCCCCGCACGCCAAGGCCGCCGCCGGCAAGCTCGTCGGCCAGGCCCGCGGCGCGGTGAACAAGGCACTCGCCGGCCGCCAGGCCGAGCTGGAGGCCGAGCGGGACGCCCGGGTGCTGGTCGAGGAGGCGGTTGATGTCACCCTGCCGTACGACCGGGTACCGCCCGGCGCCCGGCATCCGCTGACCACCATGATGGAGCGGGTCGCGGACGTCTTCGTGTCCATGGGGTACGAGATCGCCGAGGGCCCCGAGGTCGAGGCGGAGTGGTTCAACTTCGACGCCCTGAACTTCGGCCCTGACCACCCGGCGCGGCAGATGCAGGACACCTTCTTCGTACAGACGCCGAAGGGCGCCGCGGACAGCGGCTCCGGCGCGCGGGACACGGACGGCGAGTCCGGTGTCGTGCTCCGGACGCACACCTCGCCCGTACAGGCCCGCGCCCTCCTGGACCGGGAGCCGCCCGTCTACGTCGTGTGCCCCGGCCGCGTCTACCGGACGGACGAGCTCGACGCCACGCACACCCCGGTCTTCCACCAGATCGAGCTGCTGGCCGTCGACGAAGGCCTGACCATGGCCGACCTGAAGGGCACCCTGGACCACATGGTCCGCTCGCTCTTCGGCGCCGACATGAAGACCCGGCTGCGCCCGAACTTCTTCCCGTTCACCGAGCCGTCCGCCGAGATGGACATGCTCTGCTACGTCTGCAAGGGCGAGTCCGTGGGCCGCCCGGACCGCCCCTGCCGCACCTGTTCAAGCGAGGGCTGGATCGAGCTCGGCGGCTGCGGCATGGTCAACCCGCGCGTGCTGGTCGCCTGCGGCGTGGACCCCCGGAAGTACAGCGGATTCGCCTTCGGGTTCGGCATCGAGCGGATGCTGATGTTCCGCCACAACGTCGAAGACATGCGAGACATGGTCGAGGGCGACGTCCGGTTCGCCCGGCCGTTCGGGATGGAGATCTGATGCGGGTCCCGCTTTCCTGGCTGCGGGAGTACGTCGACCTCCCCGCCACCGAGACCGGCCGCGACGTGCAGGCGAGGCTCGTCTCCGCCGGCCTGGAGGTCGAGCGGGTCGAGCAGCTCGGCGCCGACATCAAGGGGCCGCTCGTCGTCGGCCAGGTACTGACCATCGAGGAGCTGGAGGGCTTCAAGAAGCCCATCCGCTTCTGCACCGTCGACGTCGGCCGGGCCAACGACACCGGTGAGCCGCAGGAGATCGTCTGCGGCGCCCGCAACTTCGCCGTCGGCGACAAGGTCGTCGTGGTCCTGCCCGGCGCGGTCCTGCCCGGCGGCTTCGCGATCGCCGCGCGCAAGACGTACGGCAAGACCTCGCGCGGCATGATCTGCTCCGGCGACGAGCTGGGCATGGGGGACGACGGGAGCAACGGGATCATCGTCCTGCCGCCCGAGCACGAGGTCGGCACGGACGCGGTCGAACTGCTCGAACTCGTCGACGAGGTCCTCGACATCGCCGTCACACCCGACCGCGGTTACGCCCTGTCGATGCGTGGCATCGCCCGCGAGACCGCCACCGCCTACGGGCTGCCGCTGCGCGACCCGGCGCTCCTCGACGTGCCGGGCCCCAACGAGTTCGGGCCTCCGGTGCGGGTGTCCGACCCGCTGGGCTGCGACCGCTTCACCGCACGCACCGTCACCGGTCTGTCGCCGGAGGCACGCTCGCCGATCTGGCTGGGACGCCGCCTCCAGAAGGCCGGCATGCGCTCCGTCTCGCTGGCCGTGGACGTCACCAACTACGTGATGCTGGAGCTGGGGCAGCCCCTGCACGCGTACGACCGCTCCCGCGTCCAGGGCGCCATCGGCGTGCGCCGGGCCGAGCACGGCGAGCAGCTCACCACTCTCGACGGCACCAAGCGCACGCTGGACGCCGAGGACCTGGTGATCACGGACGACCGCGGTCCCATCGGCCTCGCCGGTGTCATGGGCGGCGCGAACACCGAGATCGACGACGTCGAGGGCACCACCACCGAGGTCGTCGTCGAGGCCGCGCACTTCGACCCGGTCTCGATCGCGCGCACGGCCCGTCGGCACCGGCTCGCCTCCGAGGCGTCCAAGCGCTTCGAGCGGGGGGTCGACCCGGAGGCCGGGGCCGCCGCCGCCCAGCGCACGGTGGACCTGCTGGTCCTGCTGGCGGGGGGCACCGCCGACGCCGGTGTCACCCAGGTCATCTCCCCGTCCGCGCCGCACACCATCACCATGCCGGCGAACCACCCGGACAAGGTCGCGGGCGTCGACTACGGCCGGGAGACCGTCGTGCGCCGCCTCCAGCAGGTCGGCTGCGACGTCTACGGGAACTCCGCCCCGTGGAACGCGTCGTCGGAGGGCGCCGGCCGGGAGACGGGCGGGCAGGACGAGCTGATCGTCACCGTCCCGTCCTGGCGTCCCGACCTGACGGATCCGAACGACCTGGCCGAAGAGGTCATCAGGCTGGAGGGCTACGAGAACCTGCCCTCGACGCTGCCCAGGCCCCCCGCGGGCCTCGGCCTGACCGAACGGCAGCGGCTGCACCGCCGGGTCGGCCGGGCCCTGGCCGGGACCGGGTACGTGGAGGCGCTGAACTACCCGTTCATCGGCGCCCAGGTGCTCGACCAGCTCGGCCTGGAGGCCGACGACCCGCGCCGCACCGTGGTGACGCTGGTCAACCCGCTCTCCGACGAAGAGCCCGCGATGCGGACGACGCTGCTGCCGGGACTCCTCGGCGCGCTGCGGCGCAACGACGGCCGCGGTTCGCGCGACCTGGCCCTCTTCGAGACCGGTCTGGTCTTCCGGCCGACCGGCGAGGAGGGCAGGGCCACGCGGCTGCCCGTCGACCGCCGGCCCACCGGTGAGGAGATCGCCGGGATCGACGCCGCGCTGCCGCGCCAGCCGCGCCGTGCCGCCGTCGTCCTCGCGGGCGCCCGCGAGCAGCCCGGCTGGTGGGGCAGGGGACGTCCGGCGGACTGGGCGGACGCCGTGGAGGCCGCGCGCACCGTCGCCCGTGAGGCCGGTGTCGAACTGACCGCCCGCGGCGACCGGCACGCTCCCTGGCACCCGGGCCGCTGCGCCGCGCTGTACGTCACGCTGGACGGTGAGGAGACACTCGTCGGCCACGCCGGTGAACTGCACCCGCGGGTCATCAAGGCGCTGCACCTGCCGGAGCGCAGTTGCGCCATGGAGATCGAGCTCGACCTCCTGGAGCGGGCGGGAGCCGGAGTGCCGGCCGCGCCGCGCGTCTCCACGTTCCCCGTCGCGACACAGGATGTCGCGCTGGTCGTCTCCAGGGACGTCCCGGCCGCCGACGTCGAGGCCGCGCTGCGCGAGGGCGCGGGTGAACTCCTGGAGTCCATCCGCCTGTTCGACGTGTACGAGGGCGAGCAGCTGGGGGCGGATCGGAAGTCGCTCGCCTACGCGATGCGGTTCCGGGCGGCGGACCGGACGCTCACCGTGGACGATGCGTCCGCGGCGCGGGACACGGCCGTCGCCCTGGCCGGGGAGCGGACGGGAGCCGTTCTGCGGGGCTAGGGTCTGTCCGACCCGTTCCCGTTCGCCCCGCGACGCCCCGCACACGTTTCCGCCGCACCGGGCGCGGAGCCGAGTACGTCCCGTACGACGTACGAGGCGCCGCGCCCGGCACGCCGGGCACGCACCCGACGCCGGGGTCCGCCGGTCAGGGTGTGGCTCCGCCGGTTGTGCGGGGGGACTGCCTGCCGCGGGGCGCCACGCCGGAGCCGGCGATATCACCCCGGACGACGCTCACAGAGGTGCCCAGGGCGCCGAGTCCCCTCGGCGCCGTTCGGGCCTGCGGCCCGGCGGGTCCGGCGTGGCGTCCGGTGGAGGCAGCCGAGGCCGAAGGCCATGTGCGATGGCCGGGTGCGGGTGTGCCACGGTCGCGCGCGCCGTCGCCCGTGCCCCGTACGGAACGGTCACTGTGCTGTAGGAGGGCCTCACTCATTTGAGTGACAGGTGGGGCGATGTGGTCCGACCGGAGCAGGCGGTCGACAGAATTGACCCGGCCGAACAGGCCGGTGCCTGCGCTGAACAGGGCCTAGGGGGGCCGTCGGCATGATCCGTACCAAGGCTGGGCGGCCCCGTCGGGCGGACCCCGGCGTGCGTCACCGGACACGATGGCGGAGCGCTGTCACCCGCACAGTGGCCCGCGCTCCGAACCGCCGGTTCCGCCGCGCAGAGGCCCGCCGTCCCGGCCTGTGCCGGCAGTGGCTGCGGCGCGTGCTCGCGCTGGGGCTGCCCACCGCCTGGGGAGGGGCGGCCATCCTCTACAAGCTGGTCTGCCCACTCGCCCAGCAGAACGGACTGGGCGCGCGGATCGTCACCTGCGCCGTCTTCTTCGCCTTCGGTACGGGATTGATCCTGTACGCCAGACGAGGACTGCTGCGCGAACTGCGGCAGATCCGCCGGGTCGCGGGGGCCGCCCAGAGTGTCCTTCTGCGTCCGCTGCCGCCGCGCGTCGACGGACTGGGTGTCGCGGTCGCCCAGTTGTCCGCGGACCGCGGGGCCTGCGTCGGAGGCGACCTGTACGAGGTGATCGGTACCGAGTACGGCGTCCGGGTCGTGATGGGCGACGTCCGCGGGCACGGGCCGGCCGCCATCGGGACCGTTGCCGCCGTGCTCGGCAGTTTCCGCGAGGCCGTCCACGACGAGAGCGAACTCGCCGATGTGCTCCGGACGTTGGAGCGCGCCATGGACCGTCACCTCAGGGAGCGCGCGAAGACCGGGAACCCGCTGTCCGGGTTGGACCCCGACAGTCCGGTCGCCGAGGAGTTCGTCACCGTGCTGCTTCTGGAGATCGGTGGCGACGGCGAGATGCGCGCCCTGAACTGCGGTCACCCGTGGCCGTACCTGCTGCGCGCCGAGGACGGGGACCCGGCCGGACAGCAGGGCCGGGCCGAAGAACCGGACCGGGCCGGTGCCCGACGACGGGTGGAGCATCTCGCCCTCGGTGATCCGATGCCGCCCCTCGGGCCGTTCCCCCTCCCCGCCGAACTGGACGTGTTCCGCTGCGGACGGCTGAGGCCAGGGGAGGCCCTGTTCCTGCACACGGACGGTGTCGAGGACGCCAGGGACGCCGATGGCCGGTTCTTTCCCCTGGCGGCCGCGCTCACCGAGGCCACCCGCACGCGGCCGACCTGCCCGCAGGCCGTACTGCGCACGGTCTTCAACCAGCTGCTGGATCACGCGGGCGGCCTGCCGAAGGACGACGTGGCCCTCCTGGTCCTGCGGAACGACCGAAGCGAGGTCCCGTCGTCGCAGGTCGAGAACCTGGCTCACCAGGGCACGTCATGCTGATCCCCAGGCGCCCGTCGGGGGCGCGGGGCCGTGACCTGCGCGGCTCCGCCGCGTGGACGCGGCCGACGACGCCGGCCCGCACCCGACAGCGGCCACCGGGCGCAACCCGGCGGGACCGTCCGCCCTGCCACGGAGTGTCGGGCGGGCGGGCGGACGGACGGCCCCGATGCGGACCGCCGCACTGTAGGAGGGGGAGCCGGCGGCCCGGCCGGCCTCTTGCGAGGCATTTCAGTCAACCGGATCACCACGCTCCGCGACAGTGCGTGCACTGCCCGGATCCTGGCACTCCGTTCACACCCCGTGTGAAGGCGGAAGCGTTAGGTTGAACAGCACCGTCTGCACCGAGGCACGGGATGGCTTTCATGCAGCCCAACACTCTGCTCGACGCGGTCCTCGACGAGGCCGGGGTCTCGCACGCGGGACTGGCCGCCCACGTGAACCAGGCAGGACGGGCACGTGGTCTGGCGCTCCGCTACGAACACACCGCCGTGGCACGGTGGTTGAAGGGGCAGCGGCCCCGAGGCCAGGTGCCCGACCTGATCTGCGAGGTCCTCGCGGCCCGGCTCCAGAGGCCCGTCACGCTCGACGACATCGGTCTGGGTATGCCCGGCGAACCCGCCACCCCGCACGGCACGACGCTCTCGGGTTTCGTCGAGCGAGCCACCGCGCTGTGGCGCTCCGACGAGCAGCAGCGCCCGCACATCCTGGGTGCCCCCGCAGTGAAGGGCACGCCCGCCGTGATGCCCGTGTGGGAGTGGGAGAACCCGCCGGAGGATGTGGACGTCTCGCGCGGCGGACGGCACCACGTGAGCATGTCCGACATCGAGATGCTCCGTGCCGCCCGCGCCCACTACGAGCAGATGTACCGCAAGGCCGGTGGCATCGCGACCCGCACCCGCGTCGTCGGTTTCCTCAACTCCGAGACGGCGCCGCTCCTCAGGGGCAGCTACACCGACTCCACCGGCCGCCAGCTGCACCGCGCCACCGGCGGCCTCGTGGCGATCGCCGGCATCTGCGCGTACGACTCCGACGCGCACGGGCTCGCCCAGCGCTACTTCCACCAGGCACTCAGACTCGCGAAGGCCAGCGGGGACAGGGGACTCGGCGCCTACGTCATCGCGCTGCTCGTCAACCAGGCGCTGTTCATGCGGGAGCACCGGCAGGCCGTCGCCTTCGCCGAGGCGGCGCTGCGGGCGGCGGGACGGCACATCACCCCGGCGCTCGCGTCGGACCTCTCCGCGATGCAGGCCAAGGCATACGCGCACCTCGGCGACGGCAGCAGCGCGCTGACCTGCATCCGGCGTGCCGAGCGGGCCGCCGACCGGATCAGGCGCGGGTACGAGCCGGATGAGACCGGCTATGTCCAGCCCGGCCTGGTCAACGTGCAGGTGGCGGAGGCGCTTTTGAGCCTCGGCGACCTGACCGCAGCGCGCGAGCACGCCGCGGCCGCCGTGGACAACCCGGCGCACGACCGGGGCAGGGTGCACCGGCTCGCCATGCTGAGCCATATCGAACTGCGCCAGGGCAACGCCGACCGGGCGGCGGTCTCCGCGGTCGAGATGGCGGAACGGGCACGGGGGATGGAGTCGCAGCGGCTGCGCGACAGACTGCGGGCGGTACGCGAACACCTGGTGACCAGCGGGTGTGCGGGCACCTCCGAGGCCGCGGAACTCATCGACGGGGCGCTGCGCGTACCGCTCTAGGGAACGACCGTCCGGGAAACGGCCGGGTCGGAGAACGGACAACCACGGCGGGGAGCTCCGGAACAGCGTGCCGGAGCCCCTCGTGCGACATCGCCCCGACGGCTTCTCGACGCCATGACGCCATGACGCCATGACGCCACGAC
>Ga0247763_1001518_pt1 | contig 13135 bp, 38 predicted proteins | sample UWRJL141409B4_FD_179926 | JGI IMG/M metagenome (GOLD analysis project Ga0247763, IMG submission 179926) | Plant litter microbial communities from Arlington Agricultural Research Station in Wisconsin, United States - UWRJ-L141-409B-4 | ecosystem: Environmental > Terrestrial > Plant litter >...
ACTGGCGAGCTTCGACAAGAAGATCACCGAGATCCGCAGCCGGATGGCCGCTACCACCCGGCAGAGACTCCTGTCCAGGATGGCTGGCATCACGCGTGAGCAGTGGGACGCTGAGCCTGTAGACGTACGAGCGGAGACGGTGCGCGCCCTGTTCAGGGTCATCGTGCTGCCGGTCGGCAGGAGAGGACCAGGGTTCGACCCTGCCGGAGTGAAGATGGAACGCCGGACATAGCGAAGCCCCCACCGGGTCCGGGGTGAGGGCTGAGGTTAGCCGAGAACGCACAGGCCGAGAACGGTGACGATGGCACATTCTGCCGGCTGGGTCTCGATGATCGGTGGTGTTGTGATCGTGGGCGTCACGGGGATGCTCACGGTCTTGGTGACGATCGGTTGCGTCGTCTTCGGTGGAGCCACTGGTTTAGTTGTGGATGGACGGGTGGTTCGGGTGGTGCTGGGCCTGGCCTTGGTCTCGACGCTTTCCGGCGGCGACACCCTCATCGGCTGAGTTTGCGGCGGTGAGGTGCGCCGCGGACTCACCGTCCGAATTGGTGTCACGGTTGGCGTTGGTCTCGGTCTAGAGGAAGGCCGGACCTTCGGGGGCGCCTGCCTAGGTGTCTCAATGATCCCCGGTCTCGGTGGATCCGCACCCGGTGAGCCTGGATGTTCGGCGATGACGGCGCCGGTGGCGGTGATCCCTGTGGCTGCCAACGCGATCACCACCCGCTTGTAGTCCCGAAGCCATTCCACCCCCGCCCAGATCGCTCCCACGAGAAGCCCACCCTTGATGAGCTTCAGCCTGGGCCGCCGTTTTCGCTTCTCCTCGGCGAGCATCTTCTGCAGCTGCTCGGCTGCCCGCACTCCGTCTTCAATCGTGCGCTTGAGTTGCTCATAGTCCCCTGCCATCACTCAGTGCTACGCCTCGATGGACAGAAAGAGAAGATCTCAGCACATGAAGATTTCGATCGATCTAACTCGCGCGGTCCCGCTTGATGCGCTCCAGCTCGGCGATCGCGGCGCGCATCACGTCGAGCGCAGCGTCGATCTCGTCATCCCGAGCAGGCGGAGCGCCCTCCTCCTCGTCCGGCACCCAGAAGCCCAGCCCGCGCCGCGTCTCGATCACTGAGAGATCGAGCGCCTCAGCAAGCAGCGGGATCCTCTCCTCGCTGATGGCGGTCTTGTTGCCTTGCCAGTCGTAAACCGTCTTGGTCGTGACCTTGAGGGCGTCGGCTACCTGACGAACGCTGATGCCTCTGCGCTCCATCTGGCGGGTCAGCCACTCCCCCTTGCTCTGCGGTGCCATGTGGAAACTGTCACTTGTCACTTGAGGGGTGTCAAGTTACCTGCAAAGAACGTCACACGTTGCTCTTGACACGTGCCACGTGACACGGGATAGTCCTCGGCATGGAGATCACCGAGGTACAGAAAGCGTGGGGGGAGAAGATCCGCCGCCTCCGCAGGGACCAAGACCTCACGGTCACGGCCATGGCGGCGACGACGGGCATCACCCGGCAGTACCTCAACGCCATTGAGCGCGGCAGGTACGCCCCCAGTGAGGTCGTCCGGGCCCGCATCGCCGCAGCCCTTGGGGTCGAGCTCAGCGAGATCTTCAACTACGACCTCCAGGACGCGTCATGACCCCGGCTGAGGAGCTAGCACAGGCCGCCGACAAACTTGACGCGCTGGCGGCTGGAGCAGCTCCCGACTGGCAGTTGAGCGACTCCAACCACCTGGCTCTGCCGATGATCGAGATGCCATACATGGTCGGCCCACTGAAGGGGCAGCCTGGCTACACGCTGTCTGGCCCGAACGATGCGACCACGCTCTACATCGCGGCGATGAACCCGCTGGTCGGGAAGGCGCTGGCCGCGTCCTTCCGTTCGGCTGCTGCCCTCTACGAGCTGCGCACCGCGCGAGGAGAGCGACCCGACCGACTCCAGAAGAGCACCTTCGCTCTCGCTCGGCTGATCAACGGGAACGAGTCGTGACCCCACGCAAGGGCAAGCCCACCCAAGGCGAGAAGGGCGAGAAGGCAGTCAGTTCCGCCCTGAAGAAGCTCGCCCGCGGCAAGCAGCCGCAGGGAAGGTCCGAACTGCCCGGGGTCACTGTCCGCCGCGGGCGTCAGGAAAACGCATGACCACCCTGCGCACCGTCGATGAGTGCTACGCCGCCGGCTGGGAAGACGGAGCCGACGACGAGCCCCTCACTCAGCAGGAGATCGAGCGCCTCGCGGCTCTCCACTCGCCGTACCTAACACCCGAGGCGAAGGCCTCCTAGATCCCCGGTCGGCGGTGGTCGAGTCATCCCCCCAGATTCCCGCCGCCGACTGGGTTCCAACTTCACAGCCAAGAAACAGCAGTGAGCCCCCGCTGCCAGCCAAGACAAAACGAGGGCTCACCAACTACAAGGGGAGTATCGCATGAAGAATCAGATCAGCGAGTACGACGAGTGGACCATCCGATACCTCCGGGGCGTGGGCGTCTCTGGCGCACTGCTGGAGCGTGTCGAGCGCCTCGCGCAGGAAGTCGCCGACCTCAAGGCTGAGCGCGAAGCCGCCAAGGCCGGTGCGTGATGGGGATCATCCGCAAGATCAAGGAAGCCAACCAGGTCATCGCCGGTTCCGGTGCTGCCATCGACAAGCGCCGCCAGCAGGACGAGCTCGCGCGCCGCCGCCAGCAGAAGACCGAGGGCAAGCGATGAGCGCCGCTGACTGGGCGTCTGGGGACTGCCCGCACGACCGCATCAGCATCGACGACAGTGGCGTTCCGTTCTGCTCCCGATGCTGGAAGACGATGGTCGCTGAGCACCAAGAGGCCCAGCGATGAGCCCCCACGGTCTCGGTGAGACCGCAGCCACGTACCTCGCACACGCTGAGCAGTTCTCCCGCGACATGACCTGGGCCGGCGAACTGTTCGCCACCCACCCGGAGTTGCGGGGCATGGAAGCCCACATCCGCCCGGGCCGGGTCGAGATCGTCACGTTCGGGTTGAACGGTGCACTGCGGGACTGGACCCGTGCGTTGCCGCCGATCGTGGTCCACGACACGGGCCTGTACACGTCGAACCAGCTGGTGGGTGTGACCGACGTGTTGAAGACAGGCCACTGCACCGTGACGGTACGGAGGCCCCTCTCGTGAGCGGCTCGACGTTCACCGTCCACCGCCACACGGACGTGTCCGGGGTGTCCGGTACGGGCGTGGTGGCTGAGGGTTGGGAGAGCAGCGACGGCCACACGGTCGTCCTGAAGTGGCTGTCGGAGACTCCATCGCTGGAGATCTGGCCTGACATCCGCCACGTGGAAGCGATCCACGGACACGGCGGTGCCTCGCAGATCGTGTGGGACACCGCCACCCAGTACACCCCCGCTGACCCCGAGGCGCCTGCGGCGTCGATGTGGGAGCGGCATGACGACCCGGAGGAGAACCGATGAGTGGAGTAACCGGCTACGGACCCGCGGCGGACGCGGTCTACGAGGCCCTCAATGGATCGTTCGGGGACTTCGGCGCCGACCACGCGAAGAAGGCTGCCGATGCAGTCCAGGAGGCCGTTGCCTACCGCATCGCCTCGAAGCTCCGCGTCCTGTCCACCGAGCGGGCCCAGGCGGACGACATGAACGCCTCCCGCATCTTCGGCCAGGCCGCCGATGTGGCTGTCCGTGTAGCGAAAGGTGGGTGGTGACGATGACTCGTCGTTTCGTCAGCACGACAGACCGCCAGTGGGTCATGGGGTGCGACGAGTGCCCGCACTTCGTGGGACCCCGCGCCTCACAGGGAGACCTGCCCCTCGAGGAGTTCGCCGAGGCTGGCTGGTTCGTTGCCCGCGTCTTCGGTGATGCGTGCCCTGAGTGTGTCGAGCGCCTCGGTGGGATGGATCACCTGATCTTCTCCCGCGAGCCGAGTGACGTCATGGGAGTGAACCGCTGATGCCCCCCAAGGGTTCCTGCTGGGCGTGGCGTGCAGCACTCCAGGTCCGTGACAACAACGTCCGTGACCAGCTGGTCCGGGCCTGTGCCCGTGAAGGCATCCGAAAGCTCGAGCTGTACCTGCAGGAGGTGGCGAAGTGAGCGCACCGCGCGTGGAGGTGACAGCGAGGGATCTCGACTCCGGTCGTGAAGACACCATCGCTCTCGATCCTGACGGCTATGTGATCGTCACCGGAAAGAACATGTACGAGGCCGGGGTCACGAAGTACGGCAACGGAACGATCGTCATCACGGTGAAGCGTGAGGTGCAGTCATGACCGGCCTCATCACCTCCGGGCACATCGCCAACGCCGCCTGGTTCGCACTCTGCTGGCTGTTCTTCATCGCGGTCGTCGGCTCCATCCTCCTGGCCCGCTGGCGTGAACGAGAGCGCCAGGACGCAGAAGAGACCGAGCGTGTGATGAAGAGCCTGCTCACCGACACGACCCACGTGCACGAGATGGATGGGTGGTCCTGATGGGAACCGTAGAAGAGTCCCGCGACCGCACAGTCCGGATGGTCCTCCGCGCCGGAGGCGATGAGGACGAGATCCGTCACGCCCTGGAAGGCTTCGAGGCCTCGATCCGCAACGCCATCGCCCGTAAAACGTACGACGGGATGACGCAACGGTTCTGCACGCTCACTCCGTACTGCCGTCTGGCCGATGGTCACGCAGATGGATGCAGGCCATGAACGCCAACGAACTACGCCCCCTACTGGTGGAGTACCGCTCCCAGGTCGAGCAGGCCTGGACCGTGGGGACAGCCCACCCTGACTTCGCCGGCAAGTCGGGGCATCCGGTCGGGCAGTGCGGCTCCACGTCCGTGTGGCTACAGAAGCGGCTGGCGGAAGACCACGGGATCAAGACCCACTTCGCCGAAGGGATGCTGTTCGCCCGCGCCGAGTCGCTCCATCACTGCTGGCTGGAGACCCAGGACTACAGGCTGGTCATCGACCTCACCGCTGATCAGCAGGCAGTGGACCACCCCGTCGTCTGCGATACCCACTGGACCGCCTGGAGCCTCGGCCTGGAGTACGTCGTTGAGTACTTCCACACGCACCTCGACAACGTGGACCTGTTGCACCGCGCATCCCTGCTGGCTGAGGCGGTGACGGTGTGAACCAGTTCTGGCTGGACGTGAAGACCACCATCCGTGAACTCCTCCACCCCGAACCGGTGGAACTGCCCGACACGACCACACCAGCGGACATTGCCCGGTGGGTCGGCTCGCATCGCCGCACCGACCAGTGGGAGATCGTCCCGGCCGAGGAGGAGGGCGCATGACCGCCGTCCTGCATCTCGCGATCTCGCGGGACATCCTGCTCACCTCCAACGACCGGATTCACTGGCGAGAGAAGGCCCGGCGCACTAAGGCCATCCGGGAGATGGCGCTCGTCATGGCACGCCACGAACGGCCGCAGAAGATGCCCGCAGCAACCTGCGTGGCGTCGGTGAAGTGGTCCGCCCTGAAGCGGACCCGGGACGCTCATAACGCTCAGCCAACAGTGAAGGCAGCGATCGACGGGATTGTCGGGGACTACGGGCTGCTGCCCTCGGACTCCGACAAGCACCTCAAGGCGCTCACCTTCACCTCAAAGGACGAGACGCACACCGCACCCGGCGTCGTGTTCTTCCTGACGCTGACCTTTACGGAGGTACCGGCATGATCAAGAACACGGAGCCGTGGGTCGCCTACGCGATCTGCTCCTCGGTTGGGACCGAGGTGTTCTACCCGGAGCCCGGCGAGGACTGGAAGCCGTCGACCGAGATGTGCCGGAGTCGTTGCCCTGTCGCCGCCCAGTGTCTCGACTTCGCGATGCGCATGGAGCGTGGCATGGACCGCAAGCGCCGCTACGGGATCTTCGGTGGTCTCACCCCCTCTGCACGCGCCGAGCATGAGCCGGCCTGGCTTGCGGAGGCTGCGGCATGACCCGCTCAGCGCACCACAAGGACGGCGGTAACGCCTACCGAACAGCGATGGACAAGATCCTGGAGGATCGTCCGCCGCGCATCGTGTGGCGCAGCAACGGCAAGGGGATCCAGGTGGCCGTGTTCATGAACGACCCGCACACGGACCGGCCTTGGCCGCAGAACGCCAGCTATCGACCGGGAGAATCATGAGCAGCTTCACCCCAGCTACCCGCACATCCACGAAGGCGCGCATCGCACTGTCGGGGCCGTCTGGTAGTGGGAAGACCTGGACGGCTCTCACCCTGGCTCACGCCCTGGGTGACCGGATCGCGGTCATCGACACCGAGCGCGGCTCGGCTTCGAAGTACGCCGGCGTCAACAACTGGGCGTTCGACGTCGTTGCCCCCGGCGCGTTCTCCCCTGAAGCCCTGACCGGACTGCTGTCCGAGGCGGGCCAGGAAGGCTACAACGTCCTCGTCCTGGACTCCTGGAGCCACTACTGGATGGGCGTCGACGGGATGCTGGAGCAGGTCGACCGGCGCGCGAAGAACGGCAACAACTTCTCCGGTTGGAAAGAGGTCCGACCTGACGAACGCCGCATGATCGACGCCCTCATCTCCTACCCGGGTCACGTGATCGTGACGCTGCGGGTGAAGACCGAGTACGTGATCGAGGAGAACGACCGCGGCAAGAAGGTCCCGCGCAAGGTGGGGCTGAAGCCGGAGCAGCGCGAAGGGGTCGAGTACGAGTTCGACCTGGTCGGCGACATGGACCATGAGAACACCCTGACGGTGTCGAAGTCCCGCATCCCCGTGCTGACCCACGCCGTCATCAAGGAGCCAGGCGCCGAGCTCGGCAAGGCCATCCGGAACTGGCTGGAAGACGGTGAGTCCGTTCCTGACGCGCGCGACCTCCGCGAGCGGGTCATGTCCGACGATGTGCAGCTTGGCGAACTGGTCGAGATCGCAGCCTCTGCCCGGAAGCTGGGTATCGATCACGCAGCGGTTCCGGACAATGCCGGTCAACCGATGGCGCTGATCGACCTCGTCCGCGACCGCTACGAGGCCGTGCAGCACCGGGACGCGCTGGCCGAGAAGGCGGGTGCGGCATGAGCCCCGTGAAGACCGAGGCTGACGCCACGCCCAACCGCCAGTGCCGTGACGCCTGCACCGGACCGCACCGGTGGTTCAACGCTGGCGACGGTGTGGGCGGCCTGAAGTACTGGTGCAAGGGGCCCCTCCACCCCAAGCCTGCTCTGGCTGCCGACTTCGTCGACCGCATGCTCACCGACATCCGCACCAAGGTCGTCGACAACCGTTTCGAGGACGACGCTCTCACCCCGGACCTGCTGGCGAAGGTGCTGAACGAGTTGCGAGTGGCGTCCCAGACGACCGGCGAGGTCGGGTTGTGGGCCGGCGACCTGCTGCAGGCGTTGTGGCACCGCGCCGTGAGTGGCGTGCCCTTCGGTGAACCAGTGGAGCCTGCGTGGTCGCTGGATCCCGAACTGCGCGTACCGAAGAGGGTCGGCGGCGGGGACGCCACGAAATTCCTCGGGATGCGAGAGCGCTCATGAGTATCCGTTGCGGCTGCAAGGACGAAGGGGACGACATCGTCTTCGGGAAGATCCACTGGTGCACCGAGGACGCCAGCGTGCGAGGTCGGCACGCCCACTTCGGCGATGCCACTCGCGTCGTTCCTGCTGAGCGCCCCTACGAGTACGTGCTCAGTGAGGACGAACTCCAGTGACCCACCGCGAAGACCCCAACCGGGGCGTCTGGAAGAGCGTCTGTGAGCGCTGCACAGCCACTGCCGCATGCCGCCTGGTGATGGTCGCCGACCGCTACCTGTGGACCTGCACAGACGTACGGGAGTGCACCATCCGGGCCATCGACCTGATGGACCCTGCCGGCGTACTCGCGAAGCCGGAGGTGACCCGATGACCACCGTCCTCGACCAGTTGCAGAACATCTCCCGTGATCTCGACGCCGCGATCAGGGACCTGTCCCGCCTGGAGCAGGAGTCCGCTGACGCCGAGTCCGCCTACCGGGTCACGAAAGCGAAAGCGTTCATGCGCGCTTCAGGTTCGGTGCAGGCCCGCGAGTACCAGGCCGTCATCGACTCCGAGATCCAGCTGATCAACCGCGACAAGTCCGCTGCGCTGGTGCGTATCCAGCGCGAGCAGATCCGAGCTTTGCATGCCCGCATCGACGTTGGACGAACCATCGTCGCCACCGAACGAACCCTCGCAGGAGTATCGATATGAGCGCCGTCGAAACAGCCGAGACCACCGAGAAGATCCTGCGCGGGATTGCGCAGGCCTGGAACCGGTCCCACCCGATCGGTACCGAGGTCACCTTCTGGCCTGGAGTCCTCGAAGGCGAAGGGATCTCATCGAAGACTCGTTCCGAGGCATGGCTGATGCCCAGCGGCCAGGTCGTGGCCCTCATCGAGGGCTACGCGGGCAGCATCGCGATCTCCCACATCCTTCCGAAGGGGGCCTGATCATGGCTGGCGACACCATCATCACCGTCATCGGCAACTTGGTCGACGATCCCGAGCTCCGCTTCACCCCGTCTGGTGCCGCGGTCGCGAACTTCCGCATCGCTTCCACCCCGCGCGTCTACGACAAGCAGTCGGGCGAGTGGAAGGACGGCGACACCCTGTGGCTGACCTGCAGCATCTGGAAGCAGGCTGCGGAGAACGTCGCCGAGTCACTCTCCAAGGGCATGCGGGTCATCGTGCAGGGCCGGCTGAAGTCGCGCCCGTACGAGAAGGACGGCCAGAAGCACACGGTATTCGAGATCGACGTGGAGGAGGTTGGCCCGTCACTGAAGTCGGCTACCGCGAAGGTCGTGAAGGCGGCCCGTGAGAAGCCCGCGCAGTCCCAGCAGGCGCCTCAGGGTGACCCGTGGAGCGCGGCACCTGCCAACGACCCGTGGTCGAAGCCCGCCGACACAGAGCCGCCGTTCTGATGGCAGACAAGACGGCCATCGAGTGGACCGACGCGACCTGGAACCCGACGACCGGCTGCACGCAGGTCTCGCCCGGCTGCGACCACTGCTACGCCCTGACCCTGTCCGAGCGGTTCCGTGGGGTGCCCGGTCACTACTTCGAGAACGGGTTCGACGTACAACTGCGGCCCGACAAACTCGACCAGCCTCTCAGGTGGAAGAAGCCGCGCCGCATCTTCGTGAACAGCATGTCCGACCTGTTCCACGATGACATCCCTGACGAATACATCGCGAAGGTGTTCGCGGTCATGGCTGCTGCCCATCAGCACACGTTCCAACTGCTGACCAAGCGCCATGGACGGATGCGGTCACTGCTCAACAACCTCGGGTTCCAGGCGATGGTTGCTTCGGAGTTCCTGTACGGAGACCTGATCCCCGACACGGCGCTCACACCCGGCCCGTGGCCGCTGCCGAACGTTTGGGTTGGCGTGTCCGTGGAGAACCAGCAGTGGGCTGACATCCGAATCCCCGCACTGATCGATACGCCTGCCGGGGTCCGGTTCTTGTCATGCGAGCCTCTTCTTGGTCCCGTCGATCTCTCGGCTCACCTCCCCGCTTCACAGAGCTGGCATCACGCCGACTATGGAACTCAGTACGACGTCGAGACTCTGATCGATTGGGTCATCGTTGGAGGCGAGTCCGGCCGCGGGGCACGTCCGATGGATCCGGCCTGGGCACGTGGCATCCGCGACGACTGCACGTCCAACAACATCGCCTTCCACTTCAAGCAGTGGGGCGCCTACGGCCCAGACGGCAGACTGCGACCCAAGCACGACAACGGCCGCGAGCTCGACGGCCGCACCTGGGATGAGTTCCCGGAGGTGGCCCATGCCCAAGGCCACTAGAGCGGTCCAGGACGCTGCCCGAAAGCTCGTACGCGTCCGTGACGGCCACCAGTGCCAGATGTGCGGGCGTTCCATCGTCGACTACCCCTCCAGCATCCACCACCGCATCAACCGCGGCTCCGGGGGAAGCGCGAAGCTCGAGCGCCCCTCCCTGCTGATCAGACTGTGCGGCACTGGCACGACTCAGTGTCACGGTTGGATCGGCGCTCACCCGAAACTCGCGGCCGAGACGGGCTGGTTGCTGCCGAAGAACAACCCCGACATCGACCCCCTCACCGAGCCGATCCTCACCTTCCATGGATGGGAGCTGCTCGACGACGAAGGCGGTCGATCCCCTACCGAAGTGCTGGTGGCGTAGATGACCAATCCCCTGTACCGCGACCTCATCGCGGAGCGCTACGAACACCCGACCTGGTGGGTCCCGACCAGACCGCTCGAGGTGGACAGCAAGTTGACGCAAGGCATCCGCCGGCGCGCTCTCTCGGAAGCGCTCGACGGCATCGACGATGAACTGAAGGAGGCGGGATGACGGACCAAGCGGCTTACTGGACCGATCAGACCCTCAGTTGGGCCGCGGTCGGGTTGATGGCCTACTGCGAGCGGATGAGCATCACCCGCATCGAGGAGACCGACCTGCCGGGGTTCATCCGGGGTGCCTACCACTTCCACCCGAACGATAAGGGTGACCTCGACATCGCTGTCGACCAGCTGATCTCTAACGGCTACCTGCAGTACGACGGGGACGCCACCCTGATGGTCTACAGGGACGCCTGATGGCGCGCATTCGGAGCATCAAGCCGGAGTTCTGGACGGACGAGAAGATCGTCGAACTCGACTTCGAGGAGCGCCTGCTGTTCATCGGCCTGTGGAACTTCGCGGACGACCAGGGCTTCCTGGACTACTCCCCCAAGCGGATCAAGATGCAGGTCTTCCCCGGGGACAACGTGGACGTCGTGGAGGGGTTGAAAAAGCTTCACGAGGCCGAGCTGATCGAGGCTTTCGACGGCCCCAAGGGGGTCGTCCTGTGGATAACCCATTGGAAGAAGCATCAGCGCGTTTCGAATCCGGCTCAGCCGAGATTTCAAGGGTCTGACCTGCAGAAACGCGCGTCCATCGACGACTCCTCTGGAGGCCTCGTGACTCCTCTAGAGTCCTCACGCGTTTTAGGGAAGGGAAGGGAAGGGAGTGGAAGGGAAGGGAACTCTTCGTCCGGGATCGCTGACGCTCTCCCCGACACCGAACGACCTGACGTCGAGAGGCTCTGCCAGCACCTGTCCGACCGCATCGTCGACAACGGCACGCCCCGACCTGACATCACGAAGCGTTGGCGCGATGCAGCCCGCCTGATGATCGACAAGGAAGAGCGCACCGAGGAGCAGATCCACGCCGCCATCGACTGGTGCCAGTCGGATGGTTTCTGGAAGGCCAACATCCTCTCGATGCCAAAGCTGCGTGAGAAGTACGACCAGTTGCGCCTAGCGGCCCAGCGCAACACCTTCCCGCAAGCCCAGCCGGCTAAGGACGGCATCTTCGAGCGCGCCATGGAGCGTGCCTCCCAGCAGCGATTGGAGATCGTCCAATGACCCCCGAGGAAGCCGTGAAGATCTGCGCATTCACCGCGGCCTGCTGCCCCGCCCAGAAGTTCGACGAGTTCACCCCGGACGCGTGGGGCCTGATCCTCGCCGACGTCCGTTTCGAGGACGCCAAGCAGGCCGTGGTGGAGATCAAGCGACGCTCCACCTGGGTCGACCCGAGCGACATCATCACCGAGGTCAAGAAGATGCGCCGCAAGCGCATCGACGAGTACGGCCCGATCACCCCGCCGGCCGACCTCGACCCGGACGACGTGGCGGCGTACCGGTCCTGGTGGATCAACACCCAGCGCGCCATCGCCGACGGGGACCTGAAGCCCCGCGAGCTCGAGGCCCCGGATCCTGCGGGCGTGAAGCGAGTCCAGGCCCTCACTCAGGGCGCGTTCCAGCGTGTACCCCGACCCAGTGGCAGGAGAGCCTGACATGCCAGGAGTTCTGAATCCGTGCGGCAGCCGGATGCCCGACATCTCCGATCGCGAGATCACCTGCGTCCTGCGTGCCGACCACAAGTCCCGTGTCCACCGCAGTGCACCACCTGTGCATGTGTGGGCTCCGGAGTTTGAGTCCGGCGCCGAGGCGGCCTGTGGGGAGTGCGGCCATCCGTGGGCTGCGCACTCGAAGGTGTACGGCTGTGAGATGGGTTGGCTGTACGACACTGACGACCTGGCCACCGCCGATGGCTGTGAATGCCACCTGGCCCACATCTTCATGAGCGCTTCCGATGAGTGACCGTGAGGAGTTCACCGAGGCTCGTGCGGCCGGCCTGAAGGCACGCCACGAGACCCGCCTAGCCCGGGTGCTGAAGTGTGGCGACATTGCGTGCCCCTCCCTGGCGGACTGCAAGGACCCGGACTGCGCGCTGGCGAAAAAGCACCTCCCGGCCGATCCGCTCGCAGCTCACGGTTGGCGGGACGACGTGGATGAGATGCACGCCCATGAGACCCGCGAGGCACGAGCCATCCGCAAGCAGGTGGCCGAAGAGATCGCGCTGGCCCTGGAGGGTTTCTCCGAGAACGACATCCGCGGGCGGGCGGACATGAGCATCGACCGCGCAGCCCAGATCGCCCGTGAGATCGGCTCCAAGGAGGGCGGATGAGCACGGAGTTGCAGTTCCAGTTCGGCTTCAAGTCCCCCAAGGGCGAGATCGTCGCATGCTCCTCGCTGCAGGAGGCCCAGTTCTTCGCTGACAGTGGCGGGGTGCTGGTGCTGCGCAAGATCGAGACCCGCACTGGGAAATGGGAGGAAGTCAAGAGATGAGCAACCTCTGTGTGTGTGGACGCCCATCCGACAGCACCAGCCTCTGCGCTACCTGCCACCACAACCTCCAGATCGCCCTCTGCGACGTCTCCGCGTACTGGTGCGACCTGGACACCGTCAAGGGCCGCCAAACCCGCTACGGGGCATCAGGAGGCGGCAGAGGAGGCGACAAGCCCCTACCCGTCGATGCGAGGTTCCTCGGATGGGACGCAGACGGCACCCGCCTCCAAGACGCCGTGAAGAACACCATCGGCACCTGGGGACGCATGGTGATGGACGAACGCGCCGTATCCACCGGCCCCACCCACGACACCTGCCTGCACGTCTCCTGCTCCACCACTCGCCGCTCACGGCCCCCCAGGGACGACGTGGCGTCCGTGTGCAGGTACCTCCTGGGGCAGGCTGACTGGATCCGCACCCAGCACTGGGCACCCGACCTGCTCGACGAGCTCACCGACACGGCCGAACAGCTGCGGAGGATGGTCGACCGCCCCGCCGACAGGTTGTTCGCGGGGATGTGCGACGCGCCTGAGTGCGGTGGTGCGCTGTACGCCAAGGTCG
>Ga0247763_1001519_pt1 | contig 13124 bp, 18 predicted proteins | sample UWRJL141409B4_FD_179926 | JGI IMG/M metagenome (GOLD analysis project Ga0247763, IMG submission 179926) | Plant litter microbial communities from Arlington Agricultural Research Station in Wisconsin, United States - UWRJ-L141-409B-4 | ecosystem: Environmental > Terrestrial > Plant litter >...
AAGGATTCTATATCTTCCGAATCGTGTATTGTAACCCACTTCTTCCACATTGGCGACGCGGTTGCCCAGGTTTCGTCCGAGAATAGTACTTTTTCCCAATCTTCGGGATTAGGGCGGAGGTATAACTATTCGTAGGCGAATCGGAGGCGCGCGGCCTTATGCCAGGGCGTAAGAATAATTCTTCGAGGCCGTATCCGTCGTTACCAGCCCATAAAGCGGAGTACGTATATTATAGCTTCTTCGCCGTAAAGTTCGAATCCTGGTATATACCAGCGTAAATCTGGCCAAGGTAGGTTGCGGTAGGCAGGGTCTTCGAGTAAAAATTCACGTAATCGATTCTTTTGAGGCGTACGTAATATAGCCTTCCTTCCGCAATAACCTACTCAACAAGAGAAAAAGTTAGTTAATTACCTAGTAGAAAGGAAAAAATTAATGGAAATTACGGCCTTTGGGTTACCAGTCCAGGGCTTAGAAAGGCTGGTAGTACCAGGAGAGCTCCTTCCTCATACGCGTATGTAATGTTAATGGAGGGGTAGATAGAGGGGTCAAAACAACATATGCGTACCTTTCTTTTTCGGCGTTAACGGTCCAGTACAGGCCTTCTAAACCTATTAAACAGTATAACCGGTCTCTCTAGCTAAAGTAATATAGCTCCATCTATTATATTTGCGTAAGGTTCGAATCTCTAAGCGTTAATCACGTGTAAGTTCTGGCTCACGTAGCTTTTCTGGCCTTAGCTGGAAGGCAGGAGAGCGGTGTAAAATCGGTTGCCGAAGCGATTGTTGTAGTTGAAGGCGATAAAACCTTTCTGCCGCCGGCGAGTCGTGTACGTTGCGAGCGTGGTTGAGGAGAGCCGTAACGTTCATGTTATTGGCGATGGCTTCAATTGTAACGGTGGAAACGGTAGAGCGCATCAGAATTTATTTCTCGGAAGTACTACTCCATAGAAAACAATAGAAAGAATACCTTCGAACCGTATTGCGTAAATGGCGTTGATCGGCGTTACGAAAACGGCATAGTTGGCTTGGCATGTAGCGCACTAGTCTTTATTACCCCGGCGGAGGTGTACCTATCTGTCAAAGAACACGGGGTTCAAAATCTCCAAGTGACCAGTATCGAGTTATCGGGGCACCTGTGATGAGTCAACCCCGCAACTGCCTACCTCTGAAGCGAGCCATTCCTCAAGCCCCTCCACCCCACTTGTTGACGCAGGGCAGCTTAAGGCGTCTTGTGCGCACCTAATCTTCATCTTCTTAGACGTTCTGAAATTTAGCTCTGCTCTCCACAAAGGCACTTTGGTGGGCTTCACCAAGCGCACGAAAGTTCGACGATAGGCGTCTGGCGCCACTTTCTCCACTCCGCCACCTCTCTGTTGCCTACAACCTCTAGCCACCAAGCCCACGACTTCGAAGCTTTTGACACACGCGTTCGCAAAACAGCCATCCGCGATTCGCAAATCTAGTACTTCGAGCCCTCGCGATGTTGAAAATATGGTCCATGGTAGGTACTTGTCACCGACGCTATGTATCATCTGACACCTGCGACAGAAGAAGGAACAGCAGAAGGCTGAAAATGCCGAAGGAGCTGCTGGCGGAAAAAAGAAGAAAGTGACTGCGGCACAATTACGCGTGCAAAAGGGTGAGTCCCCGTCACTGATGGAGCACATTCGTAAGCATGTCCTTATTCTGGCACCGCTGACCGATGCCTCAAGATCTTTCCGAGCTTTCTCTGGGCACGACGATGAAAACCGAGTTCCCCGACCAGGACAATATCCTCAGCTTCATCCTCTATATCGAGCCCGACGAGGGAATGTACCGCGGCAGCCGCTTTAGCTTCACATTCAATATCACACCGAGCTTCCCGCATGAGCCTCCCAAGGTGCAGTGCCGCGAAAAGATCTACCACCCGAACATCGACCTTGAGGGGAAAGTTTGCTTGAATATCCTGCGCGAAGATTGGAAGCCGGTCCTGAACCTCAACGCAGTCATAGTAGGCCTGCAGTTCTTGTTCCTGGAGCCGAATGCAAGCGATCCGCTGAACAAAGAAGCTGCCGAGGACCTGCGGACCAACAGAGAGGCATTCAAACGCAATGTCCGTGTGGCCATGGGCGGAGGTTCTGTCAAGGGAGTCTTGTTCGACAAGACCCTAAAATAGTCGAACATGGTTTCAAGAGATATGAGATACGAGACTTAGTAGGGTTACGGATATATGGAGAGGAGGGTGGGCATAGATGCAAGCATCTCGCGGAGTTCGCGCTCGCGATCAAAGGGATCTGGGTTCTTGGGGCGATAAGGGTTATTTGTGTTTTTGGCATGGGCGTTGGCGCGCTTGCTTTCAAAAAAACAGGCACTATGATTACCGCCTTCTTAATCTGGTGATACTCCATGCCAACCGACTCCAGAGTGATCGTACTACGCATGAATCACAAGCAGTCGTCGAGAGAAATGTTGGTGGAGATGCAGCTTGCCGTCAAAACGGACCTCCGTCCCGGAAATAACTTGTTCGGCCCCGCACTTCGCCATCCAACCCCTGCCGTCGCCTTAGTTCCTTCCCTTGTGGGGAAATTCTTCTGGCCAACCAGATTGCTCCTCAACAAGTTCCCCACCAGTGCCCCACACACCTGAGAGGAAGTGACCGAAGTCGGTGTGAGCTCAGTAGCTGCAGGAAAAAATCAACTCACTGCAAGTCACAGACGGTGAACATAAAACCGAGAGCTCCCCGTTCCGCCTCAGCACCTTTTTCCTGAATCATCCCCACTCCAATCCCATCGAAATGGCCTCCAGAACCATGTCCAAGGCTCTCCGCAGCCCATTGGCCCGCCAATTGGTGTCGCCTGCCGTGCAACGCCGTACCTTTGTGTCGGCCATGGGTGCTCTGCGTGCCACCGCGATCTCTGCTCCCCGTGTTGCCCACCCTCCCCAACAGCAGGTCCGCGGCGTCAAGACTATCGACTTCGCTGGCTCGAAGGAGGAGGTCCACGGTGAGTTTATTATCGAAAGAGCCCGATTGCCTTTTTGCTAATCATCGGACACAGAGCGCTCCGACTGGCCCAAAGAGAAACTCCTGGTGAGTCACTCCGCTTCTCTTGATTCAATGACAACGATTGACTCTCTCGCTTGCAGGAGTACTTCAAGAACGACACGCTTGCACTCATCGGCTACGGCTCCCAAGGCCACGGGCAAGGCCTCAACCTCCGTGACAACGGCCTCAACGTCATCATCGGCGTGCGCAAGGATGGCAAGTCGTGGAAGGACGCCATTCAGGATGGCTGGGTCCCCGGCAAGAACCTTTTCGAGGTCGATGAGGCCATCTCCAAGGGCACCATCATCATGAACCTGCTCAGCGACGCCGCCCAGAGCGAGACGTGGCCCCACATCAAGCCCCAGCTCACCAAGGGCAAGGTACGTTGGTCGGAATGAGACTGTGGGGCTTGGCTGACCAGGCGTAGACGCTGTATTTCTCGCACGGCTTTTCGCCCGTCTTCAAGGATCTCACCAAGGTTGAGGTCCCCAAGGACATTGACGTGATCCTTGTCGCCCCCAAGGGCTCTGGCCGTACCGTCCGCTCCCTCTTCCGTGAGGGCCGCGGCATTAACTCGTCCTTCGCCGTCTACCAGGATGTCACCGGCAAGGCCGAGGAGAAGGCTGTTGCTCTCGGTGTTGCTGTCGGCAGCGGTTACCTCTACAAGACCACGTTCGAGAAGGAGGTCTACTCTGACCTCTACGGTGAGCGTGGCTGCCTGATGGGTGGCATCCACGGCATGTTTCTCGCTCAGTATGAGGTTCTCCGCGAGCGCGGTCACAGCCCCAGCGAGGCTTTCAACGAGACTGTTGAGGAGGCTACCCAGTCCCTCTACCCTCTCATCGGTGCCCATGGCATGGACTGGATGTTCGACGCCTGCTCTACCACTGCCCGCCGCGGTGCCATTGACTGGACCCCCAAGTTCAAGGATGCCCTGAAGCCCGTCTTCAACAACCTGTACGATTCGGTCAAGGACGGCAGTGAGACCAAGCGCTCGCTCGAGTACAACTCGCAGCCTGACTACCGCGAGAAGTACGAGAAGGAGCTCGAGGAGATCCGCAACCTGGAGATCTGGCGCGCCGGCAAGGCTGTTCGGTAGGTTTTTTCCGTCCTTATCGTCGTGGCGGCCATTCTAACCGTTACGTAGCGCTCTTCGCCCTGAGAACCAAAAGTAAGTTGTGTGGGATGGCTTGGGATGGCGAACTGGCTTGCACGGCTGTTTGATGCTCTTTGACATGGGGAGGCCAAAGATACCTCGGGAAAAGGGATCAAAAGCATTCGTTACTTTCTTAATCTGGGTCAGCTGTACGACTGTGTATATATTGTGAAGCTGATAATGGAGTTTGTCTTTTCTCAGTCGGCAAAGAGTTTTCCCAGTGTTTCCAAATTGACATTACCGCCGGTGAAGACGATGGCGAGATCCCAGCCATCCTCACCGGCTTCTTGCTCGACCATGTTGCGGAAGTCTTCATTATACAATGCGACAGCCAGAGGGACTACAGCGCTTGGCTCGACGACAAGCTTCATGCGCTCGTATACTAGACGCAGGGCAGCTTTTATCTGGTCCTCGGTGACAGCGTAGAAGCCTGCAACGAGGCGCCTTTCGTAAATGACAGACCACGGAATGTCGCCGACTGGCGTCCTCAGCCCATCGGCAATCGTCAATGTCTTGACGCTAGATATCCTCTCACCCGTCTCCGAGTAGTAGGCCCGCCGTGCATCATCAGCACCCTCAAACTCTGGCTCCGACCCAAACACGCGGATCCCCATCCCTTCACACGATAATGCTACTCCAGACAGTAATCCCCCCCCTCCACACGGTGTCATGATAGCATCCAGCCTCCGCCCTGGCCTCAGCTCCTCATACTGCGCCTGCACCTCCAATCCCACCGTCCCTTGTCCCAGAATGATATCCGCGTGATCATACGGCGGAACTAGCACCGCCCCCGTTGAAGCTATCACCTCCGCAGTCACCGCCTCCCGCTCCGATGACGTAGACCCGCTGAATACCACGTTCGCTCCGTACCCGCGTGTCGCGGCAATTTTGGGAGGTGCGCTGATCGAGGGCATCACGATGTGCGCGGGGATGCCAAAGGTTTTTGCGGCTAGGGCAAGAGCTTGCGCATGGTTTCCGGAGCTGTGCGTCACTACGCCGGTGGTGGCCAGGGCGGGCCAGATTTGAGGGTCAAGAGAGAGGCGGGAGAGGGCGTGGAAAGCGCCGCGGGCTTTGAACGCGCCGATGCGTTGGAGGGATTCGCATTTGAAGTAGAGGCGGAGGGTGGGGTTGGCGGGACGGTTCTCGGGAGGGAGTGTGGTTTGGGGGCTGGAGGCAAGGGTGCTGAGCGTGGTGTTGGTGAGGAGAGGGGTGAGATGAATGTGTGGACGGATGAGGTCGTGAGCGGCGACGACGGAGTGGCGGGTCAGAGGAGGGGAGGTTGATGCCATGTTGGTTGGTTGGATTTCAGATTTTGGGCTTGGTTTTGGGCTTTTTTCTTTTTTGGCCACAGGAGATAGGTTCAAGCATATATCTACACTCCGCTACACTACCATCGAGTCCAAGACTGTTGCCTCGCTGTGTTAGTGCGTGGTGGTCAAACATCATCGCCGATAACGGAGTCACGTTGCACTCGGCATTGGGTCAACCGTCAGCAACGAAGCGGAAGCACATGGAAGGCTGGTATAAGGTGCGAATATGGCAGAGATTCTTATCATAATATTCTTGTGGGGACGTCCTGTCGATCCGATGGTAGACAGCTATGCATTGAATTGGCTCAGCACTGCCTCAATTGTGACTTGAAAAAAGGCGGCGAGAATTTGTTGGCTGCTCATTGACCGTGCAGTTAAGAGCGTCATGACCATGCAGGACGGTAATATGGGCAGGCGGTGTAAACGGAGGAGACAAACGGTTAAGCCCCGCTCCACTCGGTCCCATTATTTCAACGGCCGGAATTGGGCCGGCCGTTTCGTCAGAGCGCAGGCCGGCTATGACCGGAGATTTGCGGAGCTTTGCAGGGCATTGCGTAGAGTTGCGGAGAGCCGACGATTCCATGACTTATCATTACCCAACAGGTACGGTACTTGGCACCATAGGCGTGGATGGTGAGTGATGCTGGCGTTTCTGGACCCGGGTTGCCTACCTGCATAGATACTACTTTTACGTTAGGAACGAGAAAAATAAGTGACACCCGTATACAGTGCAGAGCTTTGTCAGGCGAGATGACCAGTTCAATCTAACAAGAGTTTTTTCCCCTTGGAATCGCCCTGCCTAAGTTTCTTCAGTCAAGTGTCGTGTCATGAACACAGCTGTGGTATACAATATGACCTACGTATGTCTCACTGAAGCCTATCCGTCAAAACACCATGGGAAGATACATGCCTATTGTGCAGCTTCTGACTGTCAAGGTCATCTGCTCTCACCTCACAAAGAGTGACAAAGAGAAATCCAACGGCCGAGTCGGATGAAGCCACATGGTTCGGCTGACAACGCTGGCCCTGCGCCGCTAGGAAGGGAGAGGGGTGGTGAGGCCGGAATAGATTCCGGCCACGGTGTATATAGGTCCGGGTGAGGTTTGACCAAGCGCCCTGGAAAAAAAAGAAAGGGTCCTCAGACCACACACATCTCAAGGAGAAAGGAAAGGAACATAATGGGCTCACTAGCACACAGCGCTGAATTTCCAGTCCTCGAGGACCCCCTCCCCGAGGACACATCCCTCCCAGCCTTCATGGTGTCAACAACACGAGGCTTTCTCCCTCGGATGGACCCCGTCGTCAATCTTCCGTCCGAGTTCGACCCGCTCGAGTTCTTGCTGCAGCGCATGCCCGTCAAGATGCTTGATGGATTTCCAGGTTTGCTGGCACGGGGAGAGCTGGGCGATGCCGTCAAGACCGAACTTCCGGACCTGACCGAGTGCGTCGACAAGTATGCCGACAACCTGCCGCTGATGAACGCCCTATACCGGGACTACTCGTTCCTGGCGTCGGCGTACCTACTGGAGCCGTGCCACTTACGGTTTGTGAAGGGTGAGCCGTACGGGTTGGGAAGGGATGTGTTGCCGGCGAATATTGCGAGACCGATTGCACGCTGCGCGAAGCTGTACGTTTGTATCTCCTCCCCCTTTTTACCCCATCATCTTCTTCCCCTGCCTGCCACTTAGCATCGCCTGTCCCTCCCAGAGACAGTCTTCACTCTGTTCAGATTCTTCTACCCTTATTCTCTTCCACATTTGTACCTCTTACCCAATCACCCTGCCTATAGACATGTCTTCATTTATACATCTCCTCTTTACATATATACTCACTTCCCACCAAGGTGTGGCTTCAAACCCTTCATGGAATACGCCGGTTCCTACGCCCTGTTCAACTACCGCCTCGTCACCCCCACCGCCGGCCTCGCTCCATCCAACGTCCGTCTCATCCGCGCCTTCGAACACGGCCTAGACCCCTCCTCCTCCGAAGCCGGCTTCGTTCTCGTCCACATCGACATGGCGCGGCACTCCCCCATCCTCATCACCTCAACCCTCACCGCCCTCTCCGCCGCCACCTCCCACCCCCGCAACCGTAACTCCGTTAACATATCCCTAAACTCCCTCGCATCCACCCTCCGCACCATTAACACCACCATGGAAACTATGTGGGCCCGCTCCCGTCCGCAACAGTACACGTCCTTCCGCACCTTCATCTTCGGCATCACGGCCCAGTCCATGTTCCCTCACGGAGTCCTGTACGAAGGGGTCTCCCCTCCTGGCTCTCCACCCCTAACTTTCCGTGGCGAATCCGGCGCCAATGACAGCATGATTCCTCTCGTGGATAATCTCATTGGTATCCCCATGCCGGACACGCCCCTGACCAAAATCCTACAGGACTTTCGTCAGTACCGGCCGAGTAACCATCGGGATTTTCTGGCGTGGGTGAAGGACCGGGCGGAGGGGGTAGGGTTGAAGGGGTGGGCTTTGGATGGGGATGACACTGAAGGGAGGGATGAGACCAGGAGGGCCTGGCTGCGTGTACTGAATCAGGTGAGGGATTTCCGCTGGCGGCATTGGTGTTTTGCCAGGGAGTATATCATTAAGAGAACGAGTCATCCGACGGCGACGGGGGGGAGTCCCATTGTGACGTGGTTGCCAAATCAGCTGCAGGCGGTGTTGGCCGAGATGGTGGCGCTGTATCATCGCTTTGTCGAGGAAGGGGATGAGCTCGGTGAGGAGGTATGTGACATGATGGATCTGGTAAAGCGGCAGCAGGAGACACTGCGCAAGGAGGTGAGCAAGTTCTGTGAGGAAAGGGGGGTTTCGGACCCTGTGGTGTGAAAGCTCACTTCCCACTACATTGATTAGTTCTCTCTAGTTCAAACGCCAGAAATGCAACCATCTCTTCAAACGCCGTGCAAAACAGCTAGAAAAGAAGTAAACCTCCTGCTATGCCGCCCAAGATCGCTACCCAGCTTGCCATGGCCCGGTCTACTTGTCTTGTTCCCTGGCCGGGGCGTGCTTTTGCAACGGTGGCCGTCGCCCCGTCTGCCACAGCAGAGCAGCTCACGGTCCCGCAATTGTATCCCGAAGGGCAACAGCCCGGTTCTGGGCCTGCATCGCTCCCGCACATGTACCACCCGTTTGCACACTCTCCCGTTGTCGCTGCCGGCACACCGCTGGCAGGGACGACAATTGTGACCCCATTTGCCGTGACAATTGTCGTCATGTCCATAGGCGGACAGCTCGTCGTCTCGCAGTTTCGACCTGTCTGACAGCAACCCCCACCCGCTGACGCCAGGCAGGCATAGAAACCCGTCGGGCAAAATGTGGCAAAGCCATCTGTCGAGGATGATGTTGGGCGGAACGGCGCGCCAATCCCACTGTCAGTAATCGTGGGCTGTGACGGTGTAACCGACGCAGTCTGCGTTTGCGTGAGGGTGCTTGTCCTCGGCGGTGACTGGGACGGGGTAATCGTTACCACCACGGTGATCACTACCGTCGATGGTGTTGGCGCCTGAATCACCGACGTTGATGTACTCGTTACCGTTGTGATTCCGGTAGGAGCCTGCGCAACCGACTGCGAGCGCACGCCTATTTCCTCGTCAGCGTCCGTGCCATCCCATCAACTACCGTCATTCCACGAACGAGAGAGAGACAGAAACTTACAGCCCACCCCCTGACACACAAACCCCGGAATACAACAGACCCCTCCCACATCCGATCCACACCCCGTACTCCCGTCTGTACACTGCTTGACCGCACCCGCACATGTCGCTCCCGCAGGACAGCAGCCGACAGGCCCCAGCCCTGTATCCTGAACCTGCACACACGTCTCGCCGTTCCGACAGCATGAGTTTTGAAACCCAATCGCGCCACACCCACTCGTCCCAGCCGGGCAAGCCCATTGTCTTTTGATCAGGCCTCTCCTCCCACCACGACCAGGTAGTGTCTCATCAGGACCCCCTGAACCCAACACCGCAAACGGCGGGTACAATGGCCAGGATGAATTTCCCATCCCCGCTAGTGACTCTGGTGCTTCCTCCCTCCGGACAAGGTCAAGACCTCCATAATCAGCCTGGTTCTGTTGGTTGTGAGGATGCCATTGCCGATGCGCCGGGTTGAAAGCGCACCATTCGGCGTGGAACTTGGCACCCTGGTCGGGGGGCATTTTGCGTATTTCGGTGGGGAGGAGATCATGTTGTGGCGGAGGAGATGGGGAGGGGGAATTGCATTGCGCCGAGTCGATTTGCGAGGCGATGAGCGCCCAGAGAGGGAGGGGGAGGCGCATATCTCAAGAGCGAAGGTTACTCGCGGGGCATCTTCAAATATGGGAGTAGGCGGACCTCGTTGGGGTGGTATGTAATCACCTATCCGAATGGTTGAGTGCGAATGGCTGTCGCAACGGTGCGAAGGTTTGTCTGTTTGGCGCCCAAAGTTTGTTGATTTAGGGACCGACCTTGGCGCCAAAAACATGAACCCCTTCAAGGTCCAGGGTCTGCAGTAGGTTCTGGAGAGGGTGCGCGTGGTCACGTGGCTAGGCGAAGTTGGGGCTTTTGGGGTGGCTCTTGAACTGAGACAACGCGTACCCGGGCGGGCTCCCACCCTTCATGACCTCTTCATCTATAACTTCATACACGTGAATGCTTGACTTATGCACTTGTGAAGAGCTTTGCCGCCTTGACTCTTGTTGGCAGGTCGCAGTATCAAAGGCACTCTCCTGCCCAAGAGAATAAAACTGACTTCCACTGCAATCATATCTGATCGCGTTAGTATAAGGAAGCGTTGAGGGGAAGGAAGCCGGCACCGGTTCTTTGGGGTAACGTTATGCTGTTTCTGGGCTCCATCAACCCTTGCAGGGTCCTTCGTCGCTCGACGCCTCCAGCTCGTCCAAAACTGGGATGGCCCATCACCCAATCCGCTGCCATCAGCCGTACTTGGCGTCGTTATCCTGGGCAATGCATAGAATACCTGTAGTTACGTCAACCCAGAGATGTCGCGTTGCTCTTTTGTAGCGAATGTTTCCAATGCTTTACGAGGTTGACGGTCACATTCTCGACGTGTCCATCGACGGCTACCGGTTCGCAAACGTTGGCACCTCCGCATGTGTACAACAAGGCCTCTCGCATGGGGGCTCATAGCATAGGTAGGCCGAGTGAAGCGCGCAGCGGAAGGGCTCCTTAGAAAACCCAGGAAGAAGACGAGGGATACGGAGCTGTTGGCCTCGAAGCTCGAGCTGTTGGTAAGGCTAACAGGCTTCTTTGAGCTGTTAGCGTAGGGACCACACACCTCTAGGGGAGTAGCCCAGGTGAGTTTACAGGTGTCTAGCCTGTGAAGTGACATCTGTGGTCTTTGGCCGACTTAGTGGGTGAACAGGGAAGATTAGAGGGAGCAAATGGTCAGGCTGCCGCTTCCACTGTCAGCCCTCAATGGCTACACATTACATAAGATCCTCTGTGTCAGAAGTCAGTTAGTGATGGAGTAGGCGGTTTTATGAACTTTATCCCCCAACATCACCTCGCCAGGCAAAGCAGCAGGTTCCCGAGAAAGAAAGAAAAAACGAGAGAGAACTCAATTCTATTCTACTCTACACGGCGATTTTTTTGTCATCTATGCTATGCGAGAGGGAAAGAAAACAGGAAACAACCATAAATACCTACCTAACCACGCAAAACACAATCCGCCAAAATTGCATTGCAAACCCGCTTTTGCATTTTCTCCCCTTCCCCCGGAGCAGGACACCCCTTGTCAAAATGACTTCCGATCGCTGTGATGATATTGATGGTGGCGGGGTTCTGACTGTGAGTAAAAATATAATCCCAAGGGGGCGGAACTCGTTCTGAGCTGATTTGTGCAATTGAGCGTCCGACCCGTTGAGAGAGCATCAATCTGACAGCAAAATCCGAAATGTAACCAAGCAAACTCCCAACCATGCCGTGATTTTATTGTTTGCAACAAAAGGGTTCCGGCTGAAACCTCCTGATAGAGGAAATCGCTCTGATGTGCGTGAGTACAAGTATGCGCTCAGTTTGCTCGTTCATGTCATATCGTGCGTGTTATGTCTTCATAGGAAAACGGGAATCACTTGTCGTTTTCATTCTCTTCCTTCAGCGCCCCAAGGAAACGAGGTGAACTGATGCGAGTGCTGTTGTAGGGGTTACCCGTGCTTTGCATGGTGTGGTGAGATGGAGGCGGACCGATGGGCCCAAATGGCGATGAGAGATGTGCTACTCATGACGGTCAGAGCCTGCCTGAGAATGCCGAAAGGAGAAAGGAAAGAGAATAAAAAAGGAAAAAAAGGCAAACTTACCAGTTGCGCTCAAGGCACGACTGCCCTCTCGCCAACTACTACTGGTAAGACCGCTGCTGCTGTTGATGCCCCTTCCCCAACTGGTGCCACCGCCCCAAACGCCTCCAGCGGACGTGCCCTGACCGACTGCACGGGACCGTGGCATACCCATGCCCAAACTTGGGGCCACACTCGGTGACGACGGCAACAAAGACGGCGACAGCGATAACGACAGCGACGAGGACGAGGACGAGGATGAGGACGACGACGACGACGACAGCGGCGGCTTGGATGACAGCGAGGAACAGACAGAGCCGACTGCTGGAGGTCCCTGGCTGGGGCCGAGGCTCTGTCGTTGCCCAGCGCCAACACTCACCCCGAAACCACCACGGCCAACTGCATCACCACCACCAACACCAACCCCATTTTCAATTCCCGTCCCCGTTCCTAGCTCCAACCCTGCCAAGCCCGAAAGAACCTGGGCCTTTTCCTTCTCTCTCTCCCGCTCCCTGCCCGCCAGCCTCGCCAACTCCGCCTGCTGTCTCTTCCACCAAGTCGGCAATCCGTGAAACAACCCCAGCATATGCTGCGTCGCCTTGTCATGCGGCATTTCGTGCTTGTACTTGCAGCCCTGCTGGGCGAAGGCGCAGGTTCCTTCGTGGACCCATTTGTCGCAGTAGACCTTTGCTCTCCGCGGCCGGCTTGCTGTGGTTATGGCTGTTGGGCCCCCTGGGGTGGTTGGTGCGGTTGGTGAGGATAGACCCTCGCATGTGGAAGGGGGGCTGTCGTTGGCATTGGGAGTTGGGGTTGGAGCGGAGGCGATGATGGTGTCGATTCGGGACTGGATTTTGTTTTCTCGTCAGTTACTAAAGGCGGCTGAATATACAAAGCCAGGTTTCCTATCTGTCCGGGGCGAGAAAAGGTCGGACAGAGCATATTTTGCGGGGAGTGTTGGGGAACTGGGCGAGAGAACCACTCGAGAGTGTTCAGAAACCGAAATTTCGGGAACGTACCTGAAGGTCTTCCTTACTCCCTAGGGCCCGAGCTGGCTTCGGTGCAGAATGGGCTAAGAGGGAGACGGGCTCGTTGTAAAGCCAGATACCATCTGCGTTGGGAATGTTTGGGGGCATCAGCACATAACTGCCGGCCTTTTCGATCTGCTGGGGAGGGATATCTCGGAGGGGAGGAAGCATGTCGGCCGGAATGAGTCTTGTATAGCGGCCATTAGGGCGCCACAACAGGTATTTGTCAAAAGGGGGAAGTGTGTAACCGCAGCTGTCGAGACTGCCTGAGGTGCTGGGGGTGCTCTGGGCCCATGTGTATGTAGTTGAAGTGGGCGTAAAAGTCGG
>Ga0247763_1001520_pt1 | contig 13117 bp, 12 predicted proteins | sample UWRJL141409B4_FD_179926 | JGI IMG/M metagenome (GOLD analysis project Ga0247763, IMG submission 179926) | Plant litter microbial communities from Arlington Agricultural Research Station in Wisconsin, United States - UWRJ-L141-409B-4 | ecosystem: Environmental > Terrestrial > Plant litter >...
TGTTTTTTTTTTGTTTTTTTTGGGGGGGGGGGGGGAGCAATCAGCATGCTGCTGGCTCGGCTCCTTCCCCTCAGTGCTGTAGGATTGCTTGTGGAGAGTCCAGGGCCAGCTGAGAAGCGAGCCAGGGGCAACCCCGCCCTGTTGTCCCGGCCGGCCTCTCCAGGTTGGTAGGTGCCTACGCGATCCCGCAAACCGCAAACCACCATCTCAATCAACCCTGAACCCACGACACCACGCAATTCCGTGTCCCCGCTCCTGAAAGCAGACGACCCAAACGACACGGCGTTCCCCTTTCCACGACTGGCTTTGGTTGCAAGCAGGGTCCCCCATCACTCGACCGTGACAGCGGAATCCCCGAGACAGGAAAGCGGAAGGAAGGAGCACCCAATCATGAGAAGGCACCGGCCTGCTGCTGCCCTCGCCGACGCCAACGCCAAAGCACGATGAATGGGGGTCCCTCGAACCAGTCCCTCCTCGCCATGAACGGCGATGCCGGCGTCCTGGTTGGCGCCCTCGTCGAGCGCCTGACAACCAGGGTGCGCCCATCCCCCTTTGCTTGTCTGGGAGACTCGATAGCAGCTGACCAAGGAAATTTATACAGCTTCCACACCGAACGGGCACGCCCGCCCAAGACCTCTCCCTCGACGACATTGTCACCCTTACGCGCGCCACTCTCGTCCGCATCAGCGCTACTTCGATTGCCCTCGTCCTTGACTCCCTGCTCGCGCTCCTCGAGGACCTCGCCCGCCCCTACAAGACGGTCCTCTCTCACCCGCCCCATGTGCTCCTCTCCGAGCTCTATACACTCGAGCTGATCGCCGACTGCTGCGCCAGCCATTGGGATCCGTCTTCCAGCGCTACTGCCCACCCCGCCGCCGAGAGCACCCTCTCTTCAGCCCGTCGTGCTGCTCTGCCTGCGCCCGCGCCCCTCGACGATGGGCTTGTCAGTCGCATATTCGATGTCATTAAGGCGCTTTACGAACCTCTCCCCGATGGCTACATTCTCCCAGCAAAGACCATACTTGATGACTCGTCAGCTAGTCGCATCGCTGCCCAGCTGCTTGAGGAGACTGTACGGACACCACTCTCGACGCCGTCCAATGCGTCTGAACCCATTGAGAGTGGCCGTTTGCTGCAGGTCCATGCTTCTGCCATTGAGTCTCACGTCAAGACTATAGTCGAGTATGCAACGGCTTCAACATGGTCGGCCTCCTTCGACTATCTCCGCAACCTTATATATGCCGCACGAACCTCGGTGCAGGCTCAAGCCGCACCGATACCCACCGTTGCTGCGGCCGAGGAGGAGCGCCTCTCCCTTGTCCTTCTACGGTCCGTATCTTTCTTCTGGGTTGACATACAGAAGCTCAGTTCCGTGGTGCAAGAGTTTTGCTCGAGTTTTCTGCACTTCCGCAAGTCGTATCAGAACACAGTTGCCATCGTCACTCCCCTGCTCATCATGCGCTGGCTGGACCGGTATCCAGGCGAGTTTGTACAGATGCACACAATGCAGAAGCGTCGCGATAGCGGGCCTGACACGCTCTTCGACATGACCCACACGGTTGTTGACAATGGCCGTCGCCGCGCGCTGCTCTACCCCTTACAGACAACGCTGCTCTTCCTGTTGCCCGAGGTCTTTGAGGTCGCGAGCAACCTGCGCGAGGCCAAGAGCGGCAGCATAGTCAAAAAAGTCGGCTTCCTCGACGGCCTGCGCAAGATACTCCGAAATCGCAACGAACAGGCAGCTTATTGCCTTGTCTCCTTGCTGCGAGCTGCCCGGCACTTCGATGCTGAAAGTGATTCGGCCCTACTCAGCTACGCCATGGATGTGCAGGATGAGGTACGCGATGCTGTGTTCCGCCGATTCTTACCCGGTGTTGATGGTGTGCTGTTTGAGCAAGATATCATGACAGCTGCTTTTGTCAGCCTGGCAGACATGAACTTTGAGAACACAGTGGAGTCGCTGGCCCCAACCTGCCTGGCGCCTTCAGCGCCGCACAGTTTCAAGATTTCTGTCATTCAAGCATGCTCCCACTTTGCCCGCCTCGGCGATGCCGAGAAGTATCAGCGTTTGTTCACCGCCGCCTCGGCCTTTATCCAGGGCCAACTCCAAACCATGGCGGTTCTCTTGAATGAAGGGTACGTTGAGGATCAGACGGCTCAGCGAAAGGCCGTGGAAAGTCCATCATCAATCAACCTTGTCTGTAATATCCTCAGCTTCCTCGATGCCTCGCCCATGACGCTGTTTCAGGGTCCACCAGAAGATGATGCTCAGCGAGAGATCTTCTATCAGGAGAACTTCCAGTCACTGATCTCATGTATGGTGGCTTCGGACGAGTCGGTTCGGAGGCTTGCGACTTGTGTCGCCAGACGCCTATTTGCCCGGGAGAAGGTCCTCGTAATGCTGAGGGCATACAAAGGACTGAAGTCCAGAGAGGTCAGGACAACATTCTGGCGATTAACGTATGGTTTCTGTCCCGTTTGAACAATCTAGCAATACTAACCTGGGGAAGGTCGATTATTCTTGGTTCTATATGCGATCGAGCGGGACTGCCCGGAACTTCAGATGGGCTTAGATCAATCCAGGGATATCTAGAATCCAGATTGTTGTTGCTAACCTCGATACCAGTATGTAGTGGGTTTCGCCACAGCTTAGATTGTCTGCTAATGTGATACAGGAACTGTCTGAAATAACCGAAGACGTTCCCGAGTGGACAGCAGCCTTGACTAAGTTGGAGACTCTGCTGCTCGTGTCTCTGTGTTCGGCGGACATCGAGGCGCTACAGATCGTCACATCTTGCATCGGCACCTTCCTCGACGAGTGCAAACTCATCGAGGCTTCATCAGAGACGGCCAGGGCCTCGATGACGATATTACGGAACGGCGAAATTTTCCGCGAGATATCATCGCGCTCCTTCAGGTTTACCGGCCTCGTGGCGTTCCAGAAGAGAATCCGGACGCTGCTTCGTCGGATGCAGTACCCTAGCGCCGGCATCCTAGATGCCTGGGAACTGGTCTTTGATAGGTGGTTGCACTTATCAAAGGACATATCAATGACGACGGCTGAGGCCGTAGCTGAGAGGACAGTTGCCGAATGGCGCAACTATTCCGGTTTCCTTGCGTCACTGGGCGGAATCTGCACGGCAGACCAAGCCGTCACGCTTGAGGAGCCTGCAATAAGTGGACTGAGGTGGATCGACCGTCTATCGTCGGAGAATCATGAGGAGCCGCTTCTCAATAGGTATCTCAGGCTAAGCATACAACTGTTAGCCTGCGCCAATGTGAGGATACGCGAGACAATGAGAGAAGTCTTGTCTACCGAGGTGCCTCCTTCTCTCTACCAACCGTTGTTCAAGGCACTCGAGTCGGAGCTAGACGTCTTATTCACAGGCGCCCTGGAACCAAGTGTCAAGGGGCAAGACAACGAAATCATATTTGCTGAACAAGCAGCTTCTCTCCTCAAGGCATTAGTCGAGAGGCTGGATACCCCTACTGATCTCGGTGCCGCATCATCACTGCACTTGGGGTCGTTGACGCTCAATTTCGCCAAATTTCTTGATGGTGTTCCGGACACACCGAGCAGTCTACGGGTCAAAATCAAAATCTGCCAACTCTGCGAAGCAGTCACGAAACGAAAGGAACATCTCAACCTCCGAGACGACGTACGAAATCGTAACCAACTTCTGGAGTATATATTTAGCTGGATCGCGAGACCCCGATCCCCCCGTCCGGAAGGCATAGCCTATGAAGCCAAAACTGGGCCAGGAGCTGGTAGGCGCGACCAGCAAGACGAGACGCAGCGGGTGCAAAAGGACCTGGACAAGGCGTGTCTTCGGTCCCTAGCAGAGTTAACGTTCCGCCTCCCACTCCAGCCTGGCGATGGTCAAACAGATGCTGGTACCAGCGAGCTCAAGTCGCAAATGTTCCACCAGTATTTCAACCGTTTCCTCTCGTTGCTCAACCTCGAGCCGTCGCTCTCGGAGCTTGGGGGTCGTGGTGGCGAACACCTGCTCGGGTCGGGAGGTGGTGGAGGTGGTGCTGGCGCTGGAGCGAGGGACGATAATCCAAGCGTCGCCGATTTGGCCATCACCATCTTATCAAATCTCCTGAGTGCCAACATTGATGTGGGCTTGAAGCACTCGCTGAGCATTGGGTACCATGAAAATGTGGAGATTCGAACCGCATTCGTGAGGGTGCTATACAACATCTTGGTGCAGGGCACCGAGTTTAATAACCTATCGGATGCGGCGGTGAACGAGAAGTATGATGAGCTTTTGGAGGTGAGTTGTCTCATGAAAAAAAAAAAAAAAAAGACTCGAGAAATACATCTGACCTGGAGTAGCTTCTTACTACAGATACGACACTGGCGGCCGCCATGAGTGCGGTCTGTCCGAGTCACGAAGTTGACGAGTTAACGATTTCTTTGCTTAACATCTTTGAGACGAGGGGCATGAGTTTTGTTCTGCTTGAAGCTTTGATTAAGCAGGAAGTGCAAGACACGGAAAACGAATCAGAGCTGCTGCGCCGAACATGCGTGGCAACCAAGATGCTCTCGATCTATGCCAAGTGGAAAGGCAGCGGTTACCTCAGGTCGACCTTGCAAAAGGTGGTGGAGAGACTCATCACGGCGGCCAAGGACGTTAGCCTCGAGCTCGATCCTACGAGGGTCGGTTCCCCCGAAGAATTAGAAAACAATGCTACGCAGCTGCAGGTCGTGGCGAAGGTATTTATCGAGGATATCCGATCCTCGGTGCCGAGCATGCCTCCTTCTTTCCGCAAGATCTGCAGTCTGGTAAGTACGCCGTGGGCCGCAGAAAGTTTACAGGCACTAAACATGCACAGATCTCGGATGCGGTTATGCCTCGGTTTCCGGAAGCCAAGTACACGGCTGTTGGTGCCTTCATCTTCCTGCGTTTCTTCTGCCCTGCTATTGTCGCACCCGAGGTAGAAGGTCTTGTCGCAACGGCTCCGTCGAAGGAGATGCGGAGAGGGCTGCTCCTCATCGCCAAGGTTATCCAGAACCTGGCCAACAATGTGCTGTTTGGTGCCAAAGAGCCGTACATGTACCCGCTCAACAGCTTTCTGGCACAAAATATCTACAAGGTGACGACGTTCCTGAGAGAGATCTCGGTGCCTCCGGAAACATTGCCGAATACGGCAGGTGGCGAGTCGTTTGATTTTGGCTCCTGTGTCGCCCTTCATAGGTTCCTCTACGACCATTGGGACCATGTACGGCAGCGGTTAGTGTCGCAAGAAAGGAGGGAGTTTGTGAGGTCGCCTGGGGAGTCGGCGAGGGTGCGGTCACCAGTGCTCGAGCCCCTGAGAAATCTAATCATGAACTTGGGCCCACCGCCATTGGCTGTTACTTGGAACAGGCCACTGATCTCGGCTAACACTCCTCCGGCCTACTCCCGATTCCAAAACTTCATGTTAAGAAATGCTTTCCGAAGCACCGAGTCGTTCCTCACAGCCCGAGCAGTCTACGATGGCGGAGAGAGCAAGGACGGACTCTCGATAATCTGCGTCATTCTACGGAACATTGACGCTGAGTCAATCGATTATGACACTCTTCTATACTGCTATCTCAAAATCGCAAGTCGGTTATGGCACCGCCCCTTTGGGCTGCTGATCGATGCTACTTGCTACAATGGCCAAAACGAGCCGCAGGATGAATTATTCCAGAAACTGGAGCAGCTGACACCCAGAGAACTCTCACGACAGCTCTCACGAGTGTACATTTATAACATGAACAGTGCCTGCAAGAAGTGCCTCCGCAAGATCTTGCGCTTCTCGACCAAGAACGAGAACAGCGTCTTCAACCCGCGCAATGTTGAGTACCACCTCATTGGGAGCCTTCAGGACCTTCAAGCGCACTTCCACCTGAGCCAACTGCACCTCCCGAAGGAGACGATTAGTGTTGTTACTGACACGCGATACGTCTTCCAGCCCATCACGCGACTGTCCAAGTCCAAAGGCAAGCTCGAGGTGGTCATCAAGGTGGGCAGCCAATTTGTGCAAGTGACGACTACGAAGAAGCAGGAAGTTCCCGGGTTCCGGCTGAGCTCGATTGTTAATGACATCTTCCGGCTTGGTGACGTTGACGAGGCGCCGACATCGATACAGACCGAAGACGACTCGGCCTTTGGCCTCAGGGCAGATAACGGCAAGGTTGTCATGTACTTCACCAGTCCTAAAAAGGCGGACGTGCTCCAGGCAATCAGGGCGGCCAAGGCTAAATACGGAAAGGACACGAGAGCTATGAAGTCGTTTGAGCGCCTGATCCGACCGCAGGACGTGCCAGGGACACTCCTAAATCTGGCACTGACAAACCTCGCGAGCCCAGATGCCGTCTTGAGACTCTCGTCGTATAATCTACTTGGCGCGCTATGCAAAGCATTCAAGTTTACGGCGGCGTCGCAGTTGCTCAGCACCAAGGATATTTCGGTGCCCCTGGATCCCTCACAGTTCATCATTAAGATTAGCAGGAAGCTGGCACAGGCGGAACCACAGCTGACGTCGGACTTTTTGAACGAGTTCTTCGTCGGCTGGGACAGCTTCTCGGATGAGCAAAAACCTCTCAGCTTGGCGTACATGGCACCATGGATCCCGGGCCTTCGGACGTCGTTGCTGGCGGGCGAGGCGGAGAGCGACAAGGGCAGGGAAAAGATCGCGGCCCTGTTCCGTAAACTGATTGACGTGACACTCTCGGATCCAACGCTCAACTTCACCTTGGAGCAATCGGTATGGCCCGTCATCCACCAAGACGAGGTGCTCCTAGATATCTTCCTAGAGGAGATCATCAAGACTGCGCTCAGTATCGGCTTTATGGACGAACAGACCGAGACGCTGACGTCGATCGCCAGCGCAATTGGGACCATCACTCTTCGGGGAAAGGTAATCTCGAGATTACGGAAGGCCTTGAACCGATCATCATTACGGCCAACCAAGTACCTGCCCGATAATGCGGTTTGGAACGAGATATGCGTGCTGTTGCAGTTTTGCCTGTCACTTTCTTTCGACAGCGGCGTTCAGTCGCAGCTGTACCTACCAGAGATTTTCCACATTGTCACAATGCTCGCGAATACGGGCACCTCAGACGTCAGGGTGGTGGTGCATAGACTCCTCGTCAACTCGATTCACTCGGCGTGTACCTCGTTCAACCTTGATGAGGCGAGGCTTAATAAGCTCCGAGCCACACTGGAGACACTGTCTGACCCGAGGAGCGAAGTCTTTTCTCACGCCGTGCCCTTTATGCGCGATGGGGCGTCCATCTCGACAAATCAGGATGCCGGCCCAACGCTGGCGGCTACTGAGAATCTAGCAACTCTGCTGTTCGAGACATGTTCTGTGGCGGCTCCGTCGATCGACGTGGCCAACGCGTGGCGATCAAGATGGATGAGCTTAGTCGCCAGCACGGCATTCCAGAACAACCCAGCCATCCAACCTAGAGCCTTCACCGTCATGGGATGTCTCGCTCGCGAGGAGGTTGACGATGACCTTTTGTATCAGGTGCTCGTGGCGCTGAGAAATAGTGTGGGCCGGTTTGGCGATGACAGCAACAGCGATATGCTGGTTGCCATTGTGACATCGCTGTCTAAGATGATGGCCAAACTACCATCGGCTTCACGGTACGGGCTTCAGTTGTTCTGGCTGGCCATGTCGCTGCTACGTCTAGTCCCGCCGAATCTGTTTAACTGCACCGCCATGTTCCTCGAGTCGGTCCTCACCAATATCAGCACTTCGGGAGACATGCGTGGCGACAAGATGGTGTCGCACTTGCTGCAAGGACGTGGCCAGCTGGAAGACGCGGCGCTGCCGCTGGACGAAGCGTACGGCATACACTTCAACAGCAAGAACTTTCACTTCGCTGCCTGTGCATGCCTCGTTCGCGGATTGACGGACACGGTGACAAAAGCAACCGCAATGCGGGTCCTGTCGACTTTCCTGGAAATGACGACCTGGACCCCTGAGCCTAGGGAGAAGAATATTCGAGACTTGGCGGCGTCCCCATACATGGCGCTGATGCTGGCTCGCGCGGGGAGTCTTGAGGAGCTCCGGGATAGTCTATGGGCCGCGGGCATCAACCCTAGCGGACTGACCGACGTAGGGAAACTCAGACTGGCGACACAGGATCTAGATGCCGTTGAGGACAAGGACCTGCTACTGAATACGGCCATTGAGCTGGTTGATTTCCAGTATCTGGAAGATGTGGTGCAGAACCGGACCCTTCAATGGTTGAATGAAGTGGCTGGAACAAGACCGTCGGTTGTTATGCATCTGTAAGTCTTGAGGTAATATGGAGTGGACAAACTGCTGACGTTGGAATAGGTGTGGTCCTATCATTGCAATCTTAGATGATATCTTGCTTCACTGTCAAAACTCAGCGACACTCGAGTCGGCACACACACTGCTGCAGACTCTGACCAATAATCCCAAGTTTTCGGTGGCAATGGAGACGCCCGGCTTGCTGAACGAGAGGCTCGATGACATGGGTTTTGGGGGCCTGTGGAGGTCGTGCTCGTTTAGCTCGGCGCAGGAGCAGGACAAGCAGTGCTTTGGCATGACAGAGAAGCTGATCGAGGCATGTTGGCCCTGTATGTCGAGGTTGTGGGATGTGGCTAACTTGAAGCAGCTCATTATCATCTAGGCGAGTGATGAGTCGAGGTTGAAGATGAATTACTGCTATCTGGACGGTGGTGCTTTTCGCGTGTTTAGGGACGGGAAGGAGGGCGAAGAGGAGCGGTAGTCAGTTTGACGGAGCTAATTCGGAAGGGATGAGCTCAGTTGGGATCAGTTCGTGGTTATTGGTGATTGGCTCAGGGGTGCGTGAGGGAGGCCACTCTGCTCAGGCCATTCTGTCGTTTGGAGGGAGCTCTGTATATAGTGGATGTGGTTATGGCGGAGCGGGCGAATTGCCGGCAACAATGATGATTTTTTTTTGGTGTCTGCCTTTCACGTCCTCCTTTCCATGGCTGGGGGTCGACGTGTTGGAGTCTCCGGGGAATAACGACTCTCAACCACCTGTCCCCCTTGATTAGGCCGGATACCACCAGTACTTTCTCGAGACAGCACAGGCATTACGAGGTCTCTAAGTAGGACACCAGGTTTCATTGCCATGGTCTTGGAGGCAAATCTCCAGCACGCCGATCACACGAACACAGACAGATAGATGGTTGACACGGGCCAAAAAAGTAACCACGAGTACGCTCTCATGCCCTGGCGGGGATACGAGAGAGTAATGCAGTCGTCAACTGTAGGATTCGAACCTACGCTCCCAAAGGAAACACCTACAATTTGATATTCTCCAGTAGTAGAAGGAAGACTCATAGCAGGGTGGCATGTTAACCACTCCGTGAAAGTGACTTTTTGGTGGTGCGATGCTTTGGGGAACAGCCAATGGGAGTGGTGTGGGTGATGCGGCCCCGCCACTAGGCTTTCCTAGGTGTGTTGTTAGTGCAGTTGGCTGGGATAACGTCCTTGGTGTTGGTTTTACTTTGCCTGTCGCATCATGTTGCCTTTACAGTGTGTGTTTGGCTGAAGCAGAAAATGTGAACTTGTGAAGCACCACCAACTCAGGTTCCTCAACCCCCCCTCGGCTCAGTCTGTCAATGACATGTCTTGAAAGTCTAAGGGGGGTTCAATTCTGGAATTTTGGCTTGGGGGGATTTTTATAAATCTTGCCTTACGGTATTGTGTGATTGTGTACGATGGTGGATATCTATATTGTGAGCGGGAACAGAGTGCCCCTAGATCGTTGCGATACACTGCAGGGTGATGTGCGCGTGTGTCTGGTGTGAGTTTGTGTACCTTTGCGGCTCGTGTAGGGCTCGTTTGCCATCATATGAGGCTGATGCCTGGAGTGGTTGGTGGTTGAAACTGCACTAAACAGATGTTGGGTGGGCTGGATAGGCATTGTTGCGAGCAGTGTATAGGCACCGTAACGGGCAGGTGTTGTGTATATCTTGAGGGCCGAGGTGAGGGTTTTGTTTTGTTTTGATTTTCCAAAACGCAGCAAAAATCTATCGCAAGCTTTGGAAGCAGTAGAAATTACCAACCTGCCCGACCAGCTCATTCACAACAGTACAAAACAATCACAACAACAGGCAATATGATGGCACGGAGAATTACTTTCTTCTTCATGGCGGCTGTCGTGGCCACCATGGCCATGGCCATGGTAGTGAGTTACCCTCAGCGTCGACCCAGCGCAAGGAGATACTAATACTGGTGATCTAGATGCCCCAACCCCAGCCTATCGATGCCATCCTCCCCCGCGACGACGACCCCCCTCGTCCGACTGAGAATTACACATACGATGGTCTCATATGCCGTGTTCCTTTTTGGAAGGAGACGTTCAAGTGGCGCTCGCTCGACGACTATCAGTACCCCTACCTCTCACAGGTCCAGGGCCTGCCTCACCTCGCCGGCGGACCAAAGGCTTGCTCGCGCGTGAGCTGCACTATGGATACAGCCATTGCGTGGTGCAATGATGTGAGTTCCCCCCTCACCAAACCCGGATTGCATGCCTTCCCTTCTCCAGTGAAACTAACAGTGGCAGAGCGACGAGGAAATGATTCTCACCTCCTGGCAGACCATCATCGAAAGCGCCAGGTACATTGAGAGCAAGTGCGTGCGCTACCGGAGCGAGTTCGACAAGCACGGCATGCTCAGTGGACAGCTGTTCTACAAGGAGAATTTCAACGTCTACATTCGCGACGAACGTTGCTAGAGGAAACACCCAAAGATCCAACCCCTTGAAGGAGGGAGAGAGAACGACACTACTACGCCCATGTCTAGTTAGAACGAGGGTGGATTGAGAGTCAATGCGCATCTAATGGCAGGCGGAGGGGTTGTAGAAGGCGTTGACATAGACTTGCGAAAGCCAATTGAGGCGAGTCATTTCCATTGCACCTTCTCACTAATCTGCTACTGCGAGTGATGAGTCGAAGTTGCCATGATGGTCTGGTTTGCCAAGGAGTCCCGACCAGGAGGCAGAAGTGGGGCCCACCCGTCCGTGCTTTTTGTGCAAAGCCCTCCTCCTCTGGGGTGGACGTATCACAGCCTCCCACTCAGGCTCATAGAGCGGAGAAAGAAAGCCGAGGCTCACTCGGATTCTTGCTTGGGTAGCCAGAGAACATCACGAAAAGTTACATGACTCTGTCAGGTGCAGTAGTATATTTTTTTGGGTTTTTGGCCTGGGACAAGGCGGTTTTTCGAGGGGGGTGAGATGACGGACAGCACGGGTCAAGAACTGAGCCGCACACTCAACTTTTCGCCAAGCTGTGCATGTTCGCACACGAGCGTGCATCGCGGTATCCGCATGTCCAATCGGTCAACGACAACGGTAAAGTTTTTTTTTTATTAAAAAAATCAACATCCAAGCCTCCATGGACAATCCGCTACAAAATATTTTTCAATCTCTTGCATACGTTGCATAGCCATCTATTTACACGCCCACTGTCCAATTCCTAGGGGCGCAACACCGAGCTCCCGCCGAGCAGGCGCTTGGAAAAACCAGAAAAAAGACGCTTCGAGATTCCTGTCGGCGTCTTCCGAACTGCAACCCAAGAAAGCCAAGGACCAGTTGACCGGGTCTGGACCTTGGTCCTAAGCCGGAAATGGGAAAATCCTCCTCAAGCGGGCTCGGCGGGGCATGCAGGGAGGTCTGCCCGCACTACACTGGGCCTGAGGGGAACCAACCAGAACTCCACGGTGACAAGAGTGAAAAAAAAAATTGAAAAAAAGGCCACGAGTTGTGGCTTTTTCAAAAACCGTGTTTTGCATTAGCGCTGGTGGGAGAGGAGCGGACAAGGGGATGGTTAGCTGGTACTGATTACACCAACGGAGAGGAAGGAGAAAGTGAAGAGAGAATCCAAGCTGCCCGCGCCAATCCTCACACAACCCGCAGCACGGCTCTGTGTTCTGTATGCAGCCGTGTGCATTTGACATTTGGATTTTTTTTTGGGGTCTTAACGATGGGCTGAGCGGTACTGCAAGCGGTCTCGTGATGAGTTCAATATTTTGAAATATCTCTCCCTCCAATTCTGGATTTAAGCTGGGATTTCATTTTCCAAGTGCTACAAGTGCACACACACTTGCAGACCTAGTCTCTCGCATGTATGCAAAGGCTCAGCTGGGAAGGGAAATGTCAAATCTCCGCGGAGACATTTAACCTTTCCCTCGAAAATTGTCAGAACCAAGGAATTCCTTCCAAACTGTAATGCCGAGAGAGAGAGAGAGTGAGAGAGAGCAAGAGCGAGGCAAAGTGAAAACTTTCTCACCGTGTTCGGCACCAGTAGCACCCTCTCTGGACCGAGTTGTTTCCGCGCGCCGCTGTGTTGATCGGGGTTGCAGTGCAGAGCCCATTGCCAAATCGCGGGTCGCTTGCCGAGAAAACCGCGAGAGCCCCCAAGGAGAGGCGTGTGCGGTGTAATTCCGCCTTCCATGCCGGGAATGTTTCTACTCACCCACCCTTTTTTTGTCCTCTTAGGAATGTCGGTTCACATTTCACTTTTTACTGGTCTCTGGTCTCTTCACAAAAATGGATCAGGTAATCTAGGAGAACCAAAACGGATAGGACCGAGGTTAGGATATAGATTGTACAGTATTTCGGAGTTAACCAACACCAATCATCAGCTGGACATTTCGACGTCAACTTTGGTACCGTAGTTTGTTTGCCATTGGAGCCGGAGTCAACCAACTGGATCCAATCTCGGGGAACACAAAGGCAAAGCGGGTTCCATTCGTTGATCTCGGAGAGATCTGAGAGAGAAAAAGCGACCCATGTTTCCCGTCCGCTTGCTGGCGGGGAGCTTGGGACCACTAGGTAGACCAGGGATGCTGATGAGTGGCGTCAAAACTGGGGAACCTCGTGAGCGGCCCTGTCGATCGTTGCTCCAGTTTTTTGCCTCTCACCAACCCTTTCTTCGCTCCACTTCCAGGCCCTTCGACCCTTCCTCAGCTTTCCCATGCAGTCCGAAGGCAGTTCAATGTCGATACCCGGCCTACCCTTGGCTACCCTACCAAGCGGTTGACAAAAAAAGAGAGCCACATTACCTGCATGGTACATATGCTCCCATAGTAGATACTAGCCCCCGGGGGTATCTTTAGGTACCACTAGTTG
>Ga0247763_1001521_pt1 | contig 13117 bp, 10 predicted proteins | sample UWRJL141409B4_FD_179926 | JGI IMG/M metagenome (GOLD analysis project Ga0247763, IMG submission 179926) | Plant litter microbial communities from Arlington Agricultural Research Station in Wisconsin, United States - UWRJ-L141-409B-4 | ecosystem: Environmental > Terrestrial > Plant litter >...
TCCTCCGTTCCGCCAACTGTTTCGCTTGTTCCATCTCTTGTTGGCGTGCTCTCTCCTCTCGTTCCCTCTCTTCCCTCATACGCTCCCTCTCCCTCTCCCTCTCCCTCTCCCTCTCCCTCCCCTCCCTCGCTTCTTCCTCCAAGACCAATCTCTCGGCCAACAATCTATCCTCCTCAATCTGCCTTTCTCTCTTCTCTTGTTGGCCTCGACCTTGACCTTGACCTGGGTTTTGACCACGACCTTGGTCAACATTGCACGCCGCCCCTTCATGCCACGGCGTCCTACAAAGGAAACACGCTTTGGCTCCGCACCGGTAGCATTGCACGATGGGCGTCTCCTCGCCACCTTCATGCTCTTGTCCCGCAGGACATTCCGCAGATAGACAGGCAAAGAAATTGGGAGATTGTTCCAGCATCTGGCGCAGCTGTATGTCTGAAAAGCGGCTAAAAGTCTCGGCGTTGGCGTAGCGCTGGATGGAAGCGTACGGGATGGCAGAGGAGCAGACGGGGCAGCCAATGGCTGAAAGGTTGACGTGGTGATTATCGAGGGCAGCCGAAATGGTGGCCGAGATGCACGTCAGGCAGACGGCGGTCGCGGGGTGTGTGCAGAGGGGGTGAGCGGGGTGGAAGGGAAGGAGGTCGGGGGGAGGAGCTCGATGCAGATGGTGCATTCTTGGCCGCTGTAGTCATTTCCACTGCCGCTGTTGCTGTTACCGGCACCGAACAGGTGCGAGTTCAAGTTTCCGAGATTGGCCAAGGCAAAGCCAAAGGGGTTATAGCTCAGAACGCCAGCGGTATTGGCACTGGTGACAGGGAGAATGGCCGAAAGATCTCGGAGGCTGGGTAAAGGATAGGGACCGGGGTTTCCGGTAAAGTTGTCAATGAGCGATCCACCAAAGGGGGCATACCATGCGTTGCTACCAACAGATCGGACACCGCTGGGGTTTGGGGGCCGACAACAGTTGCAAGGCCGCCTCGGGTCACCAGTGCCGTTGCCGCCACCGTCGTTGTTTCTGTTTATTTGGCTGTTATTGCCCCTGTTGGTATTGGCCCCACCGTTGTTGCCATTGTTGTTGTTGTTGTTATTCTTGTTGGTGCCATGATGATTGTGTTGCTTGCGAAGATAAAACTGGGCAGCGGTACCAGGGACAGGACGAGCCCGCTCGTGCGGACCCAGATCACCGAAAAATGCTGGAGCTGGGAGATGGGCCCAAGTCCGAGGGGGATTTGGAGCCGGATTATTTGTCACGGGCGAAGAGCTTTTCCGTTGTGATGAAGACCACCGACTCGACGTGAGACCGCCTCGTGACTGCGCCCGAGTCTCGCTAGAAGAGACGGGGAACTGCCAAGGGTTTGCCCCTGGCCATCGCCCTCGATGAGGAAATTTCCCGCGTGGGTAGGAGCTATCCTCTGAATTTTCTTTCATCGTATCCCCAGTCGTGTTCTTCGCTGCTCGTTTTCCTTCGACTACCTGTGAACGAGTCAGTCTCCTGATGTCTTGGTCTGATGTTGCTCGTTTGCTGCAGCCATCAAGACACTTCGAGTCAGTATCAGTTGTTGCCGAGGTCCCGCTTTTAGCGTCGACATGGCTGCTCTCGTCACTCTCGTCATCGACCCGACCACGCTGCCCTCTTAGCTGCCTCGCCCTGTTGTTCTGCTTCAAGCTCTGCTTAGAACTATCCGAGTTGGCAGGCCTATCGCCGTCACGAATGCGTTTTCGCGTTTTGCCATGGCGAACCTCACCCTCTGTGTCTCCGTAGCGGCGTTTATTCGCAGTGTACTCCATCTTGCGTCACCAGTGCAAAGTTTTGGAGAAGTAAGTTGGTTCTGCGTAACTTGTTTCTCGTCGAATGGAAAGTCTGTTGTCAATCACAAAAGGACACGAGTGAGGAAAGGGCGGTCTCACTGTATTGGGCTTTCCTTTTTGCAGGCTGAGGCGTAAGGTTTAACTTTCTTTCATCCCATACCTGTTGCTATTTTAGCCTGTGTTTTATACACCACGAATCTCAGCGGCTGCTCTTTCTAGCTGCATCTAGCAGGTTTCTCGAACTCGAAGTTAAGGCGCATGTGATGAATCCAAAGAAACACTTAGGAACATCAAGGAGGAGAATAATGAAGAAACGGCAATGAGGTGGAGGGAAAAAGAAAACAATTGATACAGAGATGGAGAGAGAGAGGGAGAGAGTAAATATGAAACAAAAAAGACATACAACACCAGGGATTCGCTGGTCGTCAGCGACCCAATTACTAGTCTGGCTCTCACTGACTTATCTATGGGAGAGCGGACGGGATCCCGAGTTCTCCAGTGGGTATGGTTGTATGTGAATGCTTGTCCCATTGCATTGTCTCATAAACGGGATGTAGCGGGTTACATGCTGAACGAACCTGGGGCTAACATTTGAAGCAAGAGTGCAGACTCGGAGGCAGGCGAACACCACATCATAAGGACAGGAGGGAAAGTATGTCACAATACAAAGTCAACTTTATTTGTTGAACACTGCCTCCATCTGCTTGGCTACCTAGATATAGAGTTGGCCGGGTATCTTCTCCGTTCCGTGGTTCCCACAAGTATTCCCCCCCCTTCCTTCCATCCCAAAACAAAAGACAGACCAACCATCAACACACCCCCGGCTTTCCTCTGCTTTCTAGGGCACCTCTAATGACCCATTGCTGACAGCCCGGCGTGAGCCACGTGTAACACTAGCAATAAGGAGTTTTGTGTAAAACAGGCAATAGAAAACAGTAACTCCCAGGGTATCCCACCCGATGCCTAGATATTTTATCATCCCAAGATACCAATGACACTGACCACCCTCCTCCCATAAGACTATTCGCCAGGCCCATCCCACGATAATACACAGGCCTCCGTTGTGCGTGGGCAACAATGAAGAAGCGAACGCCTGGTGCTCCAAACTACTTGTCCTTGCAAAGATTTATCCATCGGCTCTTCATCCTAAAATGAAAACAGACCAAAGGAAATGCCAAACTCCCCCGACGCGGAAAACGAGTGCCTGTCTTTGAGGACGGGTGGGAAAATAAACGCTGAATCTGGGGTGTGGGCCCACCACTTCAGCGTGCCTGAAGTATCCTGATTGTGAGATAGCTGGCTGCAGAGCTGGCAGCTGATTCGGGACCAACGTCGGCTAGTTAAACGAGAGTAACCCCTGATGATCATGAGGTCATAAAACTGGAAAGACAAGAAAAAAGCGGATATGGGTATCAAAAGAATTCGAGAAAAGTTCAGCGCGAGGCCGAAAGGCGGCTCTTCCACGGGGATTGTGTGTCCGATGTGTAAATAAGTAGTCGTAGAATGATGCGATGTCGTTTTGTAGCTGGTCAAGCAGTACTTTGATTGTGTGGTCGCCCAGTTTAGATCTGGGCGGGCAAATTGTGGCTTGTACTGTTGCTTCTCATCCAACCAAACATGCCATTGCCTGTGGCGACGGCTGGAGCAGTTGTGGTGGCCTCGACTGGGGCACGCAACTGCGTCTCGCGAGGCTCAAGTAGAAGGCTTTTGCGGTAGTGTGTTGCTTGCGCATTGGCACCCACTTTCTCCTTGTCGCGAAGGCGGTCAATCTGGGTCCAGAGCCACTCTTGAAGGTCTGGAACGTCAGTCAGACGATACGGAATCTGGAAACGCTGCAGTTCTCCGATGCTCTTTGCAGTGCGCATGTGCTTATCGAAGTTGATGACAACCAGTCCCGAGTCACTGGTTTTGGTGGCCGGGTTGCCCACGTCAACAAACGTGAGGTCAGTCAAAAACATGCCAAGGAAAGGGAGACATGGAGGGACATGATCGTGGAGCCGGGCCCGGAGCGCCTTGTAGTTCTGGTTGAACTCCACGATTGACTGCAAGCTCTTGAGCATGTCCTTCCGCTTGATGCTGACATTCTCCCAGGTGATCCTGAGCCGCTTGATGCTTGTGTCAGTCAGGGCGCAGGTGATGGCCATCAGTGCGTCGTAGTTGTGGAGGCATTGGCATTGGTGAGCGATCTTGATCCAGTGTTTGATGACGGCGGCGCGCTTCTTGACCTCTTCGTACTGAAGGATCGTGTCTGCAACAAAGTGCGACAGGCCAGTGGTAAATGCCATCATGGCCTTGACATTTGGCGTGTGGGCGCCTGCCTCTTTCGTCCACCTTGATCCGAGGAGTTCGTCGGGTGTAATGCAACAAAACAAAGACATTTGTTTGATAGTTAGTTGGCGAGCTACCTCCAGAGGGTCGAAGTCCAGGATGGTCGGTCCAGTGCCACTGGCCTTCCAGTTTGTCAGCGAGTTCAAGGCACCACGGGTGATGACAGGTGGAGGCAGAGGGGTGTCGGCAGGGACAGAAAGGGTGACTGATGTGCCCGTCTTTCCCATCGATGAGACAAGGCGCGGGACTAACGTCCCATCGCTCAACGTGACCTTGTCAGTGAGATCAACAAGGCGTTTGGCAGCCGATTGCAGGGCTGTGCTGAGTTTGAACTCGGCGAAATGTTTGATGAGGGGAAGGGCCTCGTTATCCACATCCTCCTTCCAGTGTGACTCCAACCAGCCCTTGAACACATTGTAGGTGCGGAGGCGAACAGGGGCGGCGATGTGCGGTGCCTCGCCAACGTAATCGAATCGATCGATTAACGCCTCGGCCAACTCCACGGGCGTGCAAAAAAGCCGGAAGGTCAGGTAGAAAGTTGTCACAAACAGAGCGTCGGGCGTAGCCTCGTGTGTGGTCAGCCGTTCTACTAATGCAGCAAGCGAGCCTCCGGTGACTTGACCCTCCTTATTGAACACGAGTTCGTGTGCGTATGACCTCTCGAGCAACTTCGACTCCACATCATCAACTTCTTCGGTGTGAGTGGAGCTTTCAGCTATACTCAATTCCGAGAGTGAGGGCTGGGTTCTGGGCGCTTGTGTACTGTCAGGCGTTGTGGCACGTGTCGAGGCTTGAGACAGGATGCTTGATTCAGAGTCCCGGCTGAGATAGGTGCTGCCAGAGCCAGAACTTGAGGCGGTCATGCTTTCGGCCCGGAAAGACCTGAATTCGCTCTCCTGTGCAGCTGACTGCTCGGCGGTTGGGCTAAAGCCCTCTTCCGGCAGAAGAGCTGTGGAAATCTTGGGCAGAGGTGGCAAGCTGGGTCGAAGTGACGAGACCGATGAGACCATGCTGCTTGCGTTATCGTCGGCCAACAGTGAATCGGGCCGAGAAACAGCGGGCGAAAGGTTTTGCTCGAACGCGACATCAGTGGGTGAGGTAATCTGCGGGACGTCAGGAAGTGGCTTGTCGATCGCTAGCGCGGTAGGCCTGGTGATCGCAGAGGTCGCAGAGATAGCGGTCGAGGCGGTGGGTGTTTCCGAAATGCTTGACTCTGCGATACTCGCTGAATCGGCCGCAATAGACTTGCTCTTTTCTTCAGGAATGGCATCCAGGGCTGAGAGGTCAAAGTCGACCCCGAGATGGCCATCGTCGAATTCAAACTCGAAGTCTCCTATACGCTCAATGACATACTTGGTCTTGGCGACGCACTCACCAGTGGCCTTCACACACCCAGTGGCCGCGCCGAGCAAACGGCCATTGTCCTGGGGTACAATTACGTCGTCCATATCGGGTCCGAAATTGGTGAGGATGTCGCGCGCAGCGTCCACGAGGTCTTGGAGGCGGTCGTACATTGCGGAACGAGACTGGTCGAGGGTCTCGATGCTGAGAGAGTTGTGGGAACAGACAACATCAATCACGACGAGGAGCTGGCCGCCCGAGGTCACCGACTGCTTGATTGCGAGAGCGAGGTGGGGTCGCGACTGTGATTGCACCTGCAGCCTGCCGATGAATGAGCCAAGGTGAGACAGGAAGAGATCATGGCACGAGCTGAGCCGCGCAGAGACCAGATTTTGCGGCCGGGATAGCGGCGATGGGCCTGCCAGGCTGACTCTGTGCTGGATGGTCGACGAGAGGCGGTTGACCTGCCCGAGATTGGTCTGAGACAGGCGACGCGCATTTGTACCCATCGAGTGAATAGCGGACAAACGCTTGTTGGAAGGAGCTGAGATTGGTGCCACCTCGCTTGCTTCTACCGCGGCCGGCTCGGCAACGTCCCCGTTTTCGTCAGGACGGGAAGCTGCATCACAAACTTGACCTTGGTTGGTGTCGAAGGCAGCCGACTCCGCTGGTGGCGTTGGGGGGATGCACGTTTCCTCCATGAGTGTCCCCATGATACCAATCGCCGACGCCCTTGCTCGCCTATCGTCCTCCAGAATGTCCAAGAACTTCACGCCCTTAGTGACGATCTTGAATGCCTTCAAGATCATCTCATCCACGATGCTGTTGATCTCGTCGTCGTACCTGATCATCCTTTGCGACTCTTGCAGACGCTTAGCCGTTTTCACCAATGAGGAGAGCTCAGATAACAACGATTTCCGGCTTCGTCGCAGTCCGTCATGTCTTTGGACGATGGCAGATTCCCTGGATAAACAGTGGGTTCGCTCCTGGAAAAAAATGTTAGAAAAAAAAAGGCTCACAGACTCGAGGTCGCTTCGCAGCCATAAACCTACCAATAGGTAACGGACACCAACAATGATGCCCTTCATGAACTCCTGGTTCCCGAACATCTCGTTGTCGTTCAGAGATGTACTCCTCATCAAATCCCAAAAATTCAGCAACGCCTTTAAGAGGTTCCTCATCTCCTCGGGATCGTAGGATTCGCAATAATTAGTTGGTAGCCATCCCCGAGCGCCAGTAGTAAGTTGTGTCCCGTCAGCCCAGCCATTGGTGTGTATTGAGTGGACAAGAATGACATCTCCCTCGTTGAGCGGCAGGGTGACCGTGGAGTCGGTCATGACATAACTCGGCTGGAAGGGGTAGAAGGCCCTAAGGAAGTTGTGAAAGACAGGAGCACCCATACTTGTCGGCGCATCAAGGTCCTCCTGTGAGCCGTCGGGCGTGGTTGGCGGTGTCATCTGCGAGTGCTCATAGCGACCCGTTGAGCCGACGGGCTCTGTAGCATCTTCGTTGGCGTCTATCCTGCTCTTCTGTATCGCCAATGGCGCCACTTGCAGGCTCGACCGCATTGGCTGATCGCTCAGCATCGCCATCGCTGTCCAGGACTCGTCGAGAGAAACATAGGCGATCGAATTCCGCGTGGACTTGGTTCAAGTCCTCCCCAACTAAGCGTACGACCCCCTTTGCCCCCAAAGAAACAGCGCGATGCGGTAGTTGACGAGGTGGCCTTTCCAAAAACTGGTCAGTCTGATGGAGCTAGCTCCACCTCAGCGCCCTAGAAGCTAGTCGCGAGAAGTTGTTGTAAGACGGGGCAGACTCGACGTTCGGCACCGATGTGGCTGTATGCTGGTTAGTCGTAGATACCGCAACTACGAGTGTGATTGCACTGCGGGGTGGCTTTTTGTTTTGACAATTGACGACGTGTACAGCTGAGGAATGTGTGTGAGGTAGGGAGGGTGAGTGTCTGGAGGGGGTGTTGCGGAGGAATGTCAAGGATATGTGTGGTCGATGCGCAACACTGGATAGCTGCATAACCAGGGAGTCCCGGACTGTGGGCGCGCGGTCTCAGGCACCCAACCTGCTGACGAGAAGAGCGGGAGTCGCGAGCAAGAACGGCAGATATGGTCCTTACATACCCAGCTGTCAAATATGTGATGCGGGGGAGGAATTGGGCTAGAAAACCGATGTTCCGACCTGCGGCGCAAGCTTGAGTGGACGAGAAGCACAGAGCAGCGGCAGCGGTGGTGCCTTCGTTTCACAGAAGATGCAGCCAGCAGAGAGGTGCTGAGAGGACAGAGAGCAGCGGACGCGAAGCGTGGCGAGGATGATCAGAGCAGCCGAAAACTCCGAAGGCGAGTCAATCGTCGAAAGTCGTGTTGTCTGGCCGGTTGCTCCTCGCTTGGATATCAGATTGTGGGCGTCGACTTGCAAGCACTGCAAAACGGATGTAAGGGGGGTCCTTTTCGTGTGGCTACTGCGCCCGTCGCGGTGATGCAGTATTACTCTCGGACTCAGACTGCAAAGAACTGTGATGCGGCAGAATATTGGGATTGCCGTCGACAGGTTAAGTCTATGGATGCTGGCGGGAAGGAGAGAGGGAGACATCGAAGGGGAAGGGTGCGTGCCCATGCTCGAGCTGCAATGCGATGTTGCAAGGAAAGACGTGCAACTGCCACCCCTGCCTTGCCCACTCACACAGCCTGGCTGGCTCAAGCAAGGTACCTCGTACCGTCCGACAGGGGTGCCCCGCTGCAATATTTTTCGTCGTTATTACCCGTTGGGGTACCTTGTTGGAAGCAACCAACGGGACCAGGGACAGGCCGAGTTCGGGTCCACAGGAAGCCAGCCCCGGTTGCTGTCTGCAGTCGGTCGCCAGGCGGGCAGTGGGGGGACGTGCTGGTGGCCGTTAACCTCGCACCAGTGGCGTGCGACTCGGGAGCCACGGAACAGGCGGGAACCACCAAAAACACCGACCCTGGCGGGAAGAGCGTGGGGAGGATTGTCAACTTCGGTCGAGGCCCCTGCCGGTGGCCAAACCCACCAGCACCTCTATGCTCATGTCCGTCTGCAACATTTGGCTTCAACTTGACGTGATATTCTTTCCGTTCCCACTGTGTAGAAAATCCCACAACTGCCGTCCTTTGTCCAGGTTTTCTGAGTCAATTGGTGTTTTATCTAGCCGCCGGCACGATGGCACCGACCGAGGCGAAGAGAGTGGAGTTATGTTGCGCTGAACCTCGAACTCGAGCTCTTGGAAAACCCGACCGCCAAGCGAGCAAAGTTAACCCGAAGACACAGATTACACTGAGCATTGGTGTTAACTGGTACTATGTAGCACTGGAGACGGCCAGGCATATCGCTTCTGGTCGCTTCATGGCCTTTGAGAGGCACGGGTGAAGACGATTTGATGAGGAAGAGAGGGAGCGGCGCAGGTCGACACTTGGTCGAAACAAATGCTCGAAACACGCAGTGTGTTGCAGTTTTGTGAATGTATTAGCTGGTGGGATAGTCTCATGTGTTTCTAAGTCCTTCTCTACTAAATTATGAGCCACCGGGCACCATCCGGGCCACCTCTCGCCACGCCGAGTTGGCACGCGGGTGAGACGGTCGAAGAACGTACATAGACCGAGCCGCTCAGAGTAACAGCATCCAGCCCCAATTCGCACTACTCCCAATGGCACTCAGTTTATTCTGTGCCAGCAACATCGCTTTTCATGAATTGCACAAGCTGCGGCTGAGTAGTTCATTGAGTTCTCTCCACTCCTCATGTCCCCCGGGCATCTTCTCTTTGGAGGTTCACTTGAGAGAAAATTTCTCCGGGATCAGTGTTGGTTCTGCGTGCTCATTGGATGGCAATTTAGCAGGTGCTAGGCCACAAGCTCTCCACTGCCTACGTTGCTTGGCGGGGAGGCGGGTTGCGGGCGGGACGGGCTCAACGTTGAAGCCTGGGCAGAATCACCGCCGTTTGTTGTCCTGGCAAAAATCTGTGCGACGGGCAATTTCCTATAACTACTACGGTACAAACTAGTGTATACTTCGTAACAGTACTCCCAACTTGCCCGGCAGCAAACTTGCACATACTTGTGAGCTCAGGACCACTCGACAACATTTACCTACTTCCAAGGAGCGCAGGTGGCCAATAACAAGCTGAGCTTGGCACCAACAGTTAACCAGCTGATTCGCCTGTGGAGCTCGAGCTATCAGGAAGGGTAACTGGTTAGGTGCTCAGGGGTGGATGCTGACTGCTGACTGCAGGCGAAGAATCACTACCATGCATGAATATCACATCTTTTCACCACGACGGGCTAGTCGCATCTCCCGCAGCTGTTTCTTATCACCACAAGCACCAATCCCGCATTGCGACACCAGAAGTGCTCAGAATATCACAGCATATTCATTTTCTGAAGCATCAGCAGATAAATCCTACCCTCTAACATAACGACATTTTCTTTACGGGTTTCCAAAATCACGCGCCTCCTCAACGTTACTGCCAAGAGGGGCATACCGTGGACTCTCTTGATGTCTGGATGGATAATTACACCCCCCACTGACAGTGGCCCGCACCCCGAGCTCGCTCTGGCCAGCTGGTGATCCAGTCGTCGTAGCGGGCAACCACAGTGTGGGGAAGCTTCTTTTTGCGCCTGAACCCAACATTTCGAGCAGCCGACTCCATACCAAATCGAGAGAGTGAGCCTCCAGCACAGATGCGCTTATCTGAACTCTGGGTAGCGCGTGGGCTTTCTGTCCCCATTTTCTGGAGACTTTTCCTCGCAGGAAACCGCCTGCAGACGACGGCCCTTGTCGCTTGATTGACCAACAAGGACATCCTTGCCTTGTTCCTTGCGTCAAAAATGGGCCCCTCCATCGTGTCGGAAGCCCCAAACCCAAGGGCTGCACACAAGCCGCAGGTCGGTCGGTAGTCAGTCCAGTCCGCGCATTTCCTGGGTCAACAGACAAGACTGCAGGCCATATTTATTATTACTACCTCACAGCAAGAGGTTTTTGTTACGCAGCAAGTTATAGAGTACCACAATAACAACTGACTGACAGGAAGATCAAGGTGTCCCTCTGTGAAGCGTGGCCAGTCAACAAAATTGAATGTTGCCTTCTGTGCATAGCAGTATGCGAGGCTTCAATGGTTTCATAATCTCCACAACCTAGCTCACGCGTTTCAGCAGTGCCAGTGACCGCATCTGGCCGACCCAAGATACGAAGCCCGCATCTGTTTCAACAGTCTTCGGAACACTGGTTTGCAACATTTTTTTTCTGGCAGGTTCTCGTAGCCCCAAAAAGAAGCGAGACATGCATCGGTAGAAACCAGGGGATTACACTAAACTTGTGTCCCTCACCATCGGCGCCCACAAAGTCCACCGAGGCTACACCAATCCGTGCTGCTGCAGGAGGGGAATATCCCATTCCCAGCCAATGGCGCGACTCGGCTTCGCGGAACCCTTCCGGGTGGTGAAAGGATTTTTGAGGATTCCAGGACAACGGAGCGATTGACGGCGAGCAAAGACTTTCGCCGCTATTTTTGCGCCGGACATCTTGGCTGCGTCTTGACATGCGAGTCCCTGCATCTTTGGAGCACCCCAAAAGTTTGGGTGCAAGGCCCGGCGCAGGTTGGAAAAGGAGTGATTACAGCCAATCACCACGAAGCTCTGTGACTGCAAGCCTGTGATTCGTCCGACTATTACTTTCTTTTTGGACGGCGAGAAATACCGTGTGTCCGTCCAGTCCGAGTTGAAGTTCAATTTGGGAACAGAGTATGCCTGACGCGCCTGTCATCAACGGAATGATACATTCCCTTGAGATTCACTTCCAACGTCAGCCGAAGCCGCTCCGCTCCGCACAGGGTCCAATCTGGGGAAGAAGATGGGATCACCATGAAAACAAATCCCCAATCTTTGTATCGAATCGTGACGTGATGAGGCTTAATTCCCGCGGATTCCCAAAGCGGCCAGTTTCTCCATCCAACCGGGGAAAACAGAAGGCCAGTGCCGACGCCAAAGTGAGCGCGCGCGCGCCGCGCCGTCAAACCCAGCTGGTCACGGCGCTCCCGCTCACCCCGCAGATCCGCCCTCGGATGGGTGTTGGTGTTGGCAAGTTGACGTGGATGCGGATGCGGACCGTGTGCTGACTGTATTCCTAACCACCCTCGCTCTTGAGCCTGTAACTATGAGCTAAGACCAGCGTCGCGTCAAGTCGAGAAGGGACCCTCGAATTCGGCCACTTTTTTTTGGGGTACTGGTTGAGTCGTGTAAGCACGCCACCGCCTAACGCTATCGATTCACGCCTCTTTCGTTGCTTTTTCTGGAGGCTTCTCAAATCCTTCCCGGCTGGCTTCGAGCGTCTATCGCGACAAATGAAACCGCCACTTCGCGGTCGGTTGGCTGCTACCAAATCCTCCACCAAGCATTTGCTCATCGGCCCTTGTTCTCTCGCTACCAAAGGCCCTGAATTGTACCGTAGCAAAACGGCTGCCAACGATTATTTACGTTACCTGCCAGTCTTCGAATTTGGAACACAACGACTCGAAAGCACGCGAACAACGCTCTTCGTAAGGCAGGCCTTATCAAATAGTTATGGGGCGGTGGCGTCTCCGTTTGCACCCCAGAAACGCACCGACCATGGTTCATCACACCCGAGAAGGGATTCCCAGCCAAGCTTCCCTCAAATAACAGGGAACAGCTTCGCTGGTCCGCCCTCACCCGGGCTTCCCCAGCTTATTATTCACGTCACTCTCCAATGCGTCAGTTTTGTGTTTTGTAGGAAGTTTACTGCGGCCTGGTCAGCCAAAAATTGACCTGTCGTTGTCAGCTCCAGCCTCGCGAAGCAACAGGAGAAACAAACACGGGCTGAAGCGACGCTGCGGACCGACGCGGAGATACCCACTTGTTTGCTCGCCTGGTGCTGCAGCCATGAAAACTCTCTCCGTGCTACAGAACATATGCCGTTTCGAGCTGCCGTTTTCCCGGTGTTCGTCATCTTGATTCATTTGCTTCAACCTTGGGGCCGACTTTTGCCATTTTTCCCGACATGGAAGCCAAGGTGTTCGTAAGTTGTGTCTAGGAGACCGTTTCCACAACATCAACCGTAGATCATCGCCAATATGGTCCTCGAATGGACATTCAACGTCCCGCCTCGTCTGTGTGCCGTCCTGCAGTGGAAGGCCAGCGGAACACACAGAACTGTCCAATAGCAATTTTCGCTCAGAGGGGGGGGCAAATTACACCCACGTTTTTTGACAGCAAGTGGTGGTTAGACACAACGTCTGACGGGTCGCGTAGCCAATCGCCGCAAAGGAATTTGACGAGGCAGCATTTGGTGGGGGAACGGATTACCGTGCTTTTGGAGGTAGCGTAAAATGAGACACACCTTCAGCCTCGCGAAAACATTCTCTGCAGAGCAGGACCGCCTCATCAACTCTCGTCACATCACATCTTACTCCGGACAATACTGCTGCTCGTGGTTTCCAATTATAATTCCGTCATCCGATTGTATTTGCACCGGAGGTCGCCTCATTGAACTCTAAATCCATGGCTTGACGTGACAGCGGAAGCTGTACTTAACTAGCGCGGGGTTATCTTCTGCCGAGCAAAGAAGGAGCGTGACTGAGACGGAACAGCTCAGCTTTTGTTGCTTC
>Ga0247763_1001522_pt1 | contig 13114 bp, 1 predicted proteins | sample UWRJL141409B4_FD_179926 | JGI IMG/M metagenome (GOLD analysis project Ga0247763, IMG submission 179926) | Plant litter microbial communities from Arlington Agricultural Research Station in Wisconsin, United States - UWRJ-L141-409B-4 | ecosystem: Environmental > Terrestrial > Plant litter >...
GGAGTGCTGCCGACTGCACTATGGCAAAGTGCAGTCACCACAACCACGGGGAGTTGGTGTTGTGGTTCAGGGGGGCTGCCAAGCCCCCTGGACCCACTGGAACCCACTAGAACCAACGGGGAGTTCCGAAAACCCACTACCTGTAGGTTTGGCCTACAGGGGTAGACCCACCACCACTGTTACGTTAGCACAGCCAACTTATTGCCCTGGAATCCTTTGGATTCCAACGCTAATGTAAGCACTTTTCCCTCTATAGTATAGGCTTTCCTTTTGTATTTTAGGGCCCTTACCCCTTATAAAGTTGACCTATACTTACTAAGGGCCCTATAAAGAACCATCTCCCCTTTTGTATTTCTGGTGTCTAATTCTTTTCCTTTTTTCTACCTTAAGTAAAATAGTTTATATATAACCTTAGGGCAACCTTTTGACCTTCGTAATCTCTGTGTAAAGCCTACTATAGTCACCCTGTTACAGGGTATAGACCCTTGTATCTTTACTTGTTATAGCAGGTTGGTCTGCTGATCTTAGCTTCCTTTGACCCCGTTCCGGGTAGTTATCGTACCCTCAAAGCCTTCCGCTGCGCCCGTTACAGGGGACTCACCCCCTGTAACCTCCTATACTGGACCTCACTGAGACCAGTCAGGCCATACAAATTAATAATAAGAATAGACTTTAATTCAATTAATAGAGCGGTAAGAGCTTTACTGTAACCTATACTATATTTAATTTACCAGGCTGTTAATACAGAGCTTAAAATTAGCCTAATACTACTTTAACCTCTATTCTAGATATTTAAGTAACGATATATCAAACTTTCTGTCTAATATAATATATCTACAATTTACTAAGTACGTATAGATGCTTCGTAAGCGTATTCGAAATCGTATATCGGTAAGAGTAGCAGAAGCTTAGAGACCTTCTCGAGGCAAACAAAGCTCTAGCCTTCCAGCTAGATCAGGAGAGAAAGGCACGCGATGACATATACCTTAACAATACAGAAATTAATAAGGAGATTGCAATGTCGAAACCCGAACCCGAAACTAGAGAGTTATCGGTCGGGAATCGTGGCGATGGATCTCGAGAACTGCAGAGAGATGACTTAGGAAATAGTACAAAGATAATTAGATTGCATTAAAGCGACTAGCTAATAACATACTTACTGGGAGTGTTAGAGTTCCCTAAGTCGTCATTAAGTAGCGTAACGATTACTTAATGTACTATGCTATCTCATCAGTTTAATAGATAATACGATACAATACAACTAGTTTCGCAAACCTCTTAAATTCACCCATTAGGTGTCTGACAGATATGTGTATAACAAACCTAAACAAGTTAGAGTACTACTCGTTCCGCTCCATGTTCAATTGGCTGCGGAGTAATGGGATTATATAAGGATATTGGGATCCGAAAGCTTCGACTGGGGGGATCTGGAAGGTTGCTACTGCTAGCGAATTTGTCGGGTGGATCTGGCAGTAGTGTAGCCTGACTATAGCTCCCCATATCTGGATATCAAAGTGATAAGGCGATGATGAATTAGTATGAAGACGAGTTCTGAGACGTACGTAAGCGGAATGTATGGAGCTCTGATAGTAGTCCCGTTTCTTAACCTTACGAATTTGGCTAAGTTTTCGAGCACGCTACTAACAATATCGAACATCCAAGGGAGCTGTAGGCGGCTAATTAGGAGATATTTTTCAGTTTAAAGGTAAACTATACTCAATCTCTTATTACTTTAGAGCGTTAAAACCGTCTACTAAGTTAGTATCGACATTCCGTGTGATTCCTTTACCTAAGACCAATCCGTCCCGTTTTCGCAGTTTTCCTAGGGCTTTGAATACTTGTTTATAGTTGCTAAAGAACTAATGCATTCTCATATTCCTAGTTGCGGTTTCCTCTATTATCCCATACCCTAGAGTAACCCCCTAGAGCTTACCTACTTTAATCGTATAAGTATTAATATTTTTGTCCCTTTTTAGTAGAACCGAGTAGATAAACCCGGTATACTCTACCTTATTTCTCGCTACATTTTTCGGAAACACCTAGCCCTTCTTTTGCGATAATAAGACCGGATACCACGGAGTAACGAGCACCCTTTTACCTATAAGGTATAATTTTTCTCCTTTTACCGGTGTTTTTAATACTTTAATTACCTTTTTCGGCCCTTTAGGTGTTAATATTATTATGTTAGGTCTTAGCGTGCTAATTGGGATAATATTGCCGTAGTTATTATTTAATCCCGTTTTTATTATAAGAGATACTATCGAATTCTTTATAAAGTAGGGGTTACTAGATTAGTTATAAGCTTTTATCTTAATTTTTCCCTAATATTAACTCCGTAGGCTTAGTTTAGGTATTGGTAAAGAATTAAACGCTTTATCGAGAATATCCCTATATTTAATAAACAGGGGGCTTTCTTTTCCGTATATTAGTAACCTAGGATTTTTAAAGCTATTACAAACCTATTGCGCGTATATATAAGCTAGATTGGGGAAGTAATATTAGCCCTACCGGCGGTAGTATTTTTAATTACTAAGTGCTACAGCGACCTAACCTATGCATATTAGTCTATAAAGATCGTTAATAAGGAACTAATAAAACGGGTCGGAGGCGTATTTAGGCGCCGAAGTAGGGAGACTAGTAAGAAAAGCGCCAAAACGTTTAATAATGTTTTCTAGGAGGTTTGGTAAGTTTTTATACTCCCTATTAGGCTAAAGTAGACTAAAGGAAGAGAAATAAGCTATTAAAACGGAACGGGAGACTTAGTAGACGATTTTTATCGGGGTAAGGGATAGTAAAGGCTTGGAAATATCCTAAATTATTACAATAATCTCTTTTATTTGCTTGAAACGTTTATATTTGAGAATAGCAGTAGCTTTTAATAGTTGTCGTTTTATAATATTGTAATGTGACCTGCGAAACCCCGCCGCAGCGCCTGCGTAGCGCCGGGGGCAGCAGTGACGCAATAGGTTAGCATACGTATAAAAGCCGCTGTAGGTAGTTGGCGCTCGCAGGGGGTTTTTCCCTTCTACAAGAATCAGTCATTATATTGGAATAAAATCTGCTTTATTAACTTATTACTAGTAAATCACCTATATATCGCAGTAGCATCGGGCTCTTCCTTAATTACCCTAGTAGCTTATTACATTTCTAATTCTTCTACTCTAATTAACTAAAATATCGCCAACGTTAAGTACCCCGGAGCGTACCGCCCCGAAAGTAGGTATTATATTACTAAGCAATCGCACGCCTTTACAATCCCTGGGTAAATTACTAGCATTTTTCCAGGGACGCGGCTTAAAGGAATTAATAAGCCCAGCTACGCCTATTGGATTAGACCTATAGCGTACGGAGGACCGTATCCGTATATTAAAGCGATTAGTATAGGCTAAGAAACGAGAGAAAGACCTGCTAAATTGGTTTGGAATTGTAAATAAATTACGTAGGAAATACTAACGTAGCAAATCTCCGATTTAGAAGTTAAGAAAAGTTATTAAGGTTAAGAATATTATTTAATTTAATATTAAGATAACTTTTCGCTGTTGTTAGGAATAGTTGTAAAATTTAGAGCGCGTTTTTATAGGAAACCCCTAGCGTTTTTACTTAGTAAAGAACCAAATCCTTTTTAGCCTTAAATATATAAATTCCAATATTCGCAATTATTAGTATAATTATTACAATATATAACTAAACGATAAACGAATTACTTACGATATAAATTAGGCTTATTTCGAAAAATAAATTAGTAATTTAATTTATAATATAGGTAACTAAAATACTTTTACTAGTAAGGCCCTAAAAGTAGCTACCTAGTATATTACCTAATTGCTGTAAAAATTTTACTTATATTTCGAAAGCTTAAAGGTACGGTTTCCCCGCTAAAGCGAAAAGGAGCGTTTAATAAAGTTCTTTTCGAAACTAGCCAAAAAGCTTCGTAACTATTTTAATTTCTATTATTACGGTAATAAACCCGAAAATTGGGAGGAAATAGTTAAAATAACCTACTAGGTATAATATAACCCCTAATTCTAATAAAAGTATATCCTTCCTGAAATAAGCCGGAATTAAGGCGGGAGCGAAACGAGGGGTAATTATAATAATTACGGGACTTATAGTTACTAAGGATAATAACCCCGAATATTTTAAGGTAGCCTACCGTTTTTGACTGTTTAGTATTTTACGTATAAAGGAATAAGGTATATAGTACTAAACTATTTTAATTATTTAATTAACTAAATAGTAGTAAATTAAAGAGTACCGCGAGGGTGGGGGTATTAGTAACTTTTTAATAATTTGGTAGCAAAAAACCAGGGAAACGATTAGCCTTTTTAATCGGCTATAATAACGAGGAGGCCCTATATAACGTAGCGATTTATACCTAAATACGAATTAACGCTATTTTATTTTCGTCCTTTTCTTTACCTATTACTGTAAAGTTGGATTCCTACGCTAAAATTAATATTATTAATTATATTTTTACCTTAAAATATAATTTACGGTAAGTTGCTAATAAATCCCCTCGTTTACGGTACCTTAATGGAAAAGTATATAAAAGTTTGGGAGTATTTGAAATACTAATATAATTATTTAATAATCGAAACTATACCCGTACTTTTATTATTCCTTATATAATTATTCGTAAAATATATTTAAAAGAAGACTCCCCCTTATTATTAGGAATACCTACCTTAAGTAAGGAGGCCGTTCTGCTATTCCTAAAGGATAATTAGTAGTAATTCGCGATTAATATAAACGTTATATATATTTAGATACTATATTAATTCTTTAAATCCTATAAAAAAAAAGCTTATATATTTATAATTATACCTTAACTTAAGATTCTAAATTATATTTTACTAGGGGAAAAAAAGGAAGCGAAGACTAAAGGAAAAGGGGGAGAATAACCTGTAAAGTTAATAAATTTTAAAAATATAATAAATCTTTCCAAAGCTATTATACTACCCTATTATTACCAATTTAACTATTTTATTCCCTTAATGGAAAATATTACTCCCCTATTTAGAAGATTATACCCGTTATTAAAAGTCGAATTAAAAGCGTTTTAGAAGTATTTAGAAGAAAACCTAGTAAAAGGGTAAATAAAATATAGCGAAAACCTAGTAGTATCCCTTATTATATTTATTCTAAAAAAGGATAATTCTCTACGCCTTTACGTAAATTATTAAGGTTTAAATAAAATTATAGTTAAAAATCGCTACTTTTTACCCCTTATTTCGAAAATCCTCGATAGGGTTTTAAACGCAAAATTCTTTAGTAAGGTAGACTTAAAGGACGCTTATTACTAAATTTGAATAAAGAAAGGGGAAGAATAAAAAATTACTTTCCGGACTTAATATAAATTATTTAAATATTTTATTATACCTATAGGCCTTACTAACGCACTAGTTACCTTTTAGTATTATATTTAATACACCTTTTGCGGGTATTTTGATACCTTCGCGGTAATATATTTTAATAATATTTTAATCTTCTCCCCAAACCGCGAATTATATACCTAGTACCTTTAATAAGTAATAAAATAACTACGGGAAGCTAGTTTATTTTATAACCCAAATAAATACGAATTTTATAAAAATAAGGTTAAGTTTCTTGGGTATATAGTTAAAAAGGAGGGAATATTTATTAATTCTTTGCAAATTCGGATAATTCTTAACTAGCCGAAACCCTAATTCTTTTATAATATCTAAGTTTTTATTAAGTTTTGCAACTTTTATTAACGGTTTATATAAGGTTTCTCTAATATTACTAAACCGCTATATAATATACTATAAAGTATAAAAAACGGGTAAAAACCGGATAAGGTCTAACTTAACGATAAAAAACGTACGGTATTTTAGCAACTTAAATACACCTTTACCACCACCCCTATACTATAATATTTCGACCCCGAAAAACCTATTATCGTCGAAATTAACGCTTTTTACTTCGCTATAAGCGCTATCCTCTTACAATTAGTAAATAACAGCCGAAAATACCCCGTAGCGTTCTAATTGGCCAAATTTAAACAAAACCAATTAACCTACTTAATAGTAAATAAGAAGTTAATAACTATTATAAAGTGCTTTAAATAGTAAAAATATTACTTAAAAGAAAGTTATAAGCAAATTATTATCCTTTTAAATTATAATAATCTTTAAGGATTTATAAAATAAAATTATTTAAATAGTAAATAAGCCAAATAGTATATATATTTAGTAAGGTACGATTTTATTATTAGGTACCAAGCGGGTAAGCGAAACCTAGCTAATACGCCTTCGAAAAGGCCAGATTACGTAAATAAGGAGCTTAAAGATAAATTGGAGTAGCTTTTAGTAATTAAGAATAAAATGGCAAAAACGTAATTAATATAAATAAAATTTACAACCTAAATAATACCTAAAGAAAAAAGGGGTCCGAGGCGAAAGTTTATCTAAGTATTTTAGCTATTAATTAATAAGCGAAACGGGGGGGAAAAGGTACCTTTTGAAAATTAGCTTAGTTAAAAATAAATACTTTTTATCTGGGTAGTTAGAGCTGTAGCTTAAAAAGAATATATTTCCAAACCCTAGCTAAGTACCCTATTACGGGACCTAATTTTAAAGTTGTAAAAAAGTAACGAGTAGATTTAAAAAGTTATTAAAAGGTTAAAAAACCTGTAACTTAGTTACGCGTTAAAAGATTAATCGTAAGGTATAAATGGAAAGTTATTATATAAAAGGCGTTTATTTATACCCGTAAAAAAGAGCGTAAAGAGCGTAATCCTTTAGGTTTACTATAACGATATACTAGTAGGTTACTTTGGAGTTTAATAAACCTTGGAAAGGATTTAATATAAATATTTCTGGAATAATATTAATAAGGACGTTAAAAACTATTACGAATCTTGTAATATTTACTAATTTAGGAAGTTAAAAAAATATAGGCTATATAGGGAATTATAATTCCTACCCCAACCTTCCAAACTATATTAAAAGCTATTAATAGACCTAATTACTAGATTACCCCCGATTTACTTCCGGGAAGGGGAAGAAGTAAACGCGATTTTAATTATAGTAAATAGGTTTACGAAGATAATATATTACTTTATTATTAATTAGATTATTATAAATTAAAAATTAGTAATTTTGTTCTATAAAGAAATTAAGTACCGAAAAGGGGCAAGGGTCCCAGAAGGGGTAGTAAGCGATAAAGGGTTTATTTTTACAAATTAGTTTTAAAGCAACCTTTACTATATTTTATAGATAAAAAGATAATTATTAACAGCGTTTTACCCCCAAACCGATAATTAAATAAAGTAAATAAATTAAATATTAAAGTATTACCTAAGGGTCTTTTACGATAAAGAAAAACTAAATTGGGCTTATTTACTAGTAGAGGTAAAATTTATTTATAATAATATAGTTAATATTATAATAAAAATTATACCCTTCGAAACGCTAATAAACTTTAACCCCTCGTTTTATAATTAAGTTAGGAGCGACATATTAGCGGGAAAAGTATTAATAGTAGTTAAGTAAATTAAAAAGCTTTAAAAAATCTACTAGTAATTAAAAGAAAACTGGGCAAAGGTAATTAAAACGTAGAAGTAATATTATAATAAAAGCATCAAAGTTGAAAATTTCGAAAAAACCAACTAGTAATATTATTAATAAAGAATTTAAAGCTAAAATTAGGGTTAAAGAAGCTTATACTAAAATTCATAAGGCCGTTTTATATCCTAAATAGAATTAATTTACTAGTATATTACCTTTACCTCTTAGCTTAATATAATAAGTTATATAATATATTTCCAATTAATTTACTAAAATTATATATATATAGGTTAGGATAGGAACCCTTACCGATACCTTAATTAGAAAACGACGAAAAATAGAAAATCAAGGAGATTTAAAATCGTAGGCGAATTAACAGTAAAACAAAATAACTAGTTAAATAAATAGGGTAGCTATTAAAATATAATTAATAATTAGGAAAGGAGGATCTGGAGAATACCCCAACTTTAATAATTAAATTTAAAAAAAACCATACTAAAAAGAAAATTCGTAAGTAAGAAAGAGGGAGGAAGAAAAAGTCTTATTACAATCTTTAATTACGAAACTAATAGATATAAAAGGAGATTAAATCGAAACGTATAGGAAACGTACTTAAAACGGAATTAAATTTTTAATTAATAGGTTAATAAATAATAGAAACTTAAAGAAAAAAAAAAGAAATAAGATTTTATAAAAGTTCTAAATTGCTAAAGGTAATCCTAATATTAGTAATATTAATACCTTTCTCCTATTATAAATAATTTAAAAACTTTACAATAAGCTTACGCTTCGTTACTATTTACGAATTATATCTCGTTTAAAAAGGCTTAAGGCAAGCCTTTTACGCGACCTTTTAACGTCGTATAGTATTATTATACTTAGCCTCGGCTTCAATTAGGATATTGGTATTCCTTTAAATAAGCGATTAAGTACCGAAATAATTACGAAACGATTTTAAGGATTAACCTTCGGGGGTAGAATTATAATAGGGCAGGGATTATTAAATACTCTGGCTTTCTTTTATTTTTTTACTAGGGTTTAATAATTAATAACTTTAAATTAAGAAAAATATTAGGCGAAAACTAGGTAAAAAATATACGATACTTACCCTAGTAGCTTTTACGCTAGTATTAAAATTATATACTCGGTAATATATCTTTTTATAATTCTTAAAAATAGCTATAAAAAGATTAGTAGCGGAGGCAATAAAATTACGAAGATTAACGCTATTATTACTATTATCCTTATTATTACCTATAGGGTACCTAATATTATTACAACTTTTCTCCGATTTAGTTACGTTTTTTAAATTATTAAGGTTATTATTAGGAGGGGTAGGAGACTTAGGAAGGGGTATGGGGTTTGGAATAGCTTTTTTAGACTTGGGCTTTTTACCTAGGATTTTATCGGTAAATCGGATAAGTATTAAAAGGTTAAATAAGTCGCCCTTTATATTAATAAAAACCTAAATTAGATTTATTAATAAAACACGTATAAATAGAATTAAATACGTATTATATAGCAGGAATTTTTTAAAATCTAATAGCTATTATATTAAGACGATTTTAATAAGCTAACGATATAATTAGGCAAAAAGATCTTACCGGTAGGAGGAAGGTATTTTTTTGTAGGCTGGCTACAAACCGCTGCGGAATGGATATAATATATATATAAGTTATTCGTAGTTATTTATTTTACCTTAAAGGTAGTAAAATCGATAAAGGAAGCCGCTATTTCGAATTATACGCGAGGAGAGGGCGAAACGAAGAAAAAGAAGGTAGAGGTAAGCGTAGTAATAAAAAAAGGAGGAAAAATTACGTAGAGAAAAGTAAAGTAATTAAGTTTAACAGGGTAATTTGACTTTGGAATTATTATAAGCGGGGTAATTTAACCTTGGAATCTTAGTAAGGCAATTAAACTTAGGATTATTGGCGGGGTAATTAGTAGCGGAAAGTAAAGCGACGAAGATTACGTAACGAATCGCCCGCGAAATAAGGTAAAGTAGTACTAGAGAAATTACGTTATATTAGGACTTAGTAAAATTAAACTAAAGTAGCCCTTAAAGCTAAGGATAGCTTTGGGAAGAAGGGGGATAATTGTAATATAACCTGCGAAACCCCGCCGCAGCGCCTACGCAGCGCCAGGGGCAGCAGTAACGTAATAGGTTAGTATACGTATAAAAGCCGCTATAGGTAGTTAGCGCTCGCAGGGGGTTTTTCCCTTCTACAAGAATCAGTCACTATATTAGAATGGAGTCTGCTTTATCAACTTATCGCTAGTGAATCACCTGTGTATCGCAGCAGCATCGGGCTCTTCCTTGATCACCCTAGTAGCTTATTACAAATATTAACTAATCGGCTACTTTCAAATCCAGGATTATATCGTAAATAAATATCACAAAAATAACCGTATTAAATATTATTAAGAAAGATTATTAATTATATAGTAGTATTAGAGCTAAAGCACTTAGTTCGAATAGGCTTTTACTTCTTTACGGACTCTTTAGTCGTTTTTTTAAGGCTTAAAATCGCCGGGTAGCTTAGCCGTAGAACGGTATTTATAGCATATATTAATTAAAGATTAGCGACCGTATAAACGAAAACAGTTCCCTGCTTTTATTAGAACGTTAAAGCTTTATTTTAAGTATAGAAAACCTACGATTATTCTAACATCCGGGATAAACAAGTAATTACCCCCCCTAATCTCGGTAATAAACTTAAGTAAGCCGGATCTAAACTTATATCTAAACCCAAACGTATAAATTATAGCTAAAAGTAAGCCTATATCCCGTAACGTTAGGATATAACCTTATAAAGGGCACCTAATAAAAATTAGTTATTTAATACAATATATAAATTTTCGAGATATATATATAGTTTAATCTACTATTAGTAAGTACTATAACCGCTGGAACATTTCCGGTAAAGGGCTTTGTATTAAAAAATCCAAGACCTTACTTGATTCCAGCCTATAGATTTATACTATACACTAATTTCAAGTTTTCGATTTTTATTCCCGTCTTTCTCTTATTTTCCAGTTCTATCAACGTAAGTTCTTAAACGATCTATTTTATAAAATATAAAATACAATTTACTACCTCGTAAAAAGAATCTCTTACCTTTACATTATTAGAAAAAGTAACGATACCTAATTAATCTCGTTCGTTTAGAGTTTCTATTACAATTCTAGCAATATATTTCGTAAAATCCAAAACCAATAAACCGTTACATTCCTTACTCTCTCCAGGTTCACTCAAGATATAGGCCTTATCGGATATACTAGTGGAAATATCGATAACTAAAACGATATTGTAAGGGATATATATAAAATTTAAGTAAAGGAGCTCGTTAGGTAGTCGGATTTTAACTAGGAGACCGTCCTCCGAAGGAAGGGGGTAAATTTTTAGCTCCGGCTATTAATCCGGAAGGGGTAACTCCCGTATTAGCAAAATCTACTTTCCATTTCCATAATTATCCTCGCTTTTAATATAATCAATTTTATCGTAATCGACTATTATATAATCGCTATCCGGATATTTAATATTCGTAAATAAGCTCTCTATTATAATTCGTTTGTAAGACCTTAACTAATTTACAAACGTTCTTAGTAATTTTTCAAGGAACTAGTAAACAAAATATAAGCAAAAGCGGGATATAAGTTCGAAAGGAAGCTAATTTAATATATACCTAAAACTATAATATTAAAAGCACCGCCGCTCTCAGTATAGCAAATAAATCACAATCAACCTATAACGTATAAATACGGCGAGGCTAATTTCCAGGCCCCCTAAAACTTAATAAGCTAATATTTTAGCCCTGTATTTTCACCTAAATTATCATTTCTTCTAATACTTTACAAATATACTTATAATTATATATTACATAAGTAACAACGTCGATAAATTCGCTTTTATACGATAAAATCCTTATAACTACTAATAACAAGTTTATAAAGTCCGTAGCCTATTTATTATTCCAACGGTTAGGGGAGAATCTAGTGGCTACCTCGATATAGTCTAAAACGGCGGAAAACTCTAGCATTAACGATAACGCGGCCGCTATTACTGTAATAAGGATTTACCGAGGATACCATAGCCTCGTACGGATCTGTACTCGATGTTCAGCCTTACTAGGTTGACGCTAAATACAAGGTCGGTCAGCTTTTCATCCCCCTTAACTCCTTAGTAATTGCGCGTCCTCTGGCACGAGATTGGTTTTGCACCGTTACCAGCCACGGCAAAGTACCTGCTAACCGCTAGAGATTATATATATAAGAACATTAGTTCGAGTATCGCTTCCTTTTAATCTTACTAGTTAGCGGGTTGTATTATTACTAGTAACTTTATAAATAAGTTGCAAGTATTATTGCGAAGTATAATAAAACGCAAGTTTAAGCGTTAGGTGGTAATATAACGTAGCTTTAAAAACGAAGTATTATAGCGAGAGTATTACGGGCGGCTTTTTAAAGCGCGCAGGCTAACTCCTAACCGTAAAAGCTCCAACCTTACCATATTTAAGAATAGCGAAGCTTAATAATTATACTGAGGACGTATTAAAAAATAAAAAGCGCAGGAGTTAAATCTGCGTCGTAACACGTACGGGTTCATACCTATACTGTTAATTAAAGTATAGTTGTAACTTTACTAAGTACTTATTTCCTTACTCCGTCTAAAGGCGGTTACTACCTGGAAATAAGCTAAATTGCCTTATAGTTTTGCCGCTTTTTAATCAGACTCTACGGGTTTGAAATCGCCCGTAGTAAAGCGACGAGTAAGTTTGTTTACAACTACGCCTTCGCTCCGCCTCTAATGGCGGCCGCGCGGGAATATGATTATACTATTATATATAATATACCTCGATACCAAGCACTATCATGGTTGTAGACCGTCTATAACGACTATTTACTATACCTTATTGATTACTGCTACGCCGAATCCGCGGAGTTCTTGTCGCAGGCATCTTGTAAAATTTAGCCGGTTCTTGCCTCTAATAAAACAGATTAACGGCAAACCATTAGGGTGCTCAGATTAATGTATCTTATCTTTCCTCAGCTTAGCTATCGCTGCCGCCAACATACCCAGGCATCAAGATCTTGACTACCACCCGATCCTACTACAAAAATAACTCAGCTGTCCTGCTTGGCCTCCGATTAAGCAATCTACGCAGGCCGGCCGACTATCCGGGCAGGGGATCCCTACAATATTACGTCTCCCGGTCCTTTATATACCCTCCAGAGATATATTCAAAATACAATTAATAAAACCATGGTGCGGGTCTTTTGCCGAGAAATTTACTAGTCTCCATGACACGACCTGCGTATCAATGCAGGTTATTTATTGTGCTATACTTATGAAAAGAGTGACGGTAACATGTTACTTTCCAAGCCAAAAACAGTAAAGGAGCGTTATAATCCAATGTTTTATACCAAACCCCCACGACTGAGTCTAAATCGATCCTTCCGTGATACGGGTACGGGATGTCGTATAGGTCGTCTAGTTCTGGGTCTTTTCCATATCCTTCAGCATGTTGTCTAGAGGCTCACTAAGAGCGCCACCGAGAATTTTGGCCCGGCATAGCAACGATTGG
>Ga0247763_1001523_pt1 | contig 13108 bp, 18 predicted proteins | sample UWRJL141409B4_FD_179926 | JGI IMG/M metagenome (GOLD analysis project Ga0247763, IMG submission 179926) | Plant litter microbial communities from Arlington Agricultural Research Station in Wisconsin, United States - UWRJ-L141-409B-4 | ecosystem: Environmental > Terrestrial > Plant litter >...
GAGCGGCTTGCCCAGGAAGCGCCCGATGTCTTTCAGCAGATCGGCGGCGGCGGGCTCGGGCGACAGCAACAGCACGCACGCGCCGGAGGCCGCGATGCACAGCGCGGCGAGCGCGCTGTGCGCCCCTCGGCGCAGGCGGGGGCGCGGTCGTGCGGGGGTGGGCGTTCCGTCCAGCGTGTGCCTCGTGTTCGACATGCTCCGTGCCTTTCGCGTCGTCGCGCAGCTCGCGACGCCCGATCTCGGAGACGGGCTGGGAGCGGCTTCGTCGCGTTCGCACGTGGGCGCGAGTGGTCGATACGGGGACCCGGCGCGTCGAAATGGGCGACCCTGGGCGCTTCATCGCGTCTGAGTTGCGCCCGAGCGGAACGACCGAGGGCGGGGTCTTCCAGCCACCGCGGCTCGGCCAGCACAACACAGGTCGGAAGCCGCCGCGCGTCGCGCGCGGAGTTAGGTCGTTGCGTGGATTCCCGCTGAACGCGAGTGGCGCGACCGGTTCGACCGGCGGTGCTCGATGGCCCGGCGCGGGTCGGCGAAGCCAATAGCGTGTCGCGGGCCAAGCGGGCGGAATGAAGGGTGAAAGCGACGTAGCGCTATCGGCTCAGCGTCGGCGCGGAGCTGCTTGGCCCCGGGGCCCCAGGGCTCGTCGGCATCAGCGAGGCGGCGACCTGCTACGTCTCGCCGAACTACTTCGCCGAGCAAGACCCGTTCGCGGACTTCATCGTGCACGAGGCGGCGCACATCTTCCACAACTGCAAGCGGCGCACGATCGGCCTGCGTGAAGGCGCACGAGGGAGTGGCTGCTCGACATCGAGTTCCGGAAGCGCGAGACATTCGCGTACTCGTGCGAGGCTTACGCGCGTATCATTGCGCGCGCGAAAGGCCCCGGCGAGCGGCGAGCGCTGGCGAGCATCGTCGCCGAGGCAGCGAATTCGCGAAACGGCTGGAGGTGATCCTCCGGCGGTGCGCGCCGAGGACGGTTCGAATTTATCGCATCGGTGGAGGCACCGAGCCACGCCTGGCCTGCATGGGCACAGAAGCCCAATATTTCCTACACATAGTGCGGTCTGCCGCGTTGCGTGGTGGCAAACTTGGTGGACGCGATTGCGACCAATTCGAACCGTTGGGGAGCTGGCACTGGAGTTCCCGGTGTTCACGCCGAGCCGTTCGGGTTCCAGCGGATTGCAGGCGAGGCGGGGAGGCTGCGGCGGCTGGGGATGAGTCTTCGGGCGATCGGTTCCGCACACGAGGTGGACCAGAAGACGGTTCGGAAGGCGCTGAGGAGCGCCCTCCACGCGGCGCGACGCCGGGGCAGCGATGAGTTGCACCGGCTCATTTCCTTGCCATCGCGACTTCGCGGGAGAGTGCGACGAACGCCTGGTGAGCGGCCGAGGTGTTGCGCCGGCCAGGGTAGTAGAGGCAGAGCCGAGTGAGCTCCGGTGTCCAGTCCTCGAGCACGCGAACCAGGCGTCCCGCTTCGATGTCGCCGCGGACGTCCGGCTCCATGAAGAAGCCGAGCCCGATGCCGTCCAGCACGGCGATCCGCGCGAGGCTGGCCTCGTCCAGCGTGATGGGCCCCGTCACATCGATCAGGGTTGTCTGCCCCCGCTTACGGAGCGCCCACCGGAAGAGGCTGCCGTTTGGCAGACGAACCCGAACACACCGATGACGCAGGAGGTCCGGCGGGACACGCGGTCGACCGTGCTTCTTCAGGTACGCCGGCGAAGCGACGATGGCATGGCGTTGGGGCTTTCCTAGCGGGATCGCGATCATGTCGGTAGGCACGAGGTCGGCCATGCGCACGCCGAAGTCGAACCCGTCCGCGACGATGTCGACCAGCCGTCCCTCGGTCACGACGTCGACGTGCACGTCCGGATAGCGGCGCAGGTACTCCAGCACCAGTGGCTCGAGAATCTCGCGCGCCGCCGTGGCAAAGGTGTTGATGCGCAGCATGCCGGACGGCTTCGACTGCTGGGAGCGAGCAGCGTCCATCGCGGCGCGGATGTCCTCGAGCCCCGGAGCGACCTGTTCGACGAACGCTCTGCCGGCGTCGGTCAGCGAGACGCTGCGCGTCGTGCGGTTGAAGAGACGCACGCCAAGATGCGCTTCGAGCTTCGCGATCGCGCTGCTGAGCGCCGTCGTCGACATCTCGAGATCCAGGGCTGCGGCGCGAAAAGAGCTTCTGCGCGCGACGGCGAGGACGGCATCGAGATCGTTCAGTCCGGGGCGGTACATCGATAGTCCCTAAAATCGGGATAGTGCATCCTAGTTAGTCCCTATTGAGCGTGCAATCTCGAGCGCTTACGTTCTGAGTCATGAAACTGCACCCATCGATTCGAGCCTACTTCGACGCAAACGGCGCCCCGCCGCTCCACGCCTTTGCGCCCGATGCCATCGTCGCGGACGAGGGCCACCGGCATATCGGGCACGCGGCCATCGACGCATGGTGGCGTGACGTGACGGCGAAGTATCAGGCCGTCGCGGAGCCGCTGGAGGTGAATACGAAGGACGATGCGCACCAGGTTCGCGCGAGAGTGACAGGCCAGTTTCCCGGCAGTCCCATCACGCTCACCTTTGCGTTCCGGATGAAGGACGATCGGATCGCGGCTTTGGAGATCGGGTCGTGAGTCGCGACACCCAGACGACGGGCAGGCGCGCTGGGCGCCGGCTCTGCACGCTACGGAAGGATGCGATGTGATGGGACAGCTCGATGGTAAGCGCGCGCTCGTGACGGGCGGAACGAAGGGCATCGGCAAGGCGGTGGTCGATTGGCTGCGCACGGCCGGCGCGACGGTGCTCACGACCGCGCGCGAGGGAACCGGCGAAGGCTTCATCGCCGCCGATGTCGCGACAGCCGAGGGCTGCGCGCGCGTCGCGAATGCCGCCGGCGCAGTGGACATCCTGGTCCACGTCGTGGGCGGATCGTCGGCGCCCGCGGGCGGATTCTCCGTCCTCGATGATGACGCGTGGCAGAAGGCGATCGACCTGAACCTGCTGGCGGCGGTGCGGCTCGATCGGGCACTCGTCCCCGGGATGCGCGAGCGCCGGACCGGCGCGGTCGTGCACGTGACGTCGATCCAGCGGCAGCTCCCGCTCTACGAGGCGACCACCGCGTACGCCGCGGCCAAGGCCGCACTCTCGAACTACAGCAAGGCCCTCTCGAAGGAGGTCGCGCCGCATGGCGTACGCGTGAATCGCGTGTCGCCGGGCTGGGTCGAGACCGAGGCCTCCGTCGAGTTCATGCGCGAGATCGCGACGAAGAACGGGACCGACGAGGCCGGCGCGAAGGAGCTGGTGATGCGCTCGCTCGGCGGGATTCCGCTCGGGCGCCCCGCGAGTCCTGCCGAGGTCGCCGAGCTGATCGGGTTCCTCGTCTCAGGCCGCGCGAGCGCGATCACCGGGGCAGAGTACGTGATCGACGGCGGGACGGTGCCCGTGAGCTAGGGTGTCCTGAGGCCGCCCCAGCCCGAACGGGTGCTGGAAGCGGAGAACGAAGGCGCCAGCTGGGCGAGCTCAGTGCGCGAGCGGGCGCGCCCCGACGATGGCACTGCGGGCTGCCTGACACGAGACCTCCACCATCTGAACGAGGGTGTCGACGTCCACGATGCCCTCGACCAGGGGCCCGAGCGCCGATTGTGGCCAGCTGTTCTCTGCGTCGACGGAGCCTGGCGGGGGTGCATCCTGCGGTGGCGACGGTGAGCTCGCGGCCCTGAGTGGGGCGCGGAGGGCGACGAGCCCGCATGTTCCAGGGATGGAGGGGCTGGCGCCAGGGCTCGCCCGGAGCTACCCACGATGAAGCTCGTGACCAAGCGCTGTGCGTGCTGAAGTGCAAGCGCCTGGTCATCATCTCTTCGCCCGCTCTGGTCGAGAAGAGTCGCGCTTAGAGGCCGACGTGTTGCGTGATCTCGGCGCGTGATCCTCGAGGAGTCCTCAATCTACCAAGGGCGGGCCGAGGGTGTCGACCTGGCGCTTGCTCGCGCTCTGGGCGAGGCGTCCGATGTCGATGGGTTCGGGCGCTGGAAGCTCGCGCCGCGCGGCGGGCGTGCCGTTCTCCGTGTAGAATTCGTCGCTGCCACCGGGCGTCGTGATCTCGATGACGCGGGACGGGACATCGGCCCGAAAGGTATGCGGCACTCGGCGCGGGAGAAACACGCTCTCGGATGGCATGACCTTGCGACGCGCCTCGCCGACCTGCACGGTGAGCTCGCCCTCGAGCACGATGATGACGGCGTCTTCGTGAGCGTGAACGTGCAGCGGGGGCGAGAACCCCGCAGGGGCTCGTTGCTCGACCACGGACACGGCGCCTCCCGTCTCCGCGCTCGTCGCGTGCATGCGCATCAGGGTGCCGAGAAACCAGCGGTCGCGGGCGGGGTCGAGTGGCTGTTCATGGGATGACATGAGAGATGCTCCGGGTTTGGGGAATGCATCCAGGATAGGCGCGCTCGACCGAGCGGCAATCCGCGACATTGCACGGCAGCCGTGCAACAATTCAGGTATGGCCTCGGCGCGCTCCAGCCCGCTTCCCTGGGACGACGTGAAGATCTTCCTCACTGTCGCGCGCGAGGGCTCGATCGCGGCGGCGGGCAAGGCGCTCGGGCTCGACCACGCTACCGTGAGTCGTCGCCTGGGTGCATTCGAGCAGGCGATGGGGCAGAAGGCGTTCACGCGTAGCCGCTCGGGTGTGCGCTTGACGAGCGAAGGCGAGGCGCTGGTCGCCATCGCGCAGCGCGCCGAGGAGCCGATGCTGGCCTTGCTGAACCGCCGCGCCTCGGCGTCGGCTTCGACGGGCGTGGTGCGCCTCGCCACCGCGGGCATTCTCTCCGTCTGGCTGCTGCCGCGTCACATCGCTGACCTGTATCGCAGCGACCCGCTCGTGCGGCTCGAATTCATGGTGGGGCGGCGCCTGGTGGATCTGGCCAAGCGAGAGGGCGACATCGCGCTACGCATCCGTCCCTCGGGCAGCACTGTCGCCGAACCGAGCACGCTCGTGCGCAAGATCGCGGACGTCGGCTTCGCGATGTATGGCACGCGGGAGGCGCTGCGCGCTCGCGAGCGACGCCTGATTCGTTTCAGCACTTTGGAGCCCGGGGCGAGCCAGCTCGACGCCGAAGCGAGAGCGGGAGCCACTCCCAGCGTCATCGTCGATGACATGCACACGGCCATGATGATGGCCTGCGCGGGCTGTGGGCTGGCGGTGCTCCCCTGCTTCATGGCAGACGCCCAGCCGACGCTCGTTCGCGCGAGCGAGCTGCTCGACTCGCATCGGCTCTACGTGGCCGTGCTGTCGGAGCTGCGTAAAGCGCCGCGCATCGACAGCGTGTTCCGCTGGCTCGAGCGGGTCGCCAAGACGGAACGCCAGGCGCTCGCTGGCACGAGGTGAGCCGCACGACGTTGCACCACGGCTCGTCCCGCTGCTGAGGGATAGGGACGCGCTGCGCCGAACGGGAACGGAACTCGAGCACAAGCTGCGAGGGGGGCGCGGACGCCGCGTCGGGAGCACGCCTCGACCGGCTTCCGTCCGGCGGAGTCACGGGGCGCCCGATCTCAGCTGGAGCGCCTGAGCCGCCGCGTACACTCCGTGCTCATGCGCCAGGCCCACCGCCGCTCGCCATCAGGGCTCGGGCACCGCCGAGCGCTTCCCAATCCCCGCGCACCGGGCGCCAGCGCTCGTTCCGGCCGCCAAGGGGCTCGACGCGAGTTTCCGCCCGTCGGGTCTTCTTGCGTCCCACGGGCTCCTGTCGTGGCGGGGGTGACCCGCTCACGCTACCCGCGGCGCTGCGACAACGCATGCACGCTCGCCGGAAGGACACGCATTACATGGCCCGCCGCAAATTCGACGCCCTCAACCTGCTGGTCGAGGACGGAGGGTCGAATTTATTGCATTGGTGGACACGCTTGCGACCAATTCGAACCATGGCGCAGATCGAGATGGCGTTCGCCGTTTTCAGAAGCTGACGATGCTCAGCACGCTGTACGTTGGACTGCCGAGGTCTCCGTTGACAGTCCGGTGCTAGCTCAGCCAGTTCTGGACGAGCAAGCCTGGCACGCTCGAGAACTCGGTCAGGTTATCCGTGACCAGGGTGAGGCCGAGCGCACGAGCATGCGCCGCGATAATGAGATCGTTAGGTCCGATGGTGCATCCGGCGGTCTCCAAGGCGACCCGAATCTCCGCGTAGTGACCATCCAGCGGCGTTTCGAGCGGAAGGATCGGCAGAACAGACAACACCGCGTCGATTTGTCGCGTGAGTCGTGCGGATTGCTTCTTCGCGGCTCCAAACCGCAGCTCGGCAGCAACCAACAGGCTGACGCAGACGCTCTGTTCTCCAACTTCAGCGATTCGGTCCCGAACAATCCCCTGGGGATGACGGACCAGGTGCGAAACGATGTTGGTATCGAGCAGGAACTGCAAAGACTCCATGCTCGACTCGGTCATCCTCGATCGAGGTCGATGTCATCCAAGGACCGAAGCCCCTCGTCGACGTTCGGCGGTTCCTCGTCGAGCGGCTGCAACTCTGCAAGCGTCTCGAGAAGCCCCCGCTTCTTCGTGATGGGTTCGATAATCAGCCGATTGCCCTCACGGTGGACCATCACCTCATCTCCCGGCAGTTCGAACACCTTGGGGATTCGCAACGCCTGGTTGCGCCCGTTTCGAAACAGGGATGCCCGCCGGGCTTCGGGAGGGTGTTCATTGCCTGGCATATGGCATAGCATAGGCCAAATCGGAGGCTCGTCAAGGCAGGGCGTGCTCGCGGCGCCGGGCGCCCGCTACAGGCGCCGGAGCATCACGCGCTATCACGTGTACCTTCCGGCGGAACAGGGTTCTTCATGGCCTGAGCGGCGCGCGTCCCGCTCGCGCGCGCAGCGCGCGACTTCGCTGAAGAGCAGCCCGCGTCCGCGGTTGGCGCCGGGCTCCTGTCCCTGTACTAGCTCGTGCAAGCTTACGGCTACGACATCCCGCGCCGAGATTGGGGATGCTTACGGCGCGACGCTGGCGGGTTCCTTCGCCGGCTCCGGACAGAGGGCTCGGCTGAACGGTTACGACAGGATCGACAACGTCTTGCTGCTCGCGGAGAACGGTTCGAATTCGTCGCATTGGTGGAGGCGCCGGCCGCGCGAAAAGGAAATCAATTCCGGCGAATGGTGAACCCCCGCATTGCGGGGCAAACAGTGGACACGATTGCGACCAATTCGAACCGTGGGGGAGGTCGCTTGGAGTTCGCCGTTGCGCCGTCCGCCAAGCGCGGCGCGCTCTCCAGCCACCGTCGCAGCTGATTCTGGTCATGGATCGGCAGTCACGGTGCAGCCACCGTGGCTCGGCCAGCACAACACAGTCGGAAGCCACCCCGCGTCGCGCGCGTAGGTCGATGCCGGCGGATTCCCTCTGAGTTGAGTGGCGCGACCGGTTCGACGGGCCGTGCTCGATGGCCCCGCGCTCGGTCGGCGAAGCCAATAACGAAATCACGGGCCAAGCGGGCGGAACGAAGGGTGAGGGCGACATAGCGATATCGGCTTTCGTGAGCTACGCCGTGAGCCATGTCCACCACGGCCAAGACCCTGACAGTCCGAGTGGACCTCCCGTGGTCCGTGGCGGACGGAACCGAACCGGATCTCGGAGAGCTAGGCGACCAGCTGCGGCTGCTGTGGATCATCGAACAGGTACGGCTTCACCGAGTTGGCATCGGCAAGGGCGCCGAGTTCGCGGGCATGGCGCTTGCTGCATTCATGCGCGTGCTCGGCGCGCATGGCGTGCCGGTGATCGACTACCCAGCGGCAGACCTCGAGCGTGAGCTGAGCCAACTGGGCGTCGCGTGATCGTCGTGCCCGATGCCGGGCCGCTCATCTATCTCGCAGGGTCTGGTCATCTCGAGCTGCTCCCGGCGCTTTACTCCCAAGTGGTCGTACCCCGAATCGTGTTCGACGAGATCGTTGTCGCTGGTGCGGGACTGACTGGTGCTCGCGAGGTTGAAGATGCGGACTGGCTTCAAGTGGAAGACGTGCCCGTGGAGCCCTCGCTGCTCGCGACGTTGGATCGCGGGGAAGCAGCGGCCATACCTCTCGCTGAACATCTCGGCGCGACATTACTCGCGGACGACGCGCGGGCGAGGGAGGTGGCAAGGGGTCTAGGCCTGGTTGTCATCGGAAACACTCGGCGTGCTGCTGGTGGCGAAGAAGAAGGGGCTGCTGGGCGCCATCGGGCCAATCGTCCTCCGCATGGAGGCTATGGGCATGTTTGTGTCGGTCCAGCTCCGCGAAGCAGTTCTCGCGGCAGCGGCTGAACCCGACCGCTGAAGCTCGAGCATCAGTTTGGTTTTGAGCAGCAGTCGTCATCAACGCCAGCAAAGCGATCGCGCTGAGGGACAGCGAATGACGAGCGCGCGCCGGAGACGGCAACAGTTGCGCCTCTTCCCAGGAAGAACCGGGACCCTCTACGGCAATGCGACTTGTGATTTGACTTGAATCCATGCCGATGCCCCGCCGCCCGCACCGGGCTTCCCCCGACGAGCTCAGGATTACCCGCGACGGAGATGACGTCATCATCGCGTACGCGGACGAATCGGTGGCAACGACCCATTTCAAGCTCGGACGCAAGCGGATCGCCGCGATGACGGACGACGAGGTCATCGATTTCTGGAACGACTACCTCGATGCGCGTGAGGCCGCGGCGGCCGAATACGAGCACGTTGCCGTAGAGGTCCCGATGGGTAGACCGTCGCTGGATCTCTTCGAGCAGGCTGACCAATGGGTACCGCGCGGCCACGTGCTCCGGTGTGTCGTCATGGGCTCCAACGGTGAGCCTGCCGAGCCCTTCCTCACGACCGATGACCGCGACTTCACGCCACGAGAGTTCGCTCGGATGGTAGGAACATTTGGAGGCTGGGGTACGTGGTCGATCCGGAGCGCGCGGGGCGGCCGCTGCGCGGCTGCGCGGCTGCGTGGTGTTGCGTGCCTGGTGTTCGTGCGCTGACGCTGACGATCCCGAAGCTCGGACCGGTGGGTCTGGTGCTGTTCGGCCTGCTCGCGCTCGGCGTGATCGTCGCGATCCTGTGGTGGGGCGAACCCCTGGCGGTGCCCGCTGCCATCACGCCGCGCAAACGCCTGGTCGTGGCGGTGCCGCTTCTTCGAGCAGCAACTGCGCGAGCCCGAGCCCCGCCTCGACGACGCCTGGTTCCCGTACCTCATCGCCCTGGGTCTGGCGCGCGACATGGATACCTGGTTCCGTTCCTTTGGCGGGCGCGAGTCCGCCTAACGCTTGCCACGAGCGCGCCCGCCGGTTCGCGATCGCGACCGCACGCAGAGCTCCAGCACGGCGCTGGCGATCGAGCCCTCGCGCGTGTCGACCGGGGTCGGTTCGAGCTGCTGCCCTCGCTTGTAGCCGTTCGCGAAACGGTGCGCGACCTCGAGGTCGCGCCAGAGCCATCCTGGCGCGGGCGAGCATCACGGATGCCGCCCGCCCGCCCGCGCCGCCTGGCCCTCAGCTCGCCCCCGTGAGCGGCCGCTGCCGGAAGGCCTCGAGCAACAGCTCGCGAAACACGGAGACCCGGCGTGGCACGAGCTTCTGGCTCGGCCAGAGCAGATACACGGCACCCTGCTTCAGCACGCTGCGCGGCAGCACCCGCACGAGCCTGCCCTCGGCCACGTCCGGATCCGCGAAGTAGGACGGCAACAGCCCGATGCCGCCGCCGGCGCGCAGGACCTCGCGTGCAAAGAACTTGTCGTCACAGGTCGTGCGCACGCGAGCGCCGCTGCGCTTCGAGAGCCTGGCGGCGGCGCCGAGCGTGGCCGGCCCGGGCAACGCGACCCAGTCGTGCCCCGCGAGGTCCTCGACGTGGCGCGGCGCGCCGCGGCGCGCGAGATAGCTCGGAGCGGCGTACAGGCAGAGGGTCACGTCGCCGACCTTGCGCGCGATGAGCGACGAGTCTCCGAGGCGACCGCGCGCGAAGCGCAGCGCCAGGTCGAAGCGCTCGCGGACGAGATCGACGACCGCGCTGCCGAGGTACACCTCCACCCGGGCTTCCGGATAGCGCGCCGTGAACGCCGCGACCGCCTCCGCGACCGTCGTCGTGCCCAGGTCCGGCGACGTCGTGATGCGCAGCGTACCGGACGGGGTCTCCAGCGCGTCCGCCAGACCCGTGAGCGCCCCCTCCAGCGTGGACAGAGACGGAGCCACCCGATCGAACAGCTGGAGACCGGCAGCGGTCGTGGTCACCTTGCGCGTGGTGCGGTGAAAGAGCTGCACGCCGGCGCTGGCCTCGAGCGCAGAGACGGCACGGCTCACCGTCGAGCGCGGCACACCCAGGCGGCTGGCAGCACCCGAGAAGCTGCCCGTCTCGTGCACGCCGACGAAAGCGCGGACGAGGTTCAAATCGATTGTTGCTGTCATGCACCACAGATGTCATTTCTGGAGCATTGTTGCAAATCATCGAGAGGCCTACAGTGAGGACATGAACACCCTCACCAAGCCCCACCATCTGGCCGCCGCGATGCTGGCCGCACATCTCGAGCTGATCGGCAAGGACATGCAGCGCTGGATCGAGCTCTTCGCCGACGACGCCGTGGTCGTGTTCCCCTACGCGCCATCCCTGGGCAGACCCGACCGCCTCGTCGGCAAGGCAGCCATCGACGGCTACTTCCGCGGCACGCCGGGTATCTTCCGTGAGCTCGCGTTTCGCGACCTGCGCCTGCACCCCGCGCTGGATCTGGAGCTGGCGATCGCCGAGGTGCACGGCTCGGCGCTGATCGCCACGACCGGCAAGCGCTACGAACAGGACTACGTGATGGTCCTGCGCACCCGAGAGGGCCGCATCTCGAGCTACCACGAATACTGGAACCCGATGCTTGCACTGGAGGCATTCGGTGGCGCCGAGGGCATCCCTGCCATCGGGGGGCAGGCGTGACGCGGGCGCTCGATATCTCGGACGGCGGGGTCGCAGGCCGCGAGCGGGTGCTCGTCACCGGCGGCACGGGCAACACGGGCCGCTACATCGCACGGCGCCTCGAGGCGCTGGGCCACCCGGTTCGCGTCGCCAGCCGCACCGCGCCGGCGGCGTCGGGCGATCACGTGCCCTTCGATTGGGCCGAAGCCACCACCCACGAGGCGGCGCTCCCGGGCGTGACGCGGGCCTACCTGGTGGCCCCGGCGTTCGTGCAGGACCCCGCCCCCCTCATGTTGCCGTTCATCGAACGAGCGTTGCAGCGCGGCGTGCGGCGCTTCGTGCTCCTGAGCTCGTCCGCGATCGCGGACGGCGGCCCCGGGCTCGGCAGCGTCGAGCGCTTGCTGCGCGAGCGCGCCCCCGAGTGGGCCGTGCTGAAACCGTCATGGTTCATGCAAAACTTCTTCGACCCGCGCCATGCTCACGGCGCGACGCTGAGCCGCGACGATCTCATCATGAGCTCCACCGGGCCCGGACGCGTCGCTTTCGTCGACGCCGACGACATCGCCGAGGTCGGCGTGCGCGCCCTCTCCGACGAGCCGTCGCACGACGCCGCGCACGTCATCACCGGTCCCGAGGCCCTCAGCTATGGCGACGTGGCCGCCATCCTCGGCAAGGTGACGGGTCGCAGCCTGCGCTACGTCCAAGTGAGCGACGACGAGGCGCGGCGGCGACTGACGGCCGCCGGCATGCCAGCGTCCTACGCCGAGCTGCTCGTCAGCCTGGACATCGCCATCCGTGAGGGCACGGAGGACCGCGTCACCGACACCGTCGAGCGCGTGACCGGGCGCCGGCCGCGCTCGTTCGAGGCGTTTGCGCGGGCGCACGCGGCCGCATCCGGCGCGGGAAGCGGATGAGCTTGCTCCTTTCGACAAAGCGGGGGAAGACTGCGTACCCGCGCGCTCCGGCCTGACCGACCGCGCCCGTAATTTTGCAAGGACGACGGCGGCATGCACTCTTCTCCGCAGATCTTGGCGCTGCTCGCGGGAGCTGGAAGCAATTCTATCGCGCGCCAAGGCGGGTCCCCTCGAGGACGCCGAGGTCGACAAGCTGAAGGCCGCGATGGATACATTGGCCTTCATGACGCGGGAGCTGGAGGCGAAGGGCGCCTCGATCCAGCGCTTGCGTCGCATGCTGTTCGGATCGAGTACTTATAAGACGAGTCAGGTCGTCGGCGCCAAGAGTGCAGCCGAGCACGCCACACAGGCCGCTACGCCTCCGCCCGGCACCGTGGCGGCGAGCACTCCACAAAGCCACGACACCTCGGGTTCGCCAGCAGTCGACGACGCCTCTACCCCATCCAACGACGCGGGCCAACCGATGGGAGCCACGAGCACGGCTGAGCCGAAGCGCAAAGGGCACGGGCGCAATCCGGCTTCGGCATACACGGGCGCCGAGAGAGTCTCCGTTCCCCACGAGACCTTGCGCCACAAGCAGGGTGCCCCGCATGTCGCGACGCCGCCCGCCACTACGACGCGATCTACTCGGAGCTCGTGCCCTTTGATCGCAGTCGCAGGAACGCTGTCACGGATCAGAACTTCGCGGTCGCCCCGAGCCAGGCGCTTTTGAGCTCCTCAATCTTTGCGATGTCGGCGGGCTTTCGCATCTTGCCGGCAATGCGGTCGAGGTCTGCAATGATGTCATCGGCATGGTGAAAAGTCGCGCCTGCTGCTTTCGCCGCGTCGACGTCGACCCAGAAGGGGCTACCAGAAAACCGCGGCGCGCCAAAAGGATGGGTGGAAGCGGAAGAGTAGGGGCTGGGCTTGAGATTCATCGCATGTCGTCCCATCGTCACCGCTGCCTCTGGTCCAGTAGGCTGCAGACCAAAGGCCGATGGATTGGCCATCAGCTGTACCGGCCGCCATCACGCTGGTCTCGTGCGAGGACGTGCCCCTCGAGTACCGCCGCCTGTACGCCCTCGTGACCTACCTGTTCCTTCGCGGCGGCGAGCTGAAGGCCCTGACCTGGCCCGACGTCGACATCGAGCGCGGTATCATCTCCGTCCGCCGCTCGTACGACCGCAACACCGGGCGCGTGAAGCAGACGAAGACCGGCAACAAGGGCATGCGCCGCTTCGCCATCGAACCCGAGTTGCTCCCGCTGGTCCGTGCGTTGCACGCCGACGCAAACGGGCAGGGCGCCGTCATCACCATGTGCCAGCAGAAGTGGTGGGCCGCCGA
>Ga0247763_1001524_pt1 | contig 13105 bp, 12 predicted proteins | sample UWRJL141409B4_FD_179926 | JGI IMG/M metagenome (GOLD analysis project Ga0247763, IMG submission 179926) | Plant litter microbial communities from Arlington Agricultural Research Station in Wisconsin, United States - UWRJ-L141-409B-4 | ecosystem: Environmental > Terrestrial > Plant litter >...
TCAATAGTTTATCAGCAGGAAACAAAAGGAAAGTAACCATATATTACTTTACCAACTAGGATCCCCAGAGACTACACGCCAATGGAAACATTTATAATAATGCTTCTATAATATAGTCCGCACATATTTTTTTTTTATATGGGTAATTGGTCTATGGGATTGTATCGTCGGAAACTTTAGGGCTAGCCTTAATGTCTAATTGTGTAACGAAGAATAAGACTGAACATGGAATTTCTAAGCTTTCTCATGTTTCGGCGAGGGCTCAATTTTTACAGTGGTTTTCTGGATTTACGTTTTCCTCGGAGCCTTTGTCTTTATTTTTATCTAAATAAAGATAAAAAGTAAAACCAAAGGTCCGAAGGCGAATTACTGCTGAGGGTAATTTTTTGATTTCTTTAGTGCTTCTGTCCCTTTCCCGCCCTCTGTCTTTATTTTTATCTTTATAAAAATAAAGATAAAAAGGGACTGGGCGGAAAAGGACAAATTATGAAGAATGGCACTTTTACTTCACAAAACAGGTCATTTTTATTTATCTGCCTTTGCCTCGGAGCCCTTGTTTTTATCTTTATTTTTATAAAGATAAAAATAAAGAGGCTGCAGGCCAAGGGGAAGGTAGAGAATTGTTTACCGATATCTCTAAAAACAGTCGCTCCGCGCTAAATTAAGATACAGTACGTCAATCGTTAAAAACGATGAAACTTTTGAACAATTACTTAAGAGTACCCCCCCCAGCCCACCCCCCCCTTACCCCTACCCCCCTTTGGTTTTTATCTTTATTTAGATAAAAATAAAGAGGGCAAAGGGCAAGGGGGCAAAGGCTCCGAGGAAAGGGGGTCCTGAAGAAATTTTATCGTGCGAAGCCCCCCTCGCCATTTGATCTCAGCCATCGCCCCCATGTTGAGTTGGCCCAAGCGTTTAGTAGAACTAGACGAAGCCTAAATCCAACTATTGTCTATCTTTATAAAGACAATAGGTTAGTTGAAGGATCTCCTTTTTCTAAATACAGTGACGTACATAAAACATTAGGTTTAAACCCTAGTAGTAATACCTGTAATCGTTATCTAGATACAGGTAAACTCTACAAAAACCGATATCTATTCTCATCAACACCTTTAAATTTCACTGTGCTACTCACCCGCGGTTTTTATCTTTATTTTTATAAAGATAAAAATAAAGACAAACCAGAAGGTGCCTCCTCATCTTAGACCTAGACTTTAGGTACGGGGGGGGGGGGGGGGGGGGAGTGTGAAGGTGCCAGTTACCAGTTACCAAACGATCATGAGAGGAACTAATAATCCACTTAATGAACTTATAATTATGTTCCCTACTGTCTTGTCTTGTAATAATAAAGAAAATATAAAGTCATTATCTACCCTAAGTCAACCTAAGCCAACTAAAGAATTCTTACAATGATTTGTCGGGTTTGTGGACGCATGCCCTGGTGGTTGTTTTTTTATCACCCATAAAGTCAATTCAGCATCAAACCCCTCCGCCGAGTTGCATCCCCCACTTCTCCGGGAATATAGGCAAGAAGAAAGAGGACAGGGTTTACTTTTAAAATAGACTTACACATAGATGATATAGAAGTTCTTCAGAAAATAGCCAAATTATTAGGCATAGGTACTATAAACCGGGCAAAAACTAGAAATCATGTAGGGTTTTATGTGCACAGCACCCCTCCGGGGTCTAGATGATATTGTAAGAGTTCTTTTACCCATTTTTGGCAATAAAGAGTTTCCTCTACAAACAACCAAGAATTTAGATTTTTTATCTTGAAAAAAAGCTATTCATATTAAACGCAACTCTTGCCCCCGGAGTGTTTTCCCCTTGGAAGGGTCCGGGACTGAATTAGCTAGAAAATTAACAATAAGTAAGGGTGGACGTCACGGTTTTACTGTACATATCTATGATCTGGAGTCAGGAGGAAAAGAACTAGCCGGGTCACCGTTTTCATCTTACGGAGCAGGGCATCTAGCGATAGGTTTGAGAGCCGGAAGTAGAGCAATTGGTAGAAATATAGACACAGGTAAGGCTTTCGTCCCCCCCCCCCATTGCCCCCAAATATCTTCGATATTTGGGGCTTTAGCGCAGGCTTGCCCTCCGATGCAATGGGCTAAAGCCCCGTCAGGGGAAGGGGGGGGGGATTAGGGGGGTAGGTAGATACATATTTTCTTCTGTCCCTACTTCAATTAACAAGACATAGGGTCTATAGGACCTTTTCCACACCCCGGAGTGTTATATCCCCGTTTTACTTGCCCCACCCCCCTCGGAGGAGGAGGCATATATTTTTATTTTATGTAATAAATATAAAAAGAAAGCGGGACGGGGGGGTCCGGGGCAAGGAAAAAACATAATTATGGTTTGCTCTTCGAGCAACAAGAGAATTATAAGAACAGACTCGGTCTAGTAATAAATATCTATATAGATCATGAGAGATGTTAATAACGGATGGTTAATTCGTTATATTCATTCAAATACAGCTTCAGCTTTTTTCTTCATAGTTTACTTGCATATCGGAAGAGGTTTATACTACGGATCATATCAAAATCCTAGAACACTAGTATGAAGTATAGGAGTTGTGATCTTTATTTTAATGATGGCTATAATAAATTTGTGGCCAAATTGGATATTAGTTAATATTAACGAAGGGGAAATTATATGTTTAAGTTTACTGCCATTTAGCAGAGCTAGAACTAGAGCTTTATTGCGAGTTGGACCACATAGTAAAGATGTTCTATCTATTCTTATATGTGGAATGCTAGGTGATTGATGGGCTGACGAAATTAAAGGTCAAGCATTACCAAGTGTACGATTTAGCATTGAACAAGCAGTTAATTTTTCCACTAGTACAAGAGCACTATCACTTAAAGATAAACCTAAACGTTTAGCTAATTTTGAGAAAAGACTAATAAGTTTATCTCAAGAGCTAGAACAAATCTTAATAGGTTTATTGCTGGGGGGCGTTTGTATTAAAGGTCAAAACCGTCAAGAGGGATTAGCGTGTATATCATTTGAAGTAAGCTTAAATAATAAAGGCTATATCTTTTATTTGTACGAATTATTTAAACAACATTCTAGATCAGAACCTAGAATTGTCGAGCGTATTGCTGATAAATGTACAAGTAAAACGATTTTTTCTAGGGTACAATTTGCTACTAACACTTTAGCGTGCTTTCATGAACTATACTTAACGTTTTACCCTAAAGGTAAAAAAATAGTCCCTTGAAATATAGAAAAACTTTTAACACCCCTGGGGTTAGCCTATTGGATTTGTGAGGAGGGATCATTTAATAAAAAACATAATTACATAAATATTGCTACAAATTTTTATACATTGCAAGAAGTTGATCTTTTAGTGGGTGTTTTAAGAAGTAAATTTAATTTAAGTTGCACTATGAGAGAAGAACGTACTGGCTACATAATAACTATTGCAGCAAGTTCTGTTCCATATATACAATCCATATTAAAACCAATAATGCCAAGTATGATGATGCATAAGATCGGTCTTAATGGAGAAGGGTCTGCATCACTTCGCTCTGTGAAATATATTGAGGGTCTATCACGGTGTGCTGGTAGCTCACGTATCAGCCCCCGGCTAAATTCAGGTCGTATGTCTTATTCTACTACTTCTAAATCGTTGCTTCATCCTTGGTATGTTACTGGGCTTTCTGACGCTGAGTCTTCATTCGGAGTACAAGTACAAAAAAGGGGAGGAAACCATGTAACTGTAGCTAGTTTCGCCATATGCTTTCACAAGAAAGATGAAGCTTTGTTGAAATTAGTACAATTGTATTTTGGAGGGGTAGGGGGATTCAGTCAATGAAATAATAACATCCTGTACAGAGTGAGTTCTCTTAAGGATATAAATAATGTTATAATACCTCATTTCGATAAATATACTTTATTGACTCAAAAGCTAGCGGATTATCTATTGTTTAAGTCGGTAGTTCAATTAATGAACAATAAAGAGCATCTGACTAGTGAAGGGTTAATTAAAATCATAAGCATAAAAGCGTCAATTAACAAGGGACTCTCACCCGTATTAACTGAAGCTTTCCCTTCAATTACTCCGATAGACAGACCTTTAGTTCAGGGAATAGAAATTTCTGATCCTAATTGGGTAGCAGGGTTTACTGAGGGAGAGGGTTGTTTTAATGTAAATATTTTAAGCTCAAAAGCATATAAAGCTGGTGCTCAAGTGCAACTTAGATTTGAAATATCTCAACATTCTCGCGACACGGAACTAATGAATAGTTTAGTTAAATACTGAGGTTGTGGTAAAACAACGGCGATCGCTACAAGACCTGTAATTCGTTTTAATGTTGTTAAATTTACAGAATTTAAGGACATCGTTGTCCCTTTCTTTAACCAATATCCGCTGTATGGGAATAAAAGATTAGATTATGCTTGTTTTGAAAAAGTGTTTATGTTAGTTAATGATAAGGCACATTTAACACTTGAAGGTTTGTCTCAGATTAAACAGATTAGGGCTGGTATGAATATGAGAAGAAACCCAGACGAGATAGATTAATATTCACAATCTGAGTTTATTATTATTTGAGTATGGTTATTGTTCTAGTTTTGTACCAAAATTAGTAAAAAAATCCGAACCGGTTAATGATAAACGAATAGATAAAAGTGTTACGAGATTTAATTATAGATTAACATTGTTTACATATACAAGTCTTTATTGGATTTATGAAGGTTTTTATCACAAGGTAAATGGTGTTACTGTAAAAAGAGTTCCTGAATGAATAGGTGAATATTTAACACCTTCAGGGTTAGCTCATTGAATTATGTTAAATGGAACATGTTGGGAAGGACATAGTTTAAATTTAGCTGGTTGTTTCACTTATAAGGAATGCAAATATTTAGCTCGTATATTAAAAAATAGTTTTAACTTGAAAACGAACATCATTAAAGCAGAAAGTAATAATGACCTTTGCTGGAAAATAAGTATCCCGGCAGAGTCAATGCAAGCTTTAGCTTCTATCATAGGTAAACATCTTGTGCCAGAAATGTACTATAAATTATATGGCGATGTTAACTATTGAGAACGTTAGAGCCGGCTCCCGACTGGGTTATTAAGAAGCTGCAAAGCCGTGAGGCTGACTATGGGAGTACCTTTTCTTCGCGTCGCATAGCATACTTTGGATATAAGAAATACATAGTCTTAACAGTGAATAATTTTTACAATAAAGAATTTGTAGTCAATTATTATAAAAAAAGAAATTCTACGTCAAACATATGGATGGCGTAGAACCTCGACATAAAAAAAAAATATTATGATGAAAAAATTTACGCAAAAAAAATGAGTGGTTTACACTCATTTACATGCGGTGGAGTATCTGGTGACTTCTTTTTCCGAAATTTGAATTGATCGGCAGGCTATACAGCCCCTTACCCCTTTCAGGGCAAGGGGACGGTAAAGTTCTTTTCGACTAATAATTCTTCGATTGTTCCAGTGAAAGTATATGACAATGCAGATTCGCAAAAATCTGAAATAGTAGAAGAAAATAACGGAAAATCAGGTATATACCGTTGGGTAAATAAAGAAACCCAAAAACAGTTATGTGGGATCTAGTGCCACACCACAAAAAGAGATTCAGTCAATATTATAGTTATAAACATATAGCTGATCCCAATCGTAATATGATAATAGATAAAGCTCTTTTAAAGTACGGGTATTCTAACTTCCAATTGGAGATACTAGAATATTGTGATCGATCGCTTTTACACCCCCCCCCATTGCCCCCAAATATCTTCGATATTTGGGGCTTTAGCGCAGGCTTGCCCTCCGATGCAATGGGCTAAAGCCCCGTCAGGGGAAGGGGGGGGATTAGGGGGGGGGGAGGGGTAGAAAGAGAACAATTTACCCCTCACCCTCCTTCGGAGGCAAGGGATAGATTTATTAAAACCCGAATACAACGTTTTACCTACAGCTGGTTCTAATTTGGGTTATAAACATACTGAAGAGACTTTGGCTAAACTTCGAGCCCGAATACGTACTCCGGAACATAAGGCTAAATTGCAAGAACATCTTGCCAAATTGAATGCTTCTCCGTTTCCTGCCGAAACAAGAGCAAGAATTAGCGCAGGTATGGCCCCCCTCCTTAAATATGGAGGTGTTAACTAAAAGTATAAAACTTGAATTTTTTAACATAGAAACTCACGAGACAATAAAATTTCTTTCCACCCCCTTTGTCTTTATTTTTATCTTTATAAAAATAAAGATAAAAAGGGCAAGAGATGCAGCCATAGAGATGAAAATTTCACGTAATACTATAAAAAAATGTCTAAATAGCAAAAAGCCTTATGGAAAATATATGATTACATCCCCTCCGGGGCCAGGTAAATAGTTCAAAGCAAGACGGATCTCGTCAACAAGGACAGGGAGTTGTCTTTGCAACTAATAGTTTTACAAAACAAGATTGTATTTTTTTAGCTAAAATTTTAACTGATAAATATGGTTTAAAAACACCCCTCCTTGCCTCCAAAGGAGGGGGAGGGTGTGTTATTAAAGCAGGGTTTCATAATCAATGAGAAATAAGTATAAAAAAAGAATCTATGGAATTATTAGTATCCCGCTGACCCACCCCCCCCCCTCGGAGGAGGAGGCATATATTTTTATTTTATGTAATAAATATAAAAAGAAAGCCCTCCTTGCCTCCGTCCCTATATATTTTTATTTTATGTAATAAATATAAAAAGAAAGCGGGGTAGGAGGGGGGACGGGTGTGTATCAAAACATATTGTACCTGAAATGCAATATAAAATTAAATTATAATTTCGACTAATTAAGCCCTCCTTGCCTCTTTCTTCTTGCCTATAGTCCCGGAGAAGTGGGGGATGCAACTCGGCGGAGGGACCCCCAAAGGGGCAAAAGGCTCCGAGGGGGTGGATGTATTAACAAATATTTAAAGTCCTATCGTATAGAGCATATGCAATATGTATTTAGAAGTATGCTATTATATTATATAACGATAGAATACCCTGACAGGGGTATTGGGTAAATTACCTGGCTATATCGGTGTTACGGTCAAAAAGAACTACATATTCAAGACCGTCGGTTGAATACACAATCGCTACAGACTGGGTCACCGGTGGATGTCTGAAATTGATGTCTAATGTACAGTCGGAGGTTCCGCGATTAATCATTAATCGTTACAAGGCTCCATGTGATGAAAACTAGAAATATACTTAGCGAGTATAGGGATTAGTTTTTTGATGGAGTACATAGGTCCTATCTTGTAGTGAAAATGGATAGAAAACCGGAACTTTGACAGCTTTCTTGGGTTATGAACTTAGCCCAAAATGATTTAATATAAGTAATAAAGGAAATGTAATAAAGTATAACAAAGTAAACAGTAAAAGACTGTTTAACAAAAGTATAGTAAAAAGGGGATATTGTACAAGTCGTTCTTCAAATAGTCTTGAAATTTCTGAAAGACTAAAACTAACCCCGAAGGGGTTGGGTCTATCTCCTATGGAGATGGAAAAGCTCGGCGAAGCCGACGAAGGGGCCCCTGTATATGTTTATGAAAATTTAAATTTAGAAGATACTAGAAAACAAATATTAAATGATACAAGAGGTTTAAGCGGTATATATATGATAGTTAATAAAACAACTAAAGATTATTATATAGGTTCTGCAGCAACTAATAGATTTTATGCAAGATTCCGTAATCATGTTATAAATTTTACAGGTAGCAAAATAGTTAAATTAGCTATAAAAAAATATGATTTTTTCACTATAACCCCCCTTTCCCGCGAGGGGGTGGGGTAAATTTTGCTTTTATTGTATTAGATTTATATCCTAATGTTGTTACCAAAGAAAATAACAAGGAATTATTGAATTTAGAAGATAAATATTTAAAATTGTTAGTGCCTAATTACAATATACCCCTACGGGAAAAGAAGCAGGTTCTAGTTTTGGTTACAAACACACTGAAATTGATCGTCAAAAGATGAAAGATATTTATAGTGACGCTAGACGGGAAATAATAGGTAACCTAAATAAGGGTAAAAAGTTTTCTCCTGAAACAATAGAAAGAATGAGAGAAAAAGCTTTAATTAGACCTCCCAATCCCCCTCGTCCAGACCCCTCCGGGGTAAAGGAGAAGGCGGGGCAAGATGTAACTAAAAAAAAATGTATAACTAATACAAGACCTGTTGTGTTGTATAACTTGAATAGAACTGTTTACGGTAAATATTCTAATATTTTAGAAGCAGCTAAGGCTATAAACTGTAACGAAAAAACTATTAGAAGAGCATTAAAAACAGAAAAAAGATTAGTAAAAAGACAATGAACAGTAGGAGATATGTCAAGCTAATAGATCACGCCGCCTTCGGACCGGACCGGCCTGTTAATATTTTATTATACTTTACTTTTTATATTAAATCATAGTCCCGCGAGTATAAACCTTTCTGCAATCTTTATAGAAAAAGAAAGATTAAAGTGGTATAACCCGACAGGGATATAGAATAGTCTTTAAGATTATTTGGCGATGTTAGTGAAAACGATCAAATAAGTTTAAACTTAAAGATCGTCGGTCATATAAATGATCGCGACAGACTGGGTCACTAATGGGTGGCTGAAATGCTGCTTAATGTACAGTCGGAACTTTTGGTTAAATTAATTTAATTAATAGAATATACGAATTCAAAGTTATTCTAGCTTATTATGGAATGTCTCTTCATTAATAAGTAAGTTTGTATGTTTTACCCTACGGACAAATGAGCCTATGAGGTAAAGCCAAATTCTCCACATCAATGTCATTAGCCAATAAACCTAATAAGAAATTTATGGCCATGTTTATGGGCCTTGTAGACGGGGACGGTTATATTGAAATAGGACCGCAAAAGCAATATAACAAATTAACTAAAATACTTGTTAAAAGTACTGTTAGAGCTCGCCTAGATTACATAATAGAGATGAAGTCCTACTTAGATATTTAACAACAATTCTTGGAGTAGGATCTATTTCGAGTTTAGAATCTATAAATCAAACAAGATTAATCTTCTCAAAAAGAGATTTAGTTACCGTCATTATACCTTTAATAAAGTTATATAATCTAAAATTTTTAACTCATAACCGAGTAACACAATATGCCCTATTGACATATATAATAGAAAATAACATTGTACATTGAGATGATGTTAATCCTACTAGTTCACTAAAAGATTATCCTAACTCCGGGAGTGATAGGGCGTATACTAACTAGCGGGGATCTCGTTAATTTAGATTTCTTCGCCGATTGAGTAGTAGGATTTACGATAGCAGAGGGTTCTTTTGGTCTAAAGGCAAATGGTTCTGCTTTTTATCAAATTAAACAAAAAGGGATAGAAAATTATTTTATTGAGGTAATAAAAGCTATCTGCTTTATAATCGCAGGTAGAGAAGCTTATCCTATAAAGGCTGACAGTGCTAATACCTATCAGTTAACATTAGCATCTAAAGCTGATGTTCAAAAAGTAGTATATTTCTTTTCATCTTCGTATAATTACCCGTTACTTGGTTACAAATTAAAACAATATGATTTATGACTTATTGCACTTAAGGGTAGCAACCGTTACAAGGATATTAAACAACCAGCCCTCTCGGCCCCGGTTTAACAATTTTCATATTAGTAGGCGACAATGTGAGATTATATTGAAATTAGCCTCAAATGCTAAGGCTTTTGACTCTTTAATATCTTTTATGCCAATAATATACCCCGCTTCGCAAGGGGTCCCCCGCCTTTTTAGCCTTATTCCCGCTGTAAGCGGGATAAAAATAAGGACCGGAGGGAATAGGGGGCTGGGTCATGTAGTGAGCCGCGAAGCGAGTAAAAATAAACAAGGCTGGCGAAGCTCTGCACTCCCGATATACACAGGTGGCCCATCAGTCGCTCTCTTGCCCTTAAAGGGATGGGAGGGGCGCTTAAATAGAATAGGTCCTCATAATAAAAACATCATAGAAATAGTTTTTGGATCTTTACTAGGGAATGCTCAAGCTGAACTAAAAAAGAATAATAACGGTACAAGAATAACATTTTATCAAGAAGGAAGACATGTTAAGTATTCACTGTGGTTGCATGATCAATTAGCCGAAGCTGGCTATTGTAGTTCAGATATACCTAAAATAGGTAAAATTCTAGGAAAAAAGGGTGAACTAAAACAAGTCATTAGATTTTGTACTTGAACCTATACTAGTTTTAACTGAATACATGATCTTTGATATGTAAACAACGTAAAAATAGTACCTAAGTCAATAGGAGAATATTTAACACCTTTGGCTTTATCTATTTGAATTATGGACGCAGGTACTAGAGTATCAGGTGGATTAAAATTGTCTACCGGTTCGTTTTCTTACTCAGATTGTTTATTACTTAGTCAAGTTTTATATAGCAATTTTGGGCTAAAATCTTCAGTTAAATTCGTATCCCCAGCTCGCAGTCCCAGTCTCAGTCCCAGTCCCTCCGGGGAAGGGAAAGGCAAAGGGAAAGGCAACGGTGTACCTTCTGGCTCTACCATATATATTTGAAAAGAATGTATGGTTGAATTAAGAGACATAGTGGCTCCACATACTATACCTGAAATGAAATATAAAACACTACTTTAAGCGGCCTTTATAGATCAGATCGCCTGGGAGCGATATATTAAACCTGTGTTAAGGGTGAGCGTGCTTCAAGATAAAAAAGGGGCTAAAAAGCCTTAGTATAGTCATGTATTAAACATAGAAGACAATATTTACTTAGAATTCTATTTAATAAACACTAAGCGGCTACGAGCCTTTCGATGCTATAGCGCCTGCGTGTTTGTTTATTAATACATGGCGATACTGATGAATACTGGTCAAAGATGTAATGTTTAACATCAAGACCGTCGGTAAAGTAAATTATCGCTACAGACTGGTCCATCGGTGGGTGGCTGAAATGCTGCTTAATGTACAGTCGGAATTTTTTTTCATTTATTTTTTTTAGGATAAATGAAACACAAGGCTTTATACTGTATTAGATTACAATCATTAGTTTAATTAATGAGTATATTGTACAGGGTTTGCTTTGTTGATAACATTTTAAGCCATAAAGGCTACAACAAGCAAATTAAAGATTTGGCTACGGTGATCACAAACCTAATGAGTGCCATCCCATGAGTTGGACAAGATATAGTTGAGTCAAAAAACATCACAGAATGTGGTACAATAGTAGCAACTGCTTTAGCGATGCCTACTATAGGTACTGTTAGTCCGCATGCATTAAAAAAAGGGAATAGAAAAATAAGATTAGACAAAAAAGAATATCTATCAATTCCTACTGCATTTCTAGCTTTTTTAGCTGGTATAATAGATGGGGATGGGTATATTCAAGTAACTAAAACAACAAAAGGATTTATAACGATTAAACTTGTAATATCTCTTCATTTAGAAGATATTTCTACATTAGAATATATCCTATCTGTATTAAAAACAGGTAAACTTACAGTGTATCGGGATCTAAAAAGTCCAACTTGTAAACTAATAATTAATCGTACTGACTTACAAGAAGTTCTTTTTCCACTATTAATACATCATGGTATTTTTTTTTTAACTGAAACTCGAAAAGCTCAGTTTGATTTAGCTATGTTTATCTTAAAAAACGATAAAAAAGTTTACGACCAATTGCCAGTCATAGAAGATATACCTGCAACATTTGAATTACCTAAAACAGCCTCAGATTACGCAAATTTAGCATTCTTTAAAAACTGAATTGTTGGATTTACAATGTCTGAAGGCTCTTTTTTTGTAAAAAAAAATAATGACGGATGCTATCAATTAAAACAGCGAGTGCATGTTATGTTATTTGAAGCCTTTAAGTTGGTGTTTGAGACAAGCCGTAAAATAGATACTGAAAAAGGTCTCTATAATCAATTTTCTGTCAGTTCTAAAGCTGACATACAAACAGTGATTAATTTTTTCTCGTTCTCAGGGTTTCATCCCCTAGTTGGGCTAAAAGGTATCCAATATTTAAAATGGCTAACAGTTCTACGTAATAGTTCTCGTTACGGTAATCTTAATTTCCCACAATAAATGCAGGCCTTTGGCTTTTGCAAAGCAAAGCCACCCCCCCTAACCCCCTCACTGCGGCGTAGCACGCACTGAGGGTCTTAGGCTTGTTTATAGTTAACAATGTCGCACATATGGCTTTGCATGCAGCAACAATAAAGTACTAACAAATAAGTTCTGTGAAAGATAGGCTCCTTAAAGCAGTAATGTTTTATAGGCAAATGGGGAGAATTGCAAGGACATCTTAATTATTACCTCCGTAATTGAGAATATTTGCAGCGGAGCTTGACTCGGTATTTTTGCTGAGACCTTAGGTCAAAAGCAATGGGGTCAAGAACGTTCAACGACTAATGAGTGAGTTATACCAACAATAAGCTCGACACGAGAACCCCACAGCCAAGTTGTGATTAATACTTGGTTGAAGACATAGTCTAAACATCGCTTAAGGCGATGAAGATGGAGCTTAAACGCTCTGTCGATTATAAATTGTTATTTGAGGAGGTTTCTCAGTGAATAATGCAACTTTAAATAGATTCTTTGCATTGCATTTTGTATTACCTTTTGTATTAGCCGCTCTAGTTTTAATGCACTTAATAGCTTTGCACGATAGTGCAGGTTCAAGTAATCCTTTAGGATTAAGTGGTATTGCCGATAGATTAGCCTTTGCTCCTTATTTCTTATTTAAAGATTTAGTTACTATTTTTGTGTTTATGTTTGTCTTATCTGTTTTTGTATTCTTTATGCCTAATGCGTTAGGAGATAGTGACAACTACGTGATGGCCAATCCAATGCAAACACCCGCTGCGATAGTTCCTGAGTGATAGAGTATAAATGTCACTTAATCTCGCCGTATGCTGGAAGTTTCTAATGCCTTAAATACATAGATAGCCCAGCCAGTGCTTCGCACCCCCCCTACCCCGCTTTCTTTTTATATTTATTACATAAAATAAAAATATATAGGGATGGGGGGCAAAGGTTTTTCGAGGGATATATGTGACAAAGTTAAGGATGTAACAATGAATAATCAGCAGGAAAAAAAAATATGTAATTGATCCTCAGAGACTTCACGCGAGACTTGTT
>Ga0247763_1001525_pt1 | contig 13104 bp, 14 predicted proteins | sample UWRJL141409B4_FD_179926 | JGI IMG/M metagenome (GOLD analysis project Ga0247763, IMG submission 179926) | Plant litter microbial communities from Arlington Agricultural Research Station in Wisconsin, United States - UWRJ-L141-409B-4 | ecosystem: Environmental > Terrestrial > Plant litter >...
TACTCAAGCTTAACTAGGACGTTCTTTGTCTTGTAAATAGTTAGTACGTAGGTGGGTAGGTAGCCACCTGAGGTTTCGGAGTGGTGTCGGCCCGTGTCTACGTTCGGGACAAACAAAGAGTCTATTTCACGGAAACCCCAATCTCTTTCGTCATATTCTGAATATCCATCCATCAACCTCAACGTGACATTGACACCACCACCACCACGACGATAATGAACGGCCAAGTCAGCGAGCACATTCATGAACCCTCCTCCCACCTCCCCGACCGCCCCCCCTTTGATGAAGGACCCGAGAATAACCCGTACTATTTCATCGCCCGCTCCACTGTTGTTCAAAACCAGCTGGCTTGGGAAATCCGCATTCGCGACAAGCTGGATGCCACCATGAACGAACACCTTACAGAGCTCATGCACGCGATTACGAAATCCCGCATGCTAGAAGCGAAAGCCCGAGCTGCAGAAGCGGACGCTCGTGCTACCGAGGCAAAAGCCCGGTCGTTTGAAGCGAAGATGCGCGCGGGACTATATGTTGTGCCGCCCGTCTTTGCGGTCTTTGCTTTGGCGGTGGGGATTTTTGTGCTGAGGGTTTATGGGGTTGAGCTTGTTAGTCCTTGACCTTGATACCTCACATAGGTATCTAGGTATGTGGATAGGATGCTTGGGTCAACATAGGGCGGATGGGCGGATAGACGGGCAGACACTTTTGCAGTGGTGAGACAGGAGGATGGGCAGCTCGTCCACGCAACTTGATCCTCAACAAAACCACAGGTACTCTATCCTGTCATCTCATTAGGATAGTCTACATTTAATGTTCAGCATATCATCCAATTCGATATAGCTAGATCACCGCTGACGTCCCACACTCTGAACCCTGAACCCAATCTTTTCCATCACCGCAATGTCCAAAACGCCCCGACCGTCAAATACCCAGTGAGGTTTCCTCATCTGGCTATAAATCTTCTTCCAGTCCAGCCTCTGCTTCGCCACGTGCTCGTTACTAGCGCCATACCCTTTTGTCCCCGTCGTCCTCTCCGCTTCACAATCCGGGCAATTCCCAGGACAAGGCGGGACAGGGTTGAATCGCTGGAGAGGGTCGTTCGAGTCTGAATCAACATCGCGCTCCGAATGTCTGAGGTAGGCTGATAGTGCCAAAAGCTCATTCTCTGTCGGTTCCGAACGCTCAAATGGTCGCGGGTCTGACAAGCGCGCCTCCTGCCGAATCGGGATGGCGAGATCATTCCCCTTGGGTGAGTTCCCAAATTCTTCAAAGGCAGTGACGATAAGAACTGCTTCTGCTCCCTCACATGCTGCGTAGGCATCCGCATAGACTGACACTGGTCCGCCGTTCATTTTCAAGACATTGTGGCCGACGAAGCGATTGATCTCGTCGCTCATCTGCGATACCGTACAGCAAGGGTCGAAAAGCGCAATCTCTCTCGGGTTCTCAGCTTCCAGGGACCGGATGATATCTAGTGTGGGTGATTCCCTGGTATCGTTGGTGTCTTTCTTGAACGCGTATCCAAAGAGGGTCACCTTCTTCCCCGAAAGCGTATTGTGCAGACTCTTGATGACTCGAGTGACGAAACGATCCCGCGCCCACTCGTTGATTTCGATCACGCTCCTCCAGTAGGTGGCAACTTCTGGCAAGATTAAAGTCTCGGCCAGATATACCAGGCTGAGTACATCTTTCTTGAAACAGCTTCCGCCAAAACCGATACCTGCTTGCAAGAACTTATTGCCAATCCTAGGATCGGCTCCGATTGCTTGGGCGACCTCGTCGACATCGGCACCTGTCGCATCGCAAATGGCCGAAATGGAGTTGATACTGCTGATTCGCTGAGCTAGCATCGAATTTGCAACCAGCTTGGCCAACTCTGAACTGAAGACATTTGTGGTGATGATGCGTGAGCGGGGGATCCAGGCTGCGTATACATCTGCCAATGCGGATGCTGCTCGGTAGCCTGCCGGGGTGTTGCTCGAGCCGATGAGAATGCGGTCTGCATAGAGAAGATCTTTAATGGCAGTGCCGGCGGCAAGGAACTCGGGATTACTGAGGACTTCAAAATGGACACCGGGTCGATGAAGAGCGAGCTAATGAGATGTTAGTTAGGCGTAGAGCGAGGACCTGTTTTTGTGCTGTCATACTGTGTCATGCACAAGTTGTGCTGTCCGGACCGGAACCGTGGATTTCTCGACAATGATAGCACCCGGCCTTGCATGTCCAGCGACGGTGGCTACCACTGCTTCGAACGTGGCCATGTCGGTTGCAGAACCAGCCCCAATACCACGTCCTGTCTTGGTCGGCGTGTTGACGGCAACCAGAACGACATCTGCCTCGCTTATGGATTTTGCAATCTCTGTGGTGAAGAAGAGGTTGGGTTGCCGAGCCGTAACCCTGAACTGCGAATTTGCGGTGCTGCAATCAGAGCTTGGCGTGAGTACGGATGCATCGGACGAGTCGGATTTCGTGAGATTATTCTGGAAGGTAAACTCCCTCGATCCATCGCGAGCAACCCGGAGGATTTCGTTAAGACCAGGCTCGTAGATTGGAGGATGTTGTGAGTTCCATCGGCGAATTCGACCTTCGTCCTGATCAACAACGGTCACACGAATGTGAGGGTTCTGGAAGGCGATGACAGCAGCGGTGGGACCGCCTGGATTTCGTCAGCGCGACGGAACGTGGGCCTGTGGTAGAACTCGACGACTCGCCGACATATCCAGCGCCAACACAGCAGATGTTGCGGACTGGGGGTGTCCGGGTTGTGGTATCAAAGAGAGTCGAGGACAAGGGTCGACTACTGTTTCGCGGTCGGGGCGGGAGGTGTTCATCCTGTGGCCGAAGAATAGGACTTTGGCATTCGGGAGTGGTCGGCGCGGTGGAGACGTCCAGCTCTTCGGAGTCGGCAAAGGGTGGTGATGGAGGCAACATTGTCAGTTGATGACGTTAGGGGTCCAGCACAGATGGAAGGGGCGGCAGCGTTGCGAGATGCGTCAAACGCGACAGAAAGAACCAAAGACAAGACATGATCGGACAGAACCCACGGGTGTGAGAATTTAAGAGGCCAAGTCGGTGGACGTGGAGTTGATGATCGGATGGTGGAGGCTTCACTCAGGGGTTGGGTCCACCAACAAAAAGATGCTTGGATACCCATGGCAAGAGCGTGAAGGGCATGCCTTTAAGAATCAGTAGGCGGTTAGTTCTCACGGGCTTTCGTTCAGGTAGATGACCTTTGACAGACTTCAATGACATCCCCGCCAAATCTGAATGCGGTCCCGAAGTCGCTCCTTCCCTCCAGTCCGGTTCGGCACAGATGTCAGTGCCACGGATATTTCTTGGCGGAATGGTCTGATGAAACAACCAGCTCAGGACAGCCCGGGATACATAGCCTTTGGCAAGATGCCGATGACTTGTTAGCGCGTTTGCAAAATTATGGTGACGTATGTTCTTATCTTGAAGTTTTTGAACTTGATGCCTCGAACTGGTACCGACATCGTCGGGCTCACAGACTCCTTCCGACCTGTCTCCTCCGCCGGTGCCCAAGTGGCGGCACAGTGGGGACCTCAGGACGCAAAATAACAAAGCTGTCAAGCTGGAAAATTCGAATCTCGATTCAGTCTTCAAACGACAGATTTGAAGATCAGTGGAGCCTTGGTGGTGCCGGCCAATCCGGTACTTGGCAAAGCTGGGGTGAGACAGGGATGAGCTTGCTCCCTGCGACCAGAGCGCTCAAATGCGATGAATTCAGGTCGCACTTCGCGGGATTCTCTGCCTTCTTGAGGTCCTGATATTGTCAACGAGAAACCTGGTCCATCGAGCATGATCAGAAAGGTAGTGTCAACGGCGAAGTTCTAGAAGCGGCGGCGTTTGCGCCACTATGAAATGCAACGCAGGTTGAAGGATCGCGGGGAATAGTTCATTTCGACGCTGAAAGTCCGAGCGGTTCCTTACCCCGCTATAGCGCGAGTTGCAGCTTTGCGTCACCTTGATTTCACCGTTTCATGCCTGTAGGTAAGGTCTTGCAATCATGAGAGTTGGCTTGTTTGTGTATCCTAAGAGACGGTTGCCTTGGGGGTGTCTTGCACAATCACACCACGACTGTCCATGGATATTTTTGTTTGTAGACAGCTGTACAAGGCATGTTATTGCGAAGAACAAACGCTTTTCCCTTGAGGTTATCAGCAGCCACAGGATCAAGGAGATGAATACCGGAGGGTGCCTTAGGCTGCTAATAAGGGTTGGGCACGAGCCTCAGAAGTTGGGTGGAGGCCTACCACCTTCCGCCTTGTATTATTGGTCGAAACCCCGGCCCACCGGGATCACCCTGGCCTGTTTGTTGTCTTTCTTTCGTTTCTTTTTTTTTTTTTTTTTTCTTTTGGGCGAGAATTTCGGATTTCTGGCACTTTCCAGTCGGGCCTTAAGCGGTCGACTTCTTCATCAGCCGTACGCATCCCTGCGGAGCAAACCTCGCTCCAGAATAAATCCTCTTCAAACAACTTCTCGTGGAGTTGGTTGGATTTTCCGGTTGATCACCAACGCAACAAGTCACGACAGAAAACATGGGTTCCCTCGGTGGAGACTTTCTCAGCAAATTATGCTCGGCTGATCAGCTTGAGCTTCTCAACGCCATCGACAGACTGCGTCTGCAGGGCATGTACAACTATGTTTCCCTCCCTCAGATCATCGTCTGTGGCGACCAGTCATCGGGAAAGAGCTCCGTCCTCGAGGCCATCTCCGGTGTTTCGTTCCCTGTCAATGCCAACTTGTGCACCCGGTATGTTTTTGCATCTATTCATTTTCTCCAACTTTAACAGGTATAGTGGCTGACGCGTTTAGATTCCCTACCGAGTTGATCTTGCGTCGCTCTTCCCAGAGAACTGCCAAAGTTTCCATCGTCCCCGATGGGTCTCGGAGAGAATCCGAACGCCAAGCGCTTCGGGGCTTTCGCGAGACTCTAAGTGGTTTTGACCGCCTGCCCGATGTTATCGAGCTCGCAAAGTCTGCCATGGGCCTTTCTGCCCATGGGAGGGCTTTTTCCAAGGACATTTTACGCGTCGAAGTCAGCGGTCCTGACCGAATCCCTCTGACCATCGTCGACTTGCCGGGTCTCATTCACTCCCAAACCAAGCAGCAGTCTACTTCCGATGTTCAGCTCATCCAAGAAGTTGTGGAGGGATACATGAAGCAATCTCGATGCATCATCTTGGCTGTTGTCTCGGCCAAGAACGACTATGCGAATCAGATTGTTCTGCGAATGTCGCAACAGTGCGACCCCACTGGATACCGTACACTCGGCGTCATTACCAAGCCCGACACCTTGGTTCCCGGATCTGGCAGTGAGGGAGCCTACATTGCTCTCGCTGCAAATCAAGACGTTGAGTTCCGCCTGGGCTGGCACGTTGTGAAGAACATGGACTCGGACAAGGGCGCCTCGACCCTGGCTGAACGCGACGCTCGAGAAACCGAGTTCTTCGCAGCTGGGAGCTGGACTGGATTGCCCCCTGCGTCACTGGGAATCCAAAAGCTCCGTGTCAGACTGAGCAGGGTGCTTCTTCGACACATCGCGTCAGAGCTGCCATCCCTCATGGAGGAAATTGAGAACAGGCATGATGCTTGTCAAGCTCAACTGGAGGCACTGGGCAAACCTCGCGCCACGCTTGATGAACAGCGCCTATACCTGTTCGAGGTCTGTGAAGCGTTTCAGAAGCTCGTTAAATCTTCAGTTGACGGAACCTACAACCATGCCTTCTTCGAGGACGCCAAAACATCCAAGGGATATCAGCAGCGCATCCGGGCGGTGGTTCAGAACCTCAACCAGAATTTCTCGGGGGAATTGGAGCTCCGCGGCCATTACCGGCAGTTTTCTAGCGACCCGGCCAAGAAAGGTGACGAAACCGTCATCAAAATCACCCGCGACGCCTTCCTCGACCATATCCAACATCTCATGCAGAGGACACGCGGGCGTGAGCTCCCGGGCACGTTCAACCCCATGATTGTCGCCGACTTGTTCCTCGAGCAGGCTCGCCCGTGGGAGAAGATTGTCCAGAAGCATATCCAAAAGATCTGGGAGGCCACCAGCGCATTTCTCGATCTCATCGTCCGGTACATTGCCGACGACTCAGCCTACCGAGCTCTCCAGAGCGAGATATTTATCCCCGAGATGAAGCGTATTCTCAAGGAGTTGAACGAAAAAACTGCTGAACTCTTGGTTCCTCACCAGTCTGGACATCCTATAACCTACAACAGTTCGTTTTCAGCGGACCTGGCCGCCGTCCGGCGAGAGAGAATGAAGGAGTCGGCAGAGAAGGCGGTCAAGGAGTTTTTTGGCGTGGAAGAACTTCGTAAGGCAACAAAGATTGAAGTGAAGACTCCATTGTCAGAGCTGGTAGCAAAGTTGACTTACTACAACGAACCTGACATGGACCGCTTCGCCGCGCAAGAGGCACTCGATTGTCTTAATGCCTACTACAGGGTAGGAACCCAGCCAGCTGGCCAGCCAGACCTTAGCCTCTTGGTAACAGTCTATGAAAAAAGTACTAACGCAATAAAAAAATAAAAATAGGTTGCGATGAAGCGGTTCACCGACGATGTAGCCGTTGAGGCGATCGAAGCGAAGCTTGTCTCAACCCTCTGCGACATCCTCTCACCAGTCAAGATTTTCAAAATGTCCAACGAGCTAGTCACCCGTGTTGCCGGCGAGCCTGAGGAGAGCCGGGCCGAGCGCGAACAGCTCGCCAGGCAGCTTGAAGTCTTGCAGCAGGGTTTGGAGATTTGCAAGCGGTTTGTTGGGATGAGGGTTGGAGGTACGGCTTATACTATCCTATCAAATGCTTACCCGTGGTGAAACCTACCTACGTGATGAAGCTAACCCCCGGTGATGGTGACGGTAAATACAGGTAAAAAATCCATCATGAGTCGTCTTCACAGACGTAAAATCCCGGTAGACTTTTCCGAGAGGGAAGACGACGAGGAAGACGAGGAGGTGGAGGAGGAAAGTTTCCATGAGACGGGGGAGGATACGGGAGAGGATGAGATTCCTGACAAGGGGGACGATGAGGAAGAGTCGTGATGGAGAGTGATAGTATGGAATGTGTGTCCATAGTGTTGGATATTGATACCCGTCTTGTATTGGGTACTTAGGTACCCTATTTAGAGAAATAACGGCAAACTTTGTATGGATCGGGGGTATCCATCTGCGCATAGTCCAGCCCTGAACGATTGTTACCCTTGGAATTGGTATAACCTTTAAAGAGCAGGGAAGCTATGTGCGAGGGGCTAAGCTGATGTACTTACTTAGGTACATATTCCCATGCATGTATCGCACTTGACATCTCCATCCATTCTACTTGGTCCCAGAAACCGACCGCATCCCAATCGTCACGGCAATCCACGACGTCTGCAACTCATCCTCCTGCGCCTCCTTTTTGTTTTTCTTTTCCTCCTGTTCTTCATGCTTAGATCCTGCTGAGCCATGTGTAACTTCAACTTCAATCTCAACATCAGCACCGACTTCCTCCCGCAGATAGCGTTCGGGAACCCAGCCCAGTTTTCGCTGAGCGTCACGGGCAAGCCACCAGCCTGTGGTTTCTTGTTAGTATTCTATCCATATGTTTGAGAAATCGACGAGGGTAGATGATTAAAGCTTGGTTTTGGAAGGGATAGGTGAACTTGAAGTTTAAACCAACAAAGATGAAAAAACTTGAGGTTAAAAGGGAGACAGAGATAAAACTTGAACGCAAATGGAAGAAGTAAAACTTCGTTTAGGTACCCAGCCAGGTAATTATTCGTAGAGAGAGGGAAGGAAATGAAGTTAAACTTACCGGCCCCACCCTTTGCCACCACCAAAACTTGCTCTCCCGCCACTACACCTAGCTCGTTGGACGCTATGGGCACGAAGTTGTAGAGAACGCGCGCGGGGGTTTCGCCTTTGTGGGGTTTACGTGTCGTGACAGCGTTTCTTGGTATCACCGTTGCTGTTGCTGTTTCCTTTTCTGTTGTCTTTGCCGCTCCCGTTGGCGTTGGCGTTGGCGTTGGCGCTGCAGGTGTTGTAGGCGGTGTGGTTCCCGTTCCTGCTCCGGTTTCCGTAGTGGCCGTTGTCGCTTTAGCCGTTGTAACTGTCGTCATCGTCACCGCGGTGGTAGCGGTAAGTACATGTTCTGGAGTGGGTGCAGGACCAGAGTTCGCGTTGACGCTCAGAGTGCCTCCAGTCAGAGTAGCCGACGAGCCGACGCTAGAAGCTGAGTTCGCACCGGACACTGATGCCATCGCTATTTGCGAAGCAGGAACAATTTCAACCTCGGTTTCGCTGATCGGCGTCGTCCATTGCCATTCGTCGTCAGAGTCATCAACACTGTTCTCGGTGAGGGACGGCATCGTAGGTGAGTACTTTGTGTAGATGCGCGAGGTCAGCTTCCACGTGTGCTGTGTTTCAAAGAGTTGAAATTCCCAAACTCTCGACGGTATTAAACGGAGACGAGTTCTGGGCGATGACGAATTGCAGTGAATGTCGTCGTACGGAGATCTGGTGCTTACGTGGGCGGGTGCATGTGGAGGCAGACGCCGAGCACATGCACTTGGCGAATGGGTGGACAGATGGTGGAAATGTGGGTGCCTTGGAGGCGGACACGGTGATGCCTCACAGTTGAGGGCAAGCTGACTGCAGGAACAATGGGACGAAAATTAACGTTTAGAATCGGACGATTCCGATCGTAACACTTGGTCTCGCATGATTACCAAGATGCTCGGTCATCTGCATGCATGCTTGGAGTGTTCGCTAGCTACTGTGAATTACGAGGAACTCCCCGTATTTTTTTTCAATGTAGTTGGGAAACCCAGGACAAACTATCGCAATCCAAATTAGTGTCTAAACCTCTTCACTTTGACCCCTCCAGTGTTAGTGAAGAATGTCAATCAGGTTGGAGGCAGTGACCGGCTATCATTTGATCGCCAGGAACACCAAATGTGTCCTTGTCCATTGAGATTCCAGAATTTCGTAGGAGACAAGTAACTAGGTACGTTTTCTGCGATCATTTTGCAACATCCCACGCATTGGCGTACTATCAGTTTTGCATGTGGTGTTTTTGCCATGTTTTGCTTTTCCTTGTCACTTATGGATTCAAGAGCTAAAGGGACATTTCTTTCCCATGGTCCAAGTTATTGGACAGCTTTTGCTGCAAGTTCCAAGACTCGCAGGCGTGCATCGAAATTGAAGTCGGAACCCGGCAGCTGTACAACCCGATCCTATCGCCAATAGGACAGCGTCGGCAGCAGTGTTACGCCGTGTCTTGGATTCTAGTCTCTGCAGAGGTCGGCTATGGATGCGGTGCCCACCCCGCCATAACGCCGGTATCCCCGGGTGCGTATCCCCGGACTCGCATCCTTAAATTCCTCAATTCCACAACACTCGCATTTGCTCCTCCTTTTTTAACCACATAACTTCTTCACTTGTTTCCCTTCCCCATTCAATCATTCAACCAAACAAACCTAAAGAGAAAGAGAGGGGGGGGAAAAAATGCATCTCATCCTCACCGGCGCAACCGGCCTCGTCGGCACCGCTACCCTCTCCGCCATGCTATCGAACCCATCCATTACCAAAATCACCCTCCTCACTCGCCGTCCTGTCCCTCTCGCTGAGAACGCTTCTGATCCTCGCGTAAATACCATTCTCCATTCTGATTTCACAAACTATCCGCCGGAATTACTGTCCCAGATTCGCGACGCGACAGGCTGTGTTTGGGCATTGGGGGTCAGTCAGAACCAAGTGGGCAGGGAAGAATATGTGAAGATTACGAGGGATTTTCCGTTGGCTTTTGCAAAAGCTTTTCAGTCACAGTCAGCAACAACACATTCCGACATGGACACGGATGAATTAAAGAGAAAGGAAAAGGGATTTAATTTTGTCCACGTCTCCGGATACGGCGCGACGTTTTCCCCAGGACGGTTCACCCCGCTATTCGGCCGCGTCAAGGGCGAAACCGAACTTGCTCTCGCAGAAATGCGCCGCGCAACCCCACAGTTCAAGGCCAGTACCGTGAGACCCTGTGCGATTGATTGGACGAGACATGACGCCATCAAGTCATTTATCCCATCACAAGGAATGTTGGGTGGGAAGTTGGGGGACATGTTCTTCAAGGGGGTGAGTGCAGTGGGGAAGACGTATTGGTCGCCGACAGAACAGTTGGGGAAGTTTTTGGTGGATATGGCCATGGGAAAGTGGGAAGACGACAGCAGAATCCAGGGGAAGGGGGTAGAGGTGTTGGAGGGAGGGTTCAAGGTGGTGGAGAATTGGGGGTTCATGAGGTTAGCAGGGTTGGATGGGAAGTGAACTGTAGAGACTAGAGTGTTGTGATGTATTGGCCGGATAATGATACCATTCTGTTTGTTGATATTCCAGGCTGGAGAGTATACCCTGTTAATATTTTCAGACCGGAAGGTGTACTAAAACCAAAACTCAAACCAACAGCAACACTGCGACAAGCACACCCAACCCAGATACCGCCAGCGAAGTCGCGCCATTACCAGAACCGTAGATACCCCCTCCACTAGGGCTCGGCGGGTTGTTAGCCGGCGGCGACGACGATGCACCACCCCTTGGCACGACCTGGCCTCCAAAAGCGCTGTTTGGAACAACCGTGTTCGCGACACCGCTGGCAGCAGATATGTAAGCGTTAAGAGTCTGACCACCGCTAGGGTTGATGACGCCCGTCATGCCGCTCTCGCAGTGCGATGGGAACCCGCAGTAGAAAAAGATGGGATCCGTCGTGTTAACTTTGACCTGGAAGGCCATGGCCTTGGGGAGCAATGTCAGCACATATCCCATCCCATGCCTCATCAGACATCATCAGCCTTGGTGAGAGTGAAGGTTGCATACGTTCTCGCTACCTCCCGCGAAGAAGCCAGAAAAGAAGCCTCCCTGTGTTGCAGGAGCACAAGGGTTGTTGAAATCGCCCATGACGACGCTGTGGTTGGGCGGAAAGAACTGGTACTCGATGATGTCGCCGACGTTGGCGGTTACCGAGTTGGGGCTGAAGGAGAGGCCATTTTGTCCAACGGCGATGGTGACGGTTGCGGCCTGCGTGAGGGCGCCCAAAGTCGAAACGGTTGCTAGCGTTCTTAGGTGCATTTTGACTGTGCCTGTTCTTGTTTCCCGGCGATCAATGGGTTTGAAGAACAGTTGAGACAGCCAGCTCTCAGGTCATTGAGAGCGGGACGGTATTGACTTATACCAAACCAACAGCCGGGGTACGTCATTGAGGCGAAGTCCCGGGACTATGTCGAAATCGGCAGAGGTGACGAAGTTAAAGGCGTCACAACAGCAAGGTGATGACTAGACGCGGCTGGTAGAGCGAAGTATGCCATATTTGGCTCCTGGGTGGAGGACTCGCCATTGCACCTCAAATTGAGGGGAAACCATCGCCACGTGCGGAATTGTGTTACGTCGAATTCAAATTTCACTTCTCTTCATTGGCGCTGGCAGCACTGCAGGGAATTTTGAAAGTTCCGTCCTTACACTATAGTTCTATTTCCGGCCATCCCGACGAACCCGATACTGTTAGAACAGCTTCGGCGTGGTTACTGCATCGATCCAACTTGAAGTGCCAGGTGAGAACTTGCTTATCGGGCTGTCAGCCTGCACGCATCAGTGATTGACGACGGCGGTTGATTTTGAACTTACATAAAGTGTGGACCCCTACTTCCTCACTCCTTTCTTCCTTGAACTCCTTTTTTTCTTTTACCTTCCCCAACACTCTTCAATCGCTGAGTTTTTCATTTACATTCTGCTCCTCTGCTCGGACTGGACTCGTCCCTCTTTTCCCAAATTCATTCCCTGGCATTGTGCTAAACGTTCCCTTCAGTTTTGGTGACTGTGGATCGACATTGGTTCGGTCTCTCGATAATGGGGTCGGATTTGACGAGGCATCTTTGGCGGAGGCATAACGGCGTTCTGCGCGGACCATACGTGAATCAGAGAGATTTGGTCAGCAGACCAATGCAGAGTCTGAATCGAGCTTTGGCTGCATCGTGGGCTGAATCCCTGCTGTGTGGTTGGCCACGCTCAGGCTAGGGAGGGGGCTGACTCGGCTGATGGCTGCTGGCGGTGCTAGGCCCAGGCGGTGCAGAGCCCGTTTGTGGTGGCGGATCATAGCGCATCGCCCCCACCATTTTCAGGCATTCCGCTCCCAAACGGACGCGATGATGAAATTTGACCAGAGCCCGATGCCCAAGACAATAATTTTGCACCGTCGCGCTGTCGTGTCGACTCTTCCCAGTTGACGACAACGAACCCATCATAATGTCACATCGATTAATGTTATCGTTTCTTTTGCTCGTTTGCTTGTCATGTCCCTCATTTGGGCAGCGCTTGACTCGGGCAGATGTCGCAAATGTCCCCGAAAATTGCTCCTTCGTTGACATGCAGGCGTTTTTCTCATACACTGAAGAGCACAAACTCAACATCACGTCCGAGGTAGAGAGGTGTCAGAACCTCTGTCGCATGACTTATGGCACCGGGAATTCTGATCTGTCGGGCATCGGGATGATGTACAGGTAGGTTGATTGCGTTGGCTTTGCCAGGCAGCTTGGCCGCTGTGCCGCTGACATTCCAATGTTTGATGGCAGCTTTACCTTCCAAGTCGCCTTGACGGTTCTTCTCGGTCCTGTGTTCCGTGTTTTCTTGCTCATCTCCGGCCAGCCTTTCTGGATCAAGACTGGAGCTACCGATTCCGGTCTTCACAAAGTGCTCTCCAACCCCGACGTTCAACTCGTGTTCTGGGAAGCAAACGGCTTCATCGTCTTTGCATCGGCCGTGGCCGCGCTGGTGCGCATGGGGCAGAATCCGACAATCTTTGAGATTGCTCAGATGCAAGTGCTCATGTTCATGCAGCTCAACTCTCTGATCATCATCTTCTTTTGTCTGCTGCATCCCGTCCTGAGATGGTGGCAGCGCTTCTTCCAGTTCCTCCTGGGATTTGCGGTCGCCATGACTGCACTCTGGAAGAGCCGGCTGAATCGAGAGGCCGAAAATCTTTGGTACCTTGCGGGACTGGGCTGCGTGGACAAGCCAGCATACAAGAAGATCACGCCGATTCCTTTCCCCTCGGCGGT
>Ga0247763_1001526_pt1 | contig 13104 bp, 14 predicted proteins | sample UWRJL141409B4_FD_179926 | JGI IMG/M metagenome (GOLD analysis project Ga0247763, IMG submission 179926) | Plant litter microbial communities from Arlington Agricultural Research Station in Wisconsin, United States - UWRJ-L141-409B-4 | ecosystem: Environmental > Terrestrial > Plant litter >...
GGGGACAAGGATATTATTGATGATGGCGAAGAAGATGAAGAAGAAGGAAATGAAAAGGAAATGAAAAGGAAATGAAAAAGGAGATGAAAAAAAGAGATGAAGAAGAAGATGATGATGAAGATGATGTTGATGATGAAGTGAATTCGAAGAGAACGACAGATTCTTCCTCGACTTTATACAAATCTCCTCCCTGGAATGGAAGGTCTGGAATCTCCCAAGTTTGTCAATGAGATGTGCAGCCTTCCCTCCATTGTCCCCACTTCTTCCGTGTGTGGGTTTGAAGTTTGGTGGCGTTGAATGGATCGCGTTCATGTGGTAAGCGCTAACGGGGTTTTGAGTAGGTATTCTTGGGCGTGCAGACGGAGCTTGTGGATTTTGGTGATGTGTCGATTCTTGCAAGCAAATTAGTGGTGGCTATGTGGGTCATTGCTAACTATTGTCGGCACTTAGCATTGATGACGGCCGCTGCTTGGCAGCAGAGTATCTTGGTAAGGGCTAACAAACGCCACAAACATGACAGCACTCCAAAATCTGACATTGGTTCATGGTTGGAGTTCGGCCAGAAACTTCAGCTTTTTTCCAGATGCTTGCCGAGTTCAAATGACTGAGGACACTCTGTGAATTGAAGCCATCGCAGAATTTAAATCACCATGGAAAAGGGACTGTCTCAACGGTTGGCTGAACTGAACTCCAGTCTTCCAGCTTGGTCCCCCCAGTGTCGGCAATGGCACGCAAGGGCCAGACAAGTTAAATGATCCTTCGCTCCTGTTCCCCCCAAAACCAGCTGGTCAGGCACTCCTTTGAGCTTACCCTGGGGTCAATGCTAGCAGCAGCCTCACCTTCAGATTGGGCTCAGTGTGAGTGGCGGAGCTTGTGCTCGGCTGGGTGTTATATTCTTGCATCCTATTCGCCCAACTACCGCATGCATCTGCATATCGAATGACATGTTGACAGTGAGCTATCACTTACATTGTCAGGCAACAGGGTTGAAGATATCAATATGCAGCATCTCGTCAGAGCTGTCATTCCATGTAATACCTACACCGGTGCACCAATTTTTTTTTTTTTCTCTTTGAGCAGAGCACGATCCGCGTTGTCTAGGGATTTAGGGAGATTACCAAGCGAACGCAGTCACCTTTCGCGCGGTACGGTACATTTGGCCCCCGTATTAATAGAATACTGATCTCTGGTGAACCTTGGCGTATTTCTTGTCGATTGTTCACTCGCTGGGAGAGTGGCTCCGTTCAGGATTCTCCTAATTTAGAGAAAGCGGTTAGGCCTTCCAGGGATATGTCAAGGACTTATCCAGGTTACCAGATGATTACCTACACTTGCCAACTGAGTTGAGGGATGTCAAATCTTCGGGGTCGGGGCCTGGTGTCTGAATGCTGGCTTGTGAAGTACCTAGGTGTGTGATACCTTGAAACTCTCTTGGAATTGTGATCCTCGCGAGAAGTCTCTTGTGCCCTCGAAGTTCCCTAAAGTCTTACGTTAGCGAATATTTTGGGATTGGATTGTACATGTAATGCAGTACTGCCTCCAATCAAAGTCCAGTCTCAATGGAACATGTTAACTGCTATCTTTGGCATCTTCCTACCACTTCCTGGGACCTTGACAATATCCGCACCGTTCTTGCCTTCCCTTGATCATCAGCCTCAGCGTCGTGGGCATCTGGGTTGTCGCCTAGTCGTCCTCAAGTCCTCAACCTCGCTCCGCTGCTGCGTCAAATATGGGAATCGTCTCACTCGCACAACTCATCATCCCGGCTTCTTTCTTTGCCATTCTCTCCGCCGTCACCGTCGTATCCACCGTTGTCGCCCAGTACTGAACCCAGATGGGCTCTAACGTGCAAAAAGACTGTGAGTCCTACCCAGGTGGCACCGGCAAAATAATATACATGGGCTAGCTTTGACTTGTTTCGATCAAGTGACCTCCGGGTTATGAGCCCGCCGCGCTTCCGCTGCGCCACAAAGCTGTTTTTTAATCTGTTCATTATTAACCATATACCGCCCTTGGCCGTGCGTGAACCATGCAACAAACCAACTCTTCGACATTCTCACCGATAACCGCGTCGATTGAAAATACTCGGAGAGCGAGTGGACAGAGCGAAGGCCGATCAAGCTCTACCTCAGGCCACATGTTTGACGAATTTCCAGGTCTACGGGGCATATTTTCTTGGGAAACTCCCGGTAACGTGTTCACAGAGCGGCACACGAGCGCCAGGCCCTTCCGCGATGATATCATACTCGACAAGCTCTTGTTTGTACGCATCCAGACGGACCCGGCCCAGGGGTACAATAACATATGAGACACGACGGCGGTCCAACTTCCTCCCCTTCCACTCTAGCGTTGCTGCTGTGCATCTCAGGAATGCCCTCAGCAAATTTCACCAGTCTCGCGGGGGCGAAGCATGGGTTACCGGACAGGTGGAGCAATCGTGGTACACTATGGCGAGCTGCAATCTCGAGTGTGTACAAGAACGCCCGCTGGACGGGTTGGTATGTCTCGAAAGTCTTTTAGACGTGGTCTCATATTGGACGCGTCATTCCATGTTAGGCGCTGGTGCGCCGTTTCCATTGCTGCTCTCTTCAAGCCCTGCACAATCTGGGGTTTTTAGTGCATGACCCAGCGACGACCATCACCCAGCAACCCACGCGCTACGGTTGGTGTCCACACCAACAAAGTCTTCCGTAGTATAGTGGTTAGTATGTGAGCTTGTCAGCTGACTTCGCTCGAGACCCGGGTTCAATTCCCGGCGGGAGAGATATTTAAGGGGTGGGTGTAGTGTCCCACCTATTTACTTCTTTCGCTCCCGGATGGGGGGGTTTTCTTTTTCGTTCTTGGGGATGGGGGGTTCTGTTAATTTCCACAACCCCAGCATGAGCGACGACGGAGCGGTCGATGTTCTAGGGTGGACTACGGTTGTCGTGTCCTTGAGTCTCCTTATCAGTTCAAATCATTTACGCAGGTACATGTATGCGGCATGGGCCATACAAAGTCCACTGATTGCCATTGCTGTTGCAATGTTTGCGACCAGCATGTACACAGAGGTTGCGAATAAGAGCGCTGGGATGGCGGAAGCACCGCCCCACTGTTGACACGCTGGTGTCTGGCTGGCAGCTGTGTACCTATGCACTCATGTCTGGTCTACTCTTACACATCACTCATCACTTCTGTGTTTTCAATCCTGGGGCTTTGCAGTCGAATTCGACTTTGCCATTTTGCTTTGACTTGCACCTTGAAACGAACTGGCAGACATGGCCGTACCGTCGGGATTTCCTTTGACGGAAAGGACTGCCAGAGATATCGGAGCTTGAGCGATGGGTAGGTTGATTATGTCGCTGCAGGGCAAGCCTGAAGAGCACAAAAGGAAATATCACCGCAAAGATTTCCAGTCATAACAGTGGAGTAGAGCGTTTTCGATTCATGGGTCATCGTATCACCAGCCATCTTTTCATGCAGTGGGTCTCGTCGCGGAAGGACCGGAGCTTGGGAAGAACGGCCTCTGGCCCGTGAAGCTAACAGATATTTGGCAGGTTGCTCTCGACCATTTGTGGTTTACTCATCGCCATCCTCGGCTCAGGATACCCAAGCTAGCCGTCCACGGTCACCATCAGCTGAGGGTTCTAGATATCTCTCACTCAATCACGGCGCAGCGTTATAATGTAAGAATTGCTGCTTCCCTCACACAACAACAATAAAAGGTGACGCTGTTACTCTGTCGCTCAATCTAGTGGCGGAGGCAAATATGATGTTTCTATCAGACGCACCTCGACAGTGAATCCACACAAGCAGACTGTCTTGTCAAAAATACGCAGGATATCTATCACTGCACCGCGCTCGGCCGAAGAAGACGGTCTCCGCAATAATGGCTGGAATGTCAATCGTAACTGTATACGCCAATCCCCACGGGTAATACTGACGTAACATTTGCCTCTACAGTTTTTATGCAACCAGATGGAACAGGGTGAGGTTCGTGGGACATCAGCCTCAGCTGACGGCCTTGTGCCACATTCGCAACTCCATGATGCCACTTCAGATGGCGAACCCCTGGCCATTGTCACCTCACAACTGCGCACCCCTATCACCACGTATTGTCAGATGGACGTTGTTGAGTCTTTTTCTCATGCGCGGTCACTGCATTCATTACGAGCATCCCATTACATCACAATGTGGAGAAAAAACACGACAATGACATGGTTGAAGCTGTCAACACTTCAGGCACAGATGCAACTGTGGCAAAAGGGGAACTCCACATTGGCAATGCCAAAGATTCTCAGTTCCTCTGCAGAGAACAAATTTGACAGTATATAAGTCAAGCGAACGTTCTCTCCAACCCATCGATTCTACAGCTCCATCTGCATTCAGCATTCGCCTCTTCTCACAGACTTTTAGAACCATTCTCCTCACAGTTTCAGCAACATCTCGCCAACTCTCCAAAAATGAAGTACTCTGTTGCTCTCGTCGCCCTTGCCGGCGCCATGGCCTCTGCCTCTCCCCTCCAGCCCCGCGCTCCCACGACCGCCTTCAACATCACCGGCTTTCGCGCATCGTGCTCTGCTGAACTCCAGGGCTGCCGGTAAGCACAGCCTTGTCAATTGGTTTATTTCATCGCGGCTAATAGAAAACGAAAAGTTATGACATCACCGTGACCACGGTTCCGGACGGCAAAGTGGCCACCGGCTCTCAGTTCCATGCCGGGCTCACCACTTTCCCCAACAACCCCCCGGAGTTCACCTTGAGTGACGCGAGCATCCGCACCCGGGTTTCGCGCACCGGAGGCAGCAACCCCATGTATCGTCTCAGCGTGGTGGAAGCTCTCGGCGACACGAGCTATGGCGGAGCCAGGACCTGGCCGCTTTCTGACTGGCCGGTTCGCAATGGCTTCCAGTCGTACATTGGTCCGGACAACTTTGTCATTGAGAACATTCCCATTAGTTAGATGGTTAGGGAGCTCTAAGCATGTGGGCCAATTCTTTGGAATTCTCGTGCTAGGTTTCAACCCAGGAGAAGTCAGATAGACGGTGGGGATCGTTTACGTAGAAGGGGCCGTTCACATAGAAAACTGCAACAGAAGCATCGAGGGACACTCGCTCTTCCATTTGATGATCTCGTTCCTCATCTTTGTGCAGAAACTGTCCCATCACGCGAAGCAACGATAGACTCAACCCGGCCTGTTCTCGCTGCCTCACTAACTCTAGCCGAAAAGGTTGCCGTATGCACCCATCTTTCCGCCGAGAGCGGTATCAATATCGTGTTGCAGCGGCCCAAAGCAAGGAAATCTTTGAAAACCACCAAGTCGAAAAAGCTTGGCTGCCTGCCAAGCACGGCAGCGCCGCGCCTTGCGCTGCGCCCGCATTGCTCTCCCCGACTGCAGTTCTCTCCTACTGCGGTTGTGTTGAATGGGCCTGTCGATCCGTATAATCACGGACCAGAGACGGGGAAAACTCGGGTTCAAATCTTCGTAAAGAGGATGATATTCTGTTGCTGTGTAACACACTGCGTTAGAGTCTATTGATCCTGTCAAGTATGAGCACACGTGTATGGTCTAAGATCTCGCGGTTTTCCCAGTTTACCGCGATTCCGGATACGGCATCCCCGAAACCTACCGGAACTTCCCCACAACTTGAAAGTCTTATCAAGAGGAACTTTCCCAGCACGTGTTGCAACTTGACATGCAGGGCGTCGCTTCTAGGTTGGCAGGCAGGCATGCACGATGCAGGAGCAAAAAAGGTTCCTGCAGGATATCCAGGATATGCTGCCCAAAAAAAACCAGGCGCCCTGAGAGGCAAATGATTAAAATGACATTACACTGATACCCTAGGGCCCTGGGGTTACCTGTCAAACTTTTAGACGGTGCCCCAAATCCTGATTTCGGGACCATCTTTGTCCAGATCGGGAAAAAACGGTAACCGATTTGACCGTGGGAGGGGTTACATCACTCCCGTCCTCCCCGTACCAGATCAGATCAAATCGTAGGGCGGGCGGCTACCAGGCGATGGCAGGCCATGCGGTTGGTTATACACATGATTTTAATTCACCGTCAACGTTGGGGTTCCTACCCACCCGTCCAATATTGATTCAAAAAATTCAACTTCGACTTCGATCAGATCAGTTGACCTTGGAAGAGATAAAATAATACAACGTCCAATGGATCAAAACTTGGTCACTGACGTCACTGACGTTTTGAGGCACAGAGAGAGAACCATCTCCAAGGGACTTTGTCTTTGGTTGACTCGGGTTGGGTCTCAGTGATGGTGATTATAAATGAATCAAAAAACTCGGGTGTTTTGGTTCCTGTCTGGCACAAGACAAGCTGCCAGTTCAACCTCTACGATAATCCTTTTGCTCTTTTACTCACTCATTCAGTTACTCAGTCTTTACCCATAGCTACAATGTCGCTTCTTACCATGTTACTTCTGTTTGCACTAGCATCCCTCGCTCGGGGGGATACCTGCAGCACACTGGCCACCACAACATCCATCGAAGTGGCCACGCCAATTGAGCTCACTTACATCACAGAGCAGATGGACTACTGGTCTACTTCCTGCTCGGCCCTTACACCTACGTGCATCATCTTTCCTCGGACCGCAGACGAGGTTTCGGTTGTCCTGTCCCTTCTGCACTCCAACAATGAGTCGTTCGCCATCAAGTCAGGCGGACACAACCCAAACAACTTTTGGTCGAGTGTTTCGTCCGGACCTGTCATCTCCACGCAGCGGATGGATTCACTCACTATTGACGCCGCCACGGGTATCATCACTATTGGTCCCGGAAACCGACTTGATGAAGCGGCGGCCAAACTCCAAGGTACAGGGTGGACCTTTGTCGGTGGACGTATTGGCCATACCGGAGTCGGCGGACTGCTTGTGGGCGGTGGCTTGTCCTATCTCTCTACGCAACACGGGTGGGCGGCGTCGTCGGTTCTCGAGTTTGAGATTGTTTTAGCCAACGGCACTATCACGCGAGCCACAGCCACACAGCACCCAGATTTATTCAAGGCGCTCAAGGGCGGCGGAAACAACTTTGGTCTGGTGACATCCTATGTCGTCCAAGGCTATCCGCAAGGCGACGTCGTCGGGGGGAATCTCGTATTTCTCCGCACCCCCAGCACGGATGAGCAGATCCTCCAAGCGGTCCGGGATTTCACCGAATACAACACGGACGACAAGGCTGCCATTATTGTCACCGCCGAGCGAACCAACCTTAACCTCGTTGATTCGTGGATCTTGTTCCTGTTCTATGATGGGCCAACAGTCCCACCCGGTACATTCGACAACTTCACCGCCATTGGTCCCACTCTCAACACGGTCCGCACGCGCACGTATGCGGACCTGCTAGCGTTTAGCAACTGGGTGGTAATCAAGGGATCTGTCGTCATGATCGGGACAGAAACCATCCCGCTCCCTTCAGCATCCAATTCCGTCCAAGTGATGGAGACGATCCACGCGCACTGGCGGAATATTTCCAGTTCAGTTCTCGATGTGCCGGGACTAGTCGCTTCCATCGCCTACCAACCTTTTCCGAAACGCATCGCCCAAGCCGCACAGCAAAAAGGGACGGATTTAATCGAAGCAGATCCCGATGCCGATAAGCTGATTATTGAAATGAATTACAGTTTCATCCCGCAAAGTGAATATCCGCGTATGAGCGACACTATGGAAGCCACGTATTCTGGAATTCGACAGCTAGTTACCAATTGGCAAAGCACGGGTGTGTTGCCAAGTGGTGTGTATTTACCTATCCTGATGAGTTATGGATTTTACAGGCAGGATTACTTTGCGAGACTCAAGTCGGAGAATAGAGCTTTGGCGAGGGCCGTGGCGGAGAGTGTGGATCCGCAGGGGATGTTCAGAGAGCGGACGGGAGGGTGGAAGCCGTGACCTACCCACTGAGCGTGCTCGAGGGGAAGGTGGGCTGTTTTTGTTTCTTGCTTCCTCGGTTTCTGTCTCTTGTTTCCTTGGTTTCGTTTCCTTGTTTCTATTTTTTCCGTGTCTTTATTTTCGTTTTCTCCCATTCTTCCCTGTCGTTCAACTCGGTTTTTTCCTTGTACATTTCTCTTCATCCACCTGCACCTTCAATTTCCATACCTATCTATATGTGTGTTCGTGCATCTTCAATATTATGACTTCAATGTAAGAGTATCTGTTAGTTTCCAACAATTCAATGACACAGTAGATTGGGGGGTTGACTCTTTTTGTGATTAGCTGCTGTGTACACGTGTGGTTTACTCTAGTCACTAGTTCTAGTTGAGGGATACACCGTCCAATGAGCATCACCTAATCCCAGCATTGGGGGCTAGTTGGTTCGCCAGACCTCCCATCTACCGCGCCGCCCCCAATTCAATAGCGTGCATCGGCTTGGAACGGCTGGATGGTTCAGGCAGACAACCCCCTCGCACTGACCCTATCATAGACAGCTAGGCTCTAGGGTAACCGTGAAACTGAGACCGAGCTACTGTCTCCGTGTGGCACACCCGTCCTCCAACCCCTACCCTACATGTACCCAACCGCAGGCCGGCATAAGGCATCTGCAGACATCTGCAATGAGCACCCTAAAATCACATCCATCACACCAATAGAACCAATAGCCTACGGCGCGGTGACGCCAGACTTTCTTGTCGTTGTCAATCAAAACGTAAAACGTCATGAAATTCGTTTACATTTTGACCCCGAGGACTGGACTGAAAGGAAGGATGCGTCAACCAAGTTTTTGCTAAGCCACTTTTTTTCGGGAGGGGGGATGCAAAAGTACTTCCCCGAGACACACGCAAGTTCATCTCTTGTTTTTGTTTTTTTCATGGGTAGAGATTATCACCGATCCTTCGGGGGCTGATTGTCCGAGGTGCGCCACCTCGGGTTTTGTTGGACACCACATAGGCCAGCTGAGTTGGTTCGACGCCGCCTCCTCTTGATGCTCTTAAAATGCCGCATGTCGCCCTGTCATTCGATCCCATCGCAACCTGACTTAACTCTCATGGAAACTTAAACACAAACACAATGCCGGATCCAATTCCCGCCAAGGGTAAGAACATACAGACCATCACTTGAGCGTCACGTCTCTTCTGTAGGCAATAGCTAACCTGTAACAGTCTGGGCCTTTACCAAAACCGTCCACAGTGACACCTACCCCGCGATTGACGTCCTCAACCCCATCTCCCGAAATTCCCCTTCCCCTTTCCCCGGAAAAGCCGTGTTCATCACCGGTGCCGCAAAGGGTCTCGGTCGGGCTTTCTCCATCGCCTACGCGCAAGCCGGGGCTTCGTATATCATTCTGGGAACGCGAACCGATGCTTCCGACGTCAAAGCCGCTGTGTTAAAAGCCGCTGCTGCGGCAGGACGAGCCACGCCGACTGTTATCAACGTGATTATCGATGTGACCAACCAAGCGAGCGTCGATGCTGCTGCGGCGGAAATCCGAGCCCAAGTTGGAAGGCTTGACATACTCGTCAACAATGCAGGATATATGGCGCCAGAGGGGAATCTTTTCGATTTGAATTCGGAAGAATATTTGCGAACTCTGGATGTGAACTTGACAGGGACATATCGCGTAACCAAGGCTTTACTTCCTCTCATGCTGGAGGGGGGGGATAAGACGGTGGTTTCGGTAACCTCAGTGGGTGCGCATTCCGTCGAATGTCAGGCTTCGTACAGCATTTCGAAATTTGCCGTGTGCCGGTTTGCGCAGTTTATGGCGGAGGAGTATGCGGACTCGGTGAGTCCTCCCAGTCTACATGTGCATGCATGTGTGGTTGAGCTGATTGACTGACTATTGAACTAATATGTAGGGCGTGGTATCTTATGCATATCACCCAGGCGGTGTTGTCACCAATCTCTCGTCAAATCTTCCCGATTATATCATTGGTAAGTCTTTGTCTCCGTCTCCGTCTCCTTCTCATGCACAGTGTCTCCACCTCATAAATGATGATTAAACTCGATCCCAGCTAATGTGTATTCTGCCAGCCCGCCTGATTGACACACCGGAGCTGTCAAGTCACACATTAGTCTACCTCACGGGAAAACGCCCCCTCTGGCTTACTGGTTGTTATATCTCGGCAAACTGGGACATGCCAGAGCTGATGGCCATGAAAGAGCAAGTAGTAGAGGGAAATCTGCTGAAATTCGAGATGCGCACAGAAGTGAGGCGCTCTACCGGATGGCCCTGGAAGACGATCAGTGTGGGAGTTGCGGCGTCTCTGGTGGGGGGCTTGGTGTTTGTAAACGGCTGGGAGACTGTTGGTGGGATGTTGCAGGAGTATTTATGAGTACTAACTTAGTTAAACCGAGCACCCACAATTTAGTCCTGTGTGACTGAATGATAACCTTCAAGACTTTGTGTTCGTAAAGAGAACACGTCTTTTTGTTTTGGAAGGTTGGACTAGACTTCAACCCCCCAAAAAAAAACTACCACCTCTAATCCGAAACATGGGCAACCACCTCAACCTCAATTCGCATACTCGTCAGATTTCCTGCTCCAAGCTTGGCAATGCCCACAGCTGTCCACAGCGGCTGGAAACATGCGTGATTACCCTCACCGATCCAACTTTCGTATCTAAGCCCTCACACGTATTTTCATTCCAACCTGAGCCCCTCCGCCCTCGCAAACTCCCCATCGTTGTGCCCTTGCGTCTTGGTCACATACTCATCAAACTCCTTCGCGACTAAGATGGCCTGCTCTAGATGCGCATAGCCTAGTGACTGGCCGCGATGCAGCGCAAGCTGCCTCGCCGTCGTAATGGCGTTGCGGATCTGTCGCCCGTTGATGCTCTCCCGCGCCAGTACGTTGATCTTGTTGCGTAGCTCCTTGATGTTGATCTTCTCGCCCTCGGCCAGTTTGGTCGTCACCCCCTCGTCGTCCCCGCTGCCGACCTGCTGCTGCTGCTGCTCGAGCTGGTTGATAAAGTTGTCCCAGACCTTCCATCTGTCGTCCGCGTTCAGTGGCGGGTAGTGCAGGGCGAGTTGCACGCGGGATTTAAAGGCTTCGTCGAAGATGCCGACGCGGTTGGAGGTCAGGATCAGGATGCCCTCGTAGTATTCGAGGATCCGGAGGAAGACGGAAACGAGAGCGTTACGCTGGAGATCGGTTTTCTCACGCTGCTCGAGGAAGACGTCGCTTTCGTCGAGTAGGACGACAGCCTTCCAGATGCTTCCGATGTAGAGGACGCTCTCCAAGTACCGTTCGACGCCTTCTGGATCCGTGCCGATGTCTCCGCAGGTGACTCTGTACAGAGGCCGTTCAGCCAGCTCGGCAACACTCTCAGCTGTTAGTGTTTTGCCTGTGCCAGGCCCTCCATGGAGAAGAATGATCAGCCCGTTGCCCTTGCCCTCGATCACATCGGTAGACATGTTCGACGCTACGTGGATCCTGACCATGGCCTCGACAAGTTCTTTCTTCCTCGGATCTAGGACAAGCTGCTCGAACGCCTTCTTATTCCATCTAACGGGATGGAGATGCTTCACAAGCAGGCTCCTCCACTTCTTGTCGTGCAGCCCGTACCCAAGGATCTTGGGAGGCAAAAGCAGCACAAACGGGTCCTCTGGTGGGGTCTCAGAGTCCATGAGCTCCTTGCCAAGGTCGTCCTGCCCCGGTCCGTCATTTCCTTGCTCCTTGGCGTGCAGCTCTTTGTAGGTCTTGATATCTACCATATAGCGCGGGTTGGGGACCTGGATCTCAAAGGACGCGCGTGGAGCGGTATACCCCACAAAATTGCGCTTCCTGCACGACCAGAACATCTCGCCTCTGTCGCGTAGCACCTTCTTCAGCTCGCCCGCTAAGTCGCGCCTCAGGGGATAGGCGCTGAGTTTCGAGATAGCGATCGGATTACCGTCCTTGGCAGGCCAATGGACATCGATCTGCTTCCTCTCCCTCCGGAACGCTCCGTCGAACGCCCACGTGTAGCACTGCAGGCTAACATGGGTTACGTGGCTCCCAGACCCGCGTATTGGCTTCGGGCACAGCGTCGACACATACGCCACCTGTTCCCCCTCTTCCACCGTGACAATCACCTCGTTCGGCCCAAAAAGCATATCCAAATACTTGAGCGTCACCATGCCCTTATCAAACATCCGATCAGCTTCCCGATACTGGCGGCCAAACGCATTATCCACATAATCCAGCAGCAGCACCACATGCGCGCCCAGCCAGCCGTCCAGGACTTCTCCCGCCAGCTCCCGCATCCTCCCGCGCAAATGGTACATTTGCAAGTATGGCGGGACCAAGCTCGCTTCCCACTGCGCGAACAGCAGCGGCTCAGCATTCAACAACTGCTCCATGGCGTTCCGAAAGGGCTGGGAAATATGAATGAACTCCTCCCGCGCACGCGCGGGCGATACATCGGTCTCCAATACGTCAAAATAGGGCCTCAGTTCCGACGGAAGGCCGGAATCGGCAGCCGGCAATGGCATGCGCATGAATTCCTCGTCAACACCGCGGTGGTACGTGACGCAGTCGTAAGTGCGCACGACGACGAGACTCACGTCGGGCTCGGCGGCTAGGTAATCTTCTAGCCGGACATTTACGGGCCGGCGGCCGCGCAGCGAGCTGGCGCGATTGTCGCGGGCGAATAGCTGCGGCTGGTCGAGGAAGAGGGCTGTCTGCGCGTGGCGACGGTGGCCAGCGGCAGAGCTCTGGCCAGTGCATTGCACGCGGTGCATAATCACTAGGCGCGGGGTGCTGTTGCCGCCGTGCGGCATGCCACGGGGGTGGTGCTTTGCGGCCTTTGGCGGGGGCAGTGAGCTGCCGTCGCTATTACCATTTTGCCCATCGGACGACCTCACTGTAGGGGAATCAGGCGGGGCAGGCGACAGTGAGCGAGCGCGCTTCTGCCCGGTGTTCAGCGGATTGACGTGGTGCGGCTCGCCCAGAGCGTTCTGCAGGTTCCAGCCGGGGGGGCCGCCCGGGGGAGCACCGGTGAAGTGCTCCATTGCGATGGCTGAGGGGTTTGGCGTGGTTGAAAGTTGAAGAGTTGCGACTAGAGCCTTGTGATCGATTGGGATGTTAAGATGCGAGTTCTGCCTCTGAAGGCAGGCGTGTGGCAGTGCAAGTCCGGGAGGGACCCGAGACAACTAGACATCTGAGCGCCGAGGAAGGGGGGGGGGGGGAGAC
>Ga0247763_1001527_pt1 | contig 13104 bp, 13 predicted proteins | sample UWRJL141409B4_FD_179926 | JGI IMG/M metagenome (GOLD analysis project Ga0247763, IMG submission 179926) | Plant litter microbial communities from Arlington Agricultural Research Station in Wisconsin, United States - UWRJ-L141-409B-4 | ecosystem: Environmental > Terrestrial > Plant litter >...
CCCGCCCCACCGCTCCCGCCCCACCCGTCGCGCCGGCCGGCCCGCCCGTCCGCCCGTCACGCGTCGTCCGCGGAGCCCGCCGGACGCAGGTGCACGATGTCACCCGCCCCCACGGGCTGCTGCACGCCCTCGGCGGTGGCCAGCACCAGCCGGCCGTCGCCGTCGACGGCGACGGCCTCCCCGGAGACCGACCTGTCGCCGGGCAGTTCGGCGCGCACCAGCCGACCGAGCGTGGCGCATCCCGCGGCGTAGGTGTCCTGCAGGCCGGACGCGGCGGGGTCGCCCTCCACGCTCCGCCACTTGACGAACCACTGTTCGAGCGACCGGAGGACGGTCCGCAGGATCGTGTCCCGGTCCGTGCTCGTGGCTCCCGCGAGGGCGAGCGATCCGGCACCCGGTACGGGCAGCTCGTCCGCGCGGAGTGTGACGTTGATGCCGATACCGACGACGACCGCGTCGGCCCCGGCGCGTTCCGCGAGGATGCCGCCCGCCTTGCGCTCCGCGCCCTCCACCGTGACCAGCAGGTCGTTGGGCCACTTCAGCGCCGTGTCCACACCGGCCGACCGCGAGAGCCCCGTCGCCACGGCGACCCCGGTGAGCAGCGGCAGCCAGCCCCAGCGCCCGACGGGGACCCCGGTGGGCTTCAGCAGGACGGAGAAGAAGAGACCCGAGCGCGCGGGGGCCGTCCACCGCCGGTCAAGGCGGCCCCGCCCGGCGTCCTGTTCCTCCGCCACCAGCACCGTGCCCTCCTCCGCCTTGCCGTCGACGGCGAGGGCGACGAGGTCGGTGTTGGTGGAACCGGTGCGGTCCACCACCTGGACGTCGGACCAGAGCCCCTTGTCCCGTACGAGCGCGCGGCGCAGCGCCACTGCGTTGAGCGGGGGACGGTCCAGGTCGGACCACCGATTGCTGTTCGCGTCTGAGTCGTCTCGCGGCGTCATGCAACCCACCCTAGGTGTGGTAAACGCCGCACCGCCGAACGGGAGGCCCGCCACTACGCTACGGATGAGTAGCCATCGCCCCTTCTGAGCACGATCCCCCTCACGTCCCCACTGAGCAGGCAGGGAGCCGCATCCCGATGTCCGAGCCGGAACAGCAGCACGAGATCGACATCCACACCACCGCGGGCAAACTGGCGGATCTGCGGCGCCGCACCGACGAGGCGACGCACGCCGGCTCGGCCCGTGCCGTCGAGAAGCAGCACGCCAAGGGCAAGCTGACGGCTCGTGAGCGGATCGGACTGCTGCTGGACGGGGGGTCCTTCGTCGAGTTCGACGAGTTCACGCGGCACCGCTCGACAGATTTCGGCCTCCAGGACAACCGCCCGTACGGGGACGGGGTCGTGACCGGTTACGGGATGGTGGACGAACGCCCGGTCGCGGTGTTCTCCCAGGACTTCACGGTCTTCGGCGGCGCGCTCGGAGAGGTCTTCGGCCAGAAGATCATGAAGGTGATGGACTTCGCGCTGAAGACCGGCTGTCCGGTCATCGGTATCAACGACTCGGGCGGCGCGCGCATCCAGGAGGGCGTCGCGGCCCTCGGCATGTACGGCGAGATCTTCCGCCGCAACACCCACGCGTCGGGCGTGATCCCGCAGATCAGCCTGGTCGTCGGACCGTGTGCGGGCGGTGCGGTCTACTCCCCCGCGATCACGGACTTCACGGTCATGGTCGACCAGACCTCGCACATGTTCATCACCGGCCCCGACGTCATCAAGACGGTCACCGGCGAGGACGTCGGCTTCGAGGAACTGGGCGGCGCGCGCACGCACAACGCGACCTCGGGCGTGGCCCATCACATGGCCGGCGACGAGAAGGACGCGATCGAGTACGTCAAGTCGCTCCTCTCCTACCTCCCGTCGAACAACCTCAGTGAGCCGCCCGCCTTCCCCGAGGAGGCGGACCTGACCCCGACGGACGAGGACCGGGAGCTCGACGCGCTGATCCCGGACAGCGCGAACCAGCCGTACGACATGCACACGGTGATCGAACACGTGCTGGACGACGCCGAGTTCTTCGAGACGCAGCCGCTGTTCGCGCCGAACATCCTCACCGGCTTCGGCCGGGTGGAGGGCCGCCCGGTGGGTATCGTCGCCAACCAGCCGATGCAGTTCGCGGGCTGCCTGGACATCAACGCCTCGGAGAAGGCCGCCCGCTTCGTGCGGACCTGTGACGCCTTCAACGTCCCGGTCCTCACCTTCGTGGACGTGCCGGGCTTCCTGCCGGGCGTCGACCAGGAGCACACCGGCATCATCCGCCGCGGCGCCAAGCTGATCTACGCGTACGCGGAGGCCACGGTCCCGCTGATCACGGTGATCACCCGCAAGGCCTTCGGCGGCGCGTACGACGTCATGGGCTCCAAGCACCTCGGCGCGGACCTCAACCTCGCCTGGCCGACCGCGCAGATCGCCGTGATGGGCGCGCAGGGCGCGGTGAACATCCTGCACCGCCGCACGATCGCGGCGGTCCCCGAGAGCGCGCAGGAGGCGACCCGGGCCCGCCTGGTCCAGGAGTACGAGGACACGCTGCTCAACCCCTACACGGCGGCCGAGCGCGGCTACGTCGACGCCGTGGTCCTGCCGTCCGACACCCGCTCCCACGTCGTACGCGGTCTGCGGTCCCTGCGCACCAAGCGGGAGTCCCTGCCGCCGAAGAAGCACGGCAACATCCCCCTCTAGTCCCTTCGGCTGATCCCTTCCGCAGCACGCCGACCGAGAACGGAAGCGCTCATGATCAAGGTAATCCGGGGCAATCCGACGCCGGAGGAGCTGGCCGCCGCACTGGCGGTGGTCCGGGCCCGCGCCGCGGCGGCCCCGTCCCCGTCCGGCGCGGGACGGGAAAGGGACGCCTGGTCCGATCCGTCGCGCATCGCCGGGACCCGCCTGCCGGCCCCGGGCCCGGACGCCTGGTCCCACAGCCTCCGGCCCCGCTAGGGTGCTTCGCGGTCGCGGGGCCATGGCCCAGGGGCCGCCCGGCCCCTCGCACCCGTGGTCGCAGAACACACTCCACCACCTGGGCCATCACCTCGTATCCGGCATCGTTCGGGTGCGGGTCGAAGCGCGCGCCGCCGGTGCCGTGCAGGAGATCTCCCGGGCCCCGGTAGCCGTCCGCGAACGCCTGCGCGTGGAAGGTGGCGGGCCCGGTGACCGCGTCCAGGTGCAGGGTGACGGTCACCGGCCCTCCGGCCTCCACGGCGAGTCCGGCCGCGTCGCCGACGACGGCCCCGCGCGGGGGTATGCCCGCCGACACGGCCCCGTCGGAGGTGAGCCGCCGGACCGAACCGGGCCGCACGGCGGCCCCCGACGCCGTACGCGCGAGGGTCACCCCCGCGATCCGCAGCACCGAGGTCCTGTACGCGTTCGAGAGGCGGACACGGACGCGGTCGCCGCCCGCGGTGAGCCGGACGGCCTGGCGCGGGGTGTGGCCCCAGAACCCCTCCTGCGGCCAGTTGGGGGTGAAGCCGGTGCTGGGCGCCCGCGGAGAAGCGGTCCAGGCGGTGGTGAACACAGCGGCGTTCCCTCCTGATGGGATCCAAGCCCCTTCAGCGATGACGGGAACGGCGACAGGAGTGGCCGCCTGATGGAATCACTGGCCCTTTTGGTCAAGATGAGTACGCGTACTCAAGCCTCCGGAACCCCGTCGGAGCCACGATCGGAGACATGCTGTGGTCCGACCCGGAGGACGAGACGTCGCAGGAACTGCGCGACACGCAGAACATGCTGCGGCGGCTCGGCGTGCTCCTGTCACTGGCCGTGGTGGTCGCGATGATCATCCTCGGCCTGATGTGAACCCGGCCCGGAGCCGATCCGCTCCGGCCCGGAGTGAGCCGCCGCGGCCCCGCGGATACGCTGACCGCATGACTGATCAGCGCCGTCGGCTCGTTCTCGCCTCCCAGTCGCCCGCTCGGCTCGGACTGCTGCGGCAGGCCGGGCTGGCTCCCGAGGTCGTCGTCAGCGGGGTCGACGAGGAAGCCATGACCGCCCCGACCCCCGCCGCGCTGGCGCTCGCCCTCGCCGAGGCGAAGGCGTCGGTCGTGGCGGCGCGGCCCGAGGTCGGGGGCGCGCTGGTGATCGGCTGCGACTCGGTGCTCGAACTGGACGGCGTGGCGTACGGCAAGCCCGCCGACGCCGAGGAGGCGGCCACCCGCTGGAAGACGATGCGGGGCCGGGCGGGCATCCTGCAGACCGGCCACTGCGTGTGGGACACGGCGGCCGGCCGTCACACGTCGGCGGTCGCGTCCACCGTCGTCCGCTTCGGCGAACCGACCGACGCCGAGATCACCGCGTACGTCGCCTCGGGCGAGCCGCTCCATGTCGCCGGCGCGTTCACGCTCGACGGCCGGTCCGCCCCGTTCCTGGACGGCATCGACGGCGACCACGGCAACGTCATCGGGATCTCGCTGCCGCTGGTACGCCGCCTGCTGGCCGAACTGGGCGTCGGCATCACCGAGTTGTGGGCGCCGCGCGAGAAGTGACGCAGCGGGCCGCGGCGGCGCGGGCGGCCTCAGGAGGCAGCGGGCGCCGGGGGCGACGGCGAGGACGGCACCCCGCCGTCCGCTTCGGTGCCGGACAGCACGGCGTCCCGGCGGTCGTACGTCAGCAGCAGGAGCACGATCAGGCCGAGCACGGCCATCATGAAGGCGAACGCACCCCAGCCCACCAGGCCGACGGTGAACGCGCCGAGCAGGGCGTGCACCACCGCCGCACCGATCAGCAGGACGCGGCCGGGACCGGCGGGCGCGCGGTCCCGCCACGCGACGCGCAGCGCGGTGCAGCCGCAGAGTGCGAAGCAGAGGCCGAAGACCACCCCGGCGACCTTCGAGGACGTGGACATCACCTCCGGGTCGAGGCCCGCCAGGGACATCTGCTGCCGGTCCACCACGACCCCCATGAACCAGTTGACCCACGCGATGCCGAGCGCCTCCGTGAGAAGCACGATCGCCGTCACCCACGCCACCGGTCTGCGGACCACCCGCCCCCACCCACTTTCGACTTCCGCCCCAGCGGGCCGCCTGTTACCCCGAGTATGTTCGAGACAGCGAGCACGCTACTAACGAGTAAACACAGGGACAAGGGATCTGCGGAGGGCAAAGAATCATTGGGCCATTCGTAGGGTCTCCACAAAGAAACGGAGTGGCGCGCAGCACGCTCACACAGAGACCTCGGACACACCGGACGGCTAGGGTTCATGGCAAGCCCCCTGCGTACCGAGGTGCGACAAGGGATTTCGCGGGCGAGCAGGCCTCGTATCACGCTCCGTGTGGGCAAGCTCACCACCAGGGACGGGTCGATACGTCGTGTCGGCAGTCCCTAAACTCGGCTTGTTTCAAGGAGAGGGAGCCAACGTGCGCAAGGTGTTGATCGCCAACCGTGGCGAAATCGCTGTCCGTGTCGCTCGGGCGTGCCGAGACGCCGGTATCGCGAGCGTGGCGGTGTACGCCGACCCGGACCGGGACGCGTTGCATGTGCGGGCCGCCGACGAGGCGTTCGCGCTGGGCGGGGACACCCCGGCGAGCAGTTACCTCGACATCGCCAAGGTGCTGCAGGCCGCGAAGGACTCCGGCGCGGACGCGATCCATCCCGGGTACGGCTTCCTCTCCGAGAACGCGGAGTTCGCCCAGGCCGTCCTGGACGCCGGGCTGATCTGGATCGGTCCGCCCCCGCAGGCGATCCGCGACCTCGGTGACAAGGTGGCGGCCCGTCACATCGCCCAGCGCGCCGGCGCCCCGCTGGTGGCCGGTACACCTGATCCGGTGAGCGGCGCCGAGGAGGTCGTCGCCTTCGCCCGGGAGCACGGTCTGCCCATCGCGATCAAGGCGGCCTTCGGCGGTGGCGGACGCGGTCTGAAGGTGGCCCGCACGCTGGAGGAGGTTCCCGAGCTGTTCGACTCCGCGGTGCGCGAGGCGGTGGCGGCCTTCGGCCGCGGCGAGTGCTTCGTGGAGCGCTATCTCGACAAACCGCGCCATGTGGAGACCCAGTGCCTGGCCGACAGCCACGGCAACGTGGTGGTCGTCTCCACCCGTGACTGCTCGCTGCAGCGCCGCCACCAGAAGCTCGTCGAGGAGGCGCCCGCGCCGTTCCTCTCCGACGCCCAGGTCGCCGAACTGTACGCGTCCTCCAAGGCGATCCTCAAGGAGGCCGGGTACGTCGGCGCGGGCACCGTGGAGTTCCTGGTCGGCGTCGACGGCACGATCTCCTTCCTGGAGGTCAACACCCGTCTGCAGGTCGAACACCCGGTCACCGAGGAGGTCTCCGGGATCGACCTGGTCCGCGAGATGTTCCGGATCGCCGACGGCGAGGAACTGGGCTACGACGACCCGGCGCTGCGCGGCCATTCCTTCGAGTTCCGCATCAACGGCGAGGACCCGGGCCGCGGTTTCCTGCCCGCCCCCGGCACCGTCACCGCCTTCGCCCCGCCCTCCGGTCCGGGCGTGCGCCTGGACGCGGGCGTGGAGAGCGGCAGTGTCATCGGCCCGGCCTGGGACTCCCTGCTTGCCAAACTGATCGTCACCGGCGCGACCCGCGAGCAGGCCCTGCAGCGGGCCGCCCGCGCCCTGGAGGAGTTCACCGTCGAGGGCATGGCGACCGCCGTCCCGTTCCACCGCGCCGTGGTCACCGACCCCGCTTTCGCGCCCGAACTGACCGGCTCGACCGGCCCGTTCACGGTCCATACCCGCTGGATCGAGACCGAGTTCGTCAACGAGATTCCCGCCTTCACCGCTCCCGCGGACTCCGACGCGGAGGACGAGGCAGGCCGCGAGACGGTCATCGTCGAGGTCGGCGGCAAGCGCCTCGAGGTCTCCCTGCCCACCTCGCTGGGCATGTCTCTGGCCCGTACGGGACTCGCGGCGGGTGCCAAGCCCAAGCGCCGGGCGGCCCGGAAGTCCGGGCCGGCCGCCTCCGGTGACACCCTCGCCTCCCCGATGCAGGGCACCATCGTCAAGGTGGCCGTCGAGGAGGGCCAGGAGGTCAAGGAAGGCGACCTGATCGTCGTCCTTGAGGCCATGAAGATGGAACAGCCCCTCAACGCCCATCGCTCGGGCACCGTCAAGGCGCTCGCCGCCGAGGTGGGCGCCTCCCTCACCTCCGGCGCGGTCATCTGCGAGATCAAGGACTGACACCGCGTCACTGACGGGGTGCGCCCTGCGGGGACGCACCCCGTCAGCGGCTTTCCCGGATACGCGGGGAGTTCCGCGCCCCGGGCACGTTCCCCCGGCCGGGGACCGTACGCGACCGCACCCCCGACGACGGTCATCGGGCAGAGCAGACGGGAGGGGACTCATGCCCGACCCGCCTGCCGGCACGCGTATGCGTGCCGACGCGCGTCGGAATCACGCCCGGCTGGTGACCGAGGCACGGGCCGCGTTCGCCCGGAACGGCGCCGACGCCTCTCTGGAGGACGTGGCGAAGCGCTCGGGCGTGGGCATCGGCACCCTCTACCGTCACTTCCCGAACCGCCACGCACTCCTGAGCGCGGTCTTCGAGGACGCGGTGAGCGAGCTGCTGAACCGCTCGCGCGAACTGCTCGACGCTCCTCAGCCGTGCACGGCGCTCGTGGACTGGCTGCGCGATGTCATCACCCATGCGAGTGAGTACCGCGGGCTGTCGCGTGCCCTGATGTCGGCCTCGCACGACGAGGCCTCGGCGCTCGCGCGGTGCAGCGGCCCGATGCGTGAGGCGGGCGGCGCCCTCCTCACCCGTGCGCAGCGGGCAGGCGCCGTGCGCCCCGGGGTCTCCATCGGTGATCTCCTCCAGCTGACCAGCGCGATCGCGCTGGCCGCCGAAGAGACACCGGGCGACCCGGAACTGGCCGACCGCCTGCTGACACTGACCCTGCGCGGCCTGAAGGCCGAGGACGCACAGGGCTGACGGTTCGACGGGCGGAGGGGCTCCGGCCGCGTCGGTCGAGACAGCCGCGTCAGCGTCTGCGCAGATCGGCGACCCGCGCCCGCTCGCCCTGGGGCTGCTCCCCCAGAACCGACGCGGCACTGCGCAGCTGTGGTCCCGCGCCGGGCACCTGACCGCGGCGGGGACCGGGCAGTGGCACGTCCCGGCGCGACGACTGGCGCCCCGCCGGGACCGTATCGCCGCCCGAGCCGCCGCCGGATCCGGCCACCGTGATCTGTACGCCCTGGTCGGCCAGAGCCTGCAGTTCGGTGACCGCACGGTCGTCCTGGGCCGCCGGCTCGTCGGTGACGAGCCTGGTGATCACGTCGGTCGGCACCGTCTGGAACATCGTGTCGGTGCCGAGCTTGGTGTGGTCGGCGAGCACGACGACCTCGGCCGCCGCCTGGACGAGCGCGCGGTCGACGGACGCCGACAGCATGTTCGAGGTGGACAGGCCGCGCTCCGCGGTCAGCCCGCTCCCCGACAGGAAGGCACGGGAGACCCGCAGCCCCTGGAGGGACTGCTCGGCCCCGCTCCCCACCAGGGCGTAGTTGGAACCGCGCAGGGTGCCGCCGGTCATCACGACTTCCACACGGTTGGCGTGGGCCAACGCCTGGGCCACCAGCAGGGAATTGGTGACGACGGTCAGCCCCGGCACCCGCGCGAGCCGGCGAGCCAGCTCCTGCGTGGTGGTTCCCGCTCCCACCACAATGGCCTCGCCCTCTTCGACGAGACCCGCGGCGAGATCGGCGATGGCCGTCTTCTCAGCGGTCGCGAGATGAGATTTCTGCGGAAAGCCGGACTCCCGCGTGAACCCGCCCGGCAATACCGCACCGCCGTGTCGGCGGTCGAGGAGTCCTTCTGCCTCCAGTGCGCGCACGTCCCGCCGTACGGTCACTTCGGAGGTCTGGACGACACGGGCGAGCTCACGGAGCGACACGGCTCCATTTGCGCGCACCATTTCGAGGATCAATTGGCGACGTTCTGCAGCGAACACAAAACTGACAGTAACCCCAAGGACCGTCTGCTTTCAGCAGTTTGCGCCGAATAACAGAAGTTGTTCGCATGGCCCGAGACGAAGTGGTATACGCGTCTAATCACTCCGACTATGCCGCACGAATGGTCGACGACTTCGCCCGGCCGGAGGGGACGATCCCCTGTGACCAGCGGGGACCTCCTCGGCCTCAGGCGTCGCCCGCGGTCTTGCGGGTGTGCAGCTGCCGCGCCACCTCGGCGATCGAACCCGACAGGGAGGGATACACGGTGAAGGCGTTCGCGATCTGTTCGACCGTCAGGTTGTTGTCGACCGCGAGCGAGATCGGGTGGATGAGTTCCGAGGCGCGCGGCGCGACGACCACGCCGCCGACGACGATCCCCGTGCCGGGACGGCACAGGATCTTGACAAAGCCGTCCCTGATGCCCTGCATCTTGGCGCGCGGGTTGCGCAGCAGCGGCAGCTTCACGACCCGGGCGTCGATGACCCCGCCGTCGACGTCGGCCTGCGAGTAACCGACGGTGGCGATCTCGGGGTCGGTGAAGACGTTCGACGACACCGTCTTCAGGTCGAGCGGGGCGACCGCGTCGCCGAGGAAGTGGTACATGGCGATCCGGCCCTGCATGGCCGCGACGGAGGCGAGCGCGAACACTCCGGTCACGTCCCCGGCGGCGTACACCCCGGGGGCCGTGGTGCGGGAGACCTTGTCGGTCCAGATGTGCCCGGACTCCCGGACCTTGACCCCGGCGTCCGCCAGGCCCATGTCCTCGCTGTTCGGGATCGCGCCGACGGCCATCAGACAGTGCGAGCCGGTGATGACGCGGCCGTCGGCCAGCGTCACCTCGACCCGGTCCCCGACCCGCTTGGCGGACTCGGCGCGCGAACGGGCCATGACGTTCATGCCCCGCCGCCGGAACACGTCCTCGAGGACGGCCGCCGCGTCCGGGTCCTCGCCCGGCAGCACGCGGTCGCGGCTGGAGACCAGCGTGACCCGCGATCCGAGGGCCTGGTAGGCGCCGGCGAACTCGGCGCCGGTGACACCGGAACCGACCACGATGAGCTCGTCCGGGAGTTCGTCCAGGTCGTAGACCTGGGTCCAGTTCAGGATGCGCTCGCCGTCCGGCTGCGCGTCGGGCAGCTCGCGGGGGTGCGCGCCGGTGGCGATGAGCACGGCGTCGGCCGCGAGCGTCTCCTCGCTGCCGTCCGCGGCACGCACGACGACCTTGCGCGAGCCGTCCGTGCCCTGCTGCCCGTCGAGCCGTCCGCGCCCCCGCAGCACCCGCGCCCCGGCACGCCTCACGGAGGCCGTGATGTCGTGGGACTGGGCGAGCGCGAGCCGCTTCACGCGGCGGTTGACCTTGCCGAGGTCGACCCCGACCACGCGCGCCGGCGTCTCGATGTGGGGGGTGTCGTCGGCGACGATGATCCCCAGTTCCTCGTACGACGAGTCGAAGGTGGTCATCACCTCGGCCGTCGCGATCAGGGTCTTCGACGGGACGCAGTCGGTGAGCACCGACGCCCCGCCCAGACCGTCGCAGTCGACGACGGTCACCTCCGCGCCGAGCTGGGCGGCCACGAGGGCCGCCTCGTATCCGCCGGGTCCGCCGCCAATGATCACGATCCGAGTCACGTACTCCATTGTCCCGCACGCTTCGAGGTGCTCCCGCCCCGGGGCTCCGTCCAGGCGCTCCGGGCGTGCGATCCGGGGCCGCCGTCACGGGAGAGTCACACGTGTCCGCTGCCGTACCCTCGGTCCCATGTCGCTCTACGCCGCGTACGCCGGCAATCTCGACCCGCGGCTCATGACGCGCCGCGCTCCCCACTCGCCGCTGCGCGCCACGGGGTGGCTCAACGGCTGGCGGCTGACGTTCGGCGGCGAGCACATGGGCTGGGAGGGCGCGCTCGCGACCATCGTCGAGGCCCCGCGTTCCCAGGTCTTCGTGGCGTTGTACGACATCGCCCCGCCGGACGAGGAGTCCATGGACCGCTGGGAGGGCGTCGGCCTCGACGTCTACCGGCGGATGCGCGTACGGGTCCACACGCTGGAGGGCGAGGAGCCGGCGTGGCTGTACGTCCTCAACGGCTACGAGGGAGGCCTCCCGTCCGCCCGGTACCTCGGCGAACTGGCGGACGCGGCGGAGTCGGCGGGAGCCCCGCACGACTACGTCATGGAGCTGCGCAAGCGCCCCTGCTGACCCACCGGACGGGCCGGAAGCCCTCCGCCGGGTCCGCCGCCGCCCCTCGCCGCACCTTCGCACGGCACCCCCGTGTACGTCCGGACGGTGCGGACGTACCGGATGAACAGAGGAACGGCAGAACCGGCGAAGTCCCTGGCGGAAACAACAAGACAACGATCGCCCTCCCGCGACCGTCGGCATCTACGCGCGTAGGCCCGAACCGGCTACCCTCGTGCGCGTGAACGCATCTCTTCTTCCGGACGACATCCAGGGCGACCCCTACGCCGCCGCCGACGCCGCCGCTTCGCGCCTGCGGGAACTCTCGGGCGCCGAGACCCACGACGTCGCCCTCGTGATGGGCTCCGGCTGGGCGCCGGCCGTGGATGCCCTCGGCACTCCCGCCGCCGAGTTCCAGGTCACCGATCTGCCCGGTTTTCCGCCGCCCGCGGTCGCGGGCCACGGCGGCAAGGTCCGCTCGTACGGGATCGGTGACAAGCGCGCCCTCGTGTTCCTGGGGCGTACCCACCACTACGAGGGCCGCGGGGTCGCCGCCGTCGCGCACGGCGTCCGGACAGCCGTGGCCGCCGGGTGCAAGACCATCGTGCTGACCAACGGCTGCGGCGGTCTGCGCGAGGGCATGCGCCCCGGGCAGCCGGTCCTCATCAGCGACCACATCAACCTGACGGCGACGTCCCCGATCGTCGGCGCGAACTTCGTCGACCTGACGGATCTGTACTCGCCGCGGCTGCGGGCGCTGTGCAAGGAGGTCGACGCCTCACTTGAAGAGGGTGTGTACGCGCAGTTCCCCGGCCCGCACTACGAGACGCCGGCCGAGATCCGCATGGCCCGTGTGATCGGGGCGGATCTGGTGGGGATGTCGACGACCCTGGAGGCGATCGCCGCGCGGGAGGCGGGGGCCGAGGTGCTCGGTATCTCCCTCGTGACCAACCTCGCCGCGGGGATGACCGGGGAGCCCCTCAACCACGAGGAGGTGCTCCAGGCGGGCCGCGACTCGGCCACGCGCATGGGAGCGCTCCTCACCCAGGTCCTGGCCCGGCTGTAGGTCTCGTGCCCCGGGCCTTCCCGGCCCGTCCGCTCCGGGCGTCGTCCCGGGCCCTCCTCCCCCGGAGAACTCCCCTGGCTGCCGCCGGAGGGTGCCCCGGACGGCGGAAGAACTTCGTCCGGGGGCGGCCGGGAGCCGGGCGCGCGGTTCCCCGGGCCACCCGAAGCAGTCCTTCCGCCCTGCTCCCGGCCGGTCCGGCGTCGGTCCTCCAGGCGTACGGCGTCCGGGAACGAGCCCGCGGACGCGGTCGCGGAGGTCCGGAGACGCAGCTCCGGGAAACGGAGGCGGCTCCGGGGAAAGGAACGGGGAGGGACGGCCCGGCGAGGAAACCCCCCGGCCGGGGTACACCACCACGTACGACGACGGAAAGAGGTCGACCCTCGTGCAGGACGAACTCATCGCGCGGGCCACCGCGTGGCTGGCCGAGGACCCCGACGCGGACACCCGCGAGGAACTCGCCAAACTCATCGACACCGAGGACATCGCGGAGCTCACGGCCCGCTTCGGCGGCACCCTCCAGTTCGGCACGGCGGGTCTGCGCGGCGAGCTGGGCGCGGGCCCGATGCGCATGAACCGCTCGGTGGTCATCCGCGCCGCGGCGGGCCTGGCCGCGTACCTCAGGGGGAAGGGGCAGACGGACGGCCTCGTCGTCGTCGGGTACGACGCCCGCCACAAGTCCGCCGACTTCGCCCGCGACACCGCCGCGGTCATGACGGGCGCCGGGCTGCGCGCCGCCGTACTCCCCCGCCCCCTCCCCACACCCGTGCTCGCGTACGCCATACGGCATCTGGGCGCGGTGGCGGGCGTGGAGGTGACGGCCAGCCACAATCCGCCGCGCGACAACGGCTACAAGGTCTACCTCGGCGACGGCTCCCAGATCGTCCCCCCGGCGGACGCGGAGATCGCCGCCGAGATCGCCGCGGTCGCCGCCCTCGCCGATGTCCCCCGTCCGGAATCCGGCTGGGAGATCCTCGACGACGCCGTC
>Ga0247763_1001528_pt1 | contig 13087 bp, 13 predicted proteins | sample UWRJL141409B4_FD_179926 | JGI IMG/M metagenome (GOLD analysis project Ga0247763, IMG submission 179926) | Plant litter microbial communities from Arlington Agricultural Research Station in Wisconsin, United States - UWRJ-L141-409B-4 | ecosystem: Environmental > Terrestrial > Plant litter >...
TATTCCTTCCGTCCCGGCAAGCTACAGCGAATACGAAGCGCCTCCGGTCTTGATCGCCGAACACGACTTCTTCTGCCGTGGCTGGCTATGCTTCCCTTGGCCTTTGGCTTCATCCCCGCCATGATTCTTCACCACTATGCTGCTCCACCGGGGTTTGGGTGTCGTCACCTCTGGATTCTCGGTCTATTCGCGACTTGGATCATCAGCATGCTTCTCACTAACCTGTTGCAAGAACTTGCCTATCGGAACTTGAACTGGAACAGGACAGAAACGGTTTTCTGGCAGCGACGTAACTTTTACTTTTGGCTCATCTACATCAAGGATCTCGTCATTGGTGTCTCCGCCATTGTTCTAGTTTTCCTATCGGTAGCGGGAATTTTTAGTAATTGCTGGTGTTGGTGTCGAGTTCTCTTTGTTGGCGAAAGAGATGCATGGTTACCATTATGGTATACGGAAATATCCCAAGACAACAAGCGGAGTAAGTTTCCATGGATTGTGGCGGCCTTTCAGGCTTGTCAGTTTCTCTATGTCTTCTTCATAGCCCGATGGCGGCGGCGCGGTCGTAGGTTGGCGCAGTGGGGAGAGACGCTGAAGCGGAGGGTTTGGTGGCAGGTCCATTCGGGAATCTAGCCATCTGGTCCAAAATATTCCATCCAGAGGCAATGCATTTGTTTTACTCGAATGAGCACTGGTGCTGTTTAAAATGTAGAAAAGTGTGGTATGCATGTCCCTCCACATTCCCAACAACCGATACCTGATTGAGGTGCCCGGTCGTTATCAGTGCAGGCTGGGTCGCTTTGAATCCTACCATCGGACTCGCCAAAATCCCATGGAAGATAAACTGCCCAGTGTACGTGTCGCTAGTTCTGCCTACACGTCCAGCAATATGTGACCCCCCATCGGTGTTTCGGGGTCGCAAGTTGGGCCGCCTCGCATCCGTCGGCCAGCGGTACAACATCATCAACACCAGCGCTAAAAGTCTCCGAACGGCGTAGAATCTGCACTTATAAGAACCCGTAATTCTACACGCAGGAGACATTTTGTATCCGGGTTTTTTGTATGACTGCTCCATCCAAAAGCCATTCAGACTTGTCAGCAAAAGTGTTACGGATTTAACTGCAACAATGGGTGGGTCAAGCTTCGATCCTACCAAGGACATCCCCGACCTCACGGGCAAGGTGATCCTCATCACCGGAGGTACGTCTACCTTACCCATCTCGCTGGCTGATTTTTTACTAACACCTAGAAAAAAAACAAGGCACGGCTGGCCTTGGCGCCGGCACCGTAGTCCATCTCGCGCAACACAACCCAGCACATATCATCTTCACCGGCCGTAACGCCAAATCCGCCTCGTCCACCCTTGCCCAATGCCAGGCCGTTGCCCCCTCCACCCTAGTCACCTTTCTCCCCTGCGATCTCGCCGACCTCTCCTCGGTCCGTGCCGCCGCCGACAAAGTCCTCGCCATGAACAATCTCCCGCGGATCCACATTCTCATCTGCAACGCCGGAATCATGGCCAGATTGCCGGGGCTTTCCCCCGATGGATACGAAATCCAGTTCGCCACCAACCATCTCGGCCATGCCCTCCTCATTCATAAACTCATTCCCCGCATCCGCGGTGAAGGCGAAGCCGGAGGCGGTCGCATTGTAATTGTCACTAGCGTAGGGTGGCGAGGCGCGAGAGGTATCGCATTTGATCGACTTCGCACCACGCAGGAAATGCCGTTCCTGGGCCACTGGCTACGGTACGGCCAGAGTAAACTCGCAAACATGATTTACGCGCGGGAACTGGCGGCGCGATATCCCGATATTTTGTCACTCAGCGTCCATCCGGGCGTCGTCAGTACCGGGTTCGTGACTGATCTGGGATTTGCCGATAAAGCGCTGGTGCATGTGACGAACATCGGACGCATCCTGACCCCGGATCAGGGAACGCATAATCTGCTGTGGGCGGCTGTGGCGGAGGAGAATTCGATAAAGCCAGGGGCGTTTTATGAGCCGGTCGGAGTGCTTTCCAAGATGTCCTCGAGCGCGAGTAAGGATCCAGAGTTGGGGGGGAGATTATGGGAGTGGACGGAAGGGGAGCTGGCACGGTGGTTATAGTCAGTCTCCAACACAATAGGTAATAGGGGCCGATAGTTTAGGTAGCTGTACAAGTATTTCGAAGGGAAATATTGCTGGAGTTTTGTGTCATTGTCCATCCACCACCCACTGATAGCAATCCACCGTTTCCCGACTTCTTGGTCGAAAGACAATGGCGGCTTCTCCTCCGTCCCGTTTTACAACCACTTTGAGCGTGTTGTTTAGCGAATCGCCAGTTGTTGAGAAACCCCCTGATCGGACAACCTTATCACCTTCTCGAAGCCCAGCTTCCTCAGCTCTCGAACCGGGCACTAAATCAGTGATAATCCCGGTCCCCAGGCTACCCTCTGAAAACCCAAGTTCCAGCTTTTCGCAACTTGTTCGCTTCATTCTCATCCCGAAACGAACTAGGCTGTCAGCAGCGGGCACGATCAGATCTCCATCCGTAAACAGCTTGAAACTCGTCTCTGCAACTTCCATCCCAACATATTCGCCTAGGACTGCCAAGAAATGCTCCGTCTGTGTCGGGTATTCTGCTTTATATCGTCGATACAGCGCAATAACAACGTCGTCCAAACTCTTGGTGCCGTTGGTTGCTTTGTTGATCAACCCTTCGCAATACGCCAGATAGATGAACCCCCTGTAATAAGATGTCCGGGCCAACGCAGTGCTCGTCCAGTAGTGATCCAGCACATATTTCCACGTCAGGTTCGTCGTGCCTCCAGTGTAGTAGGCCTGCTCGTTGTTGTTCATCCACCGAAGCAAATAACTCTTATCCACTGACCCAGCCAAGAACGGAGCAACGACGGCGTAGTAAACGGCGATACCCTCTCGATACCACACATCTTCTTGTCGGACCGGATTCATCAGCGCATACCCGTGGATCGACTCATGGGCTATGAGATTCTCCAATGCCTCGCCTGTGAGTTCTTCTTCGGAAAACTCGGCGTACTCCAGCATGAAGGACCGGAACCCCCCCGCTCCGCCATAGCCTCTGGCTGCTCGACGCCAAAACATGCGAAACGAATCCTGTGGCTCTCCAAAGAACCCTCTTACTGCCGCTGTCAGATTTCTCACGCGTTTACCGAGGGCGTCCATATCCCAGGGCGGTGGATCCCCCATCCAGTACATTGCGAACTCGCCATTCCCTTTCCCTCCCTCATCCGCCTGGACAAGGTCTTGATCCCAGGGAGGCCATCTCCCCACTCTCCCTACCGCAAAATAAGTCTTATCCACCACCCTCCCTGGTCGTCCAATGATCCTCGCTTCTTTGCCCTCCCCTAACGAACTAACCGCCCTGAATCCCTGTGGTAATTCATACTCATTAAATTCCCACCGTAACGTAACATCCCATTCCTCATCGACCGCTGGGCGCGGAATAAACCCCTCCCCTAAACCAACCAATCCCCCACCGGGATCACGGCGTAGATCAACCCGTGGACCGTTTCCAATGCCGAGTCCAACGGGGGGGGTTATAATCAGTGGTCCCACGGTGACATCACCTATGGGTTTACGCACGGCAGACCAGAATCGAATTGCATTGGAGGAATTGGTGTCGATATACGTTGTGAACAGAAAAGGGCCGGTCTCATCATAGGCAGGGAGATCAGGGTGTTGGATTGTTTTTGTTGCGCCGTTGTTGATAATGTGCGAGAGCATGGGGTTTAAATAAGGTATTCCGGAAAGCGTGATGGTGACGTTGAGAGCGGTGATTTCAGGTGGGGAATTGGAGATGTTGGTTGAAGTGAAGATGGGTCGCAGTGATATCGCGAGGCGAGGTAGCGGCGGGGTTGCCATCGTCATAGAAAGGAGGCAGAAGGAGAGGATGGCTGTAACTGGAAACATGGTTGGGTTTCTCTTTGGGCTGGAAGAAGAGTGGTGGTTGTGGGTTGATGTTCGGGACTGGACTTGGCAGTAAACAGGGCAAGAAGAACAAACATGAAGTTTCCTGCCAATACACTACCTGCCTACACACTTGTTTATTGCCTCCAGGCAACTTTACTACGGACCAATAATTGCTCCGTCGTCTTCATTACTTTTCACATTTGAACCCCCCATTCACCTCGGCTAAAAGGGACGATAGCCCGTCACTGTCGGTTGTCGGTTGAGATGTTGCCAGAAAATGAACCGATTGACAGAGCGATTTATTCCCGGATTATTCCAGCAGTGTCCTACGAAATACCTACTCCATAAACAAGCCCTACTGCGTAGTATTTCCTGCAGAGCCACCCTCTACCCCGGATCAGTCGTGGAGTCACCTGCTGCCTGTAGGGCTGACCCCTGTCCAGACCTGTCTTGGCGGACAAATCCCGGGGTAGCTCGGGCTGTTCCGAAAAGCCCGAGATCACAACCATCACATCAAGGCACGATTGTCATGAGAGGAATGCAACTTGGCCATTTTTATCTCTCTTCAAAACTAAAATGGATCGCAAAACCGTGATTAGTGCTCCACGTGGATATACGCGCATCTTGGCCTGCGCGCATTGCCAACAGCGCAAGGTCAAGTGCGATCGCAACACGCCCTGTGGAGCCTGCATCAAGGCCGGCGTCGCTGCTTCCTGTGTTCCCAACTCGCCCGCGCCTGTGCGCATGCGACGACGTCCCGTGCAAGACCTCGGTCGCCGTCTCGCACGATGCGAAGAACTGCTTTTACAACATGCCAATGTCGAGCAATCGACCCCATCGCCCGCACCGGAACCAGTCACGGATAATGACTCGGCCAACAGCAGTAGTGGCGGGGGTCCCATGAATGTTGCCAGTCTGAAACGCGCCTGTCTAGTTATACAGAATGAGAGCAGCACGCGGGTTATGGACAGCCATCTATGGGCGGCATTGTACGATGAGGTGAGTTTCATTCCTTTCCTCCACAGGCGTGTCATCTGCCAAGACTCATGGGTTCTTCAACAGCTGCGAGACATGCGAGCCATCGTGGAAGCCGAAGACGCCCAGATTCCCGACGACCAAGACGGCATGGCAGAAAGCGACGCCGATTTGCTTCTCTCGGGCGTCGACCCGTTGACGGATGTGGCCGACTTACAACCAGATCCTACCCATACCTTTCGACTCTGGCAGCTATTTCTCGACCGTGTCAATCCCCTCACCAAGGTCATCCACGTCCCGACCATGCAGCCGATTGTGCTCGAGGCAACTGCGGGTATTCAACACCTGCCTCTGCATCACCAAGCCCTGCTCTTTTCCATCTACATCTTGGCTATTGTGTCATTGTCTGCTGAAGAGTGCACCACCACGTTTGGCATGACCAGGGATGATGCGCTTCGTAGATACACCCTCGGTGCCAGGGTTGCCCTCAACAGGTTCAACTTTCTCAAAAATGAGAATATGGCTATTTTACAAGCACTGGTTCTGTTCCTGGCAAGTCACATATCAGCCCGTCCCTGGTCGCTTATCTCTCCGCTAATACAGACGCGTCTAGTATTCTCTTCCAGGTCGTTATGATCGCTATGCCACCTGGATCGTCAGCGGCATTGTTGTGCGCATTGCTCAGAAAATGGGCTACCACCTCGATGGGGAGGCTTTAGGTCTTCGGCCCTTTGAAACCGAGATGCGGCGGAGGATATGGTGGCAGATTGTCATTCGCGATGCAACTCATACAGCAGTGTCAGGCGTCAGCCCATCTCTTCTTCCGGCAGACTGGGATACCAAGGAGCCCCAGAACCTCAACGACGCCGACTTGTTCCCCAACGCAACCGAGTTTCCACGTCCCCGGGAAGGACTGACAGAAATGGCCTTTTGTCTCATTCTCCATCGCGCTCACAAACTGATTGCCGAGATACAATCTGACACGGGCGGACGTCGGGCTCTCGAAGCCGCTTTGCTGGGACGGACGCTAGATGGCAAAAACACAGCCGGCGAGATACAATGGACACTTGCCAAGTTCCGCGGCCTATCTGCATCCGTAGACGCCGAGCTGCGTAATCTCGAAGTGAAATATCTCGATGCCCAAGCCGGCCCCGCCCACACCGCCGCCCGCAGTTTGAGAGCTTCTCTCGCAAGATCACTCACCACGGTCCTCACGCCGATTGAAGAACAAGCTGAATTCGGCACCGAAATCCTCACACCCGAGGATAACGTGTTCAAACTCCTCGTCATCGGCCACGAACACAACCGCGACACCTTTGACATGATGGCTGAGCTTAAATTCGGCTGGTGGATGAGCCTGGATTTTCAGGCTGAAGGTCTCGCCGCCTTGACGGGACAGCTGTGTCAGAGGCCGACCGGGTCACTATCCGATCGAGGCTGGAAAGTTCTCGACCGGACTTATACGCAACATCCGGAGCTACTGGACACGGCAGTTAAAAAACACCGAGTGCAAGGGCGCTATGTGCTCAAAGCCTGGGAGGCTCGGTCCGCGGCTCTTGTGCAAGCCGGACAGGATTTGGAAACGCCGCAATTTGTTTGCCAGCTGCAGAGCGCTCTGGGGGGTTCTGGGAGTGAACCGGCCTCGGTGCCGTCGGTGGAGACATTGGAGACGGTCGAGACCGGCCTGTCAAGTTGGAGTTTGGGGTTTGAACAGCAGGAATTCTCGCCCCAGGCGCAGGGGCAAGTGCAGGGACTGGATCCCTTGTTGGGTGGTTTTGACTTGATCTCGTGGGGTGATTGGGGGAATGTGTTAGTTGGGGCGGATCAGTTTCAGTTTTCGGGACAAGGTCCAGGTGTGCCACACTGATGGGATTTGACATCTCTCAGGTAGTGAACTTTGATGATGACTTCCATGATGAATCAAACATGCTAGTCATCTCTAATGGCAGTGGCTCTTGACCTGATACGGACTGGAGGCCAGGGACTGGACTGGACCCCCCCCCCCCTTTATCCACTGCGCTGCAACATGAAAATCTTGATACCACGGTTCAGTCCCGGATTTTCAAGTCTAAAGCAGTCAGTTGGAGACCAACAATCAATCACTTTCCACAGCCTGACACGAACCCAACCTCCCGATTGGATTGGAAGTTCATTTCATCCAAAAGGCTGGGGGAACACAACAACATCTCTTCGTTTCGGGGCAAGTTTCGAAACATTCAATCCGTATCCATGTCTCGGATCCCATAAGTTCGGGGTAAACATGCATGCATTGCAAGCACGCCAAGAAGAGTTGGGGGAAACATTCTGTACGAACGAATAGGCTTCAGCTTTTAATTGCTGCATACACAATGTACGGTCGGAGACACCCGTTGCTGTTTTTTGTTTGTCAAGTACCCCTGTGGCGTTACATGGTAGCTTCTTTCTCTCTGGTTACTTCGTGCCTACCTATCTACCTTACCTATCATATGAAACGTAGGAAATCCCGTGGGGTTGGCTTGGCGAAACATTGACGCACAAAAACTCCCCGTCGGCGAGGCCAGACTCACCAGACTGGACCGCTGTAACCCCCCGCGCGCGCAGGCAGGTAGGTCGGCTAGCACCACGTCGATCAGCTTCGGTGCATTAGTGCGAAGAGAAAATATCCTATGGATACATGTACCTAATTGAGTCCAAGTGTTGACATTGAACTGCTTGCACTTCAATAGAATGCACGCGCAGAGTGAAGCATGAAAAGGAACGCTGAGCCTTTTTCTTCTTATTAATGATCTCCAAAAAATTCAAGCGACGAGCTGCGCTCAATGCCGCGATTTTCTTCAGTTCAGATGAGATGACATGTCATGATATTTGATGACATTGATGAGCCACCGCACACACATGCACACACGCAACCGCATAAAACGGAAGTCTTCATTTTCCTCCTGGAAGAGATTCCCGCCGATCATTGTCATGCATGAACCTACCTCTCTGCTTTGACAGAGTTCTTGTGTGGCTGGGCTGTGCTGGGCTGGGCTGTCAGCCAGAATGGGCAAGGTAGGTAGGTGGATGGACCCCGCGGTCTGTGCGGGGTAGGTATTCTGTAGATCCCCGGGGTTACGACTGGACCTAAACTTCCCTGCATGTTTCATGATCGCTGAAACAAATGCTACTTTTTCCTTATCCCCCTTTTTGTTCTTCCTCGTCATTTCCTCTTTAGGTGATAAGCTGCTGCTCTGTCCTGCCTGTGATAAGACCCCCCGCGCAAAATGGATGTTGCATGACATAGACTGCACTGTTGTGATAACGTCAGTCCGATCAACTCGTTTCTTTCCCAGTGCATGTGCATGTGCATTGTATCGTCCAAGCTTTGATTGCATCAACCGAACTTGGGTTTCTGCACTGACTAGAACATGAATACCCATCTACAACGTTGCAATTGATAAAGTCGATAGCTACGAGGCGTACAAAAACCATCCTCTAAAAACATTGAAGAGTTACTACTCCACATGCAATCAACAAGACGCACGACGGGAAAGCCGAGAGACAGACAGGGTCAATGTTTTGTCCCAAAAGCTAAATTCGTGGATAGGATCTCCCTGCATATCCGAGCTGTGCCTCCTTCGGATGAAAAAGCTTGGGGAAAGAGCATCTTGGCATGTGCTTTGGGATGCGGGATGCGAAGGATGTGGCGGCGGGCGGGGGCGGCGTTTCCCCCTTTGCAGGTTTGAGGGGTTCACTTTCTTGGCAAAAAACTCCTTGCGATGCGATGCGAGAGGGAATGCTGATATCTGGGCTTGGAGGTGGGACTGGGGGGGAAGTTGTTATAAACATCCCAGTCCCGCAAGGTGAGTTCGAGGTTGTATCTTGATCACCATTACGTCTCAAAAAAAACTCTTCCCAAAAGTCGCGCTCAGGAATTTGCGACAGAGATAATTTAGGCCTCAAGTGCCTAGAGGACATTGAACACACACCTTTATCAACAATACGCGTTTTAAAGCGAAAAAGGGATTTATCCCCCCTTCATCTTCAGCGATACACCACAAAACACCCCACTTCATCATCACAATGGCTCCCATCATCCTGCAACGATCAACCACAGACTCCAACCCCGCAAGCCAACCACCACCACCACAACCCCAAGACGACTCGGCCACTGGTGTCACCAACAGCGGTCTTTCCATCGGCGGCATCATCGCCATCGCCTTTGGGATATTGCTCGGGATATTCCTCGCCAGCGTGGTCTTTTCCGTCATGGCCAAGCGACGAAAACAGCGCCTATCCGGAACCACTCCCAAATCCATGGCGCAAGCCAACTTTTTCAACAAACTCGCTTCCGACCAACGAGATATCGAGCACCGGAGGTATCCCACCGCCACCAACAACTCTAGAGATACCATTTGGGGGAGAGACTCATTCTTGTATGCGGCGCCGACGGGGCGGGAATCAACAGATTGGGTCATGGAGAATCCGGGGGCCGTGTGGAAGATTAAGCCTCTTCCGCCGGTGGTTGTGCGATGATGGATAGATACCAAACTGGACTTGACGAGGACATGTAAAAATTTTGTTTCTACTAGAAGGTTTGGAATTGGGACTGGGATTGGATGGATGGATGGATTGGGGGATTCCATTGGTTTTTATACCGTTTTATACCCATAGAGTTTATGTCTGTAAAGATTACTGTGTTCATGTTACCTACCTGCGAACTTGTTGACTCTCAGTTCTCAAATAGACGTCTTCTTACCTTACCCACGAGGGTCATCAACCGTGGGCCTTATTTTGGTCAAGGCGTGCATTGATAAACCTCTGGTACCTGTGCGAATAAACCAGAATTTCCCTCCTTCGGTCACTTATCTACTACCGCGCCAGAGCCAATCACAAGATGATTGTTCGCCGAGGGCGGTGAGTGAGGAGAGGCTAAAACAGACTAACCACAAGGATAGAATGGTCTAAATGTTAGCAAATAACTATAAGAAGCCGCTACTGGCTTAACACTCGTTACAACAAGAGCTGAAAACTTGGGCACCGTTGGGCTGAACCCCGCTTGATATTTTCGACGCTATCGCAAGTGCACAACCCAGAGCTGCTTAACCTTCAAATCTGACACAAACCAAGTGTGTTAGGCCAGGTAGGCCATATCAAAGCGGTCAACCATGTCTGCGCCCACCACGTTTCCCTCCTTCCCCCTCTTCCCCGCCGACATCCGCCACGCCATCTGGCGCATCGCGGCACGCGTTCCCCGAAATGCCCCATCCGTGTGCATCCTCACGCTCCCGCAACCCAGCCAACACGCACCACTAGTCGTGCACGAGCCGCGAAATCCTTTCCTCCTACGCGTGTCTACTGAAGCGTATTCCATCGTGGCGTCCTCTCCGCCTCCGACACCTCGCGAATTCAACCCCGCAATCGATACGCTATTTCTCGGCCCTCAGGAGTTTATCTATTTCACAGACCATCTTATCCGTCGACCAGATCAAGAGATTCCCTGGTTCAGAGAGATACGACATGTAGCGCTATCCCTGGCCGTCGCAGATCGGGGATTAGCGCTGCCAATGACGATTATGTATTTGCATAAGTTGGCTTCGGTGGCCGTGGTTTATCCTGCCGTGGGAGGGGTTTGGGACTTGGAGACGGATACGTCTTACGTGGAAGAGGAAGAGGAAGAGGAAGAGGAAGAGGAAGAGGAAGAGGAAGAGGAAGAGGAAGAGGAAGAGGAAGAGGAAGAGGAAGAGGAAGAGGAAGAGGAAGGTGACCAGGGTGGTGAAGAAGAAGAGGAGGAGGAGGATAACAAAGGGGGAGCTGAGGAAGAAGAGGAAGATACAGAAGAAGAGGAGGTTATCGACATGGGAGGACTGGTTTTGACTCCCCTGACAGATGAAGAATCCAAAAAATGCATCATCGAGGCGGATTACATTTACGAAATGCACGGAGGAGACCAGCGGATCGTGTGGCGCCGCAATGCCAAGGAACATATTCAATTCATAGAGAGCCAGCTGGTCAACTCCATGGCGAGCGTGGTCGGGATGGAGAGAGACCAGAAACGGGTTCCGCCCATGTGGGATCGGAGAAATAGGATGCTAAAGGTGGAGTGCCGTGCTCTGGCGTGGTATCGGGTGTATAATGTGCTGGATTTTGACGGTAGTGAGGAAGAGGGTGTCACTGATGAATGATGTATCTAGGTGCCTTACCTACCTTACCTAGGTACTGTGCCTGAAGTACACTTTCTTGACTAGACTGGGAACTAGATATTCAGATCAGGGCATTCGTACTTACGACAAAATAACACGATTTTAATCAAGCACATGACTTGCAGCATCAAGTGAGCAGAGAACAGGATTGAGGTGCCGACAACACAGATATTTCTTGATTCTACCTAGGTGACAGTCCGAATTATGCTCGAGAAGGGTTTATGGACGCGCGCAACCCATGCGAATAGGGAAAAAAAAAGAGAACGTGTAGAACATTAAATAGAAAAAGGTTAAAATAATCGTTTTTTTGCATCTTCCAAGAAGAAACCTCATCGTGAGTGACTTCGGCCACCCGACCATCTAACACTGGACCAGCATAGAGCCAAATAGGACGTTGACGCAACCAGAGGTGGGAATAAGAGCCGATGAACCGCGGCAGTCGCGGCCACTCCAGGTGCTGATGCGGCAGCTAAGAAAGAAAAAAAATGTGAGTAACTAAGGTGGGTACCCTCAAGGTATGTATAAGCGAGATAGAAACATGGTCACTTACTTGCCAACACCGTGGAGTGAGCGTTTCCCAGCCGGCATGGGGTAGCAGAGGGTGCCGGTGTCCTGGACGACAGCGTGCTGCTCACCAGTGCATCCATCACCGCCGTAAACGATAATGGTGATGACTGCCCGCTTGTCGAGTTCACTGCGCTCAGCGAGGGTCGTGTTGTCAACAGGATATCCGACGAGGATGTTGGAGCGCTCAGCAACCTCGGTGGCAGGAGCGGCCATCGCCATGGTGATGAGCGAGGCAACGGCGAGGAACTGCTTGGCAAGCATGTTGATGACAGTTGGTTGGTGATTGGGATGGTTGGATGTGTGAAGTGAAGTGAAGAGAAGATGATGTGATGATAAATAAAGTCTGAGGTTGATGGGGGAGGACAGATGGGACTTTATACTCCAGGTTGAGACTCCACAACTCTTTTCATGTATGACTGGACTATATCCCCAGACATAGATAGCCAAGTCTTGTGACAATATCCGAGTACACTTGACGTCGTTGTGTTGAATAACTCTTTAGTCACATTGCTAATCAAGGACAGAAGCACAACTGAGGCGCAATACCGAATCCTTCAAGTTTGTAAGTTGCTGTGAGCCCTCTCTGTCTCGTATTCGATGGTACGCGATACTATACAGGTCATGAAAATTGCAGAGTTTTAACCCTCGGGGTCCTCACCGGTGTCTTGATTTGTTGGCCAAGGATCAGAAACCGCTCCTCGGGCGAGATGACCTTCCATTCATGGTTTTTGTTGACCGTCTACGGCCTATTGCAGCACGATCTAGGAACTCCCGCGGACCCGAGGTTGATCCTACGGGTACGAATGCCTACGCCCAACTGAATTGAACGACGTAAGTGACAACCCTCTTCATATCCTGGGCGCCTTCGCCTATAATGTGCTTTGTATATTTACGATTAACTCCGCCGCAGCATAGAGCAAGGCTCAATCCTAGCTAGGTACAAAATATTTGCATCACATACCGACGAACATGCCAATGCAGACGAATTAGCGTGGCGCACAAATACTAACTGTGGACAGCAGCACAAAAACTTAATTAATACCAATGCTTGGTACAGCCTGAAGTTACACAGTCGGCTGATATGTCGGCATGGTGGCAGCGGCTAACGCGGAAAATTTGTGCTGCTGCGGAATTGACATCCACAGCCGTCCAAACGTTAAAGACGTAAACTGGGGGCCATTTATGTAGGTGTGCGGCGTGTATTTGGGGATAGCAAAGTCGCTATTCGCGCGGAAACTGACCGTCTTGAGTCTTGATGTTGCACAACGACCAAGCACTCTAGTTACACTTTTGACTGTTGTCGATTTGACTGAGGGGGGTGACTCCGGAGTCAGCGAGTAGGCAGATGCGCTTCCCAGCATAACCACCATTGACGCTGGGTATATCGTTCTACTTTTTCTTTTTCCTTTTTTTTTTTTTTTTTTTTTTTTTTGCTTACAGCGGGCAAATTGTTTTGT
>Ga0247763_1001530_pt1 | contig 13085 bp, 11 predicted proteins | sample UWRJL141409B4_FD_179926 | JGI IMG/M metagenome (GOLD analysis project Ga0247763, IMG submission 179926) | Plant litter microbial communities from Arlington Agricultural Research Station in Wisconsin, United States - UWRJ-L141-409B-4 | ecosystem: Environmental > Terrestrial > Plant litter >...
AGGAAGATGCACGGGAAAAAGTCTCGGTGTAGGGAGCCGATTCCATACTTGCGAGCGACTGGCGGTGTTGAAAACCGAAGAGAAAATGATGAATGCAAGCGGCAAACCACAGGACAACTATTGATTGCGAGATCTTTGAATCCAAGAGGAGGAAGGGGCGGAGGAGGAGTTGAGGAGAGGGGTGGTCAGGGGGTCGCTAATAAAGGAACTGCGGGAGGGGAGAGAAGTGAACCCGGATCTCAGGGCTCCAGCTGCTGCACTTTACGTCTGTTATTACACAACCCCCGAGTGATTTTGGGGGGACTCGATTTATAAAGCAGCGGCATTAGTCAGTATGGCGCCCACGCCCGTCATCTGGGGCTGGGGCACGTTCAGGAGGGAATGTGCCGACGGCTTCACATTGGTTCTTCTTTGCACCCGGGATAGGGTCCCCGCGTCCTGCAGAGAACGTGCTCCAGGGCGACGCAGCGCTCCCACGGAAGGCGGATGGGGCCGGAAAACTTTCACTCGGGCGGTGGTGTTTTCAGCGAGGCCGATCACGACATCTGGAGCCGTTCTGATTGGTCAATCTGAGCAAAAACTGTGGGGGTCTCTTTCGTCTTTGGTGCTGCTCACCCTCCTGTTGTGGCAACTGCCACACTTGCCAATTTCCTCGGACGCGGGAACCATACCCCGGGGTGTGGCATCCAAATCGATCGGATTCTGCGCTCAATTGTCATATAGAAAGGCTTTCCGGACTGCTCTTAGAGAGAATTTCATGTCTCGTTCTCTCTGTTCAGTGCTTCCGCTTAGTCATCTGCCGTTTGCCTGTGCCACTGCATGATGTCACTTACCTGAGTTCTTGGCCGCTTGGCCGCTCACCGAGCCAATGCAAAACGTCCCTGGCAGGGCCCAAATTTCTTCCGACCACGGAGAAATCACGTGTTTCCGGTGTAGACCTCTTACACATTTTCATCCCGTGTCGCTTATTACACTGCTGTCCCACGGGCGCAAAACCGTCTGTCATGACACCCCGCATCAGGCGCGTGTTTTGCGGCGTGGAAAGAGATCTGCACGATGCTGATTTATAGCTGCCAGGGGTTTTGAGACATGGCAGCCTCGTCCATCCTCTCTAAAATCGATATTTAGACATTTGCCTGACCATGGATTTTGGCCTGGGCCAGAATGAAATTCGAGGCTTGAGAGGCCCAGTGACGTTGTGAAAGAGGGGCTTGCATGGCGGGGCAAGATGTCGCGCCTGAAAACGGCCCGTGGTGGGGCTCGACCACTGCCTGTGAAAGGACTCCCTGTCAAACGTGTTGCTTTGAGCACCTGCAGTTTTGGTGGCTTTGTTCGTGCCAGACAAGGCCATCTTTCCATCGCACCGGCTGACCGAGGACGCAACTCAACGAGAACAATCAACAATGGCCGACGAAAGCGCCTCGCCGAAGCCCGTTCGGCCCTCGATCGGTGCCATGAGAAGTAGCTCGTTCCTCCAAGAGCACCAGCAGTACCGCGCCACCAACAAGCCCGAGAATCACTATGGCATTGATACCGTTGTAGAGGACATCCAGGCAACCCAAATCACATCGCCTCGGCCAGTCCCGACGTTCAATGGCGTCCCCTCGCCAGAGAACCCGCCCAAGATCGTCGAGAGCGGCATAACTCACGAACTGTCGCACCCCAACTGCACACCTGCCCCTGGTACCAAGTCTGATAAGCTGGTCGCGACGCTGTTCTATAAATCAACAGTTCCCCGGATCTCAAATGCGATTCCCTCACCGAAGAGACCAGCCTCGCCGCCGAGGGCTCCGAACAGCCCGAAGCTGTCGGCACTCGATTCAGATATTCCTCCGACCATGGCTCCAAGCAGCAGCCTGGAGACTTTCCCCCTCGAGCCTCCGTCTTCCGAACCAGAGCCGCTCGACCACCTCTACGGCTCGCACATCTCGCCCATGTGTATCACCTCCTTCCTCCATCTGATGTCGACGTTCCCCTTGCCTGCGGGTGCCTCGAATCCCACTTCGGGGCACCGTTGTCTCAAGCTCGGCCCGACTCGCGAACACCACCCCGAGGTGGTGGAGCTGACCCTTTCGCCGGCTCCATCCGCTGACTACCTGTCCCTCGCCGATTTGCGCAAGCACGAACTTATCTACCGCTTCGAGCGGGAGTGGAACGTAGATGTAGCGCTGCACGCTGATACTCTATGGCGTCGCTATCCGCGTCTTGTTGTCTTTGATATGGACAGTACCCTCATCACGCAGGAGGTTATCGATCTTCTCGCGGCCACCATCAAGGATCCTCCGGATCTGGCTGCCCGTGTTGCGGAGATCACTCACCGAGCCATGATGGGGGAGCTGGAGTTTGATCCTGCTTTCCGTGAGCGAGTCAAGCTACTCACCGGCCTTTCTGCAGACATATTCACCCAGCTGCGACCAGTGCTAGAAGTCACGAATGGCGTGCGCCCACTTTTGCATGCACTCAAGAAGTTGGGCGTCAAGACTGCCGTCCTCTCAGGTGGTTTCTTACCCCTGACAAGCTGGCTTGCTAGTGAGCTGGGTATTGACCACGCTCATGCGAACGAGGTGGCGATCGACGAAGCGACAGGCAAGCTGACGGGAGAGGTCAAGGGGAGGATTGTTGGGAAAGAGAGAAAGAGAGAACTACTCCTTGAGATCGCCGAGAAGGAGGGCGTCAGTCTTGAGCAGGTTGTTGCCGTCGGTGACGGGGCAAATGACCTCCTCATGATGCAGGCAGCGGGGCTAGGTGTTGCGTGGAACGCAAAGCCCAGGGTCCAGATGGAGGCGCAGGCAAGATTGAACGGTGATAACATGCTGGATCTTCTTCACTTGTTTGGTTTCACTGAGGAAGAAGTTCAGCAGCTTATTGCGTGAAGACTTTTGACCTGGCCTGGTCTTCCAGGTTGGAGCTGGCTAAGGGACTGGTCCATGGCGTGGAGCAATGTGAGCGTTTTAGATAAAGTAGGGCAGTGGCATAGGGTACACGACTATGCCCGGCGGCAATCTAAATATCAAGAATGAAAGGACAGTATCAATAATATCGAGTTGACAGAGCCGCTCTCCTATGCTGTGTTACAATGCGTAGGTTCGCTGTTCCTTGGGTGCACAAAATAGACTGGAGAACTCGGCGTGACTCAGGTGCGCACATAATCGGGCGAGGGCGTAGTTCGTCACGGAGATCTAGCATTCTCACCGTCTTCGAGGCGTTCCTCGGACAACCGTCATACCTAGGTAGGTAGACAGGCAAAGATCACGGAATTATATAGTTATCACATGGTGTGAAATTATAGGCGCTCCCACGCATATGGTACTCTAGGTTAGACATTGCTTGAAGGTTTTTCCTTCCTGTGGACCCCAATATGCCGAGGGTACATGCGGCATTGCCCTCAGCACTCGGAAAGCCCATCCTGGTTGGGGAAAAGTGTTGTCGATGACTCTCCGCCTTGCGGAACTGATTATATCCTGGAAAGGCAACGAATAACAGGCATCTGCTCTCGACGTGTGCGGCTGCAGGGGATGCTGGAGTGGCTTGAAACCCTATCTCTATTCTACTCCCACAATTTACACGCCAGGCACGCTTACCACCGCTATTGACGTATCAGACTGGTGTCATAAGTTACATGGATGCTTTCCCAGTCTATTGGGTTCAGGGCCAGCAGAATAAAATTAGCCTACCATGTATATTGAGACTCTCAAACAGCCGACGGGGTGTCGGCAGACCATCTCATGGGTGAAAGGGAAAGGGAAAGGCAAAAACATGAATATGAAATTCATAAAAAAAAATCCAGAATTCTGTGTCTTCAACAAGGGTCCCGCCATTCATGGGAGCCTGGTGTTTTTTTCTTTTTTTTCGGAAGGGAGCTTGGATCCACGGAAAGCTTGACAGCTTCGCCGAAAAGCTTGGCCATCTCACGGCGGGCGCGTGATGCTGTCGAGGGAGAAGCTTTTTTTCTTTTCTTTGACTGATAGCATGGGATAATGGAGATGGATGGCACTACTAGATAGCAGGTTCCGGGCCCGTTCTATTTGAGGTCATTGAGCTTCGATGCAAGGTCTCACATCGGCCTCAGTGAAACCATGCGATTGTGATTCCATTGGACCAGCTTGCATGCTTGTACTGCTGCAGGAGCTCAAACAGTTTGCCGCCAGGCATGCTAGCCTCTTCGGCCCTCGAATTTTTTATTTTTTCCCCAAGGTTCGGCGGGAGCTTTCCCCTCAATTTCGGAACATGTTTCTTTGACAAGCTCCCGCATCTAGAACTAGATAGGTAGCTGCTCGGATAGAATATCTACAATATACTTTTGTGCCACATGTTGTCCGTAAACTTAAGAAACGGTGATCAGCGATTATGGAGAAGGTGACTCATGCCGGCTGCTAAACATTTGAGTTCTGCCCCAGATGCATCCTGGCGTGAACATCGTTGGGCTGGAAGACCAGACGCACCAAACAGAGCCCAAATCTGTAGCGCTCCGTTGCACAAGGTATCTATCTATCAGAGACCTTGTACTCTAAGCTCCGGCGTTGCATTGGAGGGGGCTGCTGTCTCAGGTGGCAAGTCGCGAGGGAGGGTTCGCGCCTTGAGGGAAGGGGTGGTTGGAGGGGCAGAAGGAGGGGTAACCGTTTAAGGTCAGCAGCTTCCATCCAGGTTCGTGAGGGGCATGATAGAACTAAAGGGACAAGCTTGCCTTCATCGACAGGCCATAGGGCAACCAGCTTCGCTGCTCGATCGTTGTTACAATGTAGTACGCAGATAGCTTAGTCTGACATCAACGGCTACAAAAACACGGGATGGTTAAGCACCCAAATAGTGAATCAAAGACCTCGATGCAGCGTAGCAAGGCGCTCCGGTGAATTTTAGGCGGGGTTTGATGAGGGGCGACGAAAGCAGTACTTGCCCTGCAGTAAAGTGGTACCCAGTGAATGCGAGCCATGCGGCAAGGCGCGGGCAGAGAATTTCAGAAGGGCTTGCCCCACTTTTCGCTGGCTGATTTTTTTGTGCTGCCCCGCTGCCCAGGGTCTGCCCCGCCAACCGTACTCGCCCCTCCACGGATAGCATAAAAAGTTCAACCCCTCCTCCTCAACTCTTACCCTCTCCCTCTTTTTTCTTCGTCGGCATACCTGATTCGAGCAATCACCTGCCACTTTAAGTGTGTTCCCTTTCGCAATCCTTCATCACCGAAGATATCTCCTTCTCTGACACTTCTCTGCTAGCTTTCTAAACGCGCAAGTCGCCTGCAACCACCTTTCTACACATTCACCACAAACCACCTTCAAAATGGGGTAAGCCATCATCACCATAGCCTCGCGCGTCTTCCGCTGGTCGCGCGTCGTTTCCGCATCATTGAGCGCGCTGCTAACCATCCTGCAGCAAGGAAGATAAGGCTCACATCAACGTCGTCGTCATCGGGTTTGTCTCCCTCGGCTTGCGTGCTCCCCACGTAAAACTAACCGCCATCACCGCAGACACGTCGACTCCGGCAAGTCCACAACGGTAAGCAAATCTTACCCAGCTTCGCGCCTGCCGATCACACTGGTCGCGCAGAACTGGACTGGACTCGCGGCATGCTGACATTCTTCACAGACTGGCCACTTGATCTACAAGTGCGGTGGTATCGACAAGCGTACCATTGAGAAGTTCGAGAAGGTCAGTTTCATTCTATTTCACTCTGCTTCCTTGCGATTCCGCGATTCTCATACTTCGCATCCTGAATCGCAAATATCTATTTCTGCCTGCTCTTCATTTTTGCCCCGCGGTTCCTGCCTTTGTGGCTACCCCTCCCTTATCTGGTGGGGGAGGGGCACACAAAATGCGCAGATAACAAATTTTTTTTGGGGCACGGACCTGCCTGCCCCGCGATTTGGCCGCTTCCCTGGTCGCGACGCGCTCCCCTAAGTTCTCGCCTCTCGACATCGCCATATTGCTGACACACTGGACAGGAAGCCGCTGAGCTTGGCAAGGGCTCCTTCAAGTATGCCTGGGTTTTGGACAAGCTCAAGGCCGAGCGTGAGCGTGGTATCACCATCGATATCGCCCTCTGGAAGTTCGAGACCCCCAAGTACTACGTCACGGTCATCGGTAAGTCCCACAGGCCCAGGCCCCCCTGCATCGCGCTCTTAACCCTTGCTAATGCATGCATTACTTGCAGATGCCCCCGGCCATCGCGACTTCATCAAGAACATGATCACTGGTACCTCGCAGGCTGATTGCGCCATTCTCATCATTGCCGCTGGTACTGGTGAGTTCGAGGCTGGTATCTCCAAGGATGGCCAGACTCGTGAGCACGCTCTGCTCGCCTACACCCTCGGTGTCAAGCAGCTCATCGTCGCCATTAACAAGATGGACACCACTCAATGGTCCGAGTCCCGTTACCAGGAAATCATCAAGGAGACTTCCAACTTCATCAAGAAGGTCGGCTACAACCCCAAGACCGTTGCCTTCGTCCCCATCTCCGGCTTCAACGGCGACAACATGCTCGAGACCTCCGACAAGTGCCCCTGGTACAAGGGCTGGGAGAAGGAGATCAAGGGTGGCAAGGTCACTGGCAAGACCCTCCTTGAAGCTATTGATGCCATTGAGACTCCTAAGCGTCCTACCGACAAGCCCCTCCGTCTGCCCCTCCAGGACGTCTACAAGATCGGTGGTATCGGCACAGTCCCTGTCGGCCGTATCGAGACTGGTATCCTCAAGCCTGGCATGGTTGTCACCTTTGCTCCCTCCAACGTCACCACTGAAGTCAAGTCGGTCGAGATGCACCACGAGCAGCTTGCCCAGGGTGTCCCTGGTGACAACGTCGGATTCAACGTGAAGAACGTCTCGGTCAAGGAAATCCGCCGTGGCAACGTCGCTGGTGATTCTAAGAATGACCCCCCCATGGGCGCTGCCTCTTTCACTGCCCAGGTTATCGTCCTAAACCACCCTGGTCAGGTCGGCGCTGGCTATGCCCCCGTCCTCGACTGCCACACTGCGCACATTGCTTGCAAGTTCGCTGAGATCCTCGAGAAGATCGACCGCCGTACTGGCAAGGCTGTTGAGCAGAACCCTAAGTTCATCAAGTCTGGTGATGCTGCTATCGTCAAGATGATTCCCTCTAAGCCTATGTGCGTGGAGGCTTTCACTGACTACCCCCCGCTCGGTCGTTTCGCCGTCCGTGACATGCGTCAGACCGTCGCTGTCGGTGTCATTAAGGCGGTAGAGAAGGCTGCTGCCACCTCCGGCAAGGTATGTTCATTCCCCTCACTTGCTACTGAAGAAGCTCTCACTGACATCCTCTCCAGGTCACCAAGTCTGCTGCCAAGGCCGCCAAGAAATAAGTGATCTCAACAACTCAAGAGATGAGCGCCGCCAGGCCCAGCTCATCGATGTGATCGTGCCCGTACCGCGCGAAAACATCGCCTTTCCTTGTTTTGCACAGGCACTCGGCTGTTTTGTTTGGGGCACACATTTGCGTGGGATGGTCTGGGTTTTCTGCGGAACAAAACTTCTCACCATGTGCTTTGGTACAAAATAGAATCTCCTAGAAGTGATCGGCAATCGAGGAATTTCGTAATGATCTAACCGGCCGTTCCCGTTTTCGCTCTGTGAAAGTGTTTGCATGGTGTGCAAAGTGATCGTGAGCCATGGTGAGGTTGTGTCGCCCATGTTCACCATGGCTGTTAACGCCTCTGCCTATGCGCCGCGAACTACTTGCCCGCCCATCGGTGGGTTGGAATATCGGCTTCAGTGGCCCAACCCATAACATTCGACCCCTGGACGTCACAGCATATCTTTGCTCGTCCCGACTGATATGCCCTGGGGGTAGGTAAAGACGGACAGCTTGGCCTGTTCTTGTCATGCAACACTGAGCACGGGTTGATTGAGTCTCTAACCGACTTTTATCCTGGATCTATCTCTACATGCTAAGTCTCTTCGTTTACACTTTGTATCGTACATTATTACTCTATGGAGTCCACTGACTTCAGGGTTGCAGGTCTTGCCAGCCGAACTTTCCCTCCTGTTGCACCACTCGAAAAGCTAGTTTAGAGACGGCTCTCAGGAAGCTCTTCCCGCTCCGGTCCGATTGGGCAGACGAGTCGTGGGGCCCAACAGTGACTGCATCGAGCGCCATTTCTGAGATCCCGCCGGCGCTCCTTCCTGCCTCAATGCTTGTGTACGAAAGCTTGAAGCCCTTGTACTGGGTGCTGACATCGCGTTGGAGTTCAAATGATGAAAAGAGATAGTTAACGGCCGTTGTCTCCTCAAGAGAGAGATCGGTGTTGTTCTCGCTTGATTCGGTAGCCAGAAGCCGGCGGGGAAGTTCGAGGCCCTTGAAACCCGGTGGGAAGCCCAGTTTGCCATCCCAGGGACGGAGATCACTGGCGTGGACGAAGTCGAGTACAACAGGCGCGTACTCTTCGAGATCGCTGCCCCGGAGCTCGAAATAGCAATCCTGTTTGAGACGGACATCGACAGGGGCAGACGGAACGAGTACGTCCCCGACAAATGAATCGGCCAGAACGCGTAGGGAAGTGATATGTGCGAACGCCATTTTGTCAAAGTTGACCTGGAAACGAAGTTCCAGTTGGGGGAAGGAAATTCCGGACGGGCAGGATTGTTGGGGATTAGGAATGAAGCGGAGTAGCGCGGTGCCACGGTTCTCAGCGAGAAGGCTTGGGAAATTTAGGGCAGTAAGCGGAGGGACCCGGGGAATGAAGGTCCGTTTCAGTAGTGGGTCAACAGCGGTCAAGTCGGCCAGATTGTTCTGGGATTTGTAAGAGTGAAGAACATGACCAAAGACAGCGCGAGTGCTGGTTTCTGGACCGTGTGACCATCCCTTGGAAGTGGATGTGGACACAGCATCCTCATCACAAGGAGCGTTGGACTTGACTTCAATCGGCCGAGGGAGAATACTCGACAGAATAATTGGACTGTACTTTGCCATTCGTGGCTGTTGCCTTCCTAGCGGCCGGTACCATCTTGCCCATTGTTGGCGTCGTTCGTACCAGGGGAGATGGGGTCCGCAATCGGGACTTGGCAGATGCCGACCATATATGGAGTGCCTTTGCGGAACGACTGCTAATGACGAAGAAGTGCGAGGTCTGGGGAGCAGTGCACTGTACAGTGAGCGACGGACAACGTCCCCAGCAGTCTCTAGCCCTTCGGGTGAGTCCGAGAGATCAATCCACGAGACATGAACCATTCCATCACGGGGGTCAAACTCGACCAACGCATTCGTCATCCGTCCGATATCCTCCAGGAGGGCAGAGGAAGGCGGCTCCGAAGTTATCGAGCCAACATCGATGCAGCTCGTCGATGTCTTGGAGAGCAGGCTGTCAAGCTCAGCCACAACTTTCTCTGCAGCTATGCGAGGGGCAATGACCGAGACCGTGTTGGTGCTATTCTCGACGTTGAGGTGGTCACTGGGTTCCAGTATCGTCTTGGAGATATTCTGCACGGCTGATTTGGAAACAACTGGGGGGGATTAGATCATGATTGCGTTTAGGGGTAGGATAAACCTCACGAGTTAGAAGCTTGAATTCGGGATCTCGTATCTGGACCTTGAGTCGGCCACGGACTTCAAACCCGCCCCGACTTGCTAGACCCCAGCTCATTCTCATAATACGAATCGCCAGTTTCTGCTTCGCGGTGCTAGTTTCTGAAAAGTAGCCTTGGGGTGTGTCTTCCTGAGCCGCAGCATGGTCAAGAGGCTCCCAAGTCTGCAAGTTCAGTATCCAGGGGTAAGATGGGGTATGATGGGCTTGTGCTTGGCCTTGTTTGCCGGTGGGAAGCTTCGAATCGGTGGTACTCAAGTAAGCTTTTAGCTGCTGGATTGTGAACTCACTGACGATTTGTTCTCGTAGATCAACAAAGTCCTCAGCGGCCAGCATGCCGGCATTCTTCGGTCGTAACTCCTCAAGACTCGCCATAACGTCCCTGAACATTGGCTTGATCTTCTTGACCTTCAGGTCGATATGTTGTTGCGCCAGCATCTCAATAACCTCAGATGTGGTATCTTCATCTCCATTGACTGCTGGGGGGACTTGTCTCGCGGGAAGAGACCGAGGACGCACCACCATGACATCCTTTGGGGCACCGAGCACGTTGATCGGAAGGTCTTCACCCGACACTGTGTACTTTCCCCTGGAGTAACGGGCCTTGCGCTGCGGAGCGGTGTATCCACCAGCATCGTGCTCATACTCGCCATCGATTTCATCGCATATCTGTTTGCTTTCGGCCTTGTCATCTTCGAATTTTATCAAGTCCTTGTTGGCTTCGAATTGGTCTAACGCGTCAAGGAGGGAATCTTTGGTCCTGGGTTTCAGAGAAGTAGTCGGGCCAAGCTGGCTTTCTAGCCGGCTAAAGCTCCATGATTTGTCGTCGGCGCTGGCGTTGATTTCTCTTTGAGCAGTATGGCTCTCGTGGCGGACGTGTGCGGTGGTCGAGAAGAGTCGTCTTGGGACGGGTCCGCTCAGTTGCAGTCTGCAGCGCAGGCAGACAAAGCCACCGGGGAGCTTTCGTTTGAGCATAACGGTGGTGTTTCCTAGCCGACCAAGAAGCCTGCAAACAGGATCACAACACAGAATACCACAATTCCCAATCGTCGCGACTTTGCGAGATGTCGATGATTTTCCGTCTCGCTGGGGCGAATGATGAAGATTTCAGGTGGGTCCAATCGTCCCCTACCCCTGCAAATGCGGCCTTCGGCAGGCAAGCCGACTGCAACCGCGCTAAGGCTTTCAGCACGCGTCCACAGGCGTGCTGCCCCGCGTTTTTCTTCTTGCTCGCATCTGGAAGCCACTCTCAGACAATGACAGCTAGATCTATCATTTTAGCCACCCAGCTCGGCCAATTCCCTCTCGAGTTTTCACTGGGCGAGCTCTACATCACTAACCTCGCACATCATTAGTCGTCTGGCAAGACTACTTTGGGAGCAGCACATTGGGGAGATGCCCCCTCCTCCGCAACGGCGTCGTCAGGTAGCCCCACCATGCCCGCCACCTCGTTGCACCCTAGGCTCGAGCTGACATTCACCTTAGGTAGTAGAAGATGATTCAGACGAAGACACCCGCCCACAGTCGGACGGACCCGCGAACCAAGATGGCGAAGGAGACGAGGAGATGGGTGGCGTCACTGGAGGTGAGACGGACCAGCTCGTCAAGAAGATGATCCGGTATGCCCTGGCTTGCGAATACTCACGGACGCCAATTCGCCGAGATGGAATTAAGGAAAAGGGTATGTCGGGCACTCAGCATCGACAAACGAACTCGCTATGACTGACAGACTCTCGGTAGTGCTTGGCCCTCATGGTAAGGAGTTCAAAAAGGTCTTCCGGGAAGCGCAGACGCGACTGCGGACGGTATTCGGTATGGAAATGGTCGAGCTTCCCGCCAAGGATAGGAATCTCATGACCACGGACCAGAAGAGAAAGGGTGTGTCTCTCTTGTTTGGACATCTGTCGCTACCAAGTTACTGACAATCATGGGGGTTCTACAGCTGCGAAATCCCAGAACAGCCAAAAAGAAGCAGCGTCCAACGCATATGTCCTGCAATCAATTTTACCTGACAAATATCGAACGCCCGATACTATGCAGCCAACAAAGGTACACTCACAAGATGGCGAAGCCTCATACGTGGCATTGTACACGATGATCATATCCATTATAACTCTGAGCGGCGGAGAGCTCAGTGATCCACGGCTACGGCGACACCTTACACGGCTCAATGCTGCCGAGAACATGCCGAGCAGTAACCCCGGCGATCCCCAGGCTCCAAGTGAGAAGACCGAAGCTGTCTTGCAGCGCATGATCAAGCATGGCTATCTAGTGAAGGTCACCAGCTCAGGAGCTCATGGCGATGAGGAAGAGGGCACGACGTGGTACGTTGGTCCCCGTGGCAAAGTGGAGGTTAATAGCAAGGCCATTGCTGGATTTGTTCGAACCGTTTATGGGGAATCCAACGATGACATTGAGGCAAGGCTTCGGGTGAACCTGAAAGCAGCTGGTGCCCTGCCTGCTGCCGATGAGGCAAATGAACTGCAGGAGTCTCAGGCAACAGGCCCGAGTAATGGGGAGCCTGGTCCGAGCACGCGGAGAAGCAGAGGAACGAACCAACGGGAAGAGGATGACGACTAGAAGTAGTCACATGTATTCACGACTAGGTCTACTCGCCATGCTACTGTAGCGAAGCGAAGGTAGGAGGGCTATTTTGACGCATACCGGGTAGAAGTTTGGAGCTGGTGTTTTGATCAAGATGGCTTACCTTATGGGACCGAGTCTCAAAACGAGCACTCTAACGTACAACTATGAACTTCTGTGTTGACATCAATTGACCTGAGAGCCCAGTAAAGAGTGCCTGTATCCGGTGTTGCTCTATGACGGTGCGTAATCTTATGTACCATCCATAACGGGCCTACAGTAGCGGTGGACAAGATGGCATTGGAGCGGTGTTGCTTGCCCCAACGTCCTGTGCCTGTGTTCCCCGTGACCTCAATCTTCGGGTTTCTGCCACTTTTCGGGGCATTGCTATGGCGCGAACCCAATTATTACTCATCTTCGTCTTTCGGCGGAGGCGGCCCCTGGGGTTGCAGCATTTTCTAGAAGCACTCATTAGCCGGATCCCTTGGTGACGGTGCGAGTTGGAGGATTGCTCACCCGGATCAGCTCTGCACGTATCTTGGTGGCGGGCTCATTCTGGGCCAGGGCCATATATGAAAGCAAAGGCTGATGACCAATAATACTCGAGTACGTGTCGCGGTGGATGTTGGTCTTCCATTCCCAGCTCGTCGTATCGGGGTGTCCTGTACCAATGTATTTGGCCTGGAGCCGTTCGAGCTCTTGTTGGGTGCGTAGCTTGTCGGCCTGTTGAACTTTTAGTAAAAGAAAGACAGAGTGCAAAAATGGTCGTACGAGATGGGGGAGTCGATACGCACCATGTTGTTTGTAGTTGCGATACGCAATGGATCGTTGTCGGACTTGACGGGACCGGAACAGATGCGATTTCCAGATCGTTATCGCTTACCTAGGTGAGGCTGAGGCTTGGCTTTTTTTTTTTAGCTTGGTTTCGGTGTGGCGACCGTTGTCTGTCAAACACCAGGCATCTGCTCCACCACA
>Ga0247763_1001531_pt1 | contig 13083 bp, 13 predicted proteins | sample UWRJL141409B4_FD_179926 | JGI IMG/M metagenome (GOLD analysis project Ga0247763, IMG submission 179926) | Plant litter microbial communities from Arlington Agricultural Research Station in Wisconsin, United States - UWRJ-L141-409B-4 | ecosystem: Environmental > Terrestrial > Plant litter >...
CCTGAACGACATATATATATATATATATATATATATATATATATATAAGGGCTGCTTCATTACTATATAGATGGATGAGATGAATTCGAGCTTTCTTCTCACTTTGTAACCAGCCCGGTGTTTATTGATGTTGTTATTATTTTTTCTGCCAAAAGAACAACACCGTCTTTATAAACAACCCCTATAAAATACCACAACATCACGACACGGCATAGAAGAAGAAGAAGAAGAGGAGAAGAACACAAACAGGGAAAGAAAAGAAAGAAAAAAACAATGGCAACAATACCCCCTCTGACCACATTCAAAGCCCTCTCCTTTGACTGCTACGGTACCCTCATCGACTGGGAATCCGGCCTCCTTCGCGACCTATCCCCCATCCTATCCCGTCTGGTGCCTTCGCATCCCTGGTCCACCAACCCCACCCTCGCCCTCTCCCGGTTCAACGACCTCTCCGACGCCCTCGAAATTTCCAACCCTTCTTTAACTTATGCCTCCAATCTCCGCCAGTCCTTTGCTGCTCTCGCCGCCGAAGCTGGTGTTTCCCTCCCTTTTCGCCGCCGCGAACATGAAGTAGCAGCAGCAGCAGAAGAAGAAGAAGAAAAAGAAGAAGAAAAAGACATCGGCACAGGCCCATCCCGCTGGGCCGCGTTCCCAGACACCATCGCCGCTCTAGAGCGTCTATCAAAGCATTACAAGCTGATTATTCTTTCCAACGTAGACCGGGCCAACATTTCCGCTGCTACGGCTACGGGGCAAGAACAACAAGAAGAAGAAGGGGAAAAAAACAGTGGTGGTGCGTTAAAGGATGTGAAATTCGCCGCTATATATACAGCCGAGGAGATTGGGAGTTATAAACCCAGCCATACCAATTTCCAATATCTTTTCAAGAGAGCCAAAGAGGATCTGGGTATTGATTGGGAAAAGGGCGAGCTGTTACATGTGGCGAGGAGCTTGGTGGCAGATCATGTTCCGGCCAAGGAACTTGGGCTGCGGAGCGTGTGGATTTCCCGAGGCGGCGAGAGGGAGGAGGGTTATGGTGTGGGTGGGAATCTGGACAAATTGCAGCGGCAAGGCAAGTTGGGTTTTGAGTGGCAGTTTGGGACGCTCGGGGAGATGGCAGAGGAGGTGGAGAGGCAGTTTGGGGAGGTGGAGTGAATTCGAATCCCCCCCTGAGAATGCGACGCGAATTATAGGAACACCAACGGACAAAAAAATACATCTCTTTTGGATGTAGCGCTGGTAGAGCCCATGCAAGTATCCAGTTTCCCCTTGGCTAGCCAAGTTAGCACACTGGTGTTTGATGATTATCCTAGGTGCAGAGCATGACAAACCCTCTGCTGCACACTCATTCCAAGTACCTTGTAAACCAGTCCACAATGAACCACCAATACCTCCTCGGCAACGACACAGACCACAAACATGGCCAACTAAACATCAACCCCGCCCTAATAACTCTCCTCCTCCTCCTCCTCCTCCTCCCTCTTAATCTTCCGCTTCCCCTTCTTCCTCGTCCTATCCACCACATCAGCCGCTCTCCAACCCTTTCTCATCTTGATAGGTTTCAAGAACCCGTCCACATGAACCGCGCCCTCCATCTCGTCCTCGCTTGCCACGTCCATCTCCCATACTGACCTCTTCCTGACTCTTTTACCTCCCAGTTCTCCTCTCACTTCTTCTCTCAATTCTTCTGTACCCCCCCTTGACATGGAGGGCCTTCCAGGCGTCGCCGACCTCACCAATTCGAGCCCTTCCCCGCCATGCATCGTCTCCAAATGCCTTACGAGATTCTGTCGTCGCGAAAACCCCCTGACCGCCTTCTCACACGTGACGTGCACACACAAGTGTGTCAGCTCCCCCGTGAGAGGTTCCTTGACAACCTTGATGGTCTTCCCCTTCATCTCCGCCTTCCTCGCCTTCTCAATTGACTTCAGCGATACCTTCAGCTCCGCCATTCCCTGGCTGGCGTGCGCCGTTTCCATATGTTTCATCAGATATGACTTCTTCGAGAACCCCGACTGTGCCCTTGTGCATGACATATTTGGACACCTGTACACGCCATCTTCCGACATGAGCTCCGAGCCGGACCGAGCGCCTATCCCAGAGGATTGTGAGAAACTCGGGACACTCGAGTGTCTGCTAAGCGAGCGCTTCTGCTCTAGTTCTACTTTCTCTATGGCGTCTTCGTCATCTGAGGATTGGGGCGGTGACATGCCGGGGATATACCTTATTGCCGTGACTTCGGGGTCATCGCAGTGGGCTCGCTCAGGGATGGTGAGCAGCGTCATGTCTTCGCCGAATAGGTTTGCGCATCGCTGCGTTGCGCGTTTAAGAACAGAAGGCGGAAAGCCGGCAAGGGCTGCGGCGCCGAGGACATCGCGCCAGGAACGTAGGCGTACTCTGCTGCCGCCCGCGAGGGAGTACCGCCAGGGTGATGGGGAGCGTGAGCGGGATGCTGAGCGTGACTTTGATCCCGACCTTGGTCTCGACGTCGATCTCGATCTCGACTTTGACTTTGATTTCCCAGCTGGCTCTGATTTAGCCACTGTCGTTGGAGGCGGAGGAGAGGTAGTCTCGATTTTTTGAGGCAGAAGAGGGGCTAGCCCGGGCCCGGGTTTGTTTGGATCGTTGGGATCGTCAAATACGGGCATGCGCCGCTTGGTCTTCTTTGCAATACGTATGTACATCTCCCGCCAAGTTTCGCCCGGGAAGGGGATCTCTTTGCAGCTCTCCCACCAGGGCTTCCTGAGTGGGTTAATCGGCCTCCCCTTTTTCTTCCGTACCGTGTTTTTCTTGGTTTTGGGCTCGGGCTGTTGTTCGGGCTGAGACATAGCTTCAGATGCAACTTCAGACGCAGCTTCAGACGCGGCTTCAGACTCGGGCTCGGTCTTAGCCTCAGGTCCAGTCTCAGGCTCTGTTTCAAAGGCAGGTTCAGCAGCAGTTTCGGTCTCGCCATTGGTGGCATCATTGGTATCATCATCATCGTCCTCGGAACTACGCCTAGCATGGTTGCTTGGCCCGATTGCCACGAGAGTATGGTGTAGAATTGCGAGGGTAGCATCCAACTTGGTGAGAATTCGCCGCGATGCTGGTTGCAAAATCGCATAGGACGTCTCGTCGTCCGCCGTAGGGACCGGCTCGTACTCTTGAACTTGAGGCCTTAGTCGAGGTGAGTTAGGGATACTAGGAGCTTCAATAGTCTTCATGACTACGTCGCCGTTGGCGTCAAATTTGTCGTCCCCCTCGTCCTCCTCGTCTCCTTCGTCTCCCTCGTCTCCATCCTCCCCCTCCCGGCGGGCATTAAATCTTTCTCTCGCAATCCGCAGCATCGTTGCCGAAATCTCCTCATCGAGCCCACATGGTGCTAATCCTGGTTCATCCCCGGCCATGAGACCGGTAGGAGGTAAGTCATCAACACACAACGGCCACGCCGCCCAAAGGCGATGAGGAAGCCAGCGACGAGGTCCGGGGCTGCCCACATTCTCATCCCCATCCTGATCATCCTCGGCGTCGACCTCGGTCTCGGTATTGTTACCAGACTGCTATCAATTAGCGCCATTCCCATAATCCATCAAAATCAAGCAGCTCAAGCCAAACCACGCGCCAAAAGACAGCCACCACTAACGGATCAAAAAACAAAACAAAACAAAAAAACTCACCACCATGCCTCCCCCCGTCATTCCCTTCAATCTCCTCCTCAGCGCAAAAGCGTTAAACAAATGCACCGCCAAATCCCTACTCCTCACTCCCTCTACCGACTCCCAAACGCGCCGCTCTCGCTGCATATAGTCAACACATGTCGAGGAGCTTCCCGTCCAGCGATTGGGGCGCGTCTCGTGCAGTTCCTCCGATGCCAGCGATGCGATTTCCTCGGTATCTTTATCCCAGTCTGGGTTCCCGCTGATTTGGGGTTCGGGGTATTGTTGGGGCGAGTAGCCATCGCTATAGTCGGATTCGTATTCCGACTGAGTTTCGTGACTTGGTGATAGCTCCATTGTTTTGGTTTTTGTCTTGGGGTTTCCTTTGGCTATCAATCGGGATGAGATATTCTGTCGTAGCGCATTGTTTCTTATTGCTGTTGCAGAATTGTGGTGGCGAGTTTGGGTAAGCAGACAGCTAGCTGGCAGAAGTTGCAAAACCTGACAAAATTTTGTTTGAGCTTGGATATGTACATCTACAAAATCGCAGAGCCTTAATAAAAGCATAAATCACTTTTGCAAGGGCAAACTGCTACACCAACTAATTCTTGGACACCAACAGTAAATGAACACTGGTATCTGGTATCTGACAATCCTAAAAGACACATTACGCCTTGCCGTTCGCCTTTGCCTTTTCCAGCTTCCTCCTCTTGGACCGCAGTTTCTGGTCCTCGGCGCTCTTCTGTTTGTTGCTATATTGCATCTGCTCAAATAGCTTGCGCTTCTTCTTGCTCAACATGCCCTTGGCCCGCTCTAACTCCTCAGCCTCCTCCTTCGCCTTCTGGGCCAGAGCCTTCTTTGCCTTAAGCTTCGCCTTCATCTTGGCATCAACCGATTTGCTCTTGACCGACTTGCCGCTGAGCTCTGCCTCCAGTTCGCGTTGTCTCTGCAGTGTCTCCTCTCCTTCTTCCTCGGACTCCTCTTCGCCTTCCGAGAATCCACCAAACGACCCGGCATCCTCAACATCTTCCTCAGCTTCCTCCACCGAGTCAACATCCATATCATTCTCCACATCCTCATCACTTCCCTCTTCGCCATTATCCTCACTATTCTCCTCGAGTTCAGCCTCAAGAGCCTCAGCCTCGGTCTCCTGAGCCTCCAAGGGTAGCGTCGGGTCGTATTGGCCTTGCTTGCTCCTAACGAACGGACTCAGGTGAGGCGGGAGGGCCGCGCCAGGAGCGTAAAGTTCGGGGCTCTTGATCTCTTCGTCGTTAATGCAGTCCCATACCCACTGCGGCTGGACATATATCCTGCCTGGATACCGCTGATTGGCGCCCAGCTTCTGCGCTGTCTGGTTGTCTTCCCCATCTCCATCCGCATTCATGGCAGCTTGCACCACAGGCCTGTCGACGATTTGGTGCGTAATGGATGGGTCCGATTCGTCCGTTGTAAAGGAGCCCTCGCCGAGAACCGAGTCCCAAGCTATCCTCTTACAACCAAAGGCGCGGAGAATAAACTCGAGTGGCTGTCGGGGCGTCTCGCGGGACAAGAAGAAGGTGAAACTAGCAAAGAGCTGTGAGGGATCACTGCTGCTCTGCTCTGGCTGAGGCAGGACATCGCCTCCAGGGGCAACAGGTTCAAACTTATCAATGGAATCAGTGACCACTTCCTCATCCTCTTCCGTCAACTGTCCCGCCGGGCTGTCGTTCGCATCATCCTGCTTCAGCTGCTGAACGAGCTTGTCGACCTCCGCCTGAACCGTGGGGTCAACGCCATGTTCGCTGCGTTCTGCCTCGCCGTTGGTTATGGCCTTGGCATCGCCGTCTGTGGCAATATTCACACCCTCGAGAACAAAAGCGCCCAGTTCAGCTCCCTGTCCGTCTTTCAACTGATCAAACTTAGGGGGGTACTTGAGCCCGATTGAGGTGTACAGCCTGAAGTTGACGAACCCGAGCAGGGTCATGTAGAATTCGACAAAGGTGCCCATGATACGGAAATCAACATCGCCCACAATCCTCTGGTTGAACTTGTAGGGAACCAGCCACAGGATATCCTCACCCTGAATATTGGCCTGGTAGTAGATACCCTTGATCGAGAGGAACGATTTGCGCAGGCTGTGCGACACTATGAGGTAGTGCTGGAACTCGAGGCAAAGACGCTCGCATCGCGCGATCATCTTGGCAGGGACGGCGGATGTGGATGGAAGGTTGGCAAAGAGGAAGAGCATCGAGAGGCAGTCGTCGAGATCTCTAATCGCATCTTGAAAGGCAGGGTAACGTTCCTTGATGACATGATTGAGGGTGTATCGTGGCTTGCCCGTCTTCTCTGGTCTGACAGCGTTCTTCTCCCATCGAGCAGCATCTGAGACATCTCCTCGCCCAAGAGCCTTTGAAATCTTCTTCTCAAGCGCTTTTTGGTCGCGGAACTTCTGAAGGAGTGGCTCATGAAGGAGATACTGGATATCCTTGGTGTAATAGAAGGTTGTCGAAGCCGTAAGCGATTTGGTAACCTTTTTCTTGTTTCGAGGCTCGCGCGGGTAGATTCCCTTCCAGATGCAAAGTTTGCGAAAATCGGGCAGGCTGAGTTGCAGTTTTTTAACCGCCTGCGTGCGGGTCATGTAATTCTTCGCATTTCCAGATTGGCCTTTTCTCTTGATTTTCGCCATGGTGCCTCAATTGAAGGCCGGAGGCGCGCGAGGGTGTCAGGCTGGTTCTGGGGACTTTTTTCTTCCGCAGTTATTCTGGCGGGGCATTGGCTGAGAGATCAACTTTTTTTCCTGCGTGCAACTTTTTGTGCCGTCGCACACCGCTCCGATAAGATAACCCGGGTGCTGCCGCTGACAGCTGGCGACTCGTTGGCAGGATCCCCTGAGATTGAAACGGTGGATTCACAACCATCGCACTGCCTTCCCCTCGATGCCATGGGGAATTGAGCAATGGATGGCACCAAGGTAGCACTGGGGAGGACGGCCGCTCTCTATGCCAGCGCGTCCGTCCTGCGTCTTGGGCTCTTTACTCTGTTTCCCGGGCTTCCGGATCTTTTGACGGGACGCGTTGAGATTTCGACACCCGTCACTAGCTTCAAGCGCCGTGCGTATCCCTGATTCGCAACCACCGACCCTTGGATCTGGACTAACACGTCACTGCAGTGCAGGAAGGCCTCTTTCTCTACAGCCACAATGTTTCACCTTACGATGGCGGCGTCTACCACCAAGCGCCTCTATTTCTCCCACTCTTCTCGCTACTCCCGAGTGTTAGGACCTTCCCCATCTTTACATACCTCCTCTACATCGTTGTCGACCTTCTGAGCGCCGGCGCACTGCTTAAAATCGCCGACTCGGGCGAGGCCGGCTCGTCAGCACTCTTTACATCCCCGCGCCGCGAGAAACGATGGAGCGGGTTCATTGTCGCCGCTGTGTAGGCAGGGCCCACTCAGGCATGCGCATCCGTTGCTGACAGTATACAGCTTCCTTTTGAACCCTTTTACGATCGCAACATGTATCGGCCGGTCCACCAGTGTATTCACAACGTGTGCGGTCCTCCACGCCATAGCAAAAGCTGTCTCGGGCGCCCCGTTCAGCGCCATGGTGGCCATCTCGTTCGCCTCGTACCTGTCAATGTACCCCCTCCTCCTGCTCCCACCGCTACTTCTGCTCTGCTACGACAGGCAGCTCCCCGGAAAGGCGATCAAGTCGGGGGTAAAATTCGCAGCCACCAACATCGCCGTGGTCATGGGTGTTCTCGCCGTGCTATTCCAAATGTCATACCTCATGACAGGCTCGTGGGAGTTCCTCCCATCCACATACGGGGTGCAGCTGACGCTATCGGACCTGACACCCAACATTGGGCTGTGGTGGTACTTCTTCATTGAAATGTTCGACTCATTCCGGTCCTTTTTTCTCGCCGTCTTTTGGCTGCATCTGTCGTGCTACGTCGGCGGTCTGACCCTCCGCATTCGCCGCCAGCCCCTCGCCGTGCTGACGCTGCTGCTGGGCATCTTTGGCATTTTCAAGCCGTATCCAAGCATCAGCGATACGTCGCTGTTCCTGGCCATGGTACCGCTGTATCGGCACGTGTTCCCTCTGATGCGCTACACGTTCCTGATCGCCGCGATTATCATCTACACAACCTTCCTCGGTCCAGCGTTTTACCATCTGTGGATTTATGCGGGGAGTGGCAACGCAAACTTCTTTTACGCTATTACACTGGTATGGGGACTGGGCCAGAGTCTCCTGGTGTGTGATTTGACGTTTGCGGTCCTCAGGGACGAGTGGGAGGTGGAGAGGCCGGAGATGGTGGGCAAGGATATCCGACAGATTTGAAGTGTATTATTATTATACCCAGTTGGGGACATAGCAATAGTGGTAGCATCAGAGACGAGCGAGTGAGCTAGCGAATAGGTTGAATAGCAGTGTTTCCAAAGGTGGACTGTCCCTCACGTCTGTCTGTCTGTCTTGCTCCTTGGCCTCTGCTAAGGGAATTACAAGTAATAGGAGTACAATACAAATACATCCCGTGCAGTTCAATCCAAGCACTTCATTTCCCCGGTTCTCGATCACTCCTTACATGTAGCACTCGATAACGAACTCAAACCTCGGGCCGAAACAACCACCTCACCGGGTCAAAAACCACCTCAAACTCTGTCCCCTTATACGTACCAACCGCACAGCTCAAATCATGAAACCCCTCCAGCCCTGTCACGGGCAAATCCTCCACCGCATCTGTCTCCTCATGCAGATTCCACTTCCCATCTAACCTCCCCTGCCTGGTGAAGAAGACCTCAACTTCTAACCCACCGTTACTGCCCCGCCTAAACGTCATTCCCATGCCGTACGTCTCCCCCGGTCGGAACGGCTGCGTAAACGCCTTGCCTCCCCACCGGTCATTAATATACTTGTGTCCATCGTCGCCGTGCACAGCTAGACTACCGCGGTGCCACCCCGGCATGCGGAACGCCGGATAGGGCAGCGCCGTGAAGCCCAGCGCGATGGCACCCTCACCTATAAAATTCTTGGCGACAACTTCGAAGTAGATGGTTTTGATTGGGGCATGGGCTGGGGCAAGCGGACTGTGTTCAAGGACGGAATACAGGGGGGGATACCCGATGATACACCCATCGCCGGAGTCGGGCGTGGTGCTACCGGTCCAGACGCCCGGAGCAAGCCAGCGCACGTCGCCACGGTAGTTGATGGGCGGGGCGGGGGACATAAGCCGGGGGTTATGTGCGCCGAGAGCGAAGAGGGCCGCGGGGTCGAGGGTTAGCGGGGCAAAGAGAGGATATTGGTTGCACCAGGCCTCGCCGGCTTCGGCTTCAGCTTCGGTGGCGTTGGTAGCGGGGGATTGGTAGAAGCCCGAGAAAATGGCTGGGGGAGGAGGGAAGAGGGAGGTGTCCGGTACGGCGGCTTCCCAGTCGTGTTGTGCGGCTTTGCTAGGCGGGGGACCCGGCGGGGGAGCCATGTAGTCATTCTGGGGTTTGGTCGGCGCCGCCGGTTGGTGAGATGGCGGTGGTCCGGGAGGTGGGGCGAAGTCATCGGTGCCGGAGAGCTCGGCCGGGGGATTGGGTTGCTTGCTGAGGGCGGGGAGCTCGGCGGCAGGCGGAGGGCCCGACGGGGGCGCGGCGGGAGTCATGGGGGAGACGACTTGGTTGTAAGGAGATTGCGGCGATAATGGCTGCTGGTATTGTGGTTGTGGTTGTGGTTGAAGCTGTGCAGGAGCAGCGAACTGCTGCGGCATGCTTGCCTTGGGCGGACCAGACGCGTACGTGGGTTGCTGAGGGAAGTAGCCGGGGGCGGGACGCGGTGCGTCCTCGTCTTGAATGAGCTTCTTTTCTTTGCGGCCGAAACACATGATGATGTTCTCAGTCTGTTTTGTGCGTGTATGAGTGTGTATAGGAAAACTGCCTGTCTGTGTAACTCAGCCGACTGGGAGAATGTCTTTAGAAATCCGTTGGAAACAGGGAACCTGGAAATCTGTTTGCTTTTTTAATTGACCCCAAGGCGAATCGCCGTGGAACTTGTCCGCAGTTGTTGAGGCTAAGTTGCTTGGCCCGGGCTCTGGCGAGATTGTCCGCACTCTGTGAGATGGTGTGTTTGTTGGCCAGTCACGTTGATGAACGAGAGAGTGAGATGGCTATCACTAGTTATAGTAGATACACAGTGAAGAGCTGTACCGAGTGTGCACGCATGTGCAAAATACCGCGCAACACAGTGGAGGAAGTTAGCAAGCCCACCCGAAAATCTGCAAGTTGAGGTGCCTCATTTGCGTGCGTATTTTCAAGCTTCGAGGCGGCGACCACATGACTAGGACAAAGACAAAATCTGCCAGAGCCGATAAACCCATTCAACAATGCATCATCGGATCACTTGAATGGAGTTTCATCGAGAACGCTGCGCCAGAATTGGCGGCCTCTTTACGCCACACTCCGCCCTAATGATGACGTCGGTAGGGCCCCAGTTAACCCCAAATACCGAACCCTTCGGTTGAATATACGAGCAAATTGAATCTGTCCATCATTGGAGCCGTATGGATCCAGTCCACCAAGAGATTGAGGGGCTGTGAATCTTGACACACTTTTGTTGTAAGATTCTGTCTAGGTAGATACTCAACATACTGTGCTGGATCGCGACGTTAACTTCAAATCATCCGTACCTCGTCCAACTCCATGTTCTCCGTCAACCCAACTCGGCCAGGCCAGTCGGCCAGCAGTGATATTCTCAGACAAACTAAGCGCCCCAGGAGCTCGTCTGAGAGTCACTGGGGTAGAAAAAGGCCACAAGACTGATAATAACATACGTCGCCACCAGCAATGCACCCTCGAGGTAGTTGCTGCGGCCATCCAGGACCAAAAAGTTGGTGATGAACGTAGACACGAACAAACATACCGTCTCAAACAAGGTGAAGTACAAGGTCATCTCCCGGTTCATGGCCCAACCAATGATGACGATGAGAGGAGTGATGAAGAGGGCAATTTGAATAGAACTACCCACCGCCACGCCGATCGCCAAGTCCATCTTGTTCTTCATGGCCACCGTTATGGCGGTAACATGCTCCGCGGCATTGCCTACAATGGGCAGAATGATCAAACCAATGAAGATTTCGCCGATGCTGCTAGTCTCGACAAGACCGTTAATCGAGTCGACCATGAACTCAGCGCAAACAGCCACCAGTGCCGTTGAGATAAGGAGGAGCAGAACCGCGCTAGTCCGGGACATCTGGTTGTGCTGTTCCTCGGCAGTTTGCACCATGGCACCATTAGTGGCTGCCGCCAGCTGAATCTGTGACGGCATCATGGCCCCTGAATTCCGAGGGTATGTGTTGAGACGGTCGGGAAGAGAGTTTGTCCTGCGGATCCCATAGCGGACCCGTGGTACAGGACCAGTCGGGACCGGTGGCATCGGCGTGTCATGAGGCTGCACAAAGACAGCTGGCGCCAAACTCTTGGCTACCGGCCGAAACGATACGCTACGTAGTCCGAAGAACGGAGCTATGGGAGTTGTTGCTGACCCCGGTCTGGTCTCGTTGGAGGGCGGGTTGGACACCGCAAAGTCCACCCGTCGGGGCTCGCCAGCCGTGAGGGACATTTTACTTGGTACTTCAATTCCCTCTTGAATCGTTTGAGATCCCACAAATTCTTGCGAGCCGCCATGGTGCTTTTGTTTGTGCTTCCGATGTTTCTTCGTGGCGTGCCGGCTGTGACGCTTCTTCCGGCGGCGCTGAGGGGCATCGTCTTCAATGACCTCCTCGTTGCCGTCGAACAGGCCCAAGCCATGGCCATGACCAGCGACTCCATGACCCGTGCGACCTGCTGTTTCTTCTAAAGGCCCGTCTTCGTGCATCGGGCTAGCATCTGAGGTGCCAAACGAAGGGGTCCTAGTAGGGCCTGTGCTGATTCCCTCGCTGCCGTCTATCGAAATCACACTCGACTTGTGGCGACGGTTGCCGCGCATGACCCGTTTCATTCTCTTAGAAACCGTCTCACGCGAACGATCGGAGTTAGACGAGTCGGAATCACTAGACGAACTGCTGTCCGAGCTTGAAGAGTCCAGCCATCCTGCAACCGGCCCTGGGGTCGCCTCCTCATCGATAATGTGCTGAGGTGTAGACTCATACATGTACGAGTGCGACAGGAGCTGGAACAGGAGGTAGATGATGTAGACAAGAAGCAAAATCTGGCGGAATTAACCCCTGAAAAGATTTCTGTGTCGAATGAACCTACCACACTGGTGCCGCGGCTAATTTTTAGGGATTGGGCGTCTGCAAGTGCCACATCGTTGAAGGAAGCATGGAATGCGGTCTAACGGGCAGTTAGTATTGAGCTAGTTGTTGCTCGCGGATAATCTTACTGGTAGTACGAGACTGATGACGCTCAGGCTGAGAAGACAGGCACTCATCTGCGTTACGGTGCTGTTGTAAATCTGCTTTCGTCAGCCACAGTCAAAGTTGACGACATCAATGCCAACCCACCTGTTCCCGAAAACGGAGTCCACCAAGGAGGAACGACATGCCCAGAATAAGCAACAAGTTGGCCAAGATCGACCCAAGAAGTGATGCTTGGACAATGCGGATCTCATTCTACAGTCTGTCAGATTAATGTCTGAAAACCGGGTATCGGTCATACACACCTTTACGAGCGCGATGCTGTGGGCGTTAAAAAGGAGAATAAGTGAGCAAGGGTACCGTAAGATCATGGGGACACATGGGGCAAACAAGACGGGCGGGGACCATGATATGGGACGTGATTGATCGATAACGCCTTCACGGGTATCTCGCTCATTCTTGTCTTGATCACTTTACCAAGATGGACATACATGCTAGTTGCCATGTCAGCGGAGAACTTGGGCAGGTTCGGCCGTGGTCGCTTACAAGATGATCAACTCAACGGCGTTGCCAAATGTGACATTTAGCAAAGCGCCTAGGGAGTCTCCAAGTCTACGAGCCACGGTCTCAGTGGCGAAACTTAGGAGTCCAGCAAGTGGAATGATGGCAAGGGCATTCATGGCGAAGATCAGACCCGGTGACATGCCCGGTATCAACTCGACGACGATGCCGATGGGCACGAAGACCAACATTAAGTTGAGCTTGCTGTAGAATAGAATCGTCTTGGTCGTCGAGAGAAACCTGGCCACCACATTTTTCTTGACCTTTTCTTTGTCTGTCTCGCCCTCTACGACAGTCCCCGACCCAACAACCTGCGAAGATGTTGCGGCCGGCGAAACAACACCGCCATTGGTAGTGCCGTTGGACTCCGACTCTGGCTTCTCTTGGTGGTTTGCATGGCCGTCTTGGCCAGCAGAGTGAACAGTGCCGTCATGGCGAGGATTGCTTACGGCAAGGTCGTCGGCTTCGGATCGCGTCGATGCGCGATGGGTGCCGCCATGCGTTCTTGCCCACGAACGGATGCGATCTGTATATTTGGGTTGGGTAGAGGTTTTCTTCATCGAAATCGGTTT
>Ga0247763_1001532_pt1 | contig 13075 bp, 13 predicted proteins | sample UWRJL141409B4_FD_179926 | JGI IMG/M metagenome (GOLD analysis project Ga0247763, IMG submission 179926) | Plant litter microbial communities from Arlington Agricultural Research Station in Wisconsin, United States - UWRJ-L141-409B-4 | ecosystem: Environmental > Terrestrial > Plant litter >...
TGTGCATAGCGTTGTGTATTACCAACCAGTACAAAGCTGGGTTTTGATGTTCGAGATAGCACACTTGTTCATATCCCCCCCCCAGAAAAAAAACTTGTTTTTCCGTTCTCCCCTTCTCTCGGGTCGGAAAAGAACCTTCCCCAAAAGAGAACGGGAGCGAATGAAGTTTGTCCTTAGGTCACCACTTCTTCCCCTTTCTTTATCTATATCATACCTATAGTTTAACTTTTTTTTTTCCCTCACTTGCCTTATAGCAGTTCAATGGCTATGCCTTGACCGTGCGGCCTAACGGTCGTTAGCTCAGATACCATGTGCGGATAACCCGCATCGCCCCGCTGTAACTACCTATACGCGCATCACAGTCAATCCACACCTCCGTCCAGGTTCCATCTTGGCTCTTTTCTCCGACCGCGGAGCCTCCTTGTTACCTCCACCTCAGTTCACGATGGAATAAACCGAAGCGACACAATGCGACAGTTTTTGCGCCCGGGTTTGGGAAGTGGCAGCGGCGGCGTCCGACTCTCTCACCTCGTCTTTTACACTCACATCCGTCCTCACCTAATGAAATTCTCATCCTCACCAAGCATCATGCTTTCCCAACCCGAAATGGAGACGTACCTCCGCCGATCAGCCATCCAAAAAGCCTCTATCCCTCCCAAAATCCAATCTGACCTTTTCTCTCCAACCAACTCGCGGCTCTTAGCCCTTGCTCTCTCGGATCACATCCCTTTTCTACCCTCTTCTCATACCGATAGTGCCGTCCCTGTCCTCCCCTGGGCCCACCACCTCGTCTACTTCCCCATTCAAACCCCCAACTCGCGCCTCTCTCCAGACGGAACCGACCCTGACCATGCCCCCGGGGCGCCCTTTGTGAGACGCATGTGGGCCGGTGCAGCAGTGCGGTATTATCCAGGCTGGGAGGAGGCCTTCGTGCTAGACGGGCGGCGGGCCGTTTGTGTGGAGAGCGTGGGTGGGCCGGTGGCGAATTCCAAAGGGGATAAGGTATTCGTTGAAGTGCGGAGGCGGTATGGGCTTGTTCTCGGGGGTGAGAGGGAAGAGGATGCGGCGAAGCGGTTGGGCGGTGATGAAGGCGATGGGGTGGTAATGGAGGAGGTAAGGCGACTAGTGTTTATGGAGGAGAGGAGTCCTACTCCTATTACTACTACTGTTACTACTGTATCTGCCGCCACAAAAGAGACGAAACCGCAGCCTGGACCACTGAAGGGCAAAAATCGAGGAGAAAAAAGAATCGTCCACGTACCTGGGACTCCAGACTATACCTTCACCATGCGTCCCGATGCCGCTCTGCTATTCCAGTTCAGCGCCCTCACCTATAACGCCCATGCCATCCACCTCGATGCCGACTACGCGCGGAACGTGGAAGGGTACTCGGAAAGGCTGGTGCATGGCCCGCTGACGCAGGTGTTGATGCTCACCGCGTTGAGGCAACATTTGCAGCAGCAGCAACAAGCGGATGGCATCAAAACGATGGAGTACCGGAACTTGTCCCCTTTATTCGTCGGGAGGGAGTTGCGTGTTTGTGTCCGCGAGCTGTCACAAAGTGGCGAGGGGAATGAGGATCGGAAGTGGCTGCTTTGGGTAGAAGGGCCAGACGGAGGGTTGGCTGTTAAGGGGATGGCCACAACAGGAAATGTCGGCCAAGGAACGAGAGTGGCGAAGCTTTAAGGGGCTGTGGTAAAGTGTGATTATAAGTGCGCGATAAGCAGGTGAACCCGTGTTAAAAAGCGGAAGGGTAGATTCATCAACGGTGTAAATATTGTAACTTCATTGTACCAGACACCACATTGGTGTTCCTACGATCCCCTCACTCCTTTGACTACCTTCCTAGGTATGCATGTATGTATATTCCCAGATGACCATTGCTCATCCCAGCCGCCCGCCAGCAGATAAATTCAAGCCAATTCACAACCAGATGATAATCTCCGGTGCGTCAAGTACCATGACATACATTCTGAGTCTCCTTCTAATGTTGGGTATCTAAGAAACGAAACCAAAGCCCTAGTAAGTGGGTAAAAATAAACCACTTGCTATCAAGCGCTCATAGATCGCCTGCCCTTCATTGCCGGCGAATCAAAGCCCGAGGCCCTCAGTTCGTGGACTATCGTGTCAAACACCAATTCTTCCGGACCCGTTGGTGCCTCCATTTCAGGCGGCGTTGAGATTTCTGACGCAGGATCAAGTGTATCCGTAGGACTGTCTGCCCCATCGTCGGCATGGCTAATATTGTATGGCACAAATACAGGCATCTCAAAGCCAAGACAAGATGAGCGCACCGTGGGACGGAGCGGGCACTCAGTCAGCGTTGGCGTAATTTCGTCCGAGTCAGAGTTGATGTACTCGCCGGCTTCTCCAAGCCTACGTTCAACTGTGAAAGATCTCCACGTGGTTTCCATGTCCTCCAGAGTGCTGGCTGGTGTATCGATATCGAGAAGTATGCCCAAGGTGTTTTCAAATATGGCGCGGTTGCGTCGTAGATATGCCTTTAGCTTGTCCAGTTCGCGGTCCAGCACTTCTCGGAGCATCGTTTCCTGCATGGTTTGAAGGCGACCGACAGCCATCCCTTTGGCCACGTGCCCATTCGGTCGGAAAGATTTCTGTAACTGTAATCCCTGGAGAATGTTATTCCAGATGGAGGCTCGCTCGCCTGTTGAAAAGGGGAAATCGACAAGGATGTGGTTGCTCTTGACGCTACTCACTAGAAATTTGACTGAGCTGAGATTTAGCTGGTTATCTTGGCAGTCAAGTACACGGAGTGTATTATTCTCGCTCAGCGCTCGACCGAGAGTTCCCACATCATCATCGAGATTCTGGTTCCGAATTCTCAAGTGCGTCAACGTAGTGTTCTTGGAAAGGCCGGCAAGGGAACGAGCAAATCCTCTGGCCAGTTGGCCATCTTCAAGCTTCCCCGAAAATCCTGACATGTCCAGGTAGCGGATAGACTGGTTCCGGGCGAAGAACTCCTCGAGTGTTTTGATCGTCTCGCAACTGCATGGTTGGTAGATAGTTTCCAGGGAAGGCGTGGGCGCAGTCCCCGCGAGGCTCAGCAGCGAGATAGCTCTGGTTTCGGTCAGGGCTCGAATCAAGTGGAGGTAATTACTCTCCTCCTTGAACTCAACCACTTCCATAATTATACCCGAGGGAACCTTGCTTTCTCGAATGGCGTCAGCCAGATGCTCAATCCCGTCCTCGAGGGGATTGCCACTGATAGAAAGATGCATGCTGCCGTTATATCCTATCGCACGGCAGAGTCTTGCAGCCCGGTCTCCCGTTATACCGCAGTGGTTGAGAACTAGCTTTCGAAACTGAACTGCAGTCCCCTCTCCAACATCGATGGCTCGTTGGTAGAGAAATGCACAAAGGTCTTCAAGTGTCGCATCGTTCATCTAGGGACAAGCGTCAGTGAGAGAAAGTGGACAGCCGGGCAGGATTCTACCGACCAAGAAACCCGATATATCGAGTTTCTCCAGATTGGTGAGGCGATCAAGTATCTCGAAGGGAACAAGAGTCTCAGATACGTCTCCATCGGCTTGGAGGCTACCGTGGAGATTCAAGTGTCTAATTTGGTAGAGGTTGCAGAGGATTCCCGGCAGGAAGCTGGCGGGTAGACGACCCGGGTTTTCTGATATGTTAAGGTATAGGAGCGCGTGATAATGGTCTAGAAAGGGGGAGACAAGATGGCGTAGTTGCTTTTCACAAAGACCGCAGGAAGAAACATCCAACCCTTGTATCCTCCCGACCTCCAGCGTCTCGACTATAGGATGTTAGGTGACGGATTGACATGAATATTTGCGAGACTTACGTACCGATATCTTCGAGATCACAGTTACTGATGGGGTTACCTGTAAGCACTAAGCTGCCGCACTTGGTAATATCAGACCTCAACAGCGACAGGATTGGGGCGAGAAATTGTAGATTACGGGACGAATCGATAGTTTCGCCTTGGCTGTGTCGAAGGGGCGCTGCGCAGTTGGTGAAATCGATCTGCTGGATAGTTTCGGAACAGAAGGCCAATGCGTGGATCTCTTGGTGTAATACTGAGCTCTGCTGTAGTATCTCGACTTCGTTTGCTTCCAGGGTGAAGCCTGTTCATCCAAATATCAGTAAAACAGCTCCTGAACACCAAGGAAGGATCAAACATACATGTCCTGCTCAGATATGCTACGTGACCTCTAGATGAAGCGTGTATGTCACAGATATCTTGCAGCACTGTGAGGTCAACATCTCGAAAAGACAACGAGTTAAAATAATCGTTATACCGTAATGCGCGAAGGACAGCAAGGAGCTGGAGGGGAGAATAGCGTGCGCCATTCTTTGCCGGACGAAGGCGAAACTCGGGGGGATATTTGGTTTTCCAGTTGATCTCCCACTCCACTGGCTTGCAGCTATGTGCTGCCAAATAGGCGTCAAGCGTTCTCTTTACACTTCCAAAGTCCTCCCGGGGAACGAGATATTGCGGTTCCTTGAGGCCTGCGACGTGAAAGATCTCGGCTGTCTGCCACATCTGCGGCCAAGATGGCTTCAGAAAGCGATCAGCCACCCTTAAGACGCGAATGATACGCCTACAGAAGCGACTGGAGAGTTCCAAAACCACTCGCGGGGCAAAGGGGTATCTATTCGAGGTCAGCTGCAAGCGTTGAAATATGGAATTGAGGAAGCAGACCGAAACGACATGTTGAACCGCTCCTCATGAACCGCCCAGTCACCTTTGAATTTCTCCAAAGTGACGAGGCCAAAGGTTCGATGCTGGCAAGCAGCATCACCAGATTTACCCCGCTGGGCCACAACAAAATGGCAGAGATATGTGCCAATCACTAGGTAGAAGGATGGAGCTTCCTGAGCTTTCTTGGTGCTATCCTCAGTTTTTTTGATGTAACCTCTCCTCGTCTGAGCCCTGGGAACAACGGGGAAGACCTCGAGTTTGCGGTCTTTAAAAACAGGCTCTTCGGCTTCATTTAGGGCGCTGATGAGCCTAGAGACGTCCGGGGTTAGCTTGATGGCGTCTCCATCGTCAAGGTGACTGGCTCGCATGGTTCGAGCGATATGGTGCATCAGCTCGTCCCTTTCCCCCGGGAGGTTGAAGTAGAATGTCGCTTGTTGGAAAGAGATTCCAGACGGCGGTTTCCACCAAACCTCGAAACCAAACGATGGCCTTGTGCCCTCGGCCACAAGAACCGACACAACAGAAGCCATAGGTATCAACAAAACGGGGTCAGGATATGGAGCTGGGCTGTCTGGGGCGGGCAGGTCCGACAGCCAGGGAAACAGACAGCCAACATCGCTCCGGCACTTGACCTTGAGGAGATAGTCGGACGTAACCACCAGGTAGGGGGTTCTCGTTCTTAGAAACTGCGTGTCCGACTCGAGTGGGACGACGCCCTCGACCTTTTGCGACACCCAGTCAATACTCGGGGGAGATGCCGTCGTGCTCGTGATATCGGGGGCCAAAATGTGGCCTGAATCGCCCGAGAGGCCCGAGGCGCGATTGGGGAGGCCACCGATGGAGATAGATGAGGTAGATTGATTTCGAGATTTCGAGAGTCTTCGAGTGTGCGAGCTGAGGCTCCTCGGGCTGTTGCCCAACATGGCGGAATCCCGGCTGCTGAATGATCGCCGGGCCCTCGACTTGATGGAATGGAAGGAAAATCTGTGGTCGCCATCGGAGCTAGCCGGAGAAGCGGGTACCGTCAAGGTCGGGCTTGCCGCGACATCCGGGACACTCGATTCGGCCGTCTTCAGCGGCGAGGGTTGCCGGCCCTTCCCCTCAAGTGTCCATTCCATGACCCTTTCTTTCGTGTATTTCGGCTTTCGCTTCTCGCGGGGAATTTCGTCCCAATGTTTCGTAATGGCGAGGAGGGGGTTGAGATGAACACATTGGAAAGTGCCAAGTTAAGCGAACTGGAGCAGCAATTCGTGCGTGGCCTGATTCATCTGTCGGGCGACCGGCGATATCTTGTATCTATAACTCCCAAAGCCGCGTCTTCGTTTTCGCGCGTGTCTGATGCTGAGCGCTGCATTGGCGACAGTTAGCCCCGACCTGTCGTTGATCGGTACCGTTCAGCGGCGACGACACCCGTTGGTTGAACCCTATCGATACCCCAGAGAAGGAGTCCAATTGTCCAATATGTCAGGCCTTCGAGGCGGCCAGGGAGACGGTGCTCATGCCTTTCGTGCGGCTCGAGTACAAAAATTGACCGATGACGACACGCGTGTTGCGCCCCTCCAGGGTTCATAGGACGAAGGGGATCTTGTACGATGCAGATTGGTCCAACAAGTCATCAATGCATCGATTCGTCAAACGAGAATATCAATTGTAGTATAACCGAGAAATAGGTAAGAGCTCTGTTACTATCGAGAAAATTGGAACGCGACCTGGCAGCACCGCGGCCCCGGGGCCACCACTCCATCGAGATCGTCCTTGAGCGCCCAGCAGCAATTGGAGTGGAAAGCGATGATGTTATCATACAGGATTCCGGCATCTTCCTGACCAATGAAATCGCGCGGGGAGACTGTTGCGTTGACCTGCCCCTCCTCTTTGCCAGGTCAGCTTTGCAGCTAGAAGCTACCCACCACCACTGGCCTGATTTTGGATTTACAGTTCAACCCCTGAAAGATTGTTCAACCTCTACTGCCAAGCCTTGGCACGCTCGAACTTCATCGTTTTTTCATCACAAAGTAGAGAATTCCGCAGAGATTTTGTCATGAATAGGCTGAAGGCATTGTTCCTATTAGTAATATCAAATTTTCCGCTTCCAAATTGTATTTTTCATTGCAAAACGTTGGGTTTGGGGTTTGCACAGTGGGTCCCTTCCCAAAGACGCGAGCGAACAATCTTTCAGGGATTGGAGTGTAGAGTGTAGTTTCGCCAGCTGAGTGGTTCCTTAGCTCTTGGAGCTCAACAGACGCCAAGGGCCTGCGTGGCTCCTGCCAATATATTTGTGGGTCCAAAGAATCTGTCGTGAAGCCGCCCGGTCTTCGTTCACTTCCTCCGCAGCAGAACCACCTGCTTACAACAAAGAGAGTGCTTTCATGCCGTCGCTTCCCTGAGCTTGTAAATCCTCCACAAGATGCTATCCACCTTGGTAGTGAGGTTTTGAAGATAGGTCTAACGAGGTGGCGAGAATTCATCCAGACTCCGCAGACACCATCCTGTAGACTACACCTCTCCACGGATCCTCCAACTTGATCGACTTCGAGGGTAACAGAAGGTAATTACAGGGAATATTCACCGTCAAGACACCCGCATTAAGTGTATTACCTGGGGCCCTGGTAAGGGCCGGACAGACTACACTAGAGACTTGTGAAAGAAAAAACGTGGAGAGGAGTAATTACACGTAGTGTACACTTTGGCGCGAGCTTTGCAACCGCCGTGGTTGATGTTGCAGAGGCAGCCCGAACCGCTTTCGCTTTTCTGGCTTGGCTGATTGTCGAGTGCTTGTTTCATGTTTGCGCCCAAAAACCCTGGGTGAAAGAAAACTGGGCAAACACGTGAAATAACCAACAATAGGTCATGGCCGGAGCTCTCAGACCATCAACACATGGCTGCGGTGGGTGGGCGAACCAGGATACGGGCACGGAAGCATGAGCCGTGGAAACAGACCTCGGCGCCCAGCTTGCAGCTTGCAGCTCGCAGACCGCTTCTCGTCGTCCCAATGACTTCATGCGCCCTTTCCAGAGCCAGCGATCTGGCTACTTCGTACCCCCATGCTAATGCTGGCCGGCGGAGCTGCATAATCTGCTCTAACAAATCGACTTCACCTTCCCCTTCTAGGCATGGTGGTTGATGAAACAGCTCCCGTTTCAGTATCTGACTCCGCCGTTCCCCAGCTTTGCCAGTGTGAGTCCCAAGGCCAATCGCCGGTATGCCTTGCGAGAAGAGAAAAGGAGACTGTGGATGCGAGGCGCTGATTGCTTTCGTGAAGGATCGGGTCCATTGGGAGCGCTGATTTTGTCATTCAGCACCGCGCAGGGTCTATAGCACAACCCTTCATACCTTTCAAGGTTCCCCTGAGAAAGACTTGGAGCCTCTTTCACATGGTCGCAGAATATCAAATTGAGCTTCTCCGACTATGGAAGGGGTGCAAACCCCCAAACAACGAAGGATTGCGAGCAGCAAAGAAACTGCTGGGGTCTGAGTGATGGGCAAATTGACTGCGGCGCGGAAGGAAGTCATAGAGTTTCTTTGTTTTTCGGTTTGTTGTTCCGTGCACGAATGGGCGATGGTATTGTAGATAGGTTGCCAACGCCATCGTCCCAAACGTGAGCGATCCCTAGTGGCGATCTGCAGACAGACCTTCTCTGCAGCTGTTGGCTCGGTCGAGGGGCACTGCAAGCCCCGGTTCTCGCTGCTTTGTTGCTTTCCGCTACCGGCGCGACGGCACTCGCTCTCTCAATCACCCTCCTTCGCCGGCTTTGGATTCTGCTGGTTTCGGGTTGCTTAGCGGTGTCCCCGGTTTCCCTCGGGTTTCCGGTGTCGCAGAACCTTCGTCTTGCTGGGCAATGCAATGCTCGCCCTTTCTTTGAAATGTAGGCGTGGGCTTATGTCCCAACCCTGTTGTTAATTACGTGCGCCGCCGTCTCGGAAAGACAGCAAGAGTTCCACCGATAAAAATATCATTTGCCACAATCTGCGTGCTGTGATCATTTTGCGATACGACGTTCCGATCAAGCGCCCGCGTTGGTCCGTGCCCTCGTTTCATCTCAAGCAGGACACTCCAGCGATTGGTGAGCCCAGAGACGGTGCTGGAAGGCCTAGCCAATCCGCCGCCAATCCGCAGCTTGCGGGCCACCCCAGTTCTGCCCCCAGCGACGTCCATCAGCCTGAATCTTCGCATGCAACTCAAATTCAATCCACGGGTCCCACAACCTGGCCCCCTCCTGATCCGTCCTTTTCGCGAGCAGCGGCCTGAGCCTAGCGTGCGCCTGAGAAGAAGAGGCGTGTCAAGGTTCGGCAAGAGACTGTCTGTTTTTATTCAAACCGCCTCCCCTCCTCCCGCACTCCGCATCCCGCGATCCCGTCTTCCGACCGACAACGCTACGCTTCACGGAAGCACTTCCCCCTCGTCCCTGCCCCTTTCCGCAGTTGCGCGTGGCCGCTGTTGCACGCCCTGCAGAGCGACGCGGAGAGATTGGGTTTGACTAACAGTGTCTGGGATTGATTTGGCCTGGACGACGACGGACCAGGAAGCAAAGGTCTTCGCTCCGGCTGACCACCACGCTTTGGTGTAACGCGCACATCGCCGCCTCCGCCAATACGCAGCATATTTGATCACCGACGGCACGAGAGGGTACAATCATCTATTAGTGACTACTATTGCCACGGCCCGGAGCAGACCCGCATTTCTGCCCTTTCCCGACTCCACCGCATCCGACATCAAGTCCTATACTTCGATCGAAGTGTTGCTGCGCGCATCGCAAGAATCGGGTGACCAAGAGACGGTCATAACCGTGTTTATGTTACCGCTATAGTCTCTTGTCAGCATGGCCATGTTAGCATCAAAATCGGCCTTTCCGGCCTCGCTCAGCTCTCAGCCTGCGCTCCAAGTTACCACACCTCAGACGGCATACCCTCCCTCGAGGCGCGCACCTCCGGTCCCCGCTGCAAGCCAGAACTATGCCAGCCCTACCGAATCAGAATTTTCCGATGCCGATAGTCCCGACTCGGTTAAGAACTGGGACGAGGACCAGGTTTGCGACTATCTCCGAAGCGTAAAATGTGGCGAATATGAGCGCATTTTCCGCAAGAATCACATTAATGGCGAGAACCTACTAGAGATGGATAAGGAAGTCTTGAAAGAGATGGGAATCGAGAAGGTCGGGGATCGAGTCCGGCTTTTCTTGAGCATCAAGAAGCTCCGAACCAAGACCTACGCAAACCAGAAGAAGCGGAATAGGGTAAGTTCAATGTGCAACCTAACTCTAGGTGATACTAACTTCGTTGTCAGGACTCATTTGGCGGACTGGACATGCAATATGGACCCTCCTCCCACTCACCCCGGCCGCACAATTCCGGGAGTCGGGGTCTCACCACTTCTGCCAGTAAAAGATATTCTCGCCAATACGACCTCTCTAGCGCTATGGAGAGCCAGAACTCGTCAAGAGGCACCTCACCGCCTTCCACCGGGAGGCCCGGCCGGCGAGGCTATGCTCAGGACTACCCAAGCCAAGCTACGTCGCTGATCTCGAGGTATCCCATGTCTCCGCCGGAACAGTCACAAACCGGCCGCCTCATAAACGCCCACACCAGAAATAACTCTAGTTTCGACGGCTCTTTGATGGCCGCTCTCCCTCAGGGCCAGGATGTGATTCGTGTCATCTCCACAGGTGGCGTCACCAAGGTTGTTAAGATTGCCGACTGCAATACCTGTGAAGAAGTCATGCGGGTTACGCTTAGGAAGTTCGCCCTGCGTGAAGATCATGAGCGGAATTATTGCTTCTGGGTTCTCAACGGTGTGGAGCCTGATCCCAACCAATGCCGCCGCCTGGGTGATACTGAACTGTGGCGCGTCATCAAGGACCACACACGCCCAGAGCGAAATCGCCTCATCCTGAGGCGGGTTCCGGCAGGAGAGCCTGGTATGGCAGAGTTGGAGAGGGCTGCTGCCATCGGCCTGGAAGAGGCGCAGCAGAACCACAACCGCTCAATAGATTCTGCCAACAGGAGCCAGCTAAAGGCCCAGAAGGTCTTAGGCGAAAGCTGGGAGAATATGCAGCCTCCTCTCTCGCCTCATTCGTATCAGGACCGGGAGACCCGGGACAGAATTATTCAGAATACTACCAGAGACCTAGAAAAGGGGTCTGAAACTCAGGCAGTGCCGCGGCGGAAACTCCTCCGGCAGTTCGGCGGCCTGAGACCTCCGAGCGAGCTCATCGCCTCGGATCTCACTAGCTACTTCCCTGACCACTCCCGCGAGGCCATTGATAGAACAGCACGTATGTCCATGCGGCGATCTCAGCGTCTCAGCAGAGTGAATCCCAACCACCGACTCAGCGTTGCCAGCACCATGAGCTTTGCTTCGAGCATACAGGATGCACCACCAATCCCGACCATCGCCGACAGCTGGCTGACAGCCTCGAATCAGATTGCTCGGGTTCGTCCTCAGCAGGGCAGGACAAACCTTGCGTACCGTGATTCAATTGCCTCTTCGGTTCTCGACACTCTCCAAGAAGAGTCATCACCTATTGAGCCGAACCGCAAGTCATATGTGTCGTTTGCCGACAGCGGCTCCGACACAGCCGCCGTCAGCGTCACCGATCCTGATGGGAACATTGTTCGTCACAGCTACTACGACGGAGAGAGTACTTTGGGATCTGGCGGTTCCGGAACGTCCCTCCAGGATGCTAATCAGATTTTGAATGAAGATGGAGAGGATGCCGATGAGGAGCTGCAGAGCTTCCTCGCTGGCGAGTCTTGGGATGACAGCAAGTGGATGAAGGGAGCCCTGATTGGCCAGGGCTCCTTTGGCTGCGTGTATCTTGCTCTTCATGCTGTGACGGGTGAACTCCTTGCTGTCAAGCAGGTGGAAGCTCCCAACGCCAACTCCAACAGCCAGAGCGACTCGAGAAAGAAGAGCATGATTGAGGCGCTGAAGCGTGAGATCAGCCTCCTCCGCGATCTTCGCCATCCCAACATTGTGCAGTACTTGGGCTGCGGCTCTTCGGCTGAGTATCTCAATATTTTTCTCGAGTATGTCCCAGGCGGTTCCGTCCAGACTATGCTCAATTCGTACGGTGCGCTACCGGAGCCGCTTGTTCGCAGCTTTGTCAAGCAGATTCTCAACGGACTCTCGTATCTCCACAACCGGGACATTATCCATCGCGACATCAAGGGCGCCAACATCCTTGTGGACAACAAGGGCACTATTAAGATCTCTGATTTCGGTATTTCCAAGAAGCTTGAGGCTACCAATATTCTCAATGGCGCCAATAACAACAAGCACCGACCCTCCCTGCAGGGATCCGTCTTCTGGATGGCGCCCGAGGTCGTCAAGCAGACGTCGTATACCCGCAAGGCCGATATTTGGTCGCTCGGGTGCTTGGTCGTAGAGATGATGACAGGCACACATCCCTTCCCTGACTGCACACAACTCCAAGCTATCTTCAAGATTGGCGGTGCCAAGGCGACACCCACGATCCCCGACCATGCGAGCGACGAGGCCAAACATTTCCTCAATCAAACCTTTGAGATTGATCACAACAAACGTCCCAGTGCGGATGACCTAATGCTCAGTCCGTTCTTGACACCTGCTCAGGGCAACTGAGCGGTCTTGGTGTGGGTTGAATTCCGTCGATGTTCGATATGGAGCGAATTCGGGTTTGATGGACGCCAAGGTTGGATGGATATTGTCGGGATTGGGTTTAAGGTTGGACTTGGCATTGGAGCTGGTGTGTTGCCACTGTTGGAACCTGGTCATTCCAAAGCTGAGTCGGATGCGTGGACTCAGCTTCTGAGCGGCCACACTCCAACAATAGCGCGACACAACATCCGATACCAAGTCCAACACCTTCATTTCACTGGTGGCTCTCTTCACAGGGTGATGGTGAGATTATACCATTTTTTATCTTCTCTTCTGCCTCAAACAGCTTTTTACCCACCTACTTTTTCCTTCGTCAAATGGTTAGCAAACGGATGAATGAATGGCATCGACTCAAACATGGGGCATTTGCACGCAGTACAACCACAGTACACAGCAACAAAACACAGAGTATGCACAGAGTATACGAAATGTGGAATGAATGATGGAGAGACAAATATGGAAGAAGGGGAGACTGTACAGCTAGATTGGATTGTGTATATCATGAATATGACGGCATAGCAAGATATGGTCTTGTAGGACATGAACATGAGATGGTTCTACACTACTTGGGAGTAAAGCGATGTGAACAGGGATTCGAGGTTGATAATACTGCTGGCTTGGCTGCTGTTGTTTACTTTACGTTGGAATCCAGGCGACCACCCAGAGATGAGGATTGCATACCTGTTGGGCTCATAGAAGGCACGATGGAAGAGTAATGACGCAATCACTAGCCCACACCCAGTATTTAGGCCACCAGAACA
>Ga0247763_1001534_pt1 | contig 13062 bp, 13 predicted proteins | sample UWRJL141409B4_FD_179926 | JGI IMG/M metagenome (GOLD analysis project Ga0247763, IMG submission 179926) | Plant litter microbial communities from Arlington Agricultural Research Station in Wisconsin, United States - UWRJ-L141-409B-4 | ecosystem: Environmental > Terrestrial > Plant litter >...
GCTTGGTCAGCACCTCCCGCCCGTTGTCGCCCAGATACCCCCGGCGTCCGATCAGCCAGCCGACACCGATGACGACGGCGATGACCGCGAACCCGTTCAGCACCCCCTGCACGGCACCTCCCGCGATCCCCGGCGGAGGAGAAGGCTGTGGGGGCCCGGTGCAGAGGGGCGTGGTGCGGCGGACACAGATTCATGGGGCATACACCCAACCCTCCGGGCTGGGCTGTCCCCAGGTCAATGTGACCTTGCACGAGCACCCGGGAGCGGTCGGCACCCCCCTTCGGGGGCGTGGGGAACTGCGCGAGCGACTCCCACCGGCCGGCAGCCGAAGACAGGCCGACCCACTCCGCCCCCGGTGCAGCCCAGGCGGGGCTCAGAGCGCTGCGCGATGAGTTCCGCGCTTCCGCCCGGTCTACCGCACGTGGACGCCATGACACCCGCCGTGCTCGTACTGTCCGGCCCCGTCGCCAGGGACGAGGTACCGAGGCTGTGCGAGGCCGTGTGCGCACGGCTGCGGGACACCGGGGCCCACGTCGTTGTCTGCGACGTGGCGGGTCTCGGACCACCCGGCCTGACGACCGTCGACGCGCTGGCCAGGATGCAGCTCGCCGCCCGTCGCGCCGGAGGCGGGATCAGACTGCGCGGCCCGGACCCCGCCCTGACCGCGTTACTCGCCCTTGCCGGCCTCCCCTTCGAGACGGAGGGCCAGCCCGAACAGCGGGAACCACCGTTCCGTGTCGAGGAAACAGTGGAACCCGGTGATCCGCCCCTCTGAGATCTCCAGGACCTGCACGGCCCACGCGGTGTGACCGCCGGTCTCCGGGTCGGGCTTGTACTGGGCGAAGCCCGGCAGACCGTTCACCGCGACCGGGACCAGGTGGGAGTGCGCACAGGGCGCGCCGAGCGTCGTCATGAAGCCCGTGATGTCGTCGGCGCCGGTCAGCCACAGGTCGAACGGCGGCATCGTCATCACGGCGTCCTCGTGCAGGAGGGCCGTCAGCGCCGTCATGTCGTACCCCTCGAACGCGGCCACATAGCGCTCCAGGAGCTTCTGCTGCGCCTCGTCGAGCGGGTCGGAGGTGGCGGCCCGCGCGGCCGCGCTGCTCCCGTTCTCGGCGAGCGTCGCGCGGGCTCTCTGGAGCGCGCTGTTCACGGAGGCGACGGTGGTGCCGAGCAACTCGGCCACCTCGCTCGCCCTCCACGCCAGGACCTCGCGCAGGATGAGCACGGCCCGCTGCTTGGGCGGCAGCTGCTGCAGGGCCGCCATGAAGGCGAGGCGCACCGACTCCTTGGCCACGGCGGCCTCGGCCGGGTCGGTGACCGTCGGCAGCACGCGCGCGTCCGGCATGGGCTCCAGCCAGGTGTTGTCCGGCCGCGGGCTCAGCGCGGCCCGCGCGAGCGGAGTCGAGTCCGTGAGGTCCATGGGCCGGGCCCGTTTGCTGCCCGCGGTCAGCATGTCGAGGCAGACGTTCGTCGCGATCCGGTACAGCCACGAGCGCATCGAGGAACGGCCCTCGAACGTGTCGTAGCTGCGCCAGGCGCGCACCAGCGTGTCCTGCACCGCGTCCTCCGCCTCGAAGGACGAGCCGAGCATCCGGTAGCAGTATCCCGTCAGCTCGACCCGGTGTTTCTCCAGCCGGATGTCGAGGTCCTCCATCGTCGCCGTACCGTCGCTCATCGCCAACCCACCCCTGGCTCTGTCCGTCGTGCAGGCACCGCCTCATTGCGGACCGGCACTCCGGAAGCTACAGCAGCCCACTGACAATGGCGCCCCGGGACGGAAAAGGTGCAGGTCAGGATTGCTTCTGCCCTGACCTGCACCCTGTGTACCGGCTGCCGCCCCCCGGGGGCCCGGTCCGCACCGGCCGGAAGGGCGGACCCGGGCCGTACGGCCCGTCGGATGGCCCCTGCCGAACGGCCCGGTGCCGAGCCGGAAAGACCGTGCCGCACGGCCGGTGCCGGCCACCGGCGTCGGTACTCAGTGCGCGACGGCCACCGGCCGCCGCTCCGTCCGTGCCGCGCGGGACCCGATCACCGTGATCGCCACGACCCCGGCCACCGCCAGCAGGCCGAGCGCGACCGTCCCGGCCCAGCCGCCGGAGTGGTAGGCGACCGCGCCGAGCGTGCCGCCCGCGCCGGAGCCCAGGTAGTAGGCGGACTGGTACAGCGCCGAAGCCTGTGCCCGGCCCTCCTTCGCCGTGTCGCTGACCGAGGAGGACGCCACCGCGTGGCCGGCGAAGAAGCCCGCGGTGATCAGCACCAGACCGAGCAGCACGAGAGGCAGCGAGCCGGCCAGCGAGAGCAGCAGACCCGAGGCCGTCGTGCCGCCGCCCAGGTACAGCGCGCCGCGCCTGCCGAGCCGGCCCATCAGCTTCCCGGCCGCCGAAGCGGACACCGTACCGACCAGGTAGACGAGGAAGATCGAGCCGATGACGCCCTGCGGAAGGGAGAACGGGGCGTCGGTGAGGCGGTAGCCGATCACGGTGTAGACGGCGCCGAACACCGTCATGAACAGCGCGCCGATCGCGTACAGCCTGCGCAGCAGCGGGTTCGCGAGGTGGCCGCGGACGGCGTGGACCAGCACCGCGGGGCGCAGCGAACCGGCCCTGAAGTGCTTCGGTGCCGGGAGCAGCAGACGGAAGGCCACCGCGCAGCCCACCGCGACCACGCCGATCGTCCCGACGGCGACCCGCCAGCCCCACTCCTGTGCGACCCAGCCGGTGATGACACGGCCGCTCATCCCGCCGACGCTGTTACCGGCGACGAACAGGCCGATGGCGGTGATCAGCGCTTTCGGACGCACCTCCTCCGCCAGGTAGGCCGTCGCCGAGGCGGGGAGCCCGGCCAGGGCCGCGCCCTGGACGGCCCGCAGCCCGATCAGCCAGCCGACCGACGGGGCGAAGGGCACGAGCAGACCGACGGTCACCGCGACCGCCAGGGACGCCGTCATCACCGTACGCCGCCCGAACCGCTCCGAGAGGGCGCTCAACGGCAGGACGAACAGGGCCAGCGCGCCGGTCGCCGCCGACACCGTCCAGCTCGCGGTGCCCGCCGTCACCCCGAAGTCGGCGGAGACCAGGGGGAGGAGGGCCTGTGTGGAGTAGAGGAGCGCGAAGGTCGCGACACCCGCGAGGAAGAGCGCGAAGCTCATCCGGCGGTAGCCGGGTCCGCCGGGCGCCAGCCGGCTGTCGACGGAGGGGGCTTCGGTGGGAGTGGTGCCGGGGGCGGAGGCGGAGGAGGCGACCACGGTCGTGGACGCCCCGGTACTGGCGGAAGGCATGCTTCGAACCTAAAGTCCTCCCCGTCATCCGTCCAATGCGCGAAAAGGCCATAATCATTCCTGTGACGCATCAGCAGAGGCCAGAAGGCCGCCTGTCACCGCCCGGTGACGCAGAAGACATCGTCTCGCTGCTTGTCCCACGCCTGGCGTACTTCGCCGGGGTCGCCCGTACCGAACACGTCACGCGGGCCGCGCGGGAGATGCAGGTCCCCCAGTCGACGCTGTCCCGGGCGATGGTCCGCCTCGAACAGGACCTGGGCGTGGACCTCTTCGCCCGCCGCGGCCGCACGGTGTCCCTCACCCCCGCCGGCCGTACGTTCCTGGGCTCCGTCGAACGCGCCCTCGCCGAGATCGAGCGGGCCGCCGACGAGGTGCGGGCCGACGCCGACCCGGCGACCGGCAAGGTCGCCTTCGGCTTCCTGCACACCATGGGCTCCGAGACGGTCCCCGCCCTGATCCGCGCCTTCCGCGCCGACCACCCGCGCGTCCGCTTCAGCCTCGTCCAGAACTACGGCGAGGCGATGATCGAGGGCCTGCGCTCCGGCGAGCTCGACCTCTGCCTCACGTCCCCGGTGCCGGACGCGCCCGACCTGGTGGGCCGCCGTCTGGACGAACAGAAACTCCGCCTGGTGGTCCCCGCCGACCACCAGCTGGCCTCCCGCCGCCGTATCCGCCTCGCCGAGGCCGCCGACGAGACGTTCGTCACCCTGGAGCCGGGCTACGGCCTGCGCCGCATCACGGACGACCTCTGCCGGCAGGCGGGCTTCCGCCCCCGCGTCGCCTTCGAGGGCGAGGAGGCGGAGACGCTGCGGGGCCTGGTGGCGGCGGGCCTGGGGGTGGCCCTCCTGCCCCCGCCGGCCGTCGCCCGCCCGGGAGTGGTGGAACTGACGGTCACGGCCCCGCGGGCGGCCCGGGAGATCGGGGTGGCCTGGCTGGACGGCCACCCGGACACAGCCCCGGTGGCGGCCTTCAAGAAGTTCCTGCTGTCGAGGAGGGGCTCGCTGCTGCCGAAGTGAGCGAGGCGGGACCTGTGGCCGGTTCGCGGCCGTGTACGTCACGAAGTCCGCCCGGCATCGGCCGGGAGCGCGAGTGGCGGACCGCCGGTGTTCTTGGAGCGGACACGCCGCACAGGTGGCGGACGGCACGGGCATCCCCCACGCCGCGTCGGCCGCGGCCCTGCCCAGGCAGAACGGGATGCTCACCGACACCTGATCGAGCCCGTCGGGACCGCCCGTGCGGTGCTCCCCGGCCTCCCCCACCATGCCCGGTGCCATCGGTGCCATCGGTGCCATCGGTGCGAACTGGTTCGTCGACGCGGGGTCGGCCAAGACCGTCTGCACACGCTTCCCGGCGGCGACCGTTGCCGTTGCTGTTGCTGTTGCTGTTGCTGTTGCCGCTGCCGCTGCCGTTGCGAGCTGAAGCCGAAGCGGCCACATGCCTGCGGAGGCGCGCGCCACCGTCCCGTCGGCAGCACGTCCAGCCCTCTCCTCCCCGGGGACGGAGGAGCCACGAACTCAGTGACGCCGCAGCGACCCACCGAACCCGGAGGCGAGCGGCATGCGCAGGCCCAGCGGCGGCGGAGCCGCGAGCGCGTCCTCGACGGGCCGCGCGAAGGGCCGCCCCAACAGCGCCCCCATCACGAAGTCCTCCGCCAGCGCGTGCACCTCGTCGCGGAACGCGTGCAGCGTGTGGCGGTCCGAGTGCACCTCGAACCGGCAGATGTCCCGGTTCGCCTTCTTCGCCCGCGCCGCGAGCCGGAACGACAGCTCCGGGTCCGTCCGCCGGTCGTTGGTCCCGTGCACGATCAGCACCCGCCGCCCGGCCAACTGCTTCACGGGTTCGGGCGGCGCCGCCACATCGTCCTCCGGAAGCCAGGGGGACAGGGCCAGCACGGAGTTGACGGCGGTGTGGCCCCCGGCGTGCACGGCGGCCCGCCCGCCCATGCCCACCCCGGCGAGGCACACCGGCACGTCGCCGTAGCGCCGCACCACCTCGTCCGCGGCCCACGCCGCGTCCTGCGCGGGATGCGCCTCGCTGCCGTTCCAGCCGCGGAACCGGTAGTGCACCACGTGCACGACCAGCCCGTCCGCGCGTCCCGCGCGGGTGAGCCGCCGCCCCAACGCCCGTACGGAAGCTGCCGCCATCATCGGTGACGGCCTGCGGGCAGAGGTCTCCTCACCACCCGGAAGCAGCAGCACCACGCCGCTCACCGCCGTCGGCTCCGTACCGAGCGCCCGCCCCAGCCGGGCCGTGCGGACCGGCATCGCTTGCTGTGACATGACAGAACAGTCTCAGAAGTAAGGGTGTACGCCATCCGTCCGCACGGTCACCGTTACATATCGACGCATCCGCGCGAGGGGATATCTACGCGCGTAGGCGTTAGAGTGCGGAGATGACGAGCCAGACCAAGAACACTCCGAGCCCGGAGCAGATCCGGCGGGCGCCGAAGGTGCTGCTGCACGATCACCTGGACGGAGGGCTCCGCCCCGGGACGGTCGTCGACCTCGCGCGTGCCTCGGACTACGCGGGTCTCCCGGAGGCGGACGCGGACAAGCTCGGCATCTGGTTCCGCGAGGCCGCCGACTCCGGTTCGCTGGAGCGGTACCTGGAGACCTTCGCACACACCTGTGCCGTCATGCAGACCCGTGACGCGCTGGTCCGCGTCGCCGCCGAGTGCGCCGAGGACCTGGCCGAGGACGGTGTCGTCTACGCGGAGGTGCGGTACGCGCCCGAACAGCACCTCGAAGCCGGGCTCACCCTGGAAGAGGCCGTCGAGGCCGTCAACGAGGGCTTCCGTGAGGGCGAGCGGAGGGCCCGTGAGAACGGTCACCGCATCCGCGTCGGCGCCCTGCTCACCGCCATGCGGCACGCGGCCCGTGCCCTGGAGATCGCCGAACTCGCGAACCGCTACCGCGACCTGGGTGTCGTCGGGTTCGACATCGCGGGTGCCGAGGCGGGCTTCCCGCCCACCCGTCACCTGGACGCCTTCGAGTACCTCAAGCGGGAGAACAACCACTTCACGATCCACGCGGGCGAGGCCTTCGGGCTCCCCTCCATCTGGCAGGCGCTCCAGTGGTGCGGCGCCGACCGGCTGGGTCACGGGGTGCGCATCATCGACGACATCCAGGTGCAGGAGGACGGCTCCGTGAAACTGGGCCGCCTCGCCTCGTACGTACGTGACAAGCGGATCCCCCTGGAGCTGTGCCCCAGCTCCAACCTCCAGACGGGCGCCGCGGACTCCTACGCCGAGCATCCCATCGGGCTGCTGCGGCGACTGCATTTCCGCGCGACGGTGAACACGGACAACCGGTTGATGTCGGGCACCAGTATGAGCCGGGAATTCGAGCACCTTGTCGAATCCTTCGACTATTCGCTCGATGACATGCAGTGGTTCACAGTCAATGCGATGAAATCAGCATTCATTCCTTTCGATGAACGACTGGCCATGATCAACGATGTGATCAAGCCCGGTTATGCCGAGCTGAAGTCCGAATGGCTGTTCCAGCAAACCGCTTCCACCAGCGGTTCTGCGCGCGGTGAGGGCTGACGTTCGAGAACGGGGAGCGGCCGGGTGAGGGCAACTCGGCCGCTTTTCGATGTTTGCGGGTAACGCTCGCACGTGTTTACCGTTTCAGACCGCTCGAATCCCCGTCTCAGCATGCAAGGACGAAGATGAAGCAGTCTGCTGCCAAGACCCTCGGCGTCACCGCTCTCGGCGCCGCCTTCGCCGCTGCCGGAGCCGGAGCCGCCCAGGCCGCCCCCGCTCTCCCGGACGCCGCCCCGGCACTCGGCACCGTCACGGGCGCGCTGCCGGCGGCGGGGGCCGCCCAGTCCCTGCCGGGTGCGGGCGAGGCGGTCACCCGGGGACAGGACGCACTCGGCACCACTGTCACCGCCGCCCGGCCGGCCGTCACGAGCGTCCTCGCCGCGAGTCCGGCCGCGCCCGTCACCGGCCTGCTCGGCGGCCTGCCCGTCCAGGGCCTGCCCACGCACGGCCTGCCGGTGAACGGGATCCCGCTGGGCTGACCCCGGCTCCCGCCGTCCTCGTACGCGTCGATGGGGCGCACCCGGCCGGGTGCGCCCCATCGACGTTCCCATGTGTGGTCACCAGGCTGTGCGGGCCGCCTTGCCCTCGGAGGGGAAGAGGACCCACAGGGCGATGTAGAGCAGGAACTGCGGGCCCGGCAGCAGGCAGGACACCAGGAAGATCACCCGCATCGTGGTGGTGGAGGTGCCGAAGCGCCGTGCCAGCGCTGCGCACACTCCGCCGATCATGCGGCCGTCGGTGGGGCGGGCAAGGCGGTTCATCGGAACTCCTTCGTCAGCGTCTTCGGACGGTTCCGAGGCTTCCGGTGCGGTCACCCCGTCTGACATCCACACTACGGAGACGAAGGGGATGAAGCATCGCTCTACGGGGCGATCCCGACCCTGGGAATCGTCGGGGTCAGACCCTGAGCCGACTCCTCCGCCGTCTCCGCACGGCGCAGCGCGGCGGCCCTGGTCCGCGTCTCGCTCCGACGGCGCAGCACCGCCCGGACGGCGGGCACGACGGCGAGATGGGCCAGCGCCACGCCCACGGTGTTCAGCAGCAGTGAGTCGACGTCGACGACCTGGCCGGGCACCCCGGTCTGCAGGAGCTCGATGCCCAGCGACAGCAGGGCTCCGGCGGCGACCGTCCGCAGCAGGGACAGCAGCGGGGAAGCGGCGAGTCTGCCGCCCGCCATGGGCAGCAGCACCCCGAGCGGGGCCAGCAGCAGCAGGCCCTTGCCGAGGCCACGGGCCGCCGCCCCAGGGCCCATCGCCAGATCCGCCCTGATGCTGGCGAACGGGCGCAGGTTCGCGGCGCTCACCCAGGGCACGTCCAGGGGCCGCAGCGTGATCCAGGCGACGAGCGCGAGATGCGCGACGAGGAGGAGAGCCCCTGCCGCACGGACGCGATTCACGGCGGTTCCGCCGTTGAAGCCTTGACGCTGCACGACCCCCAAGACGCGGCCACCGGCAGGATCGGTTCCGCGTGACGGCGGCGCTTGGTCCGCACGGGTGAGGCGTGCGCCACAGCCGGACTCCGCCTGTGACCCCGGGAATCCCCTGTGCCCCCCTGAGTCCCCTGAGCCCCGGAACGGTCCCCGGGGGGCTCGCTGACTCCGGGGAGGCTCCAGGGGTCCGGCGCGGGCTTTCCGGCCCGGACCTTCGGGGTGCGGGCCTCCGCTCAGGACTCAGGACTCAGGACGGAGCCTCGGGGTGAGCCTCCGGCCGGGCCCACGGGACGGGCCCTCGGACCAGGCGGTGGGAGGGAGCCGGTGACCTCCCCCAGCACCACCGTCGCCGACGAGCGGAACCATCCGCCCGTCCCCGACGCCACCCCACGTCGGGGCAGGCGGCCGTCCCCCGGCGGACCTGCCTCGCCCCCGCCTCGCCCCGCAGCTGCCGAACGGCGCGCGACGGTGCACGAGGAAGGCGCCGGGAGGGAGTCGGCGGAGAGCTCGACAGGGCTCAGGAAAGGCCCGGGGAGCGTGCCGGGGCCGACCGGCACTCCGGGCCGTCGAGGCCGACGACCGGGAGCGTCAGGTTCTGTCGACCCCCGTCGACGGCGGGGGCTCCGTGCCCGGCCGGGTGCGCACGGCCTCCGTGCACTCGTAGCGCCGCGACGCGTCCGGCCCGGGGCCGCCCAGCGTCACCGTTCCGTCGTCGGAGGCCGCCTCCGAGTCGCTGAAGGTGCAGACGATCTGCGCCAGCGCGTACGGCGTCAGTTCGGCGGGCGCCGTGCTCAGACGGAGGGCGTCGGCGGGATCGTCGTCCCGCGGACCGGCCACCGTCAGGTCTTCGGGCACGGTCGTCGTGTAGTTCGCCTGTTTCTCGGCGTCCGACGGGGGCTCGGAAAGCTCGTCGAGGAGGGCCTGTCCCGCCCGTACCCGGTCCGTCCCGGCCGGTCCGGCTCCGATACGCACGGTCCGGTCCACCGGCGCGAGCTGGGAGGAACAGACGAGGAAGACCTGGACGAGGATGCCGCGCGAGGACTGCGTACCGATGTCGGAGCCGGACAGCGCGCACGGCACCCGGGAAGGCGCGGGCCCGAAGTCGGTCGGCACCTCCGTCGCCCGGATACCGCAGCCGCCCAGCACCAGGCCGAGCAGCGGCATGGCGAGTGCCATACAGGCCGCACGCGCCCCGCGTATGCCCCAGGTGTCCCGGGTGTCCCGCGTGTCCCGCGCGGACATCACACGCCCCCCTCGGTGCGGCCTGCGTCGGAACCGGTGTCGGCCGGGCCGGTGTCCGCGGAACCGGTGTTCTCCGGGTCCTTCGGCTCGGAGGCGTCGAGCGGCAGCCGCAGGGTGAAGACCGCGCCGCCCTCGGGAGAGTTCGCGGCGGTGATCTCGCCGCCGTGGATATGGGCGTTCTCCAGGGCGATGGACAGACCGAGACCGCTGCCCTCGGAACGCGGCCGGGAGGCGCTCGCCTTGTAGAAGCGGTCGAAGACGTGCGGCAGGACCTCCTCGGGGATGCCGGGACCGTGGTCCTGGACCTCGATCACCAGGTCGGCGCGCTCCTCCCGCACGCACACCCGCACCGGGGAACCCCCGTGCTTGAGGGCGTTGCCGATGAGGTTCGCCAGGATGACGTCCAGTCGGCGCGGGTCGACGTGCGCCATGATGCCGCGCCGGGCGTCCAGCTCGACCGCGTCCAGCCAGGCGCGCGCGTCGATGCACGCGGTGATCTGGTCGGCGATGTCGACGGTGTCCGAGACGAGCCGGGCCGTGCCCGCGTCGAAGCGGGTGACCTCCATGAGGTTCTCCACCAGGTTGTTCAGCCGCCTGGTCTCGCTGACGACAAGCCGCACCGCGGGCTCGATCATCGGGTCGACGCTGCCGGTCTCGGCGTCGAGCTCCTCCTCCAGCACCTCGGTCACCGCCGTGATGGCGGTCAGCGGCGTCCGCAGCTCGTGCGACATGTCCGCCACGAAGCGCCGGGACGCCTCGTCGCGCGCGCTCATGTCCGCGACGCGCTTCTCCAGGGCCTCCGCCGTGCGGTTGAACGTACGTGACAGATCGGCCAGTTCGTCCGTGCCCGACACCCGCAGCCGCGTGTCGAGCTTGCCCTCGCCCAGCCGCCGTGCGGCGGTCCCCAGCCGGTGCACCGGCTTGAGCACGGTCGTCGCGGCGGCCTGGGCCAGCAGAGCCGAGCCGATCAGCGCGAGCCCGGTCGCGATCCCCAGGGACCAGGCGAGCGAGTTGAGGTCCTTGGCCTCCGGCTCCAGCGACTTGCGCATGTACCCGGTCGGCCCGCCGCCGATCACCTTGGCACCGCCCACGAGGTACGGCTTGTCGCCCTGCACGGTCCGCTGCCAGTACAGGTGGTACGCGTACTTGTTGTTCGAAGTGATCTTCTGTTCCTTGTTCACGGCCTTCCGGAGGGACCGCGGTACGTCCTCCAGCGTGAAGGTGTCCAGATCGGAATTGCCGCGGACGGTCCTGCCGTTCGCGTCCTCGGCGATCAGCAGCACGCTGAACCGCTGGCTGCTGTTCGCCATCTGCCCCGCGGCACGCTGCAGTTCCCCCTGCGAGGGATGCTGCCGCAGGGTGCTGGCACGCGTCTGCATCGCCTGCTGGAAGTCGCCGAGCACCGCGTCCTGGGTACGGGTGAGCACGGCCTCGCGGTTGAGCCAGTACGCGATACCGGAGGCCGACACCGCCGCGGTGAGCGCGACCAGTCCGAACACCACGACCAGACGCAGCCGGAGACTGGTGAAGCGCAGGCCGGCCAGGACCGTCCTGCGTGCCGCGGCCCAGCCACGGAGCTTGTCCTGCGGTTTGGTCACTGAGGAGAGTCCAGCCGGTAACCGACTCCACGCACGGTGCGGATCAGTGTCGGCGAGGACGGCACGTCCTCCACCTTGGCGCGCAGCCGCTGCACGCACGCGTCGACGAGCCGCGAGTCGCCGAGGTAGTCGTGCTCCCACACCAGACGCAGCAGCTGCTGACGGGACAGGGCCTGGCCGGGGCGTCGGCTCAGTTCCAGGAGCAGCCTCAGCTCGGTGGGCGTCAGCTGCAGGTCCTCGCCGTTCTTCGTCACGGTCATCGCGGCGCGGTCGATCACCAGCGAGCCGAACGTCGCCGAGTCGTTCGCCTCGCGCTCGCCGCGCCGCAGCACGGCCCGGATCCGGGCGTCGAGCACCCGCCCCTGCACGGGTTTCACGACGTAGTCGTCGGCCCCGGACTCCAGCCCGACCACCACATCGATGTCATCGCTGCGCGCGGTCAGCAGGATGATCGGCAACTGATCGGTCCGCCGGATGCGCCGGCACACCTCGAATCCGTCGATGCCTGGCAGCATCACGTCGAGGACGATCAGATCCGGCCGCTGCTCGCGCAGTAGCTTCAGACCGTCCTCGCCGGTGGCAGCGGTGGCCACCCGGTGTCCCTGGCGCGTCAGCGAGAGCTCCAGGGCCGTCCGGATGGCGTCGTCGTCCTCGATCAGCAACAGGGAAGGCACGGAGGTCATTCTGTCCCATGACATGGGTGGGTATCGACTGTTGCAGCGCTCCCACACATGTCCCGCGTACGAGCGCGTGGCGCCGGTGCCGGATGGGTGACCGCCCGGCGCTTCTCCGTGACCTGCCCGCCGGCGGCCGCGTCAGCCCCTGTGACAGGCCTGTGACAGTCGGCGGACACCGCCATGAAGTGCCCCCGGCAAGCTTCTCGGCACGGGCACGGAAGTACCACAGAGAAGTATCCGAAGTACCGGAGAACCGGAACTCCACGACGGGGGGCGCGAGATGAACACGCTGCACAGCACCAGCACTGGCGCAGTTGTCACGCGACTCCACGACGTCACGAGGAGCACCGAGAAGTCCGGTGCCGTGAGCGGGCGGGGGTGCGCTCGCGGCACCGGGCGTCAGCACACCGGGTCGTACATGACGGTGGTTGACGCGCATGCGGGGGGAAGCGGCACGGGGGGCGCCCCCGGGGCAACGGGGGCGGCGTACGGGGAGATGACGGGGGAGCGTCGCCCCGAGCCGGAGGCGGGGAGCGCCGAAGCGGCGTTCACCGCCTACGTCCAGGAGCGCCGCGCCTCCCTGTACGCAACGGCCTACCACCTGACCGGCGACCGCTTCGAGGCCGAGGACCTGCTGCAGAGCGCCCTGTTCTCGACGTACCGGGCATGGGACCGGATCAGCGACAAGGCGGCGGTGGGGGGCTACCTCCGCCGTACCATGACGAATCTGCACATCAGCGCGTGGCGCCGCCGCAAGCTGAACGAGTACCCGACCGAGGAACTGCCGGAGACGGTCGGCGACACGGACGCGATGCGCGGCACCGAACTGCGCGCGGTCCTGTGGCAGGCGCTCGCCCGGCTCCCCGAACTCCAGCGCACGATGCTGGTCCTTCGTTACTACGAGGGCCGCACGGACCCGGAGATCGCGGAGATCCTCGACATCAGTGTCGGCACGGTGAAGTCGAGCATCTGGCGGTCGCTCCGCCGGCTGCGCGAGGACGACGTCCTCAGCTTCGGCCGTGACGAGGAGGAGTCCTTCGGGGAGCTCGTCGCCTGAAGGCTGTGGGGGAAGGTCCGTCGCGTCGGGGGAGGCGACGGGCGCGGGGAACGTCCGTCACTTCGGGGGAAGCGGCGGATGCGGAAAGGTTCGTCACTTCGGGGGAGGCGGCGAATCGTACGGGGGAAGGTTCGTCACTTCGGGGGAGGGGGCGGACCGCACGGGGAAGTCCGTCACTTCGGGGGAGGCGGCGGACGGCTCGGGGGAAAACACCCGGGGGGAACCACGGGGA
>Ga0247763_1001535_pt1 | contig 13046 bp, 16 predicted proteins | sample UWRJL141409B4_FD_179926 | JGI IMG/M metagenome (GOLD analysis project Ga0247763, IMG submission 179926) | Plant litter microbial communities from Arlington Agricultural Research Station in Wisconsin, United States - UWRJ-L141-409B-4 | ecosystem: Environmental > Terrestrial > Plant litter >...
TCCCTTTTTTTTTTTTCCTTTTCTCAGACCACTTGGCTGTGCTCCCTATACCCTGGTCCGGCTTTTACTTTCCCCCCTGGTCCACATCGTTGAACCAGCGTCGCGATCACACGTTGGTGAGGAAAGGGGAGTGTCTCTCGGGGCTTGGGGGGTGTGTGATGTGTCTGCGATGCACCCTTGTCCTGCCGTCAAATTAGCCCGTTTGCTGTCCCGCGCAGGTCCCTCTGAATGGACTGGCCCTCATAGGAGCCACGTCGTTCATGGCTCATTTACCACCGTTTTTGCACACGCCATCCCCACCACGCCATGAACTCTTGCTTGACTTGGGCAAGGTGCGGTGGCCAAAACCAGGGACCATCTATTGGCGGGGAGGGGTAGAGGGGCAAACACCTTTTTTCCTTAATTGCAAGCCGTCTGCAATTGGCTATGATACCCACTGGCCGTTTGTTGAGAGGGAAGCTTTTCTCTTCCTTCGTTCCCCCTTCTCCCCCCTCCCTTCCGAGTCCCGCGTGGTGCTTGTATGCATACACGCGGGCCCCACTCGATGGTCATGTTATTGCGACCTGGGCGGGAAGGAAGACACTGGAACCCAACAAGAAATCACAGTAAACTCGGGGGCGGAGGGAGCGGGCCAATGGCCGGACCCCTGTTGTCGGTCGCTGTTGTTAGGTGTAAGTGGCCCCCCCTGCCCCTTTTGTCGCACCCCACCCTCGAGCCTCTCACCAGCCCTTGCGTGGTCGATGGGAGAGGATCTTCCCGCTTCCAGCTTGGGACACTGGTCAAGGGGTCTCTTCCGGGTCGGCCCACATGTCGACGACAAGTGTTCGGCTAGCGTGGGGTCAAGTTGGCCGCGACCAGGACAAGGGGGCCCCGACGGCCAGGGCCAAGGACCGCCACAAAAACAGAAACCTTCCACAGCGTGTTCCTTTTTAGCCTCCTTTTCGTTCTACGGTCTGGGCGTGCGCGGATCCGCCTGAGCCTACCCGACTGGGCATCAGCATCAAGGGGGGCGGGGGGACGGGGTCTTCCTGGCATCATGAGATTCGCCAGACGCTGGGCCAGACCTGCGAACATGTTTGAAAATCCGGATGATAGCACATGGCTTGCTCGCAAACCGCCCCAAATCGTTTTGACTGGAGCAAACACGCACCTGCGTGGCTGGTCAGGACGTACCGGCTTTCAGCATCTCTGGGTGATTTGTTCTCGGGACTGCATATGCTCTATCGCCTTCCATTTCAAGACCCTGATGTGATTGGTTTTGTGAGAGCCACTCGGAAGAGATTAGCCCATAACGCGGTGGCGGTCGGAACATGTAGCGTGCAGTCACGGGTGGTCACTGTACTCGTCGAACAAGCGTGGCGGCCACCCATACCTCCAAGTAAGTGCCGGGGAACAAATCCCCAAATCCCCAAATCTTCAGGACCAGAGCCAGAGCTAACCGTGGCATGTACAGATTCGTCTTTTCTCAAGGGGCGTTTCGCCTTCTGCCGATTGCCCGCGGACATATTCCGGTCCAGACTCTTGTCTGGGAACCGCCATCAGCGGAGGCCCAGGAACCTTTAGCGTCACGGAGCCTTGCGGCCAGCACTGCGGCCACGCTGACGGCGCCGATAGGGGCGAGGGCATTTGTCGGTTGCTAAGCAGCGCACGCACGCAGGAGGTCGCTCTCACATGAACTGCCGTCGGTTTCTCCAAGGACGCGACCCCGCCGTTTGACCGTTCCATGGTTTAGCCAGACCATCCCGACGGCGAGACGAGATCTTCATGAAGGTAGCGGGTGGTTGGGGATCCGAGGGTGCGACGTGGCAAGCCTTGACTAGCTCGTCTGCCTCGCCCACTTTGTACCCTTGCCCCTCCCTCCATCTAGAAGGGCATAGCGGGACATGCACCGTCAAGCTCAGGTTATGCTTGCTTGCTGAGTACCTATTGTTCCGGCTGCCTCTGAGGAGAGAGCGGCTCAAAGCCCCCCAACCACGGGACAGGATACTCCGTGAGACTTTGGATCTTTAGTACGAGGAATCTGGGCCGGCCTCACTTATGGCCTGGACTATGGGCTACAGCGGGAATGCCTTGCCGGTATCCTCTAGGCCGTGTAGCGGGGGGGTGGTAATGACTGCCCCGCTAGCGAGAATGGAGCAGGAAGCCGGTATCAATGACGCACTGGAGAGCGCGTTAGATGAACACCGGGATGATCGGGGACACGGCCATGGCGGGAGAGGCCAGCAGGACGAGAAGAGCAGGGGTGACAAGATGAATCAATGACCAATTCGGTATGGCGCTTCAGCCTGTTATGGGTTGCCCAACAATGAATGGCAGCGCCTTGGGGATGCAGAACAAGCTGGCCGGGTTGGCCTGCGGTGGGAGAAGGTGACTTACACCTCACCTTGCCTGTTGTGGGGTGATACACGCAGGTTTGATGACACCAAGCTGTTGCGGAACTGCGAGATATAGGCTGCACATAGCAATATCCGGCGATGGTTCCGGAAATTCCGTGCTTCGCTGTCAAACTTTTGCTCATCAAACTTGGGTCGGATCGATGGCCGCGGCAGGTGGGGGTGGTGCTCGCAGATGTGCTTTAGGGGGCATTCCCTTTTGCCGTCGATACGGAGCGGTCGAAGGGCGGCTCTAGGACAAGCGAAGGCTGGATTGCTGAACCTTGCATGTGAGAAAGGGGGAGATAAGCCCAGAAAGGCAGCCAGGGTGAGGGATTGATGAGTTGTACACCGATCCACATGGGCAAAAGCCGACATTCTCGGCAGGCATTGTTTGAGCGCGGCGGGATGTCGATTTTGGCGCCATTTGTTTGAAAACAGCAAAACGGGAAGCGGAAAAATGGCTGCGAGGAATCAATGTTGTGGCGGCCGCGGTCGGGGAGGCCTAGCGGAGTCAGAGGCGATGAGGGGAGGTGAGGTAAACATGGCCGTCTTTAACGGCCGGGTGGTGTTGTTATGGTCGGTCTGGAGACTTTAAGCGCCGCATCGTTTAAGTCGCCTCCCCAGCAAAAAGGATGGCTATGCCTCTTTTTCCCCTAGCCGGTCAATCCACGACCGAGCAACAGGCCGGGATGAGCAAGGAGCGGGCCGTTCCCTTGGGGTGAAATCGTGAAGTCGATGCCATCGCATCAGCGTAAACGCGGGTTCCGTGGCCTGCAGTGGACTGCCAACACGCTAAAAGAAGCTAAACGAGGTGTTTGGTGGCAAACCCGGTTGCTGGTTGCTTTGTTGCCAGCTTGACAGGCGAAACGACTTTCAAGCAAGCACGCTTTCCGGGCAGCTTTTGGGGGAGCCGGCTGCGAATCACGATGGCGGAACAAAATGCAAATTGGTTGATTCGATGCTCAATGGATGCAGGGCGCTGTGTGGCGAATGGCGGCCGGGACGGGTCAATGGAAGCAGGCCCAGGCTTCTAGAACACTCAAGGGATTGGTCAATTGCACAATTCGGTCCCGAACATGAGGCTGGGGCGGAGCCTTGCTGGCGGCTTGCCCAGTCTCCTGGCCTAGGTTACCGTAGCTCACATCTAGAAGAAGACGTCCTACAAGTCGACCGTCGTCGTCTGGCGGGTACCAAGGTACATTTACCGGTTGCGCACTAGTACCACGAGGCGGCCGAAAGCGATCGAGTCAGAGCCAGCAGCAGGGGTATGACGGGTCACCTTTCGGGAACAACGGGTGACGGAGCGACGTGTTTTGGAGACAGCCGCAACGGACCCTCCTACGGCATGCCATTGGCTGGCCCTAATCGGGGGTGCGACGAGGGGGTCATGATATGGTGGGAGCGGGCGGGCCCCAATATCCGGCCCGATGCTACGACACCCGCAATTGAAGGCGTAATTCCACGGCTCATCGAGTGTCATTACATCCTGATTCCTGTTGCCGGCCATCCTCGCGTGCTGCTCGGTTGTGTCCAGGCAGAGAGGGTAACCGTAGCAGTGATTCGTGGCAGCCGTGGCAGAGGTGTTTCGGTGATGTAAACTGCAGTTAACCCATGGCCTCGTTGTGCACGAGCTGAATGAAATCCGTTGTTTTCGGAGCTGGGATACACCTGCGTGACATGTCGGAGGTGTTTCCTGTGCGATCTGTCTTGCCTTGCATGCGCAGGCGAATGCAATGCGCCGGTCGTGGTTGCAGCTGCAGCTCTGCAACAGGCCCTTTTGTGGAGAGAATTGCGGCGTCGTCTCTCATGTTGGCAACGACGGCGAAACCGTTCGACATCAACTTGCCGAAGATGTCGCCGCCCCTCAATGCCGTGCTGCGAATTTCGTACACGTTTCTTGCGTCCATGTCGCTCCGGAGGCAGCCATTGACGACCCCAGGCCGAAACGGGCAACACGGCGGGCGGTGATATGGTGTTGACGGCCGCATCGACAGAGGCCAACTCCACCAAACACGTCACGTACCGCGATCAGACCGAGCGACTCTGAAGTGGTTTTACACGAGATGCGCGTTGGGCGCCAATTCAGCGAAGATCAAGAGCAACTTGGACCCTGTAGTTTGTCACGTCAGCCCTGGATGCACAAAGCAAAAAAGTGAGAACTGACATGAGCAAAAAACCTGGTGTGTACAGGGCTCCACTGGTCCCAAGTGTCTTTGGTCGAGTCTTGCAGTGCTGCACCTGTCTTGCAGCAGAGCCCGGTGGTGGTTCCCGAAGGCCCTGTCAACCCCTGCAGGCCCCGATGTATCCACCCACCAAGCAACCTGAGCGAGGGCTGCGAGACCGTGCTGTTTGCGGATGAGACTGGGAACTGGGAAGTGACGGGCACCGTGACAGCGCAGGATTGGTTCTTCTGACGTGGAATTGAGCGTAAATTGCCCTTTCTCCACTTCCCCGCGTTCGCGTTCGACCGCTGGTGTCTGGGAGTGCAGTGGTTAACGTTATCACAGCTTATCACCGGGGACTTTGCTGGCCAGTTGATTTTCCGTTTGTCGCCGTTTCTCTTTCGCCATCGGCAACACAAACGGGTCGGGGGCGCCACGAGGCATAACAGCACCGATAATTCCCATTGTAGTCTGGTATTGATGAGCTGTACAAGCCGATGTTTCCATGGGGCCGAAAAAAATTACTGCATGGCAGATGACTTCCCTGCCGTCGAGGGAAGGTACCTGCCTGGGGTTACAGGGGTGAAGGTGCGGTAGTTAGGTACCTGCCTCTCCCCCGCCCGATTCCAAATGTCCCCTCTGCCCCTCTGGTGCCCCTCATCTCCGCATTACAGCGACCGACAGGGATGGGGGAGGGGGAGACAGGCAACACAGAAGACACTCACAGGCCGCGAGGTGTGTGACGACACACGTCTCAACCTGCAGCACTGAGCGTGCACCGTGCCAGGCCCCGTGACAGGACGGTGTGGAACGCGCAATTCAGGCCAGCGAAGGCATCGACCTGCGCTTTGCTATCTCCATTAGAGACTGGAAACGCATCTAGGACTATGCGGAGGCAGCTCGCCTCATCCCGATGCGAGGGCTGCACGCAGCGCGAACCACCAAAGTACTACGAGAGGTGCTGCATCCGGCAGTACGCAAGCTGGAGCAAGCAGCAGCGATTGACCTCTGACGCAAGGATCGAGTGTCCGATCCATCCCTCCCTCTCCTTCCCTTGACCGAGACGGGTCCTTAACACATCACCAAGCATACGCCTGCACACCGTACGCACACCTCGACCCAGAGCGCGCCATCGATCGGTCCGCAGCATTCCTGGCCACGGCCCAGCCACCAGCCACCAGCCTTTCACTCGACGACCAACTTGGCGACCACCCTCCTATTCCACTTCCACGCTTCTCGCTCCACGCTCACTGACGCCCCCTTTAGCCGCACGGGAGAGGCAGAGGAGAAGGAGGAGGAGGACTTTGTCGAAACTTTGCCCGCCGTGTCCTAGCTCGCCGTGTCCTGCCGGCAGAATATTGTCCGTCCCGCGATTGGCAACCAGAGACAACATCTCTGCACGAGCAAGGGGAAAAAGCAAGACGACCGCGGATGGTACATTATACGGCGATACATTGGCAATTCTATGGTGTGCTGTACGTCCTGCACGGCAAGCCCGACAGCTGTCAGCTCTTCTACCTGCTCATCCCCTTTTTGGCGTTTCCCTCGGCGACTCGGCCAGTACAGCCCCGGCAGACGGGCGTTTTCTCTTCGTAAAGTGCACCGCAAGAGGGCTATTAGGTTCCCCAAAGTGTCACCAGGTCGAGGAGGACAGGGCCACGAGGTGCTGCCAAATCATCGAGCGGAAGCCCGTGGCACGCAGGTCGCCACATTCAGTAATGATGGAGGAGGCACAATGTGAATCTAGGCCTTCATGCCGGCATGGTTTGTCGCCACCATCGGAAACCGGTGAGGGAACTGGCTCTGGTGTCGCTCCTGACCCGGCCACTGCAGCGGCAGTCCAACTAGCAAGTCGGGCGAGCCACCTCACACTATCAAGTTCTGAAATCAAGGCCGACTTGACCAGAACTGGTCGCACCGGCATGGACGCCACCACTGCCATGATCCAGTCTCCGGCGATGCCATCATCTCCTACTTCTGATGCCCAACCTTGTCTAGAAATAGTTCAAAACGGGAACATGGACAAGTGGCGACATGAAGAGGCTATCAACACGCCCGGGGGAGTGTCTGCATCAACTACATGCTCATCTTTGGAGTTGGAGTCTGGAACAAGGATCGCGGAAACACATGCTGCTGCCGTCCATGCCACAGACCCTCAGCCCTTCCAGCCTATCTCTGCTGGCAATGCAGCGAGACAGTTGCTGGACCTACCAAACGAAGTGCTGCTCCAGATATTGAGTAATCTGGACGTCTGTGATCTGTTGGCGACCTCAAGGGTGAGCGCCGAGTTCTATCCCTCCTTGCCCTGATCCGAAGCCTCGGCCTTGCTCCCCCCCATGGTTGCAAACCCCCTGCCCCGAAGTGTCCTCCTCATCTCTCGTGAACTATGGGAGAGGCATAGTTGCTGACAGTGCCTGCCCCTCTTTTCGTCGTGCTCCTTTTTGGTCCCATCCCCTTCCCACCATTCCACGCTCACAGCTCCCCAAAACTTCAGTATAGACCGAACAGAACAGACCGGTTCCTCTTCGTTTCATGCCGCTCAAAGAACAAGCCAAACCGGCGGGAAAACAGGGCTAACTCCCCTTCCACAGACATCGCACCACCTTCGCCGCCTCTCCCTCAGCCCCATCCTCCAACGCCAACGTCTCCAGCGTACCCGCGCTGTGCTCCCCCCGCTCCTGACCTCCCCTTCCCGCCCTTCCCTCGCCGACCTCATCCGTCGCTCCATCTTTCTCACCAACACCACCGTCGTCTCCCGTAAGCTCGCCCGTTCCCTGGTCGCTATCCGTCTCCAGCGCCGTCTTGCCGCCCGTCCTTCCCCTGAATCTCTTGTCGCTCGCGCTGTCCTCCCGCCAGAGTGTCTTCCCCGTGGATGTCATGGAGTTGCCAACACTGGTGCTGGGCGGGGAGCCGGAGTAGGAGTAGGAGTAGGAGCGGGAGCGGGAGGGGGAGCGGGAGGGATTACGGTGGCGCCGGCGCTGGTGGCGAGACGGAGGGCGGTGGAGCGGGAGAAAGTTAAAGATGGGTTAAGGGGATGGGTGGGTTCGGTGTGGAAGGGGGAGGTGAAGAATCGTGCCGAGGGAGTCAGGAGGTGGGAAGAACGGGCGGGCGTAGGTAGGGTATGGAGGCTGAGGAAGTTTTGGGAAAGGCTTGCAAACGGGGAGGGTCAGGGTCGTGCTTGACTCCCCGGTAGGGTAGGTAGGGTACGGTGTTTTTGTATCATCACATAGCTTTTTGGTTTGTCTTGGCGTTGTCTTTTGTTTCTGCTCCGGGCTGTTCTGTTCCGTTTTCTTGTGTTCCGGGTTTCTCCAGTCCGGGTTTCAGAGCGCGGCTGGGGAGGCAGGTAGCTGTACAACAGTTCATACTTTGTCAGGCAAAGGTGCTTGCCGTTTAGTATAGCATTAGCGTAGTTTGTCACAGTATGCGCACGCATATATCTTACCCAAAGTTGTTTGTTGTCTAGGTGCCAAGGTAGGTAGTTGTCGGCATCGAATTCGAAAGATCTATACTGGTTCCGGTTCCGGCTCGTGTTCCCCTGTTTCTTTCTTGCTCGTTAACATTACTAGGATTTAGGTCCCCTTGAGGTTGTATATCCGGGATCTGAGAACATCAAAGGAAGGCCTTGGGAGTTGATGTTGAACATATGGCTCGCCCTCACTTCAGAATCGCATGCTCGAGTAGGTATTGTCAGGGGCCAGATAGTTCGCTACAGCATAGCATCGTAGTCATGTTGGGTAATGTTGGTCAAGTGCTGCCATTATCATCAGCTCAGCGAAAAGGCTGGCTACGGACGACTAAAAAGGAACTGGGCTACGGACGACTAAAAAGGAGCTGGGCTACATACCTTGCAATGGAAGCCAATAACGCTTCGGCCCTGGAATCGACTTTTCATAGACCTTTCCCCCCCACGTCATTGCGATACGGTGGAATCGTTCGGCGTGCGTCCCCGCGCCTCCATGATTGCTCCCAGGACACTAGCCAACCATGGAATTTGCACTCCTGCCGGATCAAAGTCGCCACATTCCAGTGGCAGTATCGCGTATGTATTATACAGGGTAAATATAAATACAAGGTGATCAATCTCACCGAAAACCCAAGCGTTTCCACGACCATGGGACGAAATGGTTATTCCAAGTATGGATCACGAAGGCCCACTCGGCTCTCCCAAGCCCCTATGCCCGAAACCTGAAGCCGACCCAGTCATCTTCAGTCTCGTCATCGTCATCATCGTCATCCTCTTCCAAAACTGCGTTTTCTTTGCCACGGGCGACGGCCTTCTCGGCCTTGGCGCCGCTAGCTGATGCCGCTACTCCGGAAGAGCCACTCTCGCCGCGCTGTATCCGCAACGCTTCTCGTCTCTCGCGTAGCTTCCTGGCGCGCGCCTCTAGTTCCTCCATGACTTCAAACTCAGTCTCGAGTGCGCGTGTAGCATCTTCCCGTTCATCCTCAATCTGGATATCTACGAGCGCCCGTCGCTTCGCCTGTTCCTCCTCCTTGGACTTGGCCGCTGCTTCAGCGGCGGTCATTGCTGGTGCGGAGATCACGGCATCGTTGGCGAATCCAGCGACACTTGGTCTCTTTGTACCAGTTCCTGCTGTCCCATGCACTAAATCTGCCTCGAAGGCCGCCCAGACATCATCGTCGACAGGCGCGGTTACCGGTGCCGTGGCTGTCCGCGCCTGGGTTTGTTCGGTCAAAGCGCTTGGTCGCGGAGGCAGCGCCGCAACGCCGGGTTCTTGTGGTATTAACGGCGAGCGACCGAGGGGCGCGTTTTTCGGTGTCGTGGCAGTTGATGCGCCGCTTCCACTACCCTGGTTGCTCGCACTCTCTCGAAGCGCGACGGGGGTTGCTGGCCGTGACGGAATCTGCATCTCAACGCCAATGGTTGGTGTCCCAGACTGACGGCGTGTCAGAGGCGGTGTCAATGGCTTGGCTCCGTTGCCTGACTTGGTGTCTTCTTTGCTCGGCTGCTGGGCGAGAGTCATGTCGGGCTTGCTGCGCTTCTTGCGAACGGCTTCGTCTACTACATCGTCGGTCATCTCCTCGTCTTCGTTGAGTTTCCGTTTATGACCGGCCGTTCCATTGGCACTCCTAAGCAGCTCGCCATTTGCATTTGAGGCGTTGGTAGGTTGGGCCTCCACTCGCTGGCGGTGGGCGGCACCGCGGATGTGTGGTTCCCATAGGGTCTCGGTTTTGACGTGTTCGTGGCAAACTAGACAGAGGAGTTTCCCAGCCTCCGAGTAGGCAGCATGTGGGTGCTCTATCCTGCGTGCCGTACGCTGTTGGCGCAATAGAGCGCGGACGTCGGCCATCGTAGGCAAGGGGAGGCTTTGGGCGTGACGGGAAAGGACGAAAGCGGTGAAAGCGCGGGGTCGCCTCACTGTCGCGAACGAGCAATTGGTGTTCACTAGATTGCCCCTGTAGGCTGACAAGAGGTTGGCCTAAACTCCGTGGAGAAGAATGAGTCAATGGCTATTCGCCGTCGACCGTTGGGGTGCTCTCCGTCGTGCGCTGCTTTGAATCCTCGAGAAATCGAGGCGCTGACTTGAAAGGTTAGGCCTCCGCGGGACCAGCCACACCTGCCGAGACCCGCTCCTGCCGCTCTAGCCACAGCTGCGGGTTCCCTGAATCGCGGGGTCGGTGGAGAGCTTCCGCCACGATCGTTCTTGGCAACAAGCTCCGCGACATTATGCAATCCGTCCCAGACACGCTCTGAATGGATATAGTATCTGTCCCATAGTTAATTGGTACATATACTAAAGTTGCAGACCTTTACGTATTAACAATCATTAGATTGATTAGGCACCCCCCACACAATTCACGCCGCAACCGATCCAGAGACTTCGCGAGGCCATCCCCTCATTCCCGCCATCACGGTCCGATCGCCTTGACCATCAACACATTCCCAAGCTAAGCTTGATGCGCAATGGCAGACCTTGAAGACGACTCGACGAAAGTAACTTCGCTATACCCTGATCCGCCATACTTCTGGAGAGCGTTCACCCCCGAGAACATTGCGCGCTTCGAGACACTCAAACAAGCCCATGCCGACAAGAATGGTCTAGACGTCGCCGACGTCATACGAATACCAGAAATCCCGGATGACTTGTGCTACCTCCAGCCACCAGCCGAGCCAGTGGATGGGAAATGGAGGTTATATGGCGAACAGTTGAGCGTGAGTCAGATCCGTCTGGGCTCGTCACTATACCGTCCACCTTACTAACTACCCATTGGGAACAGCTTGACGATGAACTGCAGAGTCTAGAAGCAGCAGGCATTCAGCGCCTAGTGCCAGAAGGGCTCAATCAGGATGGAACACATATTGATAGGGCGTTTGAGTTGAAGCGGCTCGCAAAGTCACTGCTACTGAACTTCCTAGAACTGGTCGGCATCATGAGCCACAACCCGTCGCAAGTAGGGTCACCTACACCGTTCCCCAATTCAAGCTAACCGAGCTATACAGGGCGAAGAAAAGGTCCAAGACCTCAAGACGGTCTTGCTCAATTTCCACCACATACTCAACGAGTACCGACCACACCAAGCACGCGAGCAGTTGATTCAGTTGATGCAGGACACTCTGGATAGTAAGCGAGCAGAAACAGCAGCCATACGAAGCGTAGTTGACAAGGCAAAACGGATGCTGGAAGGCTTGGGTAGTATGGACGTACCCGTTGTCGAGGCAAAAGAAGGAGACTCATCTGAGTCCAAGAGGTTGTCGGACCCAGAAATACGTCTCGACGAGATATGGGAGTCTACAGATACGTTTTCTGTGGACTAAGCAGATCCAATTGCCAAATGAAATATGGGATGGAAACATTGTTTTACCCCAGACAGAGCTTGGGGCTCCAGCAGGGGAAACCGATAGAGTCTTATTCTTTTCAGTTTTCAAGCGGTACAAGTAGCGTCAATATACAGTTCACATAGCCCCTAAAGATTGCTCGCGTGGCATTTACTTCTTAGCAGCGCTGTACTAAAGTGCTCAGGGATAACCCAACATGGGCATTCCAGTCCCATTCGACCTGGCCACTTTGCTAACCCATCAAGTCCCATGGCAACAACTTTAAAGGGTAAAGGTTGCATCACGATTCGCAATGCGCCCCGTTGATGAACGGCACTAGCCTCGCAAGGCTCAACAGCAGAATCTCCACCTGGGCGGGTCACTCAGCCCTGTCCATAACACTAACGAAAGGACCCATTTACGCCATTCTGGGGTTGTTGATGTAAAGTGGATCTTGCTCATGGCGGATCACCGCCCACCTAACTATAATTGATGGCATAAAGTCTGTCTTGCTGCGGTTCAAACACTCGAAACGATGGTTCATATGATGGCGCTCTCAACGCAGCAGGGGCTCGAAATGACAATATAAGGCCTCAGTTCTTGAACTTAGGGCACTGCTATCCATCCTTACCTACTCAACAAAACATCTTCAACCGGATTGGTAGCTGTTTGGACACGGTGAGCTGCCCTGCTCAACTTCACAAACAGGCCGTCTCGAGCGCTCGCAAGTCTAGACAATACGGATTTATTTCAATGTACAGCACCGCTACAGCTATCGGGCCATAGAAGCCGAGGCCCAAACCTGAACACATACCGAACCAACCTTGATCCTGCCACCCATTTCATCGCTCCATCTCCGATCGTTTCCCCGCCCTATGACCAAGCCGGAAAAAGAAAAAAAGAAACCAAGGACGTGAAGAAAAATCTGGACCTTAGAGTCAAGTCAGTAATACCCACGCCCAAACTCCAGAGGTCATTGAGAACTTTCAGGCACCCTACCCCAAGCCATCCATCCGTAGAACTGCTGAATGAAAATTGTTGCAAAACGAAACGAGAACGCAAAAGGGGAAGGGGGGGTTATATACGTCCGGCAAAAGAAGGGAGTTCTAGAGCGAAGAAAAGTCCTCAACAGCGAATATATTCAATTTCCTTCCGCCACAACCGTGAATTGATCCCCGGGTGAGAACGACTCAGCACGAAATAATTGTTTTCCTGGCACATGTCAAAACATGACGGAGGGTTTGCAACAGTTTTGTGTTGCCATCGTCTCGGTAAGGGTACTCTCGCCGCCATGGAGGCTTTACTTTGCTCGTCGAGCCTCCTGTTGTTGAACCCATGCCCCAACCGCTCACAAACCGGCCGCGGGTGGCCTGGCCACCGGAGTTCTAAGAACAAGACCCATCACCGCCCCGTCCTCTCACGGGCAGGCCAGGTCAAGTACGGGCCAGGTGGGAACCCGAGCCTCGAGATTGATTGGATTTGTATCACGAGCCCCAATAGCCGAAAATCCCCTTATAGCTGCAGCCACTGCGTGGCAGCTTCCTTGAGACACTGAATAGGTCAAAAGATACGCTGAGAAGCACATGGTGAGTCATATCGTGGGCGAGAGTGGGGGAGTGGTAGTTCGCGCACACGAAGTTTAGAGCAGTCGCTTCTGTCGCGGCTGTCGCGGAAGCGTCGTCGCTCTACGCAGGAGGAGCCCCGGCAGCAGCAGCCTGCGGCGGAATCGGC
>Ga0247763_1001536_pt1 | contig 13041 bp, 12 predicted proteins | sample UWRJL141409B4_FD_179926 | JGI IMG/M metagenome (GOLD analysis project Ga0247763, IMG submission 179926) | Plant litter microbial communities from Arlington Agricultural Research Station in Wisconsin, United States - UWRJ-L141-409B-4 | ecosystem: Environmental > Terrestrial > Plant litter >...
GGCAGGATCCTTTCCTCCGAGCTCCAACCCGACCTGGACAATGCGATCCGAAGCTGCCTTCTGAACCGCCAAACCACCAGCCACAGAGCCAGTGAAGCAGATTAGTGCAATCTCGGGATTTCGCACAATCGACTCGATAATCGTTGGCGAGCCAGAGTGGAAGTACTGGATAACGCCGCTCGGCAATCCAGCCTCGCTGAAGGCCTTGGCCACCTGCTCGACTACCGTTGGCGTTTGCGGTGAAGGCTTCAGGATAACAGAGTTGCCAGCCAGGAGAGCAGGGATGAGGGCGTTGACCAAGATGAGATAGGGGTACTGAGAGGTCAGTTCAGTGTTGCATTTGTGTACAGGGTGGCAATGCACCTACGTTCCATGCAAAGATGATGAGTGTTGGACCGACAGGCACCTTCCGGATGAACCTCTTGAAGCCAGCTTCCGCCTCTCCATCCGTGTCCTTGAGGACCTCATCGCTGATCTTGAGAAGATACTCGGATCTCTTCACGGCAGTTACAACTTCCTTGGCCGTATATGCGATGGGGCGGCCCATTTGGACAGTGAGCTCGAGGGCGAGATCATCCTGTTTGTCGACTAGAAGCTTTAGGGCTTTTTTGATGATGATTTGGCGATCTGCTAGGGGAGTAGCGCGCCATGAGTGGAAAGCAGAAGTGGCGATTTCCGGCAGCTGATCGAGCTCCTCGGCTGAGATGCCATTGCGTGTGAAGATGGGCTCGTTGGTGGTTGGCGATATTGTGGTGATCACCTCGACAGACATGATGTCTTTGGTGTACAATTTGACTACTACCTTTGCGTACGTGGAGCAGGGATTTGGAAACTAAAGTTGTGTTTGGGTGTTTGCAGAAAAGGAAGGAGCAGCACAGCTCACTTGCACCCGTTACGCCCCTCTCGTGTTAGTTGCCCCTCCGAGGCCAACTCCGTCCTCGGCTTCCCGATAGTCCGATAAGATAAGAGTCATTACATCATGAGTAGACACTAGCTGGACCTGAAGTTGACTGCTGTTTCCAGTATGTAAACTGGAGTGTATTCTATATTGAAAGGCTCTAGCACATAAAAAAGGACAGCTTAGAGTTGTATGCCTGTTTTTATACTAGAATATTTGGGCACGATGATGCTGGCGTCTGCTATAGTTGTTGTGTAGTTAGAAGGGGCATTTGCGGAGGAAAAAAAGAACCGGCGATCGTAAACGACAGCAAAACACAGCGGCCACTGTATCATAGACATAAACCAAGAGAAAGAAATATACCATTGTAGTTGTATCCCGCATTAGACACTCAGATTCTGGTACTCGCTGTTTTCTCTTTACTTTGCGAAAGTTGACGATAAACCCTAGTTATCCCTAAGCCACCGAAAAGCCCCGCTAAATTCAATTCTGCCGCTCAATGTCCCTCACCGCCCTTTTTTTTCCCTGAAGCTTGGCCTCCGCTTTGCGATTGCAAACCTATCCTCTAGCAACACGTTCCTGTCACCTTCACAATGCCTCAAGATAAACGAAACCAGTTTCTCGATGCTGGCGACAGCGACGAAGATGTCGGCCGGGATTACGATTCCGAAGATGAGCTGCAAAAAGGCGGGCGCAGTGCCAAACGGAGGAGAGTCGAAGACGACGAGAGCGACGCAGATGACTTTAGTGATGCCGACGAGGAATTGGACGATGGCGACGATGCGAAATTAAGCGAAAAGGGGGAAGCAGAGAATGGCGACGAAGGTGAACAGAAGGACAAGGCTAAGCCCCCGGGAAAGAGCATAGAGCTCCCTGGGATGACGAAGCCGTTGAGTAAGAAGAATCTCGTCGCGACCGAAGAAGCCATCAAGAAGTCGGGTGTCATATATATTTCGCGAGTGCCACCATACATGACGCCAGCGAAACTACGATCCCTCCTTGAACCCTACGGCAAGCTCAACCGTTTGTTCCTCGCCCCCGAAGACCCTGCGGCACGCACCCGGCGCATTCGCAGTGGAGGAAACAAGAAAAAATCGTATACTGAAGGTTGGGTGGAGTTTGTTCGCAAGAAGGACGCAAAGAAGGCTTGCGAATTGCTGAATGTGAGTGTCGCAAGCATGCTTTGATGCAGGCAGCAGCGCTAACCCTCATCCCAGGCAAGACCAGTCGGTGGAAAGAAAGGGACATATTATCACGACGATATCTGGAATCTGCTTTATCTTTCGGGTTTCAAGTGGCACAATCTAACTGAGCAGATTGCGGTGGAGAATGCTGAAAGGGCAAGCAGGATGCGGGCCGAGATCAGCAAGACAACTAAGGAGAACAGGGAGTTCGTCCGGAATGTGGAGAGGGCAAAAATGCTAGATGGTATCAAGGCGAAGGCTGCAAAAAAGAAAATCTCTGCCAACACGGAGACTAAAACAGCGACCAAGGGGGGAGAGGAAACCAGCAGGGGGGAGAGGCGGGTGTTTGCCCAGGTGCCGCTAGCAAAGAAACGGAAGCTGGATGAGGAACAGCCAGAACGTGTTCAAAGAGTCTTGAGTAAGATATTTTGATGGAGAGATTGGCATATAAAGCAATGTCTTCAGTGCATACCCCCTGTCTTCAGTTCATTGTATGAGGCAACTAAGCAATGTCTCAGTGCTGAGACCCAATGAGATTTCGGTGTATTTAGATGACGTCCCCATCCAGGGGCGGGGGGTAGGATAAAGTTGGACCGTCGATTCTCAGCCACTTCGTCCTGCTTACTGTTGAACCCACTCGATGCCACCATGATGGATGAAATGAAATTGCTGTGGAAAGGCCTCGCCGATGGCCAGAATCGCCTCGCCGTCCTAGAGATCGACCAGGTGATCCGGTTCCTCCAGCTCACACGCGAAGAGGCTGCCGAACTCCAAGGTTACATCAAGCGGCAACTCGACGAAGAGAAACTGCGCGGCAACGACTTCCCGCTTCCCCGGATCGACGTGAACCCCATGATGACATATCTTCGGGAATGGGGACGGCTAGAACTTTTGCGCAGAGTACCTCTCAGCTGGCTCCAGCTAGCCCTCTCGCGATGTGCCGAGGCTGTGAGCCAGGGGGTTAACCTCCCGGAATGCATTTACTCGACCTCTCACTCCTCGAACCAACCTCTTGGTGTCACTATTGCCATGGGTTTACGGGACCAGAGCCTGTACGATCCCCCTTGGGTCGACGAATTGACTTCTCCGTCCCCTTCTATCCCCAATTCGACGAATATCCACCCAGTTTCATCTCCACCGACGTCTGTGGCTGCCCCTGAAGCAACCTCGACAGAGAAACGCCGGTCGACTGGCTCATCTACATCTACCCATCACTCCCGAGCCCGTGCCGTGTCTGAAGAAGCCGTCTCCCCTCGCACCCAGCCCAGATCCCACCAAGCACAGGAGTCGGACGAAGCTTTGAGACAGCCAGTTGTGATCCCCCACCGCCGCTCTCGCCCGTCTAGAATCTCGACATCTCAGGCGTCCTCGCCAGTCCGCTTCATTGCTGAAGTTCAACCTCTGAGGGACACATCCCCGGTCAGATTCCAGGTGAAGGTCCACGAGGAGGAGCAGCAGCAGCAGCAGCAGCAGGACCCTTCATCGTCGTCGGCACATGCATCGTATTTGCGGTTGCCGCTATCGACTGAGTTGCTCGTCGCACCGTTGCGGGTAAAGAAGAAGAAGAAACAGGTACTAATCGGGGAGAGGGAGAGGGAGGGGAAGAGGGAGGAGGTGGAGAAAAGAGAGAAAGAGAAAGAAAGACAGCAAAGCCATGATGCTGCAAGATCAGTTCGGACTTCGTCATCTCGGTATTCTCGTTATGATCCTCCTCACATCTCTTCTTCTTCCTCTTTGGGACTTCGTGAGGGAGGAGACATCAGGAATGGAAACACGACTAGGTTATCTAATTACTATACTGGCTTCAGTGAGGAACTCGGTCTGCGCGGCGGTGACGGTGGTAGTAGCTATCCTTCTGTCGAAGAGTCGGTAGGTCGACACCGAGAGGGTGACGGTGACCGTGGCCGTGACCGACGTGAAGACCAGCTTCATCATGGACATGGACACCGACATCGACATCGACATCGACATCAAGATGGCCAAGACGGGGAACCTAGCACCATCTCAGAATCGTCCTCACCATCAAACACCTGCTCATCGTCATCGACCTCGTCATCTCCTCATTCTCGCTCAGACCAGCAAAAGGCCTCTCTCGATGGCCCCTCGCCGAAGCTGTCAACGCTACCCCCCAAGGAATCGTATTTCACATCATCAGCGTCATCGTCATCGTCATCAACCTCTTCACCGGTCCTGACTCCGACCTCGTCATCGAGCTCCTCGCCAGAGCGAAGAAGAAAGGAACAGAACATCTCTGAACGGAGAAACGAAGGCGATACTTGCGAACGAGCGCGCACCCAACGCGCTACAAAACGCAAACACCTCGCTGCAAACATGGACGGAGGGTATCATACTACCCACCGCACTGCCAACTACCATGTTAGAGAACAGACACAGGCACGGGCGCAGACGCAGACGCAGACACAGACACCCCGGGATTATCCGAGTTTGTCGAGTGCGTCGAGCTTGTCGAGTTCAAGTTTGTCACATGCAGTTTTGTTGCAGGCAAAACTTTTATCGCGGAAGCATACACCGACATATGCACCTTCCCATACATATAGACATACCCCTTCTTCTTCGCCATCGTCTTCGCCATCATCTTCGTCTCCGTCTTCGTCGGCGGCGGCTCAGGGCCAAAATAGGGGTTATAAAACGCAAGACAGAAAAGAAAGGGAAAATCCCAAAAGGGAAAGGGAAAGACAAGACCGGGATAGCAGAGAGAGCCCCAGCAGCAGCAAAAAGAGAGACAGAGATGGACACAGAGACGGACACAGAGAGGAAAGGCGGATTTCCAGAGCAAAACGCCATCAAGAGGCTAGAGGTCAAGAGCGACGAGAAGAGGGCTCGGTTTTGAAGAGGTTGATTAATCTTGTTAGGTGAAATCTCATGAGGTCAATCCCGAAATCTGAACCCATCACCATCACCATCACGTGTCATACGCCATGTGCAATACAATGTGCCACATATAGAATGCCAGCCAGTCAGTTCTTTGGACGTTTTCATGTATCTATCTGCCCAGCAAGTATACATTCGAGTTCAGACCTGGGATGGTGCCGAGCAGTTTGCACAATGGACGCGGATGGGGGATGGACTCGGCGATGGAAGGGCATGTTACGGGATTCGAATTACAGCATTTTGGAATATCCTTCACGAGAGTCGGAGGATGTGCTCGACAGTAAGACAGTTCAAGGATTGATATGAGCGCGGCAACACTAGAGATAACCCATTACACCACAGTGGGACACGGTTAAATGTCAAAAATAACTTGATAAATGCAGACCATGCCGCTAATATAAACGTACAATCATGTCTAGACGCACACGGGGTATCAAACAACGTGCTAGCTAACTCCACATATCTCATAACGACGGCCAGAAGCCCTGGGCACTCAAGCCCGCTGACCGGTTCGGTGGTTCGTACCAGTTTTGGTAAGGATGGTTTTGCTTGGAAAAGTCGGCATTGGCCAACAACGGATTAATCGTGGGCCGTGTCGGTGTCGGGGCTGCCACAGTCGCTGGCGCTGACATTGCACCCACGCTGGGCTGCTGTTGCTCTTGTGCTCCAGCTGAGAAAAAGGAACCACGCGCTGATAAAGGAGCCAAGGTGCGTGGTGCCGCTGTCTCCCATCCCCACGTCTCCTTCAAACTCGTGCACACTTTGCCTAGTCGCCACCCTGTCTCTTTGCCAGTCTTCTCCATGATAGCCAGCACTTCAGCCTGCTCTTGGCGGTCATTCAGAGCAGCCGCGGCCACTGCCAGACACCGAATCGAGGCGTTCTTGATGGCACGGTCATTGGTGTGGGCAATGATGCCGCAGGTATGTCGGGCATGGAGCAGCTGAGAAACGCGGTTGTCTTCACTATCCCGCGACTCCATTGGGTTCACTTGGGCCAGAAGGCACATAGCTGTGTGGTAATACAGGCGACCGAGGATGGCTGGCGTCTTGAGCAACCTAAACCAGTCGATTAGCTGTGGGCCTGCAGAACAGAGAATACAAGGGCAACTCACCAGACGTGGGGAAACTGCGACGTGCTTGAAGGCTTGTGAGAATAAGCATACGGCTGCATCGAGCGTGGGCAGTTGCTGTTCCATGCGTCGCATAACCCCTTGAGCCGCTTCCATTCGTTAAATCGACTCTGCAGACGCACTTGCTCGTCGTGAGGCGACGGCTCCTGGAAGCGCGGGATGTTGGCCTTGAAGTTGGAGATCTTGGCAACAATGTAAAAGATGCGCTGAACCCAGACTTCCTCGTCACCATCGTCAACCTTGATGCGGCCATCTCCCTCGCCCTCATATGAGCCCCCCGTTCTTGGCGTCGGTGCCCAGTTGGTAAACTCCAAGTCTAGGCCCCACTGATCCGGATCCCAGGCTGTTTGCCAGTTGAAAGACAAGCAGCTCAGCACCTCCATGCCGATATTGACCCAGAAGCATGCGGCCCCAATCCCGGGAGACGTTGCGTCCCAACCACACTCCCGAATTAACGCCCGCGCACCCGCAATGTGGCTCATGCGCTGGCTTGGCTTGTCTGTCATAACCTCGTAGACGTTGAGGATGACAGCCGTAGTTGCGCACTCGGCCATGTTGCGGTCGGGATCCTTGAGGCAGTTCAGGAGCTCCCTTGTCGCCGCGTCATAATAGTAGAGTGCCTTCTCATCACTCTGGCCATCGACGAGCGTCAACTGCTTTACCCCACACGCGAGCAGCGCATTGAGGAGCATGGGTGACTCCAGTGCCAAGTATGGCAGCATCCTGCTGAAGTGCTTTTCCTTGTCCATGAGATCCATCCAAACTGCAACCTCGTTGATGAAAGCTTGCATGAAGCGAATCTCGTCCTCGGTACTCAAATACTCCTTCTCACCCGGCGACTTCTCATTCGGAGGTGTCGCAAGCCCGTCCGTGACGCTAGGAAGCAGCGGCGTGCCGTGGCTTGCGGAATGGGTGCCTTGAGGCGTCATCATCGGTCCCTGCAGGAAGTACGGCGACGGTAGGCCCGAGATTTCAATCGACCGAGAGCCTTGAGACCGCCGCAGGGCATCTTCTCGGATCACATACTGATCATGCAGCATACCACCTGTGCTGTTGAGCGATGCTGTTTGTGATGCGGAGGTGGGCGTGGCAGTTGGTAGAAAGGCGTCACTTTCTTTACGATACTGAATATGGCTTTCATCGCCGATGCTGGTGGTAATTGAAGCAGGCTGCTGGTGCCAGGTTCGCTGGTTCAAGGGGAGACTGAAAGTTGTTGCATCGTGCCCAGTGTTGGCGCTGTTGGCCGGGGCGCGGAGGCCCTCAGCTGGGTTGACATCTCTGGGTGGCGTGGGCTCTGAACGGGCAACCCGGGGATACCGTCCCAATCCTCCGCGGTATTCCGATGCGATAGTCCTGGATTCATCCTGGAAATGGACTGAAAATTGCGCGTCAATACTGGTTGTGCGTGCGCAAATGGGAGCAATGGCACTTACCAAACCAGTCGAGGGAGCGCGGTATGATGGGTGGATTCTTGACCTGTGTATCAATAAAATTGAGGCGCACACCGCGCTTACAGTCCCGGTTACTCTTGCGGCAATTGTTGCAGTCCGGCAGGCCCTCATCGCACTTCAGGTGACGCTCGCGGCAGGTCAGACAGCCGGTTCGGACGCGGCGCGATTTGGCCACGGCGGGATTGGCGGCCGCGGCCGTCTTGTTTTCGGATGCGCTGCCATCGGAAAGTCGTCGTCTGGACGGTGCTGGACCAGTGTGAGTAGGGTCCAATTCAGCGTCCATGGCCGAGGCATTACGCTTGACGGCCGGCCTTGTGGGTTCGGCGGGACCTGGAGTGGTCAACTTTTGTCTCTTGGGCGGGGGGACCTCGAAATGATCGTCGGGGCTGTGGTGACTAGTAGGGGTCGCTGTGTAAGGTGGCGACGGCTCGGCGTGCTGCGTGTAAGACGCCAGTGGGCTAGAAGGATGGGCTATGTGCGAGTCGCTCAACATCGGCTGGTGGTGGTGCGAAAAGTTCATAGCTCCAAGGCCGAAGCCTGGGAACGTGAAATCCACGGCCGGGTAGGCCGCGAGAGTTGTGGTGGCCAGTTTGGCGGTGGGAGCGAAACCTGCGCCGCTCAACAATGCTGTTTAGATCGGTTAGGTGGGCGAGACAGCGAGACAGCTAGGCGGGTGGTCTGGGCGGTGGGGTTTGGTGGCCAGAACCAGTGGTGAGTGCTCCTGAGCATCTAGTTATAAGCCCGTCTGCGACGACGCCGCGGTGCGTGCAAAACGTGAGTGCAAGATTGGAATATCAAAAGAACGGATGGCACAGCCGAGAAGAGTAATTGTCGAAAAAAGATGAGATGGAACCGGAATGTAAAGAAGAGTACGCTGTGATGTACTGCGTAGGTACAATCGATCCGAGTGGGGGAGATCCAATGGAGGCCGAGTCTCGTCACCCTGAAAGCGGGGCTGCCCCTGGCTAGGAAGTGTGTGTGGAGAGGGCGTAGCAGCTACCGAACACCCCAACAGGGGTTGTTCGACGATGCCAAAAGGGAAGAGTATATTATCGCGGAATCTGGAGCCCTGATCCCGGCAACGTTGTGGCGCTTTTGTCAGTCACGCCCACAGGTTCTGGCGAGGGACAGAGTCTCTCTGTGTTACTACACACCTTGCTTCGCAGTGATACGAGTCCAGCAGAGACAACAACTGGCGACTGAGCAAGTTGAACCCGTGGAGTGGTTCCGCTGCAGACCATGCGACAGGGTGCAGCATGCATGGGGAGCGCCCCGTGCGTGGGCCAGCAAGGATGGATGCAGGTCCAAGTCGGCCTGCTCTTCGACCTTCTCATCAACTTGAGCGCCCTGAGCGTGCACCGGTGATTCAAACAGACGATTAGACCACTGGTGGAAAAGAAATTGGGGAGCCGGGAGTCTGCCGTGAAGTGTGCCTAGTTGTCATGGAACAGACGTCCATACTAGACCCAAGCAACCTAAGACGTCCAAGGCATGGCCGGGCTGGGGTTTGGGGTTCCCGGGTCGGCTCGACAGTCGCTGTCGCGGATGTGCTTCGGCTTGACTTGCTCTTTGAAGTGCCGAGAACTCCCCACACGACGGGAGAAATGATCACTAGGCATGCGACCTGCAACGTCAATTTATTCACAGTTGCATCGACATTGACAAGCGAACGCAAGTGTTTTTGTCAGAGTCCACCATGCTGCTACGCTGTTAAAGTGGCGTACAAACAAACCACTATCGATCGAAATTTTCCCTGATGGCAGGCCGAAAAGAATTCCATCCGTATTCCACAATGTCTGTGGTGGTTTTGAAGAAAGCAAAGCTTCGACTATGGTTTGATCACCACCAGGCTCGCAGGTCGTAGCCAAGAGCGAGTTACGTCAGCCCGAGGCTGTCAAACTGTCTTCCGGAAAGCGGATCGCGCCTCGATGCTCTGGGAGGCACGGGAAGCTGGGCCTGACGTCGGGTTGACTGGCCCGGATGTATACACTATGTTAGAGAGTTGCACAGTATCTGTCGTGTAGATAATCGGGTGCTCCGCGAGGGTGGACCGCAGCGACATGGGGTCGCACATGGTCGGGGAAAGTTGGGCTTCTGGCTTCAGATTGGAACGGTTCAGTCGAAACAGACAGGCTGAGTTGCCAAGGGACCGTTTGAGAAGAGACGAAAAGCAGAAACAAGGCGGCAAAAGGAAACCTGGACTGCGCCGCTGCAGCATGAAACAAACCCAGCGGCCTTTTGAGAGAGAGGCCGACCCCACCGTTCAGACACGAAAGGGCCTTGGCAAGTGACGCAACGGCCTCGAGTCTTGTTGCGGCGGCACAGTACCAATGCTGTGGAATACAATTCGCTGGCAGCTCGAAGACGCAAATTAAGAGTCAGGTGGCCGATGTGAAATTTCCAGTGTACACACGGCTACACAGGGAACAAGCTCGAGGGACCCTGAGCTCAAAGAGCGTCGTTGTTGTGCAGGAAAGAGCAGGCTGCTGGAGAGTGCCCCGCACTGCCTGAGGCAAAACCATGGACGTAAGGTAGGAAGCTCGATGTCGGAGAATTTTTGCAGCGCGGGAGGATCAAGCTGCCGAGACCCTGCTCCAATGGAGACCAAAAAAGAATTTGGAAGCATCAAACTCGCATCTAGGGCAGGTTTTGACGGCGAGCACCGCCACGGCCGCTTTCTAGAAGCCCTACACCGATCGAATCGCCGTGTGATCGACGGTTTCCCTCGCCAATGGCGGCTGCTGAGCGACCGGCCCAGCCAAAGTCGATTCTTCGTGGCCACAAGGCCTCGATCCACGCCGCCGCCTTCGTCCGCGCGAATGAGCGCCTGCTGACTGGCGATGCCGATGGCTTTGTCGTGGCCTGGGACCTGACCATCCTCAGGCCCCGCGCTGTGTGGCATGCTCACAAGGGCGCCATTCTCGGCCTCGACGAATGGGGCGCCGACAGAGTCATCACGTACGTTTCATGGTTGGTGCACGCGCCCCCGCATTGCGCCTGTCACTGACATGAACGACAGACATGGGAGGGATAACAAACTCATCGTTTGGAAGCTCGGCCTGGACGACGAGGCTCGGATGAGCACCCGCCCTCCGCTCGAGCCCTCAACGGAGCCCCATCTGCAGCCGTGGATACTTCATGTGTTGGATATCAACACCATGAATTTTTGTTCCTTTGCCCAGTGTCCCGTATCCGATGCAGAGCTACTAATTGCCGTACCCAATACTCTGGCATCAGAAGCAGTACGTTTCCAGCTGCTGGTGATCCCCTGCATCCGTGAAGCTGCTGACCTTGGTGCGGGAGCGTGTAGATAGACATCTTCCACCTGCCTTCGCAGGAGCGCCGGCATACGGTAAAGCTTGGGGAGAAGAACGGCATGGTGATGGCGCTATCGCTTTTTCAGCTGAACTCTCGGCTGACGGTGGTGGCGGGTTATGAGAATGGCGTCGCCATCCTGGCCCAGCTCAATGAGCAGACTGGATGGAAGATAGAGTATCAGGCGCAATGCCATACACAGCCCATCCTCTCTTTGGACATATCTCCCGAGAGAGACTTCTTTCTCACATCGAGCGCAGATGCTCTCATCGTAAAGCATCCGCTCACCGTCCCACGGAAGGCAGAGCGGATATTCACCCCCCAGTTGGAAACAATAACCGATCGCCAAGACGATGCCGTTGCTAGGGCCCCTGTTGGATCTCTCCTGTCCGCTGCGTTGTCCTCGGCGCCCACCCCACCTCAAACCACTAATGCAGCTGTGGGGGAGGCCCGAGTGAGCGCTGAGCCACTCCAGGTGGTAAATACAAAGCACTCGGGGCAGCAGAGTCTACGGATCCGCTCCGACGGCCGAGTGTTTGCCACGGCCGGCTGGGACTCCAAGGCTCGGGTCTACTCGGCGAGAACCCTCAAGGAAGTTGCCGTCCTCAAGTGGCACCAAGCGGGATGCTACGCTCTCGCCTTTGCCCAAATTCCGGGGTCGGCACCGAACGGCGGAACTACTGACATCAAGGTAGCTAGCCATGAGAGCGAAGCTTCGACGGCGCCTGCCTCGGCGGAGACAAGCATCGCAACCGCTCCAAAGCTTGCTGAGCTATCTGTCCGAGACAAACGCCTTCGGCAAGCCAAGGCGGCACACTGGTTAGCAGCAGGGAGCAAAGACGGCAAAGTCAGCTTATGGGATATATTCTAGACAGTAGTTGACCAGGACAGCGATGACCCTTACCCGAACCTAGTATAGTCACGCAATACTGATCTGATTACTGGTCGATATTCTTTACGTATCATGATTGCAATGCATTCTCCCCGCATTGTGGCGGAGCTCAACCCTGGTGGGCGGGAGGACATTGACCTGCAGGTCCCGCCACCCATCCAGTCTATTGGCATGCTGATGTAACCCTGATCCCGTATGTTCATGGGCCTACACATGACTTCAAGAGCTAACACAGAAATAGGGGCATCTGTCCAATCCAGCGTTATTCGTCCATGGCCAGGTCTAGACCGAGTTAACAAGCCGAGAGATGTGAACACGAGAACCAATTATCACTCTTGTGTCAGGGGGTTTCCTATACAGGACTTGCTGCGTAGGAATAACTTGCTCACATATTCTGACCCCTCTACACATACAGAAATAACACACACACATACGCACACACATCCATGCCGATCCGAGCCTGCGTACATACCCGCCCGCTGTAACCCCCCTTTCTTCTCTTCCTCCCTCCCTTCTTCCTTTTCCCATGAACCATGAACTACATACTACACTAAACCATCGACATTGCATAGCATGGTGTGCGTTACAGTGAGCCTTCCCCCCTTCTCTTCCTCGCCTTCCCTTGCCTTCCCCTCCTCCCCCTCCCTTTCCGTGTCTGGATGACGTCCCTTGAAGTACCAAACCCCGCAAAGATCTCTGTAAAGATACCCGTGGTCTTGATAAACGACAGAGAAAGCCTTTTCATCTCTCCGCGTGAGATTCCGTATATTATATATCTATCTATCTTGGTTGTGCTTGTTGGGCCTGCAGTTGCAGTCTGTTGGAAGCAGGCCGGCAGCCATGTAGAGTTGCTCTGCATTGTTCATGTCATGTGCATCCAGGTAATGTGTAGTTTTGTAGTAGCATTGATATCAGGCTTCAGGTAACGTGTAGCTCACGTATGGGCGTCTTGGGCAGAATACTCTTCTCCGTGGAGATGGTATTACCGTGCTAGGATCAGTGCTCCACCTTCCTTGACTAGATATCTGGGCATTATAAAGATTCAGCTTTGTGCTCTCGCTGGATGCTTTATCGGAGTGGAGTATCACGGAAACAATGCCTATCCCGGACTGACCCGCATCATGTAGCAGTAGCCGGTAGTTTGTCCTGTATTCCGCATTCCGCCATCAGTCCTACCATGATGCCACATCCTACCCCAGATTAGGTGCTTATGGTACAATGGACTATGTAAAGTATGCATGCTATGATATGTACATCTTCAGGGGGGTGGCGATCTTCT
>Ga0247763_1001537_pt1 | contig 13039 bp, 13 predicted proteins | sample UWRJL141409B4_FD_179926 | JGI IMG/M metagenome (GOLD analysis project Ga0247763, IMG submission 179926) | Plant litter microbial communities from Arlington Agricultural Research Station in Wisconsin, United States - UWRJ-L141-409B-4 | ecosystem: Environmental > Terrestrial > Plant litter >...
AGCTCCGCCGATGACGAGCGCGTCGAGGTGTGCGAGCAAGCGCTCCCGCACCCCGACGGTCGCTCAAACCACGTCGGACAACTCGAGCGACTGACTCGGTTTCACGCAACGGCGACCTCACCGAAGAAGACTCAAACAGGAAAAGGCTCGGCTCCTGCAGGTAGCAGCGCGCATGCGCACCTCGCGAGATCGAGCCCGCCGAGAAGAGTAGCACACGCCGCGAGCGCTCAGGATGAACCGAGCGCGAACCCGATGCCCATCGCGAGCGCGCCGTCGAACGGCTCCTGTTCCGAGTGCAACGATTACTGCAGCGACAGCTCGAATCGCGATGCGCGCCGAAGGTGATGCCGAGCGTGAAGGGGAGGCGTGGACCCGCTTGCCGGCGTGCGAGGCGCTCGATCGGTCGCTCGAGGTCGGGGCGGTCGAGACAGTCCGGCAGGCGTCTCGGCGACGACTCCAGTGGTCGTTCTCTATGTTTTTGCGTCGCCGATATGCGGATTCGCGTACATGCACCGCGTTGCGCTAGGCCTTGAGCGCTGCGGTTTTGCGCTGAACGCGGGCGCCCTGGGAATGAGGATTATAGCCATGCTGCCTGTCGTGCAGCGCAGCGCTCGACGGCGCGCCGCCGCGCCCGCGCAGAACGCCATTGCGACGAACGCCATTGCGACGAACGCCACGCGACGTTAGGCTGCTGGAATCGTTTCCAGGTTGTTCTGTTCACATCCAGGAGTTGGGGCGCTTCTCGATGTGTCGAACTGCTCTCGACGCTTGGCTCATCTGCACCTGGCGCATCGACTTGGCCCGCATCGAAAGGTTCTCCATCATGACGCTTCGACGTACCTCACGGTCTGCTCCCCGCGGCCTTCGCCAAACGATCTCTGTCTGCCACCTCGTGGGCGCCGCGCTGCCGCTCGCCCTGAGTGGCTGCTCGAGCGACGATCCTGCGTCGACGACGCAGGCGTCGCCAGACGTCTCGATGTCGGCGCCCGCGCCGAGCGCTCCCGCTGAAGCGCCTGCCGCCGAGGGCTCCAACGAAGAGAATGCTCCGGTCATGGACGGCGTCACTCCCGTCGCCACGCCCGGAGAGGGCCAGCAAGTCACGGATCTGGTCATGCCCGAGCCGGGGCCTGGTGGGGCCGCGGAGCCCAGCGGCGACCCAGGCGCGGCGGGTGCGCCCAGCGTTTCGCCCACGGGTTGTGTCGGCCAAGCGTGGCCCACGGCCGATCCCACGCAGCCGGGGCCGTTCGAGGTGACCGCCGACAGGGACATCGGTCCCCAGGCGGGCATCGTCCCGGATCGGATCTTTGGGAACGAGCAGCAGCGGTTTAACATCTATCGCCCGAGCAATCTCGCGACCAGCGGGCTTTGCCACCCCATCCTGGTCTGGGCGAATGGGACAGGCGACAATCCCGAACAACGTCCGCCAGAATGCATCGTCGAGCCCTCCACCAATACCTGGTGCGGCACCTATCCAGGACTGATGAATCAGCTCGCCTCGCACGGCTTCGTGGTGATGGCGTCGCTCAGTACCGATACCGCGGCCGGCAATCCAGTGCCGGCCATCACGGGCTTGGACTGGTTGCTCCAGCAGGCGGAAGACCCCTCGAGTCCGTACTTCCAGCGTCTCGACACGACCCGCGTTGGAGCGCTCGGTCACTCGCAGGGCGGAGCGGCGACGTCCATTGCTGCTGCGGACCCGCGCATCAGCGCGATCGCGACCATCCACGGTAACCGTGCGCTCACCGGCCTCAACGGCCCAGCGCTGTTCCTCTGCGGCGAACTGGACGGGGCAGTTCCTTGTGCCGGGGTGGCGAATGCGTATCGCACGGTGACGGAGCAACCGGCGATGTTCTTGAACAATCTGGCGGCAGACCATGGCAGCTGGCTGGGTCAGGGCGGCAGCCAGGGCCCCACCTTCTTCGCGCTCACCGCCTGGTTCAGGGTGCACCTGATGGACGACGTCGACAATCGCCGGTTCTTCTTCGGTGAAGATTGCGCGCTGTGCACGGACAGCCGCGTGACGATCGAGCGCAACAGCCTCATGAATCAGTAGTCGGGGCGCTCACGTTCTGACGCGACCTGACGAGCGCCGAGAGGCGCCCGCCGCCCGCGCCGGCATCGAGCCGAGCGCGGGCGAGCCAGGCCGCTGCGAGGCACGAGGCTACGAGGCTTGCACCGCGCTGCAGCGCGGGCAGTTCCTGCCGCTCCGCCTGATAACGCTGCGTCCATCGCTCCGCGCGGTTCGTGAAGAGGACGGGAAGAACTGGACATGCGCGTCGCCGACACGGGCACTGTCGACGATGCTCCTCGCAGCCACCAGTGCGCCGCCCCCGAGACGGCGACGCAGTTCGATAGTCGAGAGGTTCGATTCCGTACTCTGGGACAGCAAGAAGCGCTTCTTGTCTGGATACGCGATTCGGAGCTAACGTGCTCGGTCCGAAGCCGGTGCGGACGTAGGCGGCGGGGACGTTGTCGGGCGGGGATGTTGTCGCGCCTTCTCGTCCCGATCTCCGCGGCAGATCGTATCCGGGACGAGTGAAGACTCTAACTCGGGGATCGGCCCGACACTTCGAAACTCGGAACGTAAGGAAGGTAACTGATGCACATCTCGCGGATTGGATCTCAGCTCAGCGTTCAGATCAAACGGGGCATCGGCATGCGTGCCTGTGCTTTGCTTGGCTTGGGCGCGTTTCTCTTTGCATGTGGAACGGACAATGGCGACCCCATGCCGTCCGATGGCAGCGCGCCCAGTGCACCCGCCAGCAGCACCCCAGCGGGGTCATCCGACACCGCGTCGAGCTCGCCGTTGGGAAGTGGTGCCGGTAGCGCAACGCCAGAGATGGGAGAGGTTGCCCCCCCAGGGATGGGAGAGGCCACTCCAGGGGTGGGAACGGAAGTGGTCGGCGTCGATGGAATGTTAGAGGGAGGTGGCAGCACGACGCCCGGCACAGGTGACGGCACCCCGGAAGCCCCTGGAGGGCCCGAAGGCGAAACCGAAACGCCGAGCGCGGGATGTGGCACGACGCGCGAGCTGATGAATGGCCGCAGGACCATCCAGAGCGGTGGCATGAACCGCGAGTACATTCTGCGGGTGCCGGACGACTACGATAACACGAAGCCGTATCGTTTGGTCCTCGCCTATCATTGGCTGAACGGAAACGCGGAACAAGTCGCCAACGGCGGCCTCGGCGGCTCGACGGAAGATCCGTATTTCGGACTCTGGGATCTCGCGGAGAACAGCACCATTTTCGTGGCACCAGAGGGCCTCCCCAGCTTCATGGGCCTCGGCTGGGACAATCCCGGTGGTCGTGACGTGGCCCTCACCGACGCCATTCTTGAGGAGGTCCAGGCCGATCTGTGCATCGACACGACGCGCATCTTTGCTACCGGTTTCAGCTTTGGTGCTTCAATGTCCCATGCCCTTGCCTGCGCGCGGGCGGACGTCTTTCGTGGCGCAGCGCTGTACGCCGGCGCGCAACTCAGCGGCTGCGATGGAGGCACGACCCCCATCGCGTATTTTCACGCTCACGGGGTGGCCGATTCGGTCCTCAACTTTACCCAGTCCGGCGTGCCGCTTCGCGACCGCTACGTGGCCCTCAACGGCTGCACTCCGCAGAACCCGCCGGCGCCGGCAGCAAACAGCGGCACGCACATTTGCACTTCGTACGAAGGCTGCTCGGAAGGGCATCCCGTGCGCTGGTGTGCGCACGGCGGGGATCACAATCCCACGGAGAAGGATCAAGGCCAAAGCGAGAGCTGGGTCCCGGGTGAGGCCTGGGCCTTCATCAGCCAGTTCTAGTCTGGCGGCGCTTCGTCCCCGCCCGAGTCGTCGCGCAGGAAGGCGTCAGGGCTCACGCCCGCCACGAGTCAGCAAAAGGGGGCGGAGCACAGGGATACCTGAGCTCCGCCGCGCTCGCCGCTGCAGCGCTGCAGCACGCCCCGGCGTCGTTCTCGCGGAGCTCGAGCTCGCTGGGAGCGCGCGCCTCGCCCGCTCAGCGCCTGGCCGCCCGCCTGCCGACGCGCCCGAGCTCCCAGTCGCTGTCAGCCACCACATGGGCGCGATCGACGTCCACGTTGCGCGGGTTTCGCACGCGGTACTGGACCAGGAGATCGTCGGGGCCCACCTGATCGACATGCGCCTCTGCAGGCGCCAGCGAGACCGTCCTCACCACCGTGCGCTGGACGCGCCACCAGGTTGACCGAGGTCTGCGGGGTTCATTGTTTGGATGCATCGTACACTCCTTGAACACGTTGCACTCGAGGTGCCGGTCACGTCAGTCATTCCGGAAGCGAAGGGAGCTCGTCGATCCGTGGCTGCAGGGTGATCTCGATCCGCCGATTCCGGGCCTTGTGCTCCGGCGTGTCGTTCTCGATCAGCGGGTCGTACTCCCCGTACGCGGCCGCCGACAACGTCGCAGGTGCCATCCCGGTCTGCACCAGGAAGCGCGTGACCTGCAAGGCGCGCTCCGAGGAGAGCTCCCAGTTCGAAGCGTACCCGGAGCGGCGGATCGGCTCGTTGTCGGTATGGCCCGCTACCTGGAAACGCCTGTCTGCCAGGGTCGCCAGCACCGCACCGACCTCAGCCAGGGCCTCTTTGCCTCGCGGACTGATCACGGCTTTGCCCGAGGGGAACAAGATGTCCGTCGGCAGAGCCAGGACCATGCGCCCGCTTCGCAGCGTGAGCTGCAGCTCTCCCGCGTCCAGCATACGCTTGAAGCGCAGGGCGAGCTCGCGGAACAGCGCGGCGCGCGCTTCGGTCGCCGCCTGTGCGCGCCGCAGCTCGTCGAGGCGCGCGCGGGCTTGTTCGAGCGAGCTGGCCAGCGCGCCGCGGGCAGACAGCAGCTGGTCCACGTCCTTCCCCTGCCGCTCGAGCTCCTGGCGCAGCTGCTGGTTGAGCGCGGTGGCTTCGTCCAGGGCTTGGCTGCAACCGAGCGCGCCCGCTCGAGACGAGTCGAGCTCGCGCGCGGTCTGCGCGCAGCGCGACTCAGCCTGGCTCATCATTTCTCTGAGCTGCGCCAGCTCTGCGTCCTTGGCGGCCAGTGAGCGCTTCGACTCTGCGCGTTCCCGGTCGAGCTCGCTGTGCGCCGTGCCGAGCTCTGTGCGCGCGCGCTGGGCATCGGACACCGCGGCGTCGTATTTGCCCGTGGAGACACAACCGGCGGCGGCGGCAATGACGACCGCGCCAGTCACGAGGTGTAACGTTCGCATGCGGAGCCACCTTGCATGCCTCGTGCCGGGCCTCGCGCCAGCGCAACGACGCCAGACCACAGACGTCCGGCGTCGCAGGGCGCGCAGCTCTTGCGCGAAGGCCGAGCGGGCGCTCGAATTGCGCCGGCGTCAGGCTGCTGTCGAGGCGCGCCGCCGGCGCGTGCGGCCTGCGTCGCCGCGCGCTGCGGGAGGGGTCCGGATGAAAGCCCCTCGCCGCGCGCGTCGCGTTTACACGTACCGCTGCAGGTGCTCCGGCGCGAACGAGACCACGTCTCCGTAGGCGCCGGTCGCCAGCTTGTTGGGCCAATCTGGATCGGCGAGCAGCGCGCGACCCACCGCCACGAAATCGAACTCCTCGCGGTTCAGGCGATCGAGGAGGCGCTCCACCCCGACGCTGCCAGCGGCCTGGCCTCCGAAGCTGGAGATGAAGTCTGCGTTCAGGCCGACGCTGCCCACGGTCACCGTCGGTTTGCCGGTGATCTTCTTCACCCAGCCGGCGAAGTTCAAGGGCGAGCCGTCGAACTCGGGTTCGTCAAAGCGACGCTGGCTGCAGTGGAACACGTCGATCCCCGCGTCGACCAGCGGCCCTAGCCAGGTCTCGAGCTCGGAGGGGTCGTGCGCCACCCGATACTGGAAGTCGCCCAGCTTGAACTGCGACAGCCGGATGGAAACGGGGAAGTCTCGGGAGACGTTCTCGCGCACCGCTCGCACGATCTGCGCGGCGAAGCGGGTGCGCTCGGCGAGGCCGCCGCCGTGGCGATCCGTGCGTTGATTGGTCAGCGCCCAGAAGAACTGATCGATCAGGTAGCCGTGCGCGCCGTGGAGCTCGACGCCATCGAACCCCAGCGCCTGGGCGTGGCGGGCCGACCGCGCAAACGCGTTGACGACGTCGCCGATGTCCGTCTCCGTCATCACGTGCGGGGCAACGCCGTTGCTGGCGGCGACCGAGGGGTGCACCACGGCCGAGGGCCCATGACCCGGCACCGATCCATCCGGCTGCATGCCGGGCTGGCGCACGCTGCCCACGTGCCAGAGCTGCGGAATGATCGCCGTGCCCTCCGCGTGCACGGCATCGGCCACGGCCTTCCAGCCTTGCAGGGCCGCTTCGCCGTCGAAGGCCGGCACGTCGGGATAGCCGCTGGCCGCGGCGTGGCCGACCGTCGTGCCCTCCGTGATGATCAGACCAACGCCGCCGGCGGCGTGCCGGCGGTAGTATTCGACGTTGCGCTCGTTCGGCGCATGCCCGGGCGATTGGCTGCGGGTCATCGGGGCCATGACCAGGCGATTGCGGAGGGTCCGTGCACCAAACGGCGCGGGCGACAGAAGCCGCGTGAGCGTATGGGGGGTCGAAGCGGTCACGTTGAAAGTTTCTCCTTCGCGGGCCAGCGCCCACGAAACATTGCCGATAAAAAGCCCGGGCGTCTGCACGCCGAGTACGGCGGCTCATAGCGCCACGGCGCGTGGTTCGGCAGCTCTCTCGTCGCGACAAAATCAAATGTGTTTACTCGCGCCCAGCGCAACCCCGAGTTGTCGTGTCGGCCGTCATCAGCAACCCGAGTTGCTGCATGAGCGCGAGGCTGTCGACCAGGTTCCACGTCTGCACGATGAGGCCCGCCGCGTCGAATCGGTGCAGATCCCAGAACGTCGTCACGACCTGTTTGCCGGTGGGCTGTACGCCCATGACCGCCGTCGTGTGTGTCGCGGTCGCGACGCAACGGCCCATGACCCAATCGTCTTCCGCCACCACCTGGGCGACCTCCAGCTGGAGGTCGGGCCACGCGGCGAGGATCCCCTCCAGAAAGGCGCGAATATGCTCGCGACCGGGCGGCGCCGGTCGCGACATGATCTGGTGCTCCGGGACGTAGAATGTAAGGCACCGGTCCAGGTCGCGCGCATTGTGGGCTGCCTTGGCCGCGATGTAGTTGGCTTTGTTCCGCGCGCTGGGCTGCCGCCCCTCGATGGCGTTCATGGGTCCCTCCGATATGCTCGACGTTGGTAGCAGCGCGTTCGCGCCGCCGCGTTGAACAAACGTGCGATTTGGTAGACTCACCCCATGTCTGAGCGCCAGTCGCCGTTCGACAACTCGCTGTTCGGGTTCGTTGCGAGCAAACTGGCGCCACACCAGAACCCCGTGACGTGCATCCTCGCCGGCCTCGACCGGCCCCTCGTGGTCTGCTCGTCGGCGGAGCGGGTCGAAGGCGACATCGTGGTCATTCGTCCCGGCGTCGAGCACTGGGTGGAGATCGACGGACGCGCGAAGGTGCTTTACTTCGACGGCCTCGAGTTTCCGCTCGGCGCAGCGATCGCGGCCCGTGTGCCACGCGACCTCAGCGCGCTCGCGATCGATGCGCTGGCTTCGAGCTCGAGAGCGCAGGAGGAGTTGCGGGTGAGGTTCTCGCGAGCGAGAGCGCGGTGTCCCGCAGCGGTCGCGCGAACCATCACCGCCATCGCCCACGACCCCATGATGAGGATGGGGCAGGGCGAGTTGGCCGAACGGCTACGACTCGGGCGCACGCAGGCCCTGCGCGCGTTCAAGGCCGCCACCGGCATGACGTTCCGGGAGTTCAAGCGCTGGACGGCGCTCTGCGCTGCGACGCGGCAGATCGCCGAGGGGCAGCTCGTGCGGACGGCGGCGATGGATGCTGGGTTCGCCGACACGGCCCATCTCACCCGCACCTTTCGCGCCGCCTTCGGGACGACGCCGACGCTGGCGACCGCAGACCGTCGATAGGTCCGCACCTCGAGCGACCCCTCGCGGGTCGACCTTCGCAGCGGCTCGGCCGCCGCGCCGCCTTGACCCACGAAGCGTATCGTCGCACGACCGAGGGGTGCGCGGCCCGTTCTCTTGTCCCGTGGAGCTCGCCCTCGATCTGCTCGGGGGCAAGTGGCGCGTCGTCATCCTGGCGCACATCAAGGAAGGGGCGCAGCGTTACTCCGACCTGCGCCGCGCCGTTCCGCGCATGAGCGAGAAGATGCTGACGCAACGCTTGCACGAGCTCGAGGAGAGCGGTCTCGTCGCGCGGCGTGGGGGCGCGTATTGCATGACCGCGCGCGGTGAGTCCGCCCGGCGTGTGCTCGACGCGCTGTACGCCTGGGGCGAGTCCGTCGCTCGGGAAACGGGGGTGTCGATCGTCCCGCCCGCCCCGCGCGCGCGCCGCTAGCGCTCCCGGCCGGCCCCACACGCACCGTTTGGTTCGTTGAGACCCCGCGCGTGCACGGCTAGGCATGGGCACATGCAGAGCCGTTCGTCGGATCGCGGCGTCCACGCGCCCTCCCGGGTTTCGCGCCGGCGCTGGCTCGCCGGGCTGGTGGGCGCCGCCGCTGGCTGCGTCGCGCCGCTGGAAGCTCGCCCGGACGGCGCTCGTCGCTTCCCTGTGCGGGGCGCGGAGCTCATCGATCTGACGCACACCCTCTCACCGAGCTCGCCCTACATCCCCGTGAAGGACGCGACCTTCCCGTTTCGCCGCGCCCCGATCGCGACGATCGCCGAGCGCGGCGTGTACGCCAATCGCTGGGAGCTCACCGAACACATCGGCACGCACATGGATGCGCCCTGCCACTTCGACGCTCGAGCCCGTTGCGTCGAGGCGGTGCCGCTCGCGGAGCTGGTCGCCGCCGCGATCGTGATCGATATCTCGGCTCGCGCTGCGCACGACGCGGACGCCGAACTCACCCTCGCCGACCTGGAGACGTGGGGGCGCGCCCATGGCCCTTGGCCGTCGCCGTGTGCGGTGCTGCTCCGCTCGGGGTGGAGCGAGCGCTGGCCGTCGCAGCAGCGCTTCGCCAATCCAGACGCGACGGGCACGCTGCATTTCCCTGGATTCTCGCGAGCGGCGCTCGACTGGCTCGCGAATCGTCCGGAGGTCGTCGGCGTCGGCACCGACACGCTGTCGATCGATCCCGGTCGCGACATGCGCTACGAGGGTCACCGCGTGCTGGCGCGCGCGAACAAGTGGGCGCTCGAGTGTCTCGCGCACCTCGAGAGCCTGCCGCCCGTCGGCGCGACGCTCTTCGTGGGAGCCCTGCCGGTCGAAGCCGCGTCGGGCAGCCCCGCGCGCGTGGTAGCCTGGCTCCCCGACTCGTGAGGAGAGATCGATGGCTGAAGTTCCCACTCTGTACGCCTGGCTGGGCGGCATGCCGGCCTTGCATCGGCTCACCCAGACGTTCTACGCGCGCGTCGCCGGCGATCCGACCCTGGCTCCCGTCTTCGCACACATGTCGCCGGAGCATGCCGAGCACGTCGCCGAGTTCCTGGCCGAGGTACTCGGCGGGCCGTCGCTCTACTCCGAGCGGCGCGGGGGCCACCCCACCATGATCCGCCACCACCTGGGGCGGCAGTTGACGGAGGCAGCGCGCCGACGCTGGGTCGAGCTGTTGATCGACTGCGCCGACGCGAGCGGTATCCCCGACGATCCGGAGTTTCGCTCCGCGTTCGCGGCGTATCTCGAGTGGGGGACGCGTCTCGCCGTGATCAACTCGCAGCCCGGCGCCGAAGTGACGGAGGAGGCTCCGATGCCACGCTGGGGTTGGGGCGAAGTCAAAGGTCCCTATGTGCCGCGCGGCTGAGCCGCTTCGATGATCCGCGGTGCTCAGCGCGACGCTCGGGAGCTCATTTCAGTTCAGCATACGAAGCCGAACAGTCCAGCTCCGACTCGGAGCAAGCGGGTTCAGTCGCCGCCGACCGAGTGTTGGACGCCTGGCCTGAGCGCTGTTTGTCGTCGGGGATTGTGCAGGCCTCGTGCGATGACATCATGGGCTCGCTCGACGTGAGCGTCGTGGAGCCTTCCGGGCACGAGTGGTCGTCATGCACGCAGTCGGGCGCTGCGCTCGCCGTCTCCCGTTCGGGTGCAGGAGAGAGTTCGACCGCTGCGGAGGCGGGCGCTTCGTCGGCAGCTTTCGGGGCCGCTGCGTGGACGATGGCGTTCTCTCTCGGCGCGGATGTCAGCCCCGCTGCCAGGGCGCTGACGCACACCCCGCAGCAAATCGCTATCGCCAAGGCCGTCGCGAGGATTGGTTGCGACAGGCGTCGTGAGCTCGACGCGAAGAGCATCTCTATCCTCTTTTGAAGGTGAGTCGCCGTCGCTCGTCTATCACTCTTCGGTGCCGCCATGGACGGCGCAAACTGAAATGCCTGGTGCTCGGCCAGCGCACGCTCGGCGACATTGAGCAAGCAGCTCGCGTATTCCTCCACCTTGAAGCCCGGCCGCTCGAGCAAGGCTTCGTCACACGCCAGTTCCTGCACGTCATAGTGCCAGCGCCGCCAGAGGTGGACGACGGGATTGGGCCAGAACACGATGGACAACGCCTGAGAAATCCAACCCCACGACGTGTCGCCCTGTCGATGGTGCTGGAGCTCGTGACTGACGGCAAAGCGCAGGTCTTTGCGGTGACCCAGCAAATGGCTGGGTAGCACCACCCAGCGAGATCGCAGCGTTCGCAGTGAAAACGGGACGCCAATGCGGTCACACACGACAATGACGGCACGCGCGTGACGGCGCAGTACCACGGAGCTGCGCAAGACGACCGCCAGCTCGCGATATTGAAGGATCGTTCGCAGGGTCATGAGCAAAGCCACCGCCAGCAGCACGGCCAGGAGCACGGACGCCAGAGGCGAGAACCTCCCCGCTTCGGGAAAGTGAAGGTCTGCGACGGACAGATCGGCGAACGGCTCGAGGTTCTCGCCGTCAGCAGAGCGGCCATCGTCGAACGACGCGATCTTCAGCGACCACCGCAGGTCAGCCTGTCGCACGAACCACATCGCGCTGATCGTCGCAACGAGGGTTGTGCACAGCAGGGCGCGGGAGATGAAGAGCTGATTGCGAAAAGAAACTGTGGCGGCCCGACGCTCGGCCACGCTCAGTACCACTCGCGCGAGCGAGAACACGGCCGCCAGAGCGAGATTGATGCCGACGTAGTAGATCATTGAGCCGCCCTCTTGGATTTGAGGAGCTCGCGAAGGTGCTTGAGCTCCGCATGGGTCAATTCGCTTTCATCGAGCAGCTGAGCCACCATGGGCGCTGCGCGCCCGAGGTACAGACGCTCGGTGACATGTTTGAGAGCGCCCCGGGCGTACGCTTCTCGGCTGATGGTCGGCTCATAAACATGAGCCTTGTCGTGCTTCTGAATCGAGAGGAAGCCCTTCTGCTCCAGCACTTTCATCACCGTCGCGACGGTCGTGTAAGCGAGCTTCTTGGGGCAGGCGTCGTGCACGGCTCGAACCGTGCACTTTCCGTGTGCCCAGATCTCCTGCATCAGCTCGAGCTCGAGCTCGGTCAGCTGTCGATCGGGCGCCCGCTTCGGTCTCGACACACCCTCCGTCTACTATACTTATCGTAGGTCGTCTACGATAAGTATAGTAGGTGAGACCGGGGAAGTTCCCGGGGCCATCGACCCAGCCACGCTGGCTCCCGCGCAGCCTCTTCCGTCCGGGGACGAGGAGGGTCGCCAGCGGCGACGTCAGCGCTCCGGATCGGCAGGAGGGGGACCGGAAGCGGAATGCACGTCAAGTAGCGGTAATCGCTCAGTGAGCGATACCAGCAGGCCGCGGGGCGCGCGGCGTGGCCCCGAGCGGGCGGCGCCGTCCCAGCCGCGGCGCCTCGCCGGCCACGACTCGAAGTGGTCTCCGGAGGTCGTCGAGGCAGGTCGACCTGCTCGCGAGGCGAGGGCTCTGAGATGCAGGCTCAGACGTGGGTCGCGCTGCGCTCGAGGCGCTTTCGTCGCTTGCGCTGCAGCCACTTCCGCTCGAGCCAGAGCATGCCGCTTCCGACCGGCTTTTTCAGAAACGGTACGTCTTGCGCGATGAGCAGCAGACCGATTGGCAACAGCTCGATGCCCACGACGGGCAAGAACCAGAGCAGGCCTCCCACGATGAAGAGTATTCCGAGCGGGATACGGACCATGCGGCTCGCAGGGCTGCGCAGCCAGCGAATGGCGCGAGCGACGCGATCCGGCGCCTCGTGCTCGAGCACGTCCAGCGCCTCATCCAGCTGCTCTTGGCCTTCCTTGCTCATGCCACCCCTCGCGCGATTCGTGATGCAACACGCGTGCCTCCGGATGAGCGAGCCGCCCGGTACCTCACGGTGACGCCAGCGTTTGATGCGGCAGCCGTGGTGCGCGGCGACAGCGCGGGCGCGAGCGTTGCAGCCATGTGTCGGCGCTCGATCGAGAGAGGCGAGCACGCCCGCGTCTACGCGACGCGCTCGATGCAGGAGTGGAGCAGGCACGCCCCAGGAGCGTGGCAGGTTTTCCCGCTCGCTCAATCGCTCGCGCGTCGCGACGACGCCGATGGTGCGCGCGAGCGCGCGAGCAACACCGACCGTGTAACACCGAGGCGGTCTTGCCGTGCTTTCCGCAGCGCCGTGCAGGGCTGCAGCCGACGATTTGACTGTTGTCCGACGGTCGTTGTGCCTAGTGTGAGCCGACATCGGCTCGCGTGTGCGTGGGTCTCGATCGGCGCCGGCACGGCGTGCCCGAGGCCGAGCGCCACACCGGCTGCAGAGAGAATCGGAGTGCCGTCGTGGCGATGAAGGTCAACGATCCGGACGAAGCAGAGCGATATCACGTCGGCGCGACCATCGCGGGCCGCTACCTCGTCGAGCGACCGATCGGCGAAGGCGCCATGGGGGCGGTGGTGCTGGCTTGCCACGTGAGCCTCGGCGAAAAGGTGGCCATCAAGTTCCTGCGTCCCGAGCTTCGGCGCGATCCGCTCGCGATCGCGCGCTTGTGGGGTGAGGCGAAGGCGCTCGCTCGCATCAAGAGCGACCACGTGGCCCGAGTTCTCGATGTGGGTGCCACGTTGTCGGTGGGGCCGTACATGGTGATGGAGTACCTC